>Ga0154020_10008316_pt1 | contig 12032 bp, 10 predicted proteins | sample Klosneuvirus_201_FD_109709 | JGI IMG/M metagenome (GOLD analysis project Ga0154020, IMG submission 109709) | Active sludge microbial communities from wastewater, Klosterneuburg, Austria - Klosneuvirus_20160825_MG | ecosystem: Engineered > WWTP > Aerobic digester > Activated sludge | place... | reverse complement strand
GTTCCCTCGCCGGCGCGCTGGGTGGTGAAAAACGGCTCAAAGATTCGACTGAGGTGTTCCTCTGCAATCCCCGTACCGTTGTCTTCCACTCGCAGCACCACATACTCTCCAGCGGCTCGGTCCACCGAGGTGCTGGTTGGAAGATGTTCGGTTTGGACGGAGACGCGCACTTCACCCTGATCGCGAATGGCCTGTACGGCATTCATGATCAGGTTTCCCATGGCTTGTTCAATCTGGGTGGAGTCGACGGGGGCTACCGCCCGTACGTCACTTGGTTGGAGCGTCAATGCGATGCATTTCTTGCTCGCTAGGGGTCGCAACAGCTCGACCGTTCGTCGCGCCAAATCATAGACATTGGTCGCTTCGCGCTGTGGCCCGCGCCGTCGTGCAAAATCGAGGAGTTGCCGAATTGTGGTCGCGACCCGTTCGCTCTGCTCGATGATCCGTGCGGCGTGCTGACGGCCCTCTTCGATGGTGGAGTCCGTCTCGGTAATCAGCCGAGCCCGACCGACTATCACGCTGAGCGGAGTGCCAATCTCGTGGGCAATTCCAGAGGCAACCTGACCGACCAGAGCCAAGCGGTCGCGGTGGCGGAGCTGCTCGACGGTGGCAATCCTTGCGGTGGTTTCAGTTTGGAGCAGAGCGTGCAGGCGCTCCCGGTCGTAGCGAATCCGCACGGTGAACTGTCCGATGGCAATCAGAAACACCAAGCGTACCGACGTGTTCCACAGATACGCGAAGCTCAACGCATCGGCGCGGAAGGCCATTTCACCAAAGTACAGTCCCAGACCGGCTGCGGCAGAGGTGAAGAGCGCTGCACGTGGCCCCAGATACCAAGCCCCTAGCGCAATCGGAATGGCGTAGAATAGGGACAGCGAGACCCGTGGTCCGGTGAGTAGGTCGACCATTCCGATGAGCGCGATCGAGGCAAGCACCGCGCCCCAACCAATGGCTTCAAGAACCCGTTTGCTCAACACTAGTCACCTATAGCACACGGGTTTTTTATCAACTGGCACCGATGCTCTTACCCAGCAACTGCTTATATCCGACCGGAAAGATCACTCCACTGACGATGGCGAGTAAGATCACGGCACCACTCCCTGCGGCATCAAGGATGCCGAGATCTCGACCTAGCGCAGCAATCGCCACAAGCAGCGTCAACGGCGAAGACAGCAGGAATGCCCCCGCGAACACTTGTCGCAGCGGAACTCCTAGCAGTCGAATCAGCAAAAGTGGGATTGCCTTGGACAGCAGGGAAGCTCCGGCAAGCAGGGCCACCATCCGAATGATGCTGACGGGATTGGCCAGCACATGCACATCAAAGGTCACTCCAACACTGATGAAGAACAGGGGAATAAAGAAACCCTGACCGATGGCCGACAGCTTGGCATCAAGGGCTCCGCGCTGACGAAAGACGAACGCAAACAGCGCACCGGCCAGAAAGGAACCCAGGATGGATTCAAGCCCGACCAAGCTGGCCAGCGTCGACAGACTCAGCATCAGTACAAAGCCTGCACGGACACCGATTTCCGAAGGATCATCGGCATGGACCAGCCGCTCGAAGTGATGGGGAGCCCACCATACGAGCAGGCGCAGCAGAGATAGCAGCAGATAGGCGACGATGAAAAGCACCAGCGCCCGGCCAACCTCCATCACCAGCCGCCAGCCAGCGCCGAAACGATGCATCAAGTTGAAGCCAGCCAGTCCGAACAAGGTCAGAAACTCTCCGATTGACCCGACGAGTAGCAAGAGCTGACCCAGGCGTGACTTCTGTTGTCCAGTCTCAACCAGCGCGACTAACAGGATGCCGCAGGACATCGCTCCCAGCACCAGTCCAAGATATGGAGGGAATCTCAGCAGTTGGGCCAGCGCAACACCGGTAAGCAGAATGCCAGCCGCTGCGATGCTGGCGATCAGCACACTGCGCAGACCTTCGCGCCGGATGTGGTTGAAGTCGATCTCGGCACCGACCAAGAACATCAGGAAGGTGATTCCCAGGTGTGACAAAAAGCTGGTAAAGGGGGTGGTATGAACGAGTTGTAGACCCGAGATGCCGACCAAGAGCCCGAGCAGGATTTCGATGACAGCAGCGGGCAGTCGCAGTCGGGCCGCAAGGAGTGGAGACACAAACGCTCCGACATACATGACAACGAGCGAGGCAGCATCGCGGCTCTCTGTCATCGTCCTACCTCGGAGCGAGTTCGGGAACGGGGTCCAAGAATTAGAACAGAGCAGGCCGCCTGTTCGACCAGTAGGGCCCCGACATCTGGATTGAGTAGGAAGCTTCGACGACGACCCCGATGGGTGACCACTAGCAGGTCACTGGGAACGACAAATCGAGCGACCTCGCGCACGGGGTTGCCGTTCAGGTGATGCGGTGTGACCGAAACGCGATACTGGGCCGCAACGTCACGGACCGTCCGCAGCACGCGCTCGTGGGCTTCGGTTTGCTCGCCGCCCGCGACGAAGTCAGGGGTACTCACCGTCACCGCATGCAGAGGGAGTCCGAGCTGACGAGCCACATCGATGGCCAGCTCCGCAGCCAGGGTCAGATCGCTCGATTCAGTGGCCGCCAGCACCACCCGCCCATAGGGGGAGTTGCCCGCTGCGAGCAGGAGCGGACTACCAAGTCCAATCAGTAGCTTGGGCCAGCTCGGCGACCAAAGCCCCATCCGCTGTCCCCAGTTTGACTTGGGCTTGGCGAGCACCAAGACGCCCAGGTCGATGGACGTGCGAAGAGTTTGTAGCATGTCCCCCGCAGAGGCTTGTCCCTCCAGCGTATGTAAGGGTCGCGGCCAGATGATTTCCGGACGCTGAACAGCCGTCGCGGGCGCGGGAAGCAGAGTGACTCCATCCACTCGCGTCTTATCGGCCAGGTAGGCAACCTCTCGCCAGACTCCCTCGTTCTGTACTCCTGCTTCTGCAAAGACGAGCTGCCGTCCGTACTGAAGCGGAAAGCGCGCCACGCCAGCACGAAGGTAGTCGGCGATATCGGGCAGGATGTCGGGCTCACCAGATAGCAGCAGTCTATCTCCAGCGCGAACCACCGCGTTACCATGCGGCACGATGATCTGGTCCTGGCGATAGATGGCGGCGATTAGCCAGCGCCGAGCACGGAGATCCGCCACTCGCATATCGACCGCAGGCGAGGTCGGCAACACCGGAATTTCCAGCACCTCACCACGCCCCAGTCCTACGCTCACCGCGATTCGAACGCCGCGCTCGATGACGTTGGTCACCAAGCCCGCCATGGCGAGCGGTCGCAGCAGCACTTCGGCCCCAAGTGCCTTGAGCTGTGACTGAGCCTCGGTGCTCTGAACCACCGCAATGGCAGCCGGCGGATGTTCGACCGACAACGCGAGCCGACAGATCTCGACGTTTACTTCATCAGTAGAAGTGGCGGCGATGATCCACTCCGACTCACTCACACCTGCTTCACGTAGGTTGAGCAGACTGGTGCCATCCTTGGCCAGCAGCTTCAGCGCGGCCTCTGGTGCGATGATCGCCCACAGCGGGAGCAGTCGTTGGGAATCCAAGTCCAGCACCGTCACATTCCAGGTCGTACACAGAGACCGTGCCAGCGCGAGGCCAGTTTCGCTGGCCCCTACAATGATGACCCGCTTCCTTGGTGCACTTTGTAGAGGCATGTTGTCTGCTTCCATCATCACATCAACGCTGGTTGCATGTCACATACCAGGTCACTTCGGCCCGTTGATTTCGCTTGAGCTAGCAAGTCCTTGGCATGAGGACTGCTCCGTCCAACTGCATCCCTTCCACGGATTGCCACGATGCGCTGGGCACACCGTAGAGGGATGGCAGCAATTACAAGGAGTGAGTTGTCATGAAAAAGCTCGTGTTAGGTCTTCTGTCGTGTTTTGTCCTGCATGTGGCAGCACCAGTCTTCGCAGCCGACAAGGCTGAGGATGGAGCCAAAAAGGAAGCGAAGAAAAAAGCCAAGAAGAGCAAAAAGGGCGGAAAGAAGAACACGGACAAGGCAGAGAAATAGGTTGGCGGCCACCGTACGCGACGAGTCACGCTCCGAAGTGTCTCACTGTTGGTGATGGCCTGTGCGGCTCTTGGCCAAGAGTGCGGAGCCATTCTGTCGATCTGTGGCAAAAATGTCGGAGCATGTCACTCAGCGACGGTCCGGACGGTAGGTTCGCCCGGCCTTGCTCAGGGCTCCGAAGGGTGGCTCAGGGGTTGCAATCGGTCCAGGCAGCAGACTGCAACCGTCAGGAGTCGCGTATGCCACAAAAACCACCTTTTTCGGTATCCGCCCTATCGATCGAGTCGCTCATTACGACCTCCTCCATCGAGTCACTGTTGACTCCGTGGGTGCCCAACGTGGAGGACCGCCAGTTTATCGCACGCTGCCTTCTGAGAAGCGGTCCAGCCCATCACCGAGGCGCAAACTTTGTCCTGCTATCACTGCTTGGGGAAGTACTTCATCGGCTCCCAGAACCGATGCCCCAAGTCCGAGTTGCGACCCCTATTGAGCCATGTGTACCCATTCCACTTCGCTTGCCCCCGCACCTAGCCGACCACACCTCGGATCGCTACTTCCCACTCCAGATGTCGCTGGGCCCGCTTCAAAAGCTGGCCGGTGGCGATGAGCACGCTGTCGCGGTCATGGTCGATTGCCTGACTGATGGGCCCGCGCAGCACGCGCTGGCCAATGCGGTGATGGTCAACGTCCTGGCGCGAATCCTCGATGCACTGACACCGTCACGACCATGACCACACTTCCCCCAGAATTGGCTCAGTCATTCTCCGTGGCGATGGGCGAGCTGGGCTTCTGTTCCACAGCCTGGTTGTACGTTCGCGTGGTCGCACAAGCGGGTGGCGATGAACTAGTGACCGTGCTTCGGGAGCAGCTCGGGCGGACATTTCCCGTGCTCGATGCCGTCGCCGCAGACTGGATCTCGGGACAGCGGGCTCCATCGGTTGACGCGGGCGCTGTGTTCACGGCCTGTCATGGACTGGAGCGACTGCTGGTCGTGGGACTGGAAGCAGACTTTCTCGATGCACTGCTGCCCCTTCTCGATGGCGTCGAGGTCGCACTGCTCCGCTACAGCATGGTCGACGTCGACTGGGAGCGGGTCTCGGCCAACTATGCGGGTCGGGTCCAGTTGGTCGACTTGTCAGCGGCGCAAGAGTGGGCGGGCAGTCGCAGTGGGCTGCTCACTTTTGTGTACGGCCACAATGGTCATCTCTCGCACGTCCGTCCGTCTTGGGTTCGCTTTATCGGAGACGACATTCGTACCCAATTCCGCAGCATCATTGGCTGGAACGTGCTGCGTGCTCCCCTCTATGTCTATCCCCGGTGGCTCGTAGAAGCCCCTCTCTCGGACTTTTCGGAGGTGTTATGAGTGGTGCGCAGCTTGTGCTCTGTACGGTGCTACTTGGATCGCTCGTCCTGCAAGCGGTGCGACCGCAGTTCCGACTCCTCATTGTGACGTCTGCGGCAGGACTGTCCTGTCTACTCTCTACGTTGCTAGAAACGGGTACGACCCCCCAGCTTCTGAGCGAGGTACCTTGGGACGTGCTCATCATCTTGGTGGGCTTGGGACTTTTGTCGGAACTGCTCGTGACTTCGCGCTTGTTTGGGCTGCTGGCGCTGTGGTCGACCGAAGCGAGCCGCGCAAATCCTCGCCGTCTCCTTGTGTACTTTGCAATCGGAATGTATCTGGTGAGTGGCCTGGTGAACAACCTGACCGCACTGTTGCTAGTACTGCCGGTGCTTCTCATCCTGCTCAAGCTCATGGGAGTCGGTCAGCGCTTTGTCTCTTGGTTGTTGGGCACGCTGCTCATCGCCTGCAACTTAGGCGGTGCCGCCACACCCATCGGTGACTTTCCGGCCATTTTGCTCCTCGGACGAGGAAAAATGACGTTTGGTAGCTATCTCGGCCATGCGCTCCCCCCGACACTGATTGCGCTGCTGCTGCTCGTTCTGGCGGTGGTGCTACTGGTACGGCCCACTCACGGGATGACACCCAACACTTTGGCAGAGCAGCTTTCAGTCCGCGTGATGCGCAAGCTCTATCGCAATGTGCAGCTCGATTGGCACCTGGCCATTCCGTCCCTTTCGTGGTTGCTGCTTATGCTCATAGCGTGGCTACTGGTTCCGCTGAAGACCGGAATCACCCCTGATTTGATCTGCTGGGTCGGAGTCGGTCTGGCGCTGGTGTGGCGAGCGAGTCTGGGAGAAAAACTATTGCGTACCCGGGTCGACTTCGAGGCTGCACTGTTTCTGCTGGGGCTGTTTGTGATGGTCGGCGCGGTTCGTAGGACCGGACTGTTTGCATTGCTGGCCAATCGGCTCACCGCACTTCCGCTGCCACCGCTCGGTCAGCTTCTGTTGTTTTTGGTGATTGCCGGGGTGACAACAGGGCTATTTTCTGCTGGTCCCAGCATGGCCGCACTTCTCGAAGTCGCTGAAGTCCTGGCGCGGCGCTTCCCTCCACACGCAGTCTACGTCGGGCTGGCCCTTTCGGTTTGTGCGGGAAGCTCCTTCCTACTGACCGCTGCCACGTCTGGCCCCCTGCTCCAAACGTTGACCGAGCGCGCCGGACTGCGTGACCGCAGTGGCAACCCGATCCGCTTCGGCTTCTTTGAGTTTCTGCCGATCGGCTTGCTCGGCTTTGCGGTCATTCAGTCGGTCGCCATCGGGTATGCCCTGTGGGCAACGCACTGAACGCTTGGAACCATCGTCGTTTCCGTCCAAAAACCATTTTGTCGTACCACTTTGCCAAACCGTGGCAAAAATGCACCTGGCCGAAGAACGGCCCCCATACCTTGGCCCGGTCCTGTAGCCTGCCGGGATGGTATATGGCTTGCAATGTAACTCGATACCAGTGGCTCCTGTCCGGTTCACGAGGAGATCCCTCCTGTCTCCTATGGCGAGTAGTGAAGCGGATGGGAGTCTCTGGTTTTACGTGTTCATTTCCTTCCGAAAAGGGACTCCGGTGAAGTCCAGGAGAATGATTTTCCATGCACTTTGAATCAGCGTTTGTCCTTCTGTTTGCGGTGGCCACCGCAGTCGCGCTGGCGGCACGATGGATCAAGATCCCCTACACCGTTGCGCTGGTAGTGGCTGGACTGGTGCTCGGCTCTGCAAAAATCATCGATCCACCGCACCTTACCAAAGAGCTTCTCTATGCAGTGTTTCTGCCCGGACTGGTCTTCGAGGCGGCGTTTCACCTGGACGCGCTGAAGTTCTGGCAAAACAAGCTGGCGATTCATGCACTGGCGGTTCCAGGCGTGGCCGCAGCGATTGGCCTCACCGCGATCATGCTGCAACCGGTGGTAAGCGGGCTGCACGTTGTCGATGGCTTCTACCTACGGCACGCGCTGGTATTCGCCGCGTTGATTGCTGCGACCGATCCGATTGCAGTCGTGGCCTTGTTCAAGACCCTTGGTGTGCCCAAGCGTCTAGCGGTGCTGGTCGAAGGAGAGAGTCTCCTAAACGATGGTACCGCCGTGGTGTTCTTTACTTTGATCCTGGGGGTTGTCACCGGAGGCACTACGTCCATCGGTGGCGCGGTGCTTGACTTCGTGCGAGTGGTTGGGCTTGGCACCTTGATCGGAGTGATCGTGGGCTATCTTGCCTCGAAGCTCACCCAGCAGGTCGAGGATCCAATGATCGAGATCACGCTGACCACCATCGCAGCGTACGGCAGCTTCCTGATTGCGGAACAATTTCATCTGTCTGGTGTCATCGCAACCGTTGCTGCCGGGATGCTCTGTGGCAACTACGGAGCCCGCACCGGAATGAGTCCATCGACTCGCATCGCCGTGGAGTCATTTTGGGAATACGTTGCCTTCGCCCTCAATTCCATCGTGTTCCTGCTGATTGGTTTCGAGGTTCACATCGACGCAATCCTGCATTCCTGGCAGGCGATCCTCGCGGCTTACGTAGCAGTAACGATTGGCCGAGCCACGCTCATCTATCTGGTCACGCTGATTCTGCGTCGTACACGAGAAACGATTCCCTGGGCGTGGAGTGCGGTGCTGACGTGGGGCGGGCTGCGCGGAGGACTGTCCATGGTACTCGCGCTCGCACTTCCCAAGGATTTCCCTCATCGCGAAATGCTCGTCACGATGACGTTCGGTGTGGTGATTCTGTCCATTCTGCTGCAAGGACTCAGCATGGGGCCACTGTTGCGAAAACTGGGTCTTATCGGATCACGGGCGGACCGACAAGAATACGAGCGCGAGCGTGGTTTGATGCGCACCAAATCCGCAGCACTATCAGCACTAGATCAGCTCCTCAAGGATGGTACAGTTCATCCCGAAGCCGTGACTCGGGTCCGCGAAGAGTACGCCGGAGCAGTCGCGGACGCAGAACAGAGAATCAAAGACATGCATCTGCAAGCCGAGGCGCTCCGCGAAGAGGATGAAATCGCGGCCAGAAGACACCTGCTTCTCGTCGAAAAAGACACGGTTCAGAGTTCATTCCGCAAAGGCTCTCTCAGTCAGGAAGTTCACGATCTGTTGATGGAAGACATCGATGCACGAATCTTGAATCTAGATTCGATGTAGGAACTTCGATTTCGAAGAAATGGACCCAACATGGTTCCCCGTGCCCTCCGCATCTGCTTCCTGGCAGAGTCTCTGTTCCACATCCTCTGTGCCGTGCCCCTGATGCTGTTTCCAAACGGGGTGCTTGGAATGTGCGGCTGGACCACCGTCGATCCGATCGCAACCCGCTTGGTGGGCGCTGCGCTGTTTGGCATTGCTGGCGCATCCCTGCTTAGTAGTCGAACCAGCCTCGCGACGTTCCGCGCACTGCTCCGGTTGAAAATCTTGTGGACGGGATCTGCGGTGTTTTCTGTCGTGCTTTCCATCGACCAAGGCGCACCAGCGTCGGCCTGGCTACTCCTTCTGATCGTCGCAGGTCTGGGAGCGATGTGGACATACTGGCTTCAGAGGCTAATGGCTCTGTCAGCCTATGGCATCGCAGGACTTCCCACCCGTACCTACATCTAAGCCAAAAGTACCGTGCTTCGCACGTTGCATGTGCAGGCCTGATGCCTTCATGATGAGGTCACATCGATTGCGCTATGTTTCCCTTTTCGTCTCTACGTAGGCTTTGGACGTGGGCTGCTCGACTTCTCCGGCAACGTCCAAGCACCCTGGTTCCGATTATTTTTTCCGAAACCGCCCCCCTGGATCTGACGATTGTCGGACGGATGCTGTTTCACGCGGCTGTGGTAGGGCTCGCGGCAGGCTTAGTCGGTGCAGCCTTCTTCGCTGCCATCGAATACACGCAGCATTTGCTTCTTGAGCGACTTGCAGGGTATCGACCACTACGCGCCAGTGGCGAGACGTTTTTAGAGCTGGGCCGCAGCGGCACCTTCCATCCGATACTCCTGGTGTTCTTGCCAGCGATTGGAGGACTGTTCTGTGGACTCATTGCTCGCTTCGTACCCGAGGTCCGAGGCGGCGGTGCTGACTGCATGATAGAAGCCTTTCATCATCGCGCTGGAGTGGTACGGCGGCGGGTCATCTGGGCCAAGTGGCTGGCCTCGTTATGTACGCTGGGCACTGGAGGCGCGGGGGGACGGGAAGGCCCGACGATGCTGATTGGCGGCGCGCTCGGCTCCACAGTGGGGGGCATCCTGGGTGTCAGCAACCGCGAGCGGCGCATCCTCCTCATCGCAGGCGTCGCAGCGGGAATCGCGGCTGTGTTCAGAACCCCGCTTGGGGCGGCGCTGCTGGCGGTCGAGATCCTGTATCGAGATGGCTTCGAGTCCGACGCACTCATTCCATCGGTTTTGGCCAGCGTGGTGTCCTATTCGGTTGTCATCGCTCTGTTCGGTGAGAGCACTCTGTTCACGCATGCTCCTCGTTTTCCTCTTGTGATTGGCCATCTGTGGCTCTACGCCCTTCTCGCGCTGCTGGTCGCACTGATGGCTGCGGTGTTTCTGCGGGTCTTTCGAGAGGTTCGCACACTGTTCCGCAAATTACCGGGACCAGAGTGGCTCCGTCCAGCAGTAGGCGGACTCTTGCTCGGGGGGCTCTGCGTTCCGATCATTGCATTTGTCGGCTCGCGTATTCATGAGTCCGGCCAAGGGCTAGGAATTCTGGGGGGAGGGTACGGAGCGGTGCAGATGGCGATCTCCGGGGCGAACTTCTTGTCGCCAGGCTGGAACTCCGTAGCGCTGCTATTGCTACTGTCGTTCGTCAAGCTGCTGGCCTCTTCACTGACGATTGGCTCTGGGGGCAGTGCAGGAGACTTTGCTCCATCACTGGCGGTAGGTGGGCTTCTTGGGGGTGCGTTTGGTCGTGCTGCCCAGCTTCTGCTACATGATCCACGTCTCGATGCTGGTGCCTTTGCGCTGGTCGGAATGGGCGCGTTTTATGGAGGGATCGCCCATACACCACTGGCAGCGCTTGTTCTCGTCTGCGAAATGGCTGGAAATTATGATCTGTTGGTGCCACTGATGCTCGCTCAAGGGATTGCATTTGTGGCTCTTCGCAAACGGAGCTTGTACGAAGCGCAGGTACCTACCCAGCGCGACTCTCCCGTGCACCGCGAAGCGCTGATGCTCGATCTCCTCAAAGGACTCCTGGTTAGAGATGTCGCGTCGCTGGGTCGTCCGTATGTCAGTTTGACACCAGCGATCCGTGGAGACGCGATGCTTTCCTTGGTCCGCGAAACAACCTGGCAGGATGTATTTCCGGTACTGGATGCAGCGGGTGCGATGATTGGTCTGATATCCGCAGAGACCATGCATGTAATGGCCGTTGAACAGCGAGATGCCGATTGGATCGTTGCCGCTGACATCATGCAGGCCCCGGTGTCCATTCGGGCCACAGACAACCTCCGCACCGCCACCCAGCGGATGATCGAAAGCGAGTTGCGCGAACTTCCGGTGGTCGATGAAAATCAGCACATCATCGGCTTTCTCGATGAGACAGAGATCACCCAAGCCTATCTCGGTGCCACCGGACGAGCGGGCGAAGAGGCGGTTTCTCCCAGTCGCTGAGCGCCTTGAACTTCGCTATTGTGGCGAACCTGATTTCAAACGAAGAAAGAGCGAAAGCAGTGCATTGATGTCTCGTTGCCAGGGTAGGTATAAGGAAGCTTGAGACTTTCTTCGATAGCCTACTCTTACGCCGAGCACGTTGCGATCTTCTGGCAGTTCAAAGACGCGCTCATCGGTCATGTCATCGCCCACAAAAATCGCTGAGACCTTCTGCAGCTGTGACATCGCTCGCAACAGCCCCTGCGCCTTGTCGAGAGCGCCATTAGGCAGCAGGTTCATGACCAGTTTCCCCGGAATGATGTGCGCAAATCCGAGAGTCTTCCCAAGTTGATAGCTTGCGGCCATCACGGCTTGGCGATCGAACACCTTGCGGTAGTGGATAGATACAGAGACTCCCTTGTCTTCGAGCTCTAATCCCCGGAATCGTGACAGTTGCTCACGCAAGATCGGCAAAGCATCCGCTACGAACTGTTCGAGAACGGCCGTATCGAGCCATGGCTCGCTGCCGTGATTTCCGATCACTTCAGCAACAGGAATATCACCCAATCTTGACATCACATCGGCTCTCGCACGTCCGGATACCACAATACAGGGGTGCTGCTCCGCCAGTTGGTACAGCAGAGCTCTGGTCGACTCGGGCATGGTTGCCGCTGTCGGCTCAACCACGATCGGGGCGAGCGTGCCATCGAAGTCGAACGCCAAGATGGGACTCAGGGTCCATCGTTCGCGGAGCATTCGAATCCCCGCAGCCGAGAGTGCGTTCCTCACAGTGGAACGCTCCGCGTAAGACTCGAATCGTCAACAGCACTGCCATCCGTTCGAAGGTGAGAATTCAATCGTTCACGCTCACGCAGCCGGGCTGCATCGAGCAGCATTCGGCCCGCCCAGCGATACACATTGAACTCGGCAACCAACGTTCGCATGGCCCGCATGCGGGCTCGCTGTAGCTCGACGGGCATGGTCAGCGCCGCAAGCATGGCCGCGCTGGTCTGTTCGATGTCATAAGGATTCACACTCAGCGCCTCGGTTAGCTCCTGCGCT
>Ga0154020_10008315_pt1 | contig 12034 bp, 13 predicted proteins | sample Klosneuvirus_201_FD_109709 | JGI IMG/M metagenome (GOLD analysis project Ga0154020, IMG submission 109709) | Active sludge microbial communities from wastewater, Klosterneuburg, Austria - Klosneuvirus_20160825_MG | ecosystem: Engineered > WWTP > Aerobic digester > Activated sludge | place... | reverse complement strand
TCGCGGCGAAGGCCGTTGTCGAAGGCGTCGTGCCAGCCGGCGCCGGCAATCTCTTCACGGTCAATGCCACCGTGGACAATCGCCGCGCGCTGTACCGCAGCGGAAGCGCCGCGGAACTGCTCATTCCCACGGGCATGAAGCGCGCGCTCCTGATTCCAACGGCCGCACTGATACACGAGGGCGATCTGATCGGCGTGATGGTCCGTGGCAGCGCACGGGATGAACGCCGGTGGATTCGCGTCGGCGCGACGCAGGGCACGCTCGTGGAAGTCACCAGCGGACTGGTCGCCGGTGAACAGATCGTCGTGCCGTCTGCCACAGCTACTCCGCCGGGAGCCTGATCATGGCACGCTCTGTTGGCATATCCGGGCGGGTAGCCCAAGCCTTCCTCAATTCGAAGCTGACGCCACTCATCGCCGTCGCGTCGCTGGCGGTGGGCGTGCTCGGCATCCTGGCCACGCCGCGCGAAGAAGAACCGCAGATCTCGGTGCCGATGATCGACGTGATCTCGGCGATGCCCGGCGTGTCGCCGCAGGAAGCGGAGAATCTGCTGGCCCGCCCCATAGAGCAGCGCATGCTCGAGCTGCCCGGTGTGGATCATGTCTACACGATGTCGGGCGAAGGGTACGCGATGGTCACCGTGCGCTTCAAGGTGGGCGAAGACCAGGAGCGGAGCGTCACGAAGGTGCAGGCGAAACTCGCGGGCGCGATGGACAAAGCCCCCGCTGGTGCGTTGCCGCCAATCATCAAGGCGCACTCGATCGATGACGTGCCCGTTTTGGCGCTGACGCTCCATGCCGAAGGCGCAGCGGCGATGGACGCGAACATGCTGCGGCAACTCGCCACCGAGTTGCAGGACGAGATTCGCACCGTGCCGGATGTGGCCGAGACGTTCGTGACGGGGGGCGCGCCACGACAGATCCGTGTGCTGCTCGATCCGGCGCGGATGACGGCGAGTGGGGTGACGCCGGGCGAAGTGGCGATGGCGCTGCGTGGCGCCAACGCGCGACTCGCCGCCGGCGATCTCACGACGCAGGACAGTGTCGTGCGCATTCAGGTGGGGGCGCCACTCGCCTCGGCGCTCGAAGTCGGCAGCGTGGTGGTGTCGGCGCGCAGCGGCAGCCCGGTGTACATCCGCAACGTGGCCGATGTCCGCGAGGATTTCGGTGAGCCGGCCACCTATGTCTCCCATCGCGAGGGGACGCGTGCGCCCGAAACGGCCGTGACCATCGCGGTGGCGAAACGAAAAGGCGCCAACGCGACGCTGGTGACACACGCCGTGCTGCAACGCGTCGATCAAGCAAAGGGTCGCCTGCTGCCGTCGAACGTGACGGTGTCGGTCACGCGCGACTACGGCGAGACGGCTGGCGAAAAGGCGCGCGAGTTGATTCTGCACCTGCTCATCGCCACGCTCAGCGTGACCGCGCTGATCTGGCTCTTTCTGGGCTGGCGCGAAGCCGTGGTGGTGCTGGTAGCGGTGCCGGTCACACTCGCCCTGACGCTGTTCGTGTACTACGCACTCGGGTACACGCTCAACCGCATCACGCTCTTTGCACTCATCTTCTCGATCGGCATTCTCGTCGACGACGCCATCGTCGTCGTGGAGAACATCTACCGACACCTGCAGATGGGCGACCGGACGCCGGAAGTCGCCTCCATCGAAGCCGTGGATGAAGTCGGAAACCCGACCATTCTCGCCACGTTCACGGTCATCGCGGCGATCCTGCCGATGGCGTTCGTGAGCGGCATGATGGGGCCGTACATGCGCCCGATTCCGATCGGCGCCTCGGTGGCGATGCTGGCATCGCTGGCCGTGGCCTTCATCGTCACGCCGTACCTCGCCTATCGCCTGCTCAAGGGACACGTGAAGCAGACGCACGGCGACGTCAAGCATCCGCCGGAAGACGGTGGCAAGGTCGATCGCATGTACCGCCGCATCATGTTGCCGTTGATGCAACAACGCGGCCGTCGTCTGGCGTTCTACGGCGGCGTGGTGGTTTTGCTGCTGGGCAGCGTCAGCCTGATCGGGTTCAAGGCCGTGCAGGTCAAGATGCTCCCGTTCGACAACAAGAGTGAGTTCCAGGTCGTGCTCGATCTGCCGGAAGGCAGCACGCTGGAAACGTCGAACCGCGCTGCGTCGGAAGTGGCAGCGTATCTGAGTAGCGTGCCGGAAGTGATCAGCACGCAGGTGTACGCCGGCACCTCGGCGCCGTTCAACTTCAACGGACTGGTGCGTCACTACTTCATGCGCAGCGGTGCGAATGTCGCCGACGTGCAGGTGAACCTGCTGCCCAAGGGCGAACGCGAGCGGCAGAGTCACGCGATCGCCGTGGCGGTGCGTCCGGCCATCGACTCCATCGCGCAACGCTACCAGGCGTCGGCGAAGGTGGCGGAGATTCCCCCCGGCCCACCCGTGCTTTCCACACTCGTCGCCGAAGTCTATGCGTCGAATGACTCGTCACGTCTGGCAGCGGCCGTTGCCGTCAAACGTGTCTTCGAAAGCACGCCTGGTGTCGTGGACGTGGATTGGACCGTCGAGGCCCCGCAGCAACAGCGCACGTTCCGGGTCAACCGAGTGCGTGCCGCAGAGTCGGGGGCCAGCGTGGAAGACATCACGCAGACGCTGTATCTCGCGATGTCGGGCGCACCATCGGGTGTGGTCGCGTCGATGACAACCAAGGACGCCATCGCCATTGTGCCACAGTTGCCGCTCGACCGCCGTTCGTCGGTGGACGCACTGCTGTCGCTGCCGGTGGCCACACGCATGGGTCCGCAGCCGTTGGCGCGGTTTGTGTCCGTGATTCCTGGCGTGCGTGAAGGCGCGCGGATCCGAAAAGACTTGCGCCCCGCCATCTACGTGACCGGGGATGTGGCCCGTGAAATCGAAAGTCCGGTCTACGCGATTCTCGATATGAACCGGCAGCTCGACGCCGTGCGGGTCAACGGCGCTACGATCGCGCGCTACAACGCCGTGCCGCCGGAATCGCTCGGCGAAACCGCGATCAAGTGGGATGGCGAATGGCAGGTGACCATCGAGGTCTTTCGCGATCTCGGTCTCGCGTTCGCCATCGTGCTGGTGCTGATCTATGTGCTGGTGGTCGGGTGGTTCCAGAGTTTCTCCATCCCGCTCGTCATCATGGCGCCGATTCCGCTGACGCTCATCGGCATTCTGCCGGGGCACGCCATGAGCGGTGCGTTCTTCACCGCAACCAGCATGATCGGCATGATCGCGCTGGCCGGCATCATCGTGCGCAATTCGATCCTGCTGGTGGACTTCATCCAGCTTGAAGAATCGCGCGGGCGACCGTTGATGGACGCCGTGCTCGAAGCTGGTGCCGTGCGATTCCGGCCCATCGCCTTGACGGCAGCAGCGGTGGTGGTCGGCGGACTCGTGATGGTACTCGACCCGATCTTCCAGGGCCTCGCGGTCGCCCTGATGAGTGGCGCCGTCGTGGCCACGCTGCTGACGATGGTGGTCGTGCCGCTGCTGTACTGGGAGCTCCAGCGCCGCGCGCCGAACAACGCCGCGGCCAGTACCAATCCCGTCTGATCGTTCACCACTCAATCCCACGACTCATGTGCCCTGATCGCATCATTCGACGCGTCGCCGGACTCTTCGTGCTGCTCTCCGTCGCCCTCGGCTATCTGGTGAGCCCGTACTTCTTCTTGTTCACCGCGTTTGTTGGACTCAACCTGCTGCAGTCGAGCTTCACCAACTTCTGTCCGCTGGAAATCATGTTGGGCAAAGGCGGCCTCTTTGGGTGTCGCGCGACGCCGCCCAGATAACGGCACGATCGAGATGGTCTGAGCAACACAACGCCCGCGACACATGAAGTGCCGCGGGCGTTGTGTTGTGCCGTGTATGAAACGTGGTGCGTGAAACGTAGCGCGTGGTCGGGGTGGTTATCTCCCCGACACCAGCTTTCTCCGCACCGCAACTTCGGACTCGATGCGGCCGCAGATCAGATCACACAGCCGCAGCACATCTTTGTCGGCCAGCTGATAGCGCACAAACAACCCATCGCGCTCGCGCGACACGAACCCACTGGCGTGCAGCAGTGTCAGATGGCGGGAGACGTTGGCTTGTCCCATGCCGGTGTCGTTGACCAGTTCCGTCACCGTCCGTGCTCCACCACGCAGGGATTGCAGCAGCTGCAATCGTCCGCGATCACCCAGCGCCTTGAAGCGGTCGGCGACCAGGTCGAGCAATTCCGGCGTCATTTTGGCACTCGGCACGGCGACTCCAGGGAAGGCTGTATGCTGACATCGCAATATGTCGGTAAACGCAACTGCAACCACAACCGAAAAGCAAACGCACGTCAGGCCAAAAGTGTTGCCTCAAGTGTGATCGGCACACTCAACGCACGCGACACAGGACAGTTCGCCTTGGCCGTGTTAGCGAGCTCAGCAAACTTCGCGGCGTCGATTCCTGGTACTTTGCCCTCCAGTTTCAGCACGATTGCCGTGATCGTCCAGCCGCCCGGCTGCTGTTCCATGGTGAGGACCGCGTTGGTACGCAGTTCCTCCGGTACGAGTCCGGCGCCGGAAATCTGAAACGACAGCGCCATCGTGAAACATCCGGCGTGCGCCGCCGCAATCAGCTCCTCGGGATTCGTCCCAGCCGTCCCGCTTTCATCGACAAAACGCAGCTTGAACGAATAGGGCTGACTGTTCAGCACGCCACTTGGCGTAGTGAGTGTACCACTGCCTTCCTTGCCGGTTCCCTGCCACACCGCTTGAGCTGTGCGTTGCATGATTCCTCATAAGATGGGGGTTCTGGCGGATTCTAGCAGCTTGCTCACCTCGCGCCCAGAGCGGGGCGCGCGGCGAGACAAGAGAATCTGTCGGGCTTTGTGCCCCCCCACCGGTCCGCGCCGCGACCACTCACTCCCGCGCGCCCTGACGTCAACCTGACGTCAACCTGACGTCAGGCCGATTGCGCTCGCCGCAACGCGTCGCGCAGACGTGCCGACTGTGCCCCGTCGATCGGCGTCGGTGTGCCGAGGCTGGTACGCAACGCGGCCAGCGTATTGGCGATCTCCCCGCCAAAGCGTGCGCAGCGATCGCAGTGGGCCAGATGTCCCTGAATCAGCCGAACCCGCTCGGGCGAGATGGCGCCATCCAGAAATTCCGACAGATCATCCAGCACATCGCGACAACGCAGTCCGGCGACCACGGTATCGAGTCCCGCATCAGTCTCGGACATGGAGCCTCCCGGCCGGTGATTCAGCGGCGGCATTGCCGCGCAGTGCCGCGGCGAGGTGAATGCGGGCGCGATGCAGCCGACTCTTCATCGCGGGCAAAGACAGGCCGAGAAGTCGAGCCGTTTCATCGCCGGACAACTCTTCTAATTCGCGCAGTACGAGCACTTCACGTTCGTCGTCCGGCAGCATCGCCAGCGCCCGCTCCACTTCATCGCGAGCCAATGCCGCGTCCATGCGCCGGGGCTCGGCGGGATCGCACCCCCACCCTGCTCGCTCAGCCAGTGCATCCAGCGGCACAAAGGTGGACGGCTCATCGACCCGACGACGCTTGCTGTGCCGATGCACATTCCGGGCGATCGACAGGAGCCAACTGCGGACGGTGCCTGTCCCGTTGTACGCCCCAGCGCTTCGCCATGCCGCGATGAACGTCTCTTGCAGCGCGTCATCGATCTCGTCGCCGCCGAGCGTTCTCAGAAACCGCGCCACCGCCGCCTCATGGCGTTCCACGATGGCATCGAATGCCGACGTATTGCCACCGGCTGCGGATCGCAGCCGGTTCCGGTCGTCGTCATCCAATGCCGAGTCCATCACGCGCGTTTGATCGGACACGAATTGAATCCCAACAGCGAGTAGAGCGGGCACGTGCCAAAGGCGCCGGTCAACAGCGGGATGAACCCGAGATACCCCCACGGCGTCTGGGGACCGGTGAACGCCAGCGAGAGGACGGCCACACCGAGCAGCAGGCGGGCGATCCGGTCGACGTTTCCAACGTTCTTCTGCATCAGGGAGGACATGGCGCGCTCCGGCACGAGTGAAGGATAGGAACAGCATCTGTTATCCTTCCCGTGCCAATTTCGCACAAAAAGGATTCAAACGCCCAGGGTATTCGTACGCGCCCCTTTCCGACGATCTCTATCCGTATGGCCCCGTTGCGCGTTCGGCGCTGGCGGGGCGTCTGCGTTTTCGCGGCGACGATCCTGCCCGGCGGCGGACTTCTGGCGCAGCAACGTACGCTGACGGGCCAGGACTACGCGCGCGCCGAACAGGCGTTGGGGTTTGCGACCGCACCGCTGACGTCGGGGATGGGCGTCACCCCCCGATGGCTGCCGGACGGCCGGTTCTGGTATCGGGTGCGACGGGCCGATGGATCCTCACCGGTGATCCTCATCGATCCGATGAAGGGCACGCGCGTCAATTGCGCCGAACGGGCCACGGTCTGCGCCGCCGTCGTGAACGGCGAGCAACCGCTGATTGCCCCGCGTCGTGTGGGCGCACCACCGGAGACGCGCTCACCCGACGGACGATGGGGCGCGTTCGTACGCGACTGGAATCTCTGGGTACGCGAGGTCGCCACCAATACCGAGACGCAGATCACCACCGATGGCGTCAAGGACTTTGGCTATGCCACCGACAACGCGGGGTGGACCCATTCCGATCGCGCGATCGTCACGTGGTCACCCGACTCACGCAAGTTTGCCACGTTTCAGCAGGATCAGCGCGGCGTCGGCGAGATGGTGCTCACACGCACGCGGGTCGGACGCCCGCAGTTGAGTGCGTGGAAGTATCCGATTCCGGGAGACAGCATCGTCACGACGATCCAGCGGGTGATCATCGATCTGTCCGGGTCCGCCCCAACCGTGGTGCGGCTCAAGATGCCCCCCGACCAGCACCGATCGACGGTGTGCGATCACATCAGCTGTGTGGACGGTGAGTTCGCCGACGTGCAGTGGTACCCTGATGCAACCGCGCTGGCGTTTGTCTCGTCGTCGCGCGATCACAAAACGGCGATCCTGCGCGTTGCCGACGCCACCACCGGTAACGTGCGCGACGTGCTGCGCGAAGTGGTGACGACGCAGTTTGAGTCGGGCGACAACGTGCCGAACTGGCGCGTGCTGCCGGCGTCGAACGAAGTGGTGTGGTTCTCCGAACGCGACGACTTGGGACAGCTCTACCTCTACGATCTCGCAACCGGCGCGCTCAAATCGTCGATCACGACCGGCGCGGGCAATGTCTCGTCCATCCTGCGGATAGATGAAAAGTCGCGACGCCTCTGGTTTTTCGGCGTCGGACGGGACTCCGCTCGCGACCCGTACTTTCGCCATCTCTATCGTGTTGGACTTGACGGCACGGCACTGACGCTGCTGACCCCGGAGGACGGTGATCATTCGGTGTCGTTCTCGCCGGATGGTCGCTTCTTTCTGGACAGCTGGTCTCGGCCGGACACGCCGCCGACGACGGTGCTGCGGAACGCGACGACCGGTCGATTGATTGCGACGCTCGAGCGCGGGGACATCTCCCGACTATTGGCGACGGGATGGAAGCCGCCAACGCGATTCACGGTCAAGGCGCGCGATGGACGCACCGATCTGTTCGGGCTCATGTTCACGCCGACGCCGCTTGATTCGACGCGACGGTATCCGATCATCAACTACATCTATCCCGGACCGCAAACCGGGAGTGTCGGGAGTCGCGCTTTCGCGTCGGCGCGCGGTGATCATCAGGCGCTCGCCAATCTCGGATTCGTGGTGGTCGCCATCGACGGCATGGGGACGCCGATGCGTTCCAAATCGTTTCATGACGCGTACTATGGCCGAATGGGCGACAACACCCTGCCCGACCAAATCGCGGGCATGAAGCAGTTGGCCGAGCGGTATCGGTTCATCGATATCGACCGCGCCGGAATCTGGGGACACTCCGGCGGCGGGTTCGCGACAGCGAGCGCGATGTTTCGCTATCCGGATTTCTTCAAGGTCGGCATTGCCGAATCGGGCAATCATGACAACCGCAACTACGAAGATGACTGGGGCGAGCGGTATCAGGGGCTGCTCGCGCGCGACGCCGCGGGACGTGACAACTACGAGGCCGAGGCCAACCAGTCGCTGGCGCGGAATCTCAAGGGCAAGTTGCTCCTGGCACACGGGACGATCGACGACAATGTGCCGCCGGACAACACGCTGCTGGTGGTCGATGCCCTGATCCGTGCCGGAAAGGACTTCGACCTGCTCATGATTCCCAATGCCGCGCACGGGTATGGCGCGGCTGGCAATTACATGATGCGTCGGCGCTGGGATTACTTCGTTACTCACCTGCTTGGCGCCACGCCGCCAAGGGAATATCAGATCGGACCCAAGGACGCGCGCCCGTGAACCCGGACACCCGTATGGAAATCTTTCGTGAATTCACGTTTGAGGCGGCGCACCGCCTTCCCAACCTGCCGGCCACACACAAGTGCAGCCGACTGCACGGGCACAGCTTTCGCGTGACGGTGCACGTCGAAGGGCCGCTGTTGCCGCACGAAGGCTGGGTGATGGATTTCGCCGATCTCAAGCGGGCCTTCCAGCCACTCTATGATCGGCTCGATCACTACTATCTCAACGACATCCCCGGTCTGGAGAACCCGACCAGCGAGGTGTTGGCCGCGTGGATCTGGGACCGACTGATCGCGACACTCCCAGGATTGACGCAGATCGCCGTGAGTGAGACGTGCACCAGTGGTTGCCGATATCGCGGTCCGACCACCGCAACTGCCCAGGGCACTACCGCCAACTAGATTGTTCGCATGGACAGACTCTTTCTCATGATCGGAGCGCTTTCCGGCGCCATCAGCGTGGCCGCAGGCGCCTTTGGGGCCCATGCGCTGCGCGAAAAAGTGGAGCCTCGCCTGCTCGACGTATTCGAGACCGCGGCGAGGTATCAGATGTACCATGCCCTGGCGCTCATCGCTGTCGGGTTGGTCGCCGCGCGCTGGTCGAGCGGTCTCACCACCAGTGCGGGATGGCTTTTCGTCGCGGGCACGGTGTTTTTCAGCGGCTCGCTGTACGCCATGACGTTCACCGGCGTACGTGCGCTGGGCGCCATCACGCCGATCGGCGGCGTTTGTTTTATCGCCGGTTGGGTCTGTCTCGCGCTGGCCGCCGCTAAGCTTCGGTAGCCGAGCGCGCATCGGGTGATGGTGCACTGGTGACCGCTTTGACGGTCACCAGCAACTGCCCGAAATGACGGGTCGTGTGTTCGGCGGCATGAAACAGCAGGCCAAGCACCGTGGAGGGCAATTGCGCGCGCCCCACGCCTCGTGCGTCCAGCAACGCCGCGTCCGCCGTCTCGCGCAGTTGCCCCAGTGCCCGCTCAACCTGCGCGTCGAAGGTCGCGACAAGCGAATGCACGGTGAGTTCGCCCGACGGATCGTGTCCTTCGCTCCGCAACGCCGACAACTGCCGATCGCTCAGCGCGTCGCCGCGCGCATAGGCGAACAGTCGGTCCAGTACACCCGACAGGTGCTGCAGGTGAAAACCGATCGAGGCGACGCCATACGGACGCGCCCACAAGACCGCGTCGGGCACGTCGCGGGTTGCCACATGAAGCTCCTCTTGCACCTGCACCAACGCATGCGCCACCGGTTGCAGCAGTGGCGGCACGCCGGCAATTGGCCCGCGCAACCACGCCTCAGGCATTACGCGCTCCTCCGACCGCGACTGGGTGCCATGCCGATCATCGCCTCGCCGACGCGAGTTCCGGAATCCGCAGCAATCGCTGTCCCGCAGCGTGCAGCGTGTCGTCCTTCTTGGCGAAGTGAAAGCGCAGGTAGTTGTGCACGGGCTCACGGAAGAAGCTGGATCCGGCGACACCTGCCACGCCCACCTGCGTGATGAACCAGTCCGACGCCTCGCTGTCATTGGCGAATCCCAGCGAAGAGATGTCCACCATGACGTAGTACGCCCCCTGCGGCTCGGTAAACGCCAGACCGGTCTGCCTGAGATACCCCAGAAAGAGTTCGCGCTGCCTTGTGTAGAACGCGCGGACGTCATCGTAGTACGAATCCGGCAGTTCGAGTGCAGTCACGGCCGCTTCCTGCAGCGGCGCCGCGGCGCCGATGGTGAGATAGTCGTGCACCTTGCGGGCGCCCTTGATCACCGCTGCCGACGCTTGCACGTATCCGATGCGCCACCCCGTGATCGAGTACGTTTTCGAGAGTGAATTTGTGACGATCACGCGATCGAATGCGCCGGGGATCGCGTGCGCATAACAGTGTTCGTGCGGCGCGTGCACCATGTGTTCGTACGGTTCGTCAGTGATGACGAATGCGTCGTACTTCTCCGCGAGCGCGAGGATCACTTCCATCTCGCTGCGTGTGAACACCTTGCCGGTCGGATTGCCCGGATTGCACAAGATGATGGCCTTGACGCCCTTGGCAAACGCGCGCTCCAGCTCTTCGGGATCAAACCCAAAATCGGGCGGCCGCAGCGGCACCCAGATCGCCTCGGCTCCCGAGAGCACGGTATCAGCGTAGTAGTTCTCGTAGTACGGCGAAAAGATGATGACCTTGTCCCCCGGACTGCAGACGGTCATCATCGCCACCATCATCGCTTCCGTGCCACCACAGGTCACGACGAGGTGCTGATCGGGATCGATGGCCACGCCGGCACAGCGCGTGATCTTGCGCGCCAGCGCCTCGCGAAAGCGCTGCGAGCCCCAGGTAATCGCATACTGGTGAAACGGTTCATGGGCGACGCGTGCGAGCGCGTTCAGCAGGGCTGCCGGCGGATCGAAATCCGGAAACCCCTGTGCCAGATTGATGGCGTTGTATTGGTTGGCCGTTCGCGTCGTGTTGCGAATGACCGATTCGGCGAGTGTATCGAGGCGTGTCGAGATGGCGGGCATCGGCCGAATATGCCCTGCGTGCGCGGCGGCTGCTACCGCCCGAGGCCGCCAAGGGCGATTCTTCGGCCCATGGCCATCACCTCACCGTCCGCACTGCAACTCACCGTCATCGCGCTGATCAGTGCCGTGGGCGGGGCCGTCAACTCGATCGCCGGAGGCGGCACGCTGCTGACATTCCCGGCACTGCTCGGGCTGGGCGTCCCGGCGGTCGCCGCCAACGCCACCAGCACGGTGGCGCTCTGGCCTGGCTCGTTCGCGAGCTTGTATGGCTACCGGCGCGAACTGGTTGGCATCGAACGCTGGGCGTTGCGGCTCGCCGTGCCAAGTTTGATCGGCGGGCTGATTGGCGCCGCCCTGCTGCTCATCACGCCAGAAGAACGTTTTCGTGCGCTGGTGCCGTGGCTGGTCTTTGGTGCGACGGTCCTGTTTGCGCTGCAGGGTCCGGTGATGCGCTGGCTCAAACAACGGTTGAGTGTCGCCGCCGACGCGCGCATCTCGCGCCCACTCGATCCCACCGTTGGCATGCTCGCCTCCCAGTTGGCCGTCGGCATCTACGGCGGATACTTCGGGGCAGGCGCGGGCATCGTGATGCTGGCCGTCTTCGGGTTGATGGGTTTGACCAACATTCACCAGATGAACGGGCTCAAGAACATCAATGGCATCTGTTTCAATGGCATTGCGGCGATCGCCTTTGCATCGATGGGCCTTGTGAACTGGCCGATCGCACTCGTCATGGCACTCGGCTCGACTGCCGGTGGATACGCCATGTCCGGCATCGCCCAACGGGTCCCGCAATCCTGGGTGCGCAACGCCGTTACCATCATCGGCCTCTCCAGCGCCGTGTGGTTGTTCACGACGCGGCGCTGACACGCCATACTGACGCGCGTCACAAACACGCCGCTGTCACCGCGTCTCGAAAATTCTGACTGCGTTTTTCACCACAAAGACACGAAGGCACAAAGAACAGCAGACGCACATCGCTTTTTCTTTGTGCCTTCGTGTCTTTGTGGTAAACATGCCGTTACGGTTGAGCTTTCATTTGTCGAATTCGCCGAACCAAGAGTGGTAGGCGGTGTAGCGCTCAAGACGCGCACATACGTGGAGCAGCTCTCGTGCGCCAACACGTGTTGACACGGAGGCTGCATGACACGCCCGCACCCCGATCCCGCTGC
>Ga0154020_10008314_pt1 | contig 12034 bp, 9 predicted proteins | sample Klosneuvirus_201_FD_109709 | JGI IMG/M metagenome (GOLD analysis project Ga0154020, IMG submission 109709) | Active sludge microbial communities from wastewater, Klosterneuburg, Austria - Klosneuvirus_20160825_MG | ecosystem: Engineered > WWTP > Aerobic digester > Activated sludge | place... | reverse complement strand
CTCAAGATGCGCGTCTTCATCACCACTCTCCCCCTTGCTTTCCCCCTGAGCCGCCGGGGCGACCACGCACTGCATTGGCGCTGCGTGGCGTTTCCGCCTCGACGGTCGCGGGCCGAACGGCCCGCGCGTGTCTGAACGTCGTCTTCCTGGGGCGTCGCCTCTAGGGCTGCTGCGCCCGGAGCTCGCGAACGAACTCGGTGTCCTCGTAGCGGAAGCGGACGGTCGAGCGAACGACCTCCACGATCCGGAGGCCCTCGATCTCTTCGTCCGTCGTCTTGTCCACGACCGGGTCGCCCTCGCGGTAGATCCGGTCGTTGATGATGGCGCTGTCCGGCTCCTGCCCGCCCGGAGGCGCGACGACGATGCCGGTGACGTCGAGCTGGAACTCCGAGATGCGCTTCAGCCGGCGGGCCCGATCGGCCAGCGCCTTGCCGCGCAGGAACAGCGCCTCGGCGTTCCGGTGGAACACCTCGCGCTCCTCGGCGCGCATCTGCTCGCACAGGTCGTTGATCTGGTTGAAGCGGTCGAGGGCCGCGTCGTACTGGTCGTCGCGGATCGCGTCCGCCATGGCGCGGAGGTGCTGGTTGCCCTCGCTGATGTAGACCTGGAGCTTGATCGAGAGCTGGACCTCGCCGAGCTCCGACAGCCGCTGGTTCCACTTCTCGAGCTTCTTGCGCACCTCGACGGTGCCGCTCGAGCCGAACTCGTTCATGACCTGGCGGAGCTCGGTGAACTTGACGATGAGCTCCTCGACCTGGCGCTCCTCGGCGAGCTTCACGATCTCCTTGAAGAGCGAGTCGATGCGCTCCTCGAGGAGCTTCATCCGCTCCTCCGCCCCGGTCGGCGCCGTGACGGCGGGGTCGTCGCCCGTCTCGCCCTCGACCTTCGGGATCAGCGGGCTGATGAAGAAGTTGTGCTGGCCGCTCTGCTGGACGGTGTACTCGTTCGAGGCGCCCATCACCCGCAGGATGAAGCCCGGGTCCTTGAGCAGGAAGTCGAAGGCCTTCTCCGCGCTGATGTCGCGGAGGACGAACTGGCCGGCGCGGGCGGACGTGATGAGCAGGTCGCGCGACTTCTCCTTGTCCGCGGCGTCCTTGCTCTCGGCCCGGATGCGGGCCAGGAGGTACAGGGCCTCGATGTGGTTGTCCTGCATCTCGAGGAGGGCCTCGAGCTCGGTCGCCGAGGTGGCGACCTCCTTGGCCTCGTAGAGCGCCTTGGCGTGCAGGTAGCGGAGCCGCTTGTCGGCGAGGACGCCCGGGTGGGCCGTCCGGAGGCGGACGAAGGTCTCCACGGCCTCGCGCCACTTCGAGGACTTGGTGGCCTCGATGAACTGCGTCTTGAGCGTGAACTCGCTCGTGTTCGCGTCGGCGTCGCGGGGAGGCGGGGCCGCCTGGTCAGCCTTCGGGCGCTCCTGGGCCTGGGTCGAGGTGGTCGTGCCCAGGACGCCCAGGGCCCCCGCGGAGACGAGGAGGGCGGCCGCGACGTTGGAGTGGGTCTTCGCCATGGTCAGTTCCCCCCCGAGTCGAAGCGGAAGGTCGAGATGTTGAGCGCGACCGTCAGGGGCCAGGTGTCCTTGCCCTCGGCGTCCTTCTTGGCCGTCGAGGCGACCGTGCACGTGAAGTTGTTCACGCGCACGAAGCTCTCGTGCCGCTCGAGGCCGTTCAGGAAGCGAAGGAACTGCTCGTACGAGCCCTCGGCCGCGAGGGTGATGTCGATCTCCTGGAAGCCGCCGCGCGCGCCGGCCTTGACCTCCTTCGCACCCTGCTTGAAGTTGAAGTTCTTGAGCTGGAACGCCGAGCGCTCGCACTTCTCCTGCACGAGCTCGAGGAGCCGCTCGGGCGTCGCGATCTCGGGCGACGGGAGGATCTTGATGTACTGCGCGAAGTTGGTCTTCAGGTTCTCGAGCTCGACCTGGAGGGTCGGCATCGTGTCGACCTTGGCCTTCAGGACGTCGATCTGCCCCTGCAGCTCCGCGTTCGAGGCGGTGACGGACTCGATCTCCGTGAGCGTCTCGTTGACGAAGTAGCCGAGCACGAGCGCGCCGATCACGATCAGGACGGCGGTGATCGCCGTGGTACGCATCTCCTTGTTCATGGCTACTTCGCCTTCTCGCCGGTCTGAACGGGGAGCTTGATCTCGAAGTCGTACTTCTCCGTCGCGTTCTTGAACCCGGTGAGGGCCGAGCGCGTGTAGGAGAAGCTGTCCAGTCGAGCGAAGTGGTACCAGAAGTTCGGGTCGTTCTGGAGCGAGTCACGGAAGCGGGCGATGTCGTTCAGCGTGCTGTTCGCGGCGGAGCAGCGCATGGTGAGGGTCGAGCCCCTGCCGCCCGACTTGCTGAGCGACAGGCTCTGCGTCCAGAAGTTCTTGTAGTCGGTCATGAGGCTCGAGAGCTGCTCGAGCTTCATGGACCACATGACCTTGGACTGGCTGATCTCGATGATCGTCTGCTGGCGGCTCTTCTGCCGCTCGATCTCTTCCTTGACCGCGTCGACCTTCTTGGCCTCGCGCTCGAGCTCCTCCTTGCGGCGGGTGAGGGCCTCGTTGGTGCCCTTGAGCTCCGCGAGCTCGGCCTCGGCCTTCATCCAGTAGAGGAACAGGCCACCGATGACGAGGAAGCCCAGGACGAGCGTGGCCATGAACGGAACGTTCGTGGTCTCGCGCGGCCGGTACTCCGGCGGCAGCAGGTTGACCTCGATCATGGCGAGCACGCTACCACCTCCTCACGCGGCTCGCGAGACCGATGCCGACCGCGAGCTGCCCGGAGAACTGCTGCAGCGCCTTGGTGTCGACGCCGCCCCGAACCTCGATGCCCTCGAGCGGGTTCCAGAAGACGACGCTCTTCTCGAACGCGCCCTCGAACGCGCGCTGGAGCCCGGGGAGCTTGGAGCTGCCGCCGGAGATGTAGACCTCTTCGACCACGCGGTCGAACTGGTTCTCGAAGTAGTCGAAGGAGAGCTGGATCTCGTTGCCGAGGTCATCGAGCGTGGGGAGGATCGCCTCCTCGACCTCGCCGGCCTGCTCGCCCGGCTCGCACTTCAGCTTCTCGGCCTCCTGGGAGTCGAGGTTGAACTTGCGCGACACGGCCTCGGTGAAGTCGTTGCCGGCCAGGTAGACCTCGCGGGTGAAGTAGGAGGTCTTGCCCTTGACGATGTTGATGTTCGTCTTGTTGGCGCCGATGTCGATCAGGGCCACGACCTTCTCGCCCTGGACGCCGCCGGCCCCGCGGGCGCGGGCCTCGAAGGCGTTGCCGAGGGCGAAGGCGTCGACGTCGATCACCATGGGCTGCAGCCCGGCGTCGGCCAGGAGGGCGAGGTGCTCCTCGATCAGGCTCTTGCGGACGGCGACCAGCAGGACCTTCATCTCGGGCGAGCTGGCGTCGCCGACGTTGTCCTCGAGGATCTGCGTGTCCATGATGACTTCGTCGACCTCGAAGGGGATGTACTTGTCCGCCTCGAACTTGATGGCCTGCCGCAGGTCCTCGGCGGGCATCTGCGCCATGGTCACGTAGCGCACGATCACCGAGCGGCCCGAGACCGAGGTGACGCAGCGCTTCGTCTTGAAGTTGCCGCGGCGCACGATCTCCTTCAGGGCGAAGATCGTCTCGTTCTGGTTGCCGATCTTCGTGCTCTGGAAGCTCGTGAGAGCCACTCCGGAGCCCGTGTCCTGGACCTCGAGCGCCTTGATCTCGTTGGACCCGATGTCGAGCGCGAGGACGCGCTTACTCCGTCCAAACATGGGACCCCTCCCCGCTTCTTACGGCTCTACGCCCGTTAGGGCGCGGGACTATACTCCCCGGGTCAGACGAGCGCAAGTCGAGGTCGGACGGTGCGCGAAGCACCGTTCGCTCGGTACCCATGCGAGTTGCCTCCGTCCCATCTACGGAGCGAGGGGGGCGGATGGAAACGTCCGACGACAGGCACGAACTCGCCGACCGACGCGGTGCGGCGGGCTGACGCTCTGCGTCAGAGTCCGTAGAGGGCGGGGTCGATGGCCCGCGCCCGGGCGTGGAGGTACTCGAGGGTCTCGGTCGCGTTCCGGATGCCGAGGACCGCATCGACGGCGTGGCCCGCCTCCAGCGCGCTGATCGACCGGATGAAGCGCTTGATCTTCGGGATCGTGGACGAGGCCATGGAGAGGTCGCGCATGCCGAGCCCGATGAGGGGGAGGGTGAAGTGCGGGTCGCCGGAGAGCTCGCCGCAGATGCTCACGTGGATCTTGTTCTTCCGCGCCGCCTCGATCGTCTGCAGGAGCAGGCGGAACACGGACGGATGCGAGGGCTGGTAGAGCGAGGCCACCTTGGCGTTGACGCGGTCGACCGCCAGCGTGTACTGCACGAGGTCGTTCGTGCCGATGCTGAAGAAGTCGGCGTACTGGGCCAGGACGTCCGAGAGCAACGCCGCCGACGGCACCTCGATCATGATCCCGATCGGGATGTCCTCGCGGAACCGTTGCCCCTCGCGCCGGAGCTCGGCCTTCACGTCCTCGATGAGCGACTTGGCGTCGAGGAGCTCCTCGAGGGACGAGATCATGGGGAGCATGAGCCGCACGTCGCCGTGGGCCGAGGCGCGGAGGATCGCCCGCAGCTGCCGCCAGAAGACGTCGCGCCGCTCGAGGAGGCAGTAGCGGATGGAGCGGCAGCCCAGGAACGGGTTCTTCTCGTGCTCGAGGCCGTCCGGGATGAACTTGTCGGCGCCGAGGTCCAGCGTGCGGATGATGAGGGGGCGGTCGCCGAGGAGCTCGACGGCCCTCGAGTAGGCCGTGAAGTGGACCTCCTCGCTCGGGTCGGGCTGGTCCTTGTCGTAGAGGAACTCGGTGCGGTACAGCCCGATGCCCTCGGCCCCGTTGCGCAGGGCCGTCTGGATCTCCTCGGGGAACTCGATGTTCGCGTAGAGGTGGACGAGGTGGCCGTCCTTCGTCTCGGCCGGGAGCGAGCGCAGCTCCTCGAGCTCCTTCAGGTACTTCTTGAACTTGTGCTGTCGGTCCTGGTACTTGGCGAGCGTCTGGGAGTCGGGGTCGATGATGATCTTCCCCTCGCGCCCGTCGAGGATCACCGTCTCGCCGCCGACCGCGTCGCCCGTGATGCCGCCCAGGCCGACGATCGCCGGGATCCGCCGGCTCTGGGCCAGGATCGCCGTGTGCGACGTCTTGCCGCCCGTGTCGGTCGCGAAGCCGCGGACCCACTGCAGCGGGAGCTGGGCCGCCTGCGACGGCGTCATGTCCCGGGCGATGACGATGACGGGCTTGCGCAGGTCGTCGAGCTTCTCCTGCTGCTCGCCCAGGAGCTGCTTGAGGAGGTGGCGCTCGAAGTCGTCGAGGTCCGCCAGGCGCGCGCGGGTCACCTCGTGGCGCCCCCACTCCCGGCGGTAGGTGGCCACCTTGCGGCTGACGGCGTGCTCGGCCGTGAAGAAGTCCTTGCTGATGCGCTTCTGGACGTAGCTCAGGAAGTCCGGGTCCTCGTAGAGGAGCCCCAGGTAGTCGAGGATCGAGCCGACCTCGGAGGAGACCTCACCCGAGATCTGCTCCTTGATGCGCTCCGTCTCGCGCTTGGCGGCCACGGCCGCGGCCTCGAAGCGGCGCCACTCGAGCTCCGCGGCCTCGGCGGTCCGGACCTTGATGAAGCGCTGCTGGACCCGGTAGTGCTCGCCGTCGAGGAGGAACGCCTCCCCGATGACGACGCCGTCGACGACCGGGATGCCCTTCCTGACCTTCACGGCCGGATCTTACCTCGCCGCGTCGAGGCGGGCCCGCGAGCGACGCCCTGGCGTATGATCGCGGGACCATGCTGACGACGTCCCGGCCCGGCGACGTCCCGGCGCCGCCCCCTGGCCCCGACCCCTCGGGAGCGCCCAAGACCGCGCCCTCGGCCTCTTCGCCGGCCCCGCTCCTCGACCCTCGCGACCCGTCCAACTACGTGAACCGCGAGGTGAGCCTCCTCGCCTTCACCAGCCGGGTCCTCGAGCAGGCCAAGGACCCGACCACGCCGCTGCTCGAGCGGCTGCGCTTCCTGTGCATCTCCAGCACGAACCTCGACGAGTTCTTCGAGATCCGCGTGGGGGGGCTCAAGCAGCAGCTGGCCCTGGGCGGGACGACGCCGGGGCCGGATGGGCTGTCGGCGCGCGACATGCTCGACGCGGTGAGCCGCTCGGCCCACGCGCTCGTGGCCGAGCAGTACCGCACCCTGCAGGAGGTCGTCCTCCCCGCCCTGGCCACGGAGGGGATCCGGGTGGTGCGCCGCCAGGATTGGTCGCCGTCGCAGCAGGAGTGGGTCCAGGCGTACTTCGACCGCGAGGTGTTCCCGGTCCTGACGCCGGTGGGGCTCGACCCGAGCCACCCCTTCCCGCGCGTCCTCAACAAGAGCCTGAACTTCGTCATCTCGCTCGAGGGCAACGACGCCTACGACCGCACCAGCGGCACGGCCGTGGTCCAGGTCCCGCGCCTCCTCCCCCGGCTCATCCGGCTGCCGGATGCGGTGGCCGGCGGGCCCCACGACTTCGTGCTCCTCTCGTCCGTGATCCACGCCCACGTGGGCGAGCTCTTCCCTGGCATGCGCATCTCGGGCTGCTACCAGTTCCGGCTCACGCGCAACAGCGACCTGTGGGTCGACGAGGAGGAGGTCGACGACCTGCTCCGGGCGGTGAAGGGCGAGCTCCAGGGGCGGAACTTCGGCGGGGCGGTCCGGCTGGAGATGCCGGCCCAGTGCAGCCCGTACATCTCGCAGTTCCTCCTCGACCAGTTCGCGCTCGGGCCGCTCGAGCTCTACAAGGTCGACGGGCCGGTGAACCTGCACCGCCTCTCCGCGCTCTACGACCTCGTGGCCCGGCCGGACCTGAAGTACCCGGCCTTCACCGCCGCGCTCCCGAAGGGGCCGAGCGACATCTTCGCCCTCATCCGCAAGGGGGACGTGCTCCTGCACCACCCCTTCCAGGCCTTCGCGCCGGTGCTGGACCTGGTGCGCCAGGCGGCCGAGGACCCCCACGTCCTGGCCCTGAAGATGACGGTCTACCGCATGGGCCCCGAGTCCCCGATCGCCGAGGCGCTCGTGGCCGCGGCCCGGGCCGGCAAGGAGGTCACCGCCGTCGTCGAGCTCCGGGCGCGCTTCGACGAGGCCACGAACATCGACCTGGCCACGAAGCTCCAGGAGGTGGGGGCGAAGGTGGCTTACGGGATCGTGGGCTTCAAGGCCCACGCCAAGATGCTCCTGGTGGTGCGGCGCGAGGGCGGCGCGCTGCGGCGCTACGTGCACGTGGCCACCGGCAACTACCACACGGGCACCGCGCGGGCCTACACCGACTTCTCGCTCCTCACGTGCGACGAGCGCATCACCGAGGACGTGCACCGGCTCTTCCAGCAGATGACCGGCCTCGGGCGCGTGGTCGGGCTGACGAAGCTCCTCCAGGCCCCCTTCGCGCTGCACGACCGGCTGCTCGAGCTCATCGACCGCGAGGCGGTCGAGGCCCGGGCGGGTCGGACGGCGCGGATCGTCGCCAAGATGAACGCGCTGAGCGAGCCGAGGGTCATCGAGGCCCTGTACCGCGCCTCCCAGGCGGGGGTCCCGATCGACCTCATCGTCCGCGGGATCTGCTGCCTCCGGCCCGGCGTGCCCGGCCTCTCGGAGACGATCCGCGTGCGCTCGATCATCGGGCGGTTCCTCGAGCACAGCCGGGTCTATCACTTCCATGCCGGCGGGGCCGAGCTCGTCTACTGCGCCAGCGCCGACTGGATGCAGCGCAACTTCTTCAAGCGGGTCGAGGTCGCCTTCCCCGTCGAGGACCCGGCCGCCAAGGCCCGCGTCCTCGAGGAGGGGCTCGCCACCTACCTCCGCGACGATGTCCGGGCCTGGGAGCTCCTCCCGGACGGGCGCTACCGGCGGCTGGCGCGCCACGCCGAGCTGCCGCCCCACTCGGCCCAGGACGCCCTCCTCGCGGCGCTGGCGGGTCCCCCCGGCGCCTGACCGCCCTGGCGGCGGCCCGGGACCTCGCGAGCCCGGCCAGGGCTCAGGCGAACTTCAGCTTCAGCCCGACCGCGTCGAGCGCCGAGGCCTCCTCCTCGAGGTCGGCTAGTGTCAGCGGGTGCTCGTCGAGCCACTCGTCGGGGAAGGCCAGCGAGAGGGTGCTCCTCTCGGCGTGGAGCTTGAAGGGCGGGAGGGCCCGCGGGCTCCGGCTGCGGTTCAGGAGCACCGCCAGGCGGAGGAGGGCAGAGAGGCGCACGAGCTGCTCGGTCGTGAGGGGCAGCCCCTCGGGGAACAGCGGCGCGCCGAGCTTGCGCCGGTGCGTCCGGACGAGCGTGGCCAGGATGAGCTTGTCGTCGTTGCTGAACCCCGGCATGTCCGAGTGGGTCAGCAGGTAGCCCCCGTGCTTGTGGTAGCTCGTGTAGGAGATGGCCAGGCCGACCTCGTGGAGCCGCGCGGCCCACTCCATGACGTGCTTGAGCTCCGGGTCCTCGAGCTCCCAGGCGCCGGCGACCTGCTTCAGGCACTTGATCGCCGTGCGCTCGACCCTGGCCGCCTGCTCGCGGTCGACGACGTACCGGTCGGTGAAGCCGCGGATGGTGCGGTCGCGGACGTCCTCGTGACGGATGCGGCCCAGGAGGTCGTAGAGGACCCCCTCGCGCAGGGCCCCGCCGGCGGGGAGGAGCCGCTCCATCCCGAGGCTCTCGAAGGCGGCCAGCACGATCGCCAGCCCGCCCGGGAGGACCGGCGCCCGCTCGGGCTTGAGGCCAGGGAGCGTGACCTTCGACATGTGGCCGGCCTCGACCAGCACCTTGCGCAGCTTGCGCAGGGAGTCCTTCGTGATCCCTTGCTCCGAGAAGCCGCCGAGCTTGAGGATCTCGGTGAGGGCCTCGATCGTCCCCGACGAGCCGTAGGCGCTCTCCCAGCCGAGCTGCCGGAAGCGCCGCTCCAGGGTCTGGAGCTCGCGGCGCGCCGCGGTGTCGGCCTTCTTGAAGTTGCCGCGGGTGAGCTTGCCCTCCGGGAAGTGGGTCAGGCTGAAGCTCACGCACCCCATGTGCAGGCTCTCGGCCTGCACGACGTCGAAGCGCTCGCCGAGGATGAGCTCGGTGCTCCCGCCCCCGACGTCGACGACGAGGCGGCGCTCGGTGTCGTCCGGGAGGCTGTGCGAGACGCCCAGGTAGATGAGGCGCGCCTCCTCGCGGCCCGACACGACCTCGATCGGGTGGCCCAGGGCCTTCTGCGCCCTGGTCAGGAAGGCCCGGGCGTTCTTCGCCACCCGGAGGGTGTTCGTGCCCACGGCGCGGACGTGGCGGTGGGGCATGTCGCGGAGCCGCTGGCCGAACTTCTCCAGGCAGGCCAGCGCGCGGGCCTGGGCCTCCTCGGCGATGCGCCGGTCCTCGAGCCCGGCGGCGAGCTGCACCGGCTCCTTGATACGGTCGACGATCCGGACGTCGTGCTCCTCGATGCGCCCGATCACCATGTGGAAGGAGTTGGAGCCGAGGTCGACGGCCGCGGCCATGCCACCGACCTCGGGGCTCTTCACGGGGGCGCTCCGGGTTGCGCCGTCGGGGAGGCGCGGGTGGGCGCCGGACGCCTCGACCCGTGGTATGCGACCCGAACGCGTCTCCGACGGCATGCCATGACGCTACCCTGGAAGACCGGCTGGACCCAGCCCGATCGGCGCCGTCCTTCGCCGGTTCCTCACAGGTGACCGCCCGGCATGGCATCATCCGCCCCCGTGGCGACGTGGGCGATCGGCGACGTCCAGGGCTGCTTCCGGACCCTCGAGCGGCTGCTCGAGCGGGCCGGGCCGGCGTCGACCGACGACCTCGTCCTCGTGGGCGACCTCGTCAACCGCGGCACCGGCTCGCTCGAGGCGCTGCGCTGGGCGGTCCGCCTGGGGGAGCGGCTGCGGGTCGTGCTCGGGAACCACGACCTGCACCTCCTCGGGCTGGCGGCGGGCGTCCGCCGCCCGAAGGGCAAGGACACGCTCGGGCCCGTGCTGGGGGCGAAGGACAGGGACGAGCTCCTCGACTGGCTCGCGGCGCGGCCGCTCCTCCTCCGGCTCGACGTGGGCGGCCGGGCGCACGTGATCGTGCACGCCGGGCTCCTGCCCGGCTGGGACGTCCCCGCGGCCGCGCGCCTCGCGGACGAGGTCCAGGGGGCGCTTCGCGCCGACCGGGCCGCTGCGCTCGAGGTGCTCTTCGCGCGCGAGGGCCAGCTCCGCGGGTCGGAGGAGCGGGTCCGGGCCACGGCCGCAGCGCTGACCCGCCTGCGCACGATCGGGCCGGACGGGCCCGACTGGGAGTTCAACGGCGCGCCGGCCGAGGCCCCGCGCGGCCGGCGACCGTGGTTCGAGGTCGAGGGGCGGCGCAGCGCGGACACGCCGGTCGTGTTCGGCCACTGGGCGGCCCTGGGGCTCCACCTGGCGCCGACCATCCTGGCCCTGGACTCCGGCTGCGTGTGGGGGCGGTCGCTGACCGCGGTCCGGCTCGACGACCGCTCCGTCGTGCAGGAGCCGACGGTCCGGGCCGACCTCCCCTGACATGACGCGGCCTCGAACCTGGCTGGCCGTGGGCCTGCTCGGCCTGCTCCTCCTCGGCGCGGACGTGGTCTACCGGGCAGGCCCCCGCCACCGGACCGACCTCCCGGTCTACCTGGCCGGGGCCCGGGCGGTCCTGCGCGGCGAGGACCCCGTCGAGGTCGTGAGCCCCGAGCGGGGCTGGCGCTACTACTACCCGCCGACGCTGGCCACGCTCCTCGTGCCCATGGCGACCTGGCCGCTCCAGGTCGCGGCGGCGGCGTGGTTCGTGGCCTCGGCCGCCGCCCTCGTGGGCGGCGCGCTCGCCGCCCGCCGCGCGCTCGAGCCCGAGGCGCCGTGGGATCGGCGCGACGCGGCGGGGCTCCTCCTGGCGGCCCTCCCCGCGGGGAGCGCGCTCCAGCGCGGACAGCTCGGGCCGCTCCTCCTCGGGCTCACGGGGGGCGCCCTCCTCGGGCTGGCGTGCCGCCGCGAGGCCCGGGCCGGAGCGCTGGTGGGGCTGGCGGCGGCGATCAAGCTCGTGCCCGGCCTGCTGCTGGCCGGGCTGCTCCTGGGCCGGCGGTGGCGGGCCGCGGCGACGGCCCTGGCCGCGATCGTCGCGGCGACGCTCCTCCTCCCGGCCGCCTTCCTGGGGGTCGAGGGGGCCGCGCGCTCCACGGCCCACTCGGTGGAGATCCTGGTCGTGCGCACGGTCGAGGACCCGGACCACCTCCGGCCGGGCGAGGTCGAGCTGGACCCGCACATCGACCGGAACCAGTCGCTCTCCTCCCAGGTCCTGCGTCGGACGGCCGCCGGTCCGGCGCGGGCGCTCCTCCTCGGGGCGCTCTCGCTCGTGGTCCTCGGGGCCGCGCTCGCGCCCGCGCTCCGGCGGGCCGACCCGGCCGGCCCGGAGTCGCTCGCGCTGTGGCTCGCGGCGCCGCTCCTCCTGGCGCCGGTGGCCTGGCACCACCATCACGTGCTCCTCGCCCCGATCGGGCTGGCCCTGGGGGCGCGCGGGCGGCGCGGGGAGCGGCGCGCCGACCTCGCGCTCGCGACGGCCCTGGCCCTCTCCACCCTGCACTTCGCGGTCTACCCGCTCCGCGGCCTGGGGCTCCTCGGGTGGGGGACGTTCGTCGCCGTGGTGGGGCTCACGGCCGTCGCCTGCGAGCCAGCAGCCGTCGAGCCAGCCGTCGAGGAGCCCGCCGCGCCGACGCCGCCCTGACAGCGTCCTCCGTGGAGCGCCACGGCTTCGGGCGCGGCGCGGGCTTTGCGGCGGGGCGCGACATGCACCGACGCGCTGCGCTCCCCGTCCGGCTCGCCCTGGCCCTCTCGATCGCGACCGCGGGCGCGGGCGCCGCGCGGGCCGCGGAGCCGGAGGGCGGCCTGGCCCTCGAGGCCGGAGCGGCGGCGAGCAGCGCCGCGGTCGACACGGCCGAAGACGGCGTCCACACCGTCCTGTGCTTCTCGGGCGGAGGGACCCGCGCGGCGGCCTTCGCGCTCGGGGTGGCCCGCGGGCTGGCGGAGCTCGACGCGGGCGGGGCGCCGCTCCTCGCGCGGGTGGACCGGGT
>Ga0154020_10008313_pt1 | contig 12034 bp, 9 predicted proteins | sample Klosneuvirus_201_FD_109709 | JGI IMG/M metagenome (GOLD analysis project Ga0154020, IMG submission 109709) | Active sludge microbial communities from wastewater, Klosterneuburg, Austria - Klosneuvirus_20160825_MG | ecosystem: Engineered > WWTP > Aerobic digester > Activated sludge | place... | reverse complement strand
TGAAGGCAACGCGATCAAGAAGAAAGAAGACACGCACCGCATGGCCGAAGCCAACAAGGCGTTCGCGCACTATCGCTGGTAAGCGCGTTAGGCTGCTGTACAACAAAGCGCCCCGGAGCTCGATGCTCCGGGGCGCTTTTGTTCTGTGCGTCGCTCACCGCCGATCAACGTCGAATCCTACTCAGGGCGTCTGCGCCGTCGGCGGCCTCCCTTGCCACGTAGACGTGTCGTGCGCCGACACCGACCAACCGACCGCCTGGGGGCGTTCGCATGGTCTGTTCACGAGAACCGTCGCGACTGAAGACGTCGACTATCAGTTCGTCTTCTGGATGAAGGCGGGTGCGCGTCACATACAGTTTTCCGTCAAGCCCGGCATGCAATGCTTCGGCAAGAAACGGTGGAACAACTTTCGGCCATGGAGGAAACAGGGCACTGCTCAATACGGCGCTTCCATCGTCATTGCGCAGATATCCGGCGGCGGCTCGGTGCTTGACTCGTTCATCGACAGGCTGCGCCAGGTCTGGGACGACGGATCCTCGAATCCAGGCGCCTGAGGGCGTACGCCACGCTACTCGATACGGGTGTGCGGAAACCGTTGCAATGAAGCCATCTGAGAAAAGCACGGCCTGGTCGTACGTCGACAGCGGATTGCGCACGCGAAACGACATGGCGGCGCCGTTTCTTCGTGCCTCCACCATTGTTCGCCCCATCGAGCCGCCTGCCAGTCTGGCGACAGTGTCACTCGGACCGTTGGCCCTCAGAAGCAACACCAGGACCGAGTCCGCGTCGCCGACCCACCCTGTCGCAATGTAGCGGTTACCTCGAGGTTCTTTCGATGTACCGACCAGCGCGAGCGCGAGCCCTCGCGCGTCCACGCCCGCAATTGTCGCACGAGCGGCGAGGCGCATCGCTGTCCATGAACTGGGGATTGTCGTAAAGTTCTCTCCTGCCAGCATGTACCATCGGCCGTCAGTGGCGTCGACAAACAGCGATGAGTCGCGACCTGCAATGAACGCTTTCGTCGGATTCGAATACTCGGAAGGTCCTGGTCCTTGCCTCCCGATCCGACGGGCCGTTTTTCCGTCCGCTGACAACACAAGAAGCTCCCGGTCGGTGGCGTCGCTCACGATCACACGACCGTCGGCAAGTTCTCGCGCGGAGTGCACGCGACCGAACTCATGCTGATAGACAAGATCTACGACAGCGACCTCCGGTCGAGTGCTGACGATTGACTGGGCGTCGACCGCGTTGCTCAGGATGGCCAGCGCAACGAGCGACGTCGGAAGCACACGCCGTGGTGCGCTTGAGACACTTCCATCCGACTCCCTCGTCATGGTCTTTCTCCGCTCCGCGAAATTCTCCGGATGTCAGAGAGCAGTCTGTCCAACTTTGGTGGGCGGTCATACCTCTGCCCATCCAGAAGTACTGACGGTGTTCCGCGCACCTCCAAGAGCTTGGCCACTTCGACGGCACTGTCAACCTTCTTCCGAGTATGCGGATCGTCGACGCATGCCTGAAATCCGGCCGTGTCGAGAAGACCAGCGCGCTTCGCCAGGACCGGCCAGGTCAAGAACCCGATTGAATCTTGCAGTCGGAAGACAGTGGAGACGAATTGTTCTCCGATCCCTCGAGCGAATGCGCACTCTACGGCACCGCCGCCTGATGGCGCGAATCGATGTCCTTCAATAGGGAGGTTTACATAGCGAATCTGGACTGAGTCGGCGAGCAAAACGGCTATTGAGTCGATCGTCGAATGATATCGGGCGCAAAATGGACACTCAAGATCGATGAACTCGATGAGTTGCACGGCGCGCCCCTGTCGGCGAGCAGGTAGCGCAACGTCAGCTGCCATCGACCATCGAGCCTCGGGTGACGCGATTGCCTCGGCACCTTTCGCGCGTGACGGAGGCGAGGCGTGATTGCGCCACAAATAGCTGCCTGAAACGGCGAGCGCTGCAAGAGCCACGACGACCGTCGCGACAGGCTCAAGTATTTTCGACATTGTCTGGTACCCGCGTCGAGGTTTTGAATGAACTTCTTTTCTGCGCGAACACTGCGTGTTAATTGACGGCAGCGTTGCTCGGAGGGCAGACGCGCCCTCCGAGCAATAGCGCTATCTAGGTGGCGTCATTGCAAGTAATTCGGATGCCGCCCTGGCAGTTTCCCCAGTTCGGCATGCAGCCGGGTAGGTCGCCGGAACATCCGACTCGCACGCAGTCGTCAATGTAGGCTTCGTTCGCGAGACAGGCCTCAGGCCCGATATCACACCACGTGCACGATTCAAAGGTGGTCGCGGACGCGCGACCCTCGTCACTTATTGTGACCGTGGCGAGCACGATCAGCGACAGCATCTGCACAATTCGCGAAAGCGACATACACACCTCCCACAGAGGGTTGTGCAGGCCCGCATTGGCGCGAGCCCGCATTGGCGCGAGCCCGCATTGGCGCGAGCCCGCATTGGCGCGAGCCCGCATTGGCGCGAGCCCGCATTGGCGCGAGCCCGCATTGGCGCGAGCCCGCGGAGAAAACGTTTTGCATTTGGTCATAGCTGTCAAGTGTAGATTTTCGACTGTGGGACAGGAAAGCCTCAACTGTCCCGCCTGCTAATCGCAAGCACACGGTTGAGTTCGTCTATGATTGCAGATTGGTGAAGATTCGAAAAGGCTCGACTGCGAGGTGCTGAGAACACGAGACCAGACGGACATCCTCGGCCAGCAAGGGTGAAGGCAACGCGATCAAGAAGAAAGAAGACACGCACCGCATGGCCGAAGCCAACAAGGCGTTCGCGCACTATCGCTGGTAAGCGGGTCAGACTGCTGCACAACAAAGCGCCCCGGAGCTCGATGCTCCGGGGCGCTTTTGCATGTCCTTTGCGTGTCGTTTGCGTGTCGTGCGATGTCGGCAAACTACCCGACCGACGCCCCACCATCCGCCGACATCACCGCCCCATAAATCGTCGCGCCGGCGCGGAGCTCCACCCGCGGTGCGGTCACGGTGGTGCGCTTGCTCGCGATGCCAACCACGGCGGCGCCCACGACGATACTCGTTTCGGAGATCACCGGGCCGCTCAGCCGCGCGCCGTCTTCAATCACGATGCGCTCACGCGCGGACAGTGATCCCATCACCACCGCGCGAGACTTGATGTGCATGGTGCCGTGCGCCTTGATGGAGCCTTCCACGCGCGCGCCTTCGCTCACCACGACGTTGCCGCGCACAATGATCGAACCGGCCACACTGGTATCGCTCGGAATTACCAGGTTGCCCGTGACACGCCAATAGCCGCCCGCCAACGCGATCGCATTGGGGGGCACAAACGGTGTGTACGAGGCGAGGGGCATGATGGGTGTCTCCAACGTGCCACTTCCACCCACACGTACCATCGGCGCGTCGAGACGATCGAACTGCACGTTGATGGCCAGCAGGATTTCACGGTCACTGGTGGCGCGACCCAACAGACGCGAGCCGGCGCCAGCCTCCAGTCGCCCATTGGCATGCACCCACCGGAGCACCGTCGACCCTTCACCCAACTGCACGTCGCGCTGACCCATGATGGCGCGGTAGCTGCTGTTGGCGCCGCCATGAAACGTGCGGCGCGCCAGACACTCCGATGCCACCACCAGTCCGGGCACCAGCGGCGTGTCATCCATGATCACGACGACATCGGTGATCGGCTCCCGACTGATCGACAGCGGTTGCATGGCGTTGTGCACGCGCACCATGCTGCCATCAGTGAGCTTGGGCGGTACCGATGTTCCAAGCAGTCCTTCCGACTTCATACGATCGGTAAATGACGTGGCAAAGTACGTCAGTTGCCCAGTGTCCTGTCCGACCGCATTGAGTGGCGACGCGTCTTTCGGACGAATCAGTTCGATGAGGGCGGGTACGAATGGAATCATGATCCACGCGATCGTACCCGTCAGCACCAAGGCAAACACCATTTCTGGCGCCATGTTACGCACCTCCCTTGGGCGCGCCATTGCCGTTGCCGTTGCCGTTGCCGTTGCCGTTTCCATTTCCGTTGCCGTTTCCTGCGCCCGCCGACGTCGCACGCTCGGTGCGGAAGCGTTCCGTTTTTTGCCACTCCACCGGACGCCCGCGGAACCACGATGCGCGCGAGAGTGATGCCCGCGCCACCGACAACGTGCTCACGAGAAAGCCGAGCAACAGAAACGGCAGCATACGAATGCGTTCTCGCGATCCGTCCAATCGACTGGCGGTGGCCACCTGAAAGAAGGCGGCAAAGTTGCCGACCGTGTTGAACGATGAAATCGCGAGCACCGTGAGTCGGCCCCACTCGGGTGGATACCCGGCGTAGAACAGCACGATGGTGCACACCCAACCCATCAGCAGTATGAGTGGAACGACAAACACACCAAGCAGCAGCACTCCATCGAGCACTTGCCACCACGGCAACGCGCGGCGATTGCTGATCAGCGCGGCCACGTAGCGCACGAGTGCCTGATTGTGCCCCTTGGCCCAACGTTTGATCTGCCGGGTGCGCGCTTCCCACGTTTCGGGGACTTCTTCGTAGCACTCCGAACGGTTCTGATACACGACATCCCAGCCGTTCATCACCAGGCGCACGGTGAGATCCGTGTCTTCGGCGAGAGAGTCGATGCGCCAGCCGCCGACTTGTTCGAGCGCAATACGGCGCACGCCACCAACGGTACCACCGTACTGCGGAATGAGACGCAGATTCATGCGCGCCTGCTGGTCCACTTGATAGCCGCCCGCGCGCTCGAGATCGAGCAGACGCGTGAGCAGCGACGCACCAACATTCAGTGGCACCACGCGGCCCATGACCGCGCCCACTTCGGCATCAAAAAACGGCGCCGCCAATTGCTTGAGCAGACGCGGACCCGGGATATAGTCCGCATCAAACACCATATAGATATCGCCGGTGTGCACGCTCATCGCTTCGGCAAGCGCCGCCGCTTTGCCCGGTGTGCCACCGTCGCGCAAATGCGGGAAGATGCGATCGGGATACGCGTCAGTGTACTCCTGCATGATCTCGCGTGTGTCGTCCTTGGAGCGATCATCGATCGGCACAATGCGCAGCCGCTCGGCCGGATAGTCCACCGACAGCAGGGCGTCGAGCGAGTCACGAATGACGCGCCCTTCGTTGTGCGCTGGCACAAAGACGGTCATCTGCGGCCAGTCGGCCTGGATGATGTCCACGTATGGCTGGCGATGCCGACCGAACAGCCGATTGAGCGTGAAGAAGTAGTGGCGGACGGTGTAGACGGCGAGCACGCCGATACAGATCCACAATCCGATATTCGCGAGCGTAATGATCACGAGGTCGGCCCGCCCTTGGCGCCACGGTCCGGTATCGTCGGCGTATTGGCGGGCGTCAGCGTGATGGCCCGTACGCCGGTTGGCGGCGTCATGCGCGGCGCACGATACGGCGGCACCGGTACCCGGCGATCCGTGGCGTCGAGTGAACTGGCGGAGCGCCAACTCATGCCCCAGCCGTAGAGCGCCACATACACAAACACGTCGAGCAGTACGCCAAATACCAGGAACAACACCGGCATCGTGAGCAGTGAACCGCGATAGATCACATACGCGTGCACCACCGCCTGCAGCGGCAGAAAGACGGCGAGATGGATCAGCAGCATGCTGGCCAGCAGCAGTTTCTGCGAGAGCGGGAAATCAAAAATGAAATACGTGGCCGCCACAAGCAGCGGTGCGAGCAGCAAAATCACCACGCCGCACACGAGCAGCCCGGCCACGTACTGCGACAGCGCGTAGGTAAACGGCGGATCCGCAAAACTGAACCACACCTGCGCGGTAAGCTGAATGACGGCGAGTGCGCGCAGAAAATACGCGAGCGGCGTGTATCGTCCGCGAAGCAGCATGCCGGAGATGGCGAGTGTCGCCACGAGTATCCACCCCGTGAGCATATCGCGTGCGGCCGGCCAGTGGGCTTCTGCGGTGTAGAAGGGAATGGCGACGCCCAGTGGTCCGATCTCCACCACACGAGTGGAGACGACACCCGGAATGCCCAGCGGCACACGGAGCGCGTCGAGGATCCAGCGCCACCCTTCCAGGAGCGAGTCGAGTCCGACAAATACCGTGAGTGAAAACATCAACGGCAAGACGAGCAGATCGACCAGCAACCAACGACTGACTTCGAGTCCGATCATCGCGCGATGTGGCGCGATGCGGCCGCCGCGGAATCCGCGGTCGCGCAGGACATCGATCCGACGTGATGGCCTACCAGTAACGCGCGACACCGAGGGTGACTCCGGAGCGTGTGTAGTAAGGATTGCGGTACCAATCGCCCTGCGCCGTCAGCGCGAGCGACGTGGTGACCTTTTCCCGCCAGGATAGCGAGAAATCGTTGGAATGAAAACGGGTGAGCGTGGTACCTGTTCGGACGATCTGCCAGCCTTCCGAACCACCGATCGCACGAACCGAGAACGATCGGCGTGGCGATGGCGTCCAGACCACGGTGGACGAAAGCCGATGCGACGTGATGTCTCCGGGGCGACTGACATTGTATCGTCCGCCGATCTCGATCATCACGGCGCGCGGCGCGTACCACGCGATCGATGCGATACCGGCGACATCGGACAACTCGGTCACCGACTTCACATACGAAAGCCCGCCAGTGACTTGCACGGCACGCGCGCTGCCGAGGCGAAGGCCCAGTGCGCCGTCCACACGTGCACGCGGCATGATGGGGGCGCCACTGCCCACGTTGACGCCAAGCATGTGGAAGACACGACCGGTCCAGTCGTGGCGATGGGTGACCCCAACTTGCGCGCCGCGTTCACGAAAGGCGTCGAGCGCGAGTGCATCGACGTACCACGTATCGTGTGCCAACGGTTGTACGACACGGGCGTATGCACCGCGCCAGTCGCCGTAGCCGTTGGTGACCGACTGCGCGAGTCCGTTGACTTCGAACCATCGACCGGGCAGCCCGCCCGCGAGTGGCGCTTGTGCGCCGGCGTCGCGGACGACGCCGAGCGCCGAGAGGCACAGCGCGGCGCCGATCGCCTGACGGAGCGGACTACGACGCATGCGCGAGGCGTTCCAAGGTGTCGGTGACTTGCGTGCGGTCGAGTCGGCGCGGCCCACTGCGTTCGTGCGGATGACGAAGCGAGGTGTCCACCACTTCTACAATCCGTTCTGCCGCGCGGCCATCACCAAAGGGATTCTCGCCGGATGTCCGACGTGTGTAGAGAGCGGCGTCATCGAGCAGGGCGGCCGTGCGGGCGAGAATCACTGTCGCGTCGGTACCCACCAGCTCACCAAAACCGGCCTCCACACACTCGGGGCGTTCGGTGGTGTCGCGGAGAATGAGAATGGGCTTTCGGAACGACGGCACCTCTTCCTGAATACCGCCAGAATCGGAGAGCACGAGGTACACGCGTCGCATCACTTCGAGCAGATCAGGATAGGGCAGTGGTTCAAGCAAATGAATGCGATCGTGATTGGCGAGGCGGCGATACACCACGTCGCGCACCTTGGGATTCAGGTGCACGGGAAACACGATTTCGACATCGTGCAAGCGTACGATCTTCTCCAGCGCGTCGCAGATTTCCTCGAGGTGTTCGCCCATCGACTCTCGGCGATGCACCGTGGTGAGAATGACGCGCCGCGTCTCCCACCCGACGCGATTGAGCGTCGGCGTTTCGAATGATGCACGCGGCTCCACCATGCGCAGCGCATCGACGACAGTGTTACCCGTGACGAAGATATCGCCTTCCGGAATGCCCTCGGAGACGAGATTCTTGCGCGCTTCCTGTGTTGGCGCGAAGTGGATGTTGGCCGTGCACGTGGCGATGCGTCGATTGACCTCTTCGGGAAACGGACTGCTCAGATCGAATGAGCGCAGTCCCGCTTCGATGTGACCGATCGGAATGCCCTGATAAAATGCGGCGAGCGCGGCCGCCGTCACCGTGGACGTATCACCTTGCACCAGCAGAAAGTCGGGCTTCCGCTCGAGAAAACACTCCGTGAGCGCTTGCAGCGCCCGCGAGGTGAAGACGCCGAGATTCTGCCCGTTCTGCATCAGTCCCAAGTCCACGTCGGGCGTGATGCCAAAGACGTCGAGCGCCTGTTTGAGCATCTCGCGATGCTGCGTCGTGGCGACCACCAGGGGGGTGAGGTTCGGATGGGAACGCATGGCCGCAATGACCGGCGCCATCTTGATGGCTTCCGGTCTGGTGCCGATCACGAGACACACGCGGTGTCGTTCGCTGTGGCTGGACATTGAGGCAGAGCAGGGTCACCGAAGCGACGATCCAGAATGGAGGTCTGCTGCCGGAGACGGAGGAACGTGCGCTCGCGGACACCGGGTGCAGCGGTGGGTTTCCCTGTGCGCGAGATCACTCAAGTGGGACGAAGGCACGCGCGCTCCGGTCACGCCGCTGGACTCGTCCGTCACGCTGCGGAGCCATCGGGTTATGAACGGATCGCCGGTACCTTGCAGGACTGCAGCAAAAAAATCGGGCGACCCCGTTACAGTGGGATCGCCCGACTCAATATGGCGTGACTACACAAGCAGCGTCAGCCGTCTGCCGAGCTCAAATCTCGGGCAGGCCGTCACAGACTTGGTTCAGGCCTGGTCTTTCTGAGTATTGGCGTTGCGGCGACGACGCGAGGCCCAGGCCAGCGCCAGCAGACCCGTGCCCATCAACGCATACGTCGACGGTTCCGGAACGGTGCTGGACCCGACGAAGTCGAAGTTGGCGTCGAGAGCCTGCGTGTATCCGCCGTTCGCGTCGGTGAAGCCCATGCGAACGTTGTCCGCAAAGCCGGTGTACGCATGCGGCCAGTTGTTGCCGATACCGACCGCGATACCGAGGATCTGCGCGGTGGGATCGACGCAGCCTGGCGCGTTGACCGGCGAATTCCGACCGATCAGCTGATCGATGGTGGAGCCGGTGGCGTTTGCGTCCCAGCGGTTCACGTTCACGAGCGTGCAGCCACCCTGGTCGACCGTGGTCTGACCATTGCTGTTGGATCCGGGTGGACGCAGGTACCAGAAGCGATCTGCCTGCATGTTGCCCTGACGAACCCACTGGTCGAGCGGCGTGGTGCCACCGAGGGAGGCCTGGTTGAAGAAGCCTTCCCACACCAGTTCACTCTCAAACGACCCGCCGTTACCATCGCTCTCGAGCAGTCGCAGGCGCATGACCGGCGTCTTGTACTGCCAATCGGAAGCGAGCGTCGCGTTCATGGAATTGGCGTCCGACTGGCGGAACCAATCAAAGGACAACGCGGACAGCTGGTCGAGCGAGCCGAATGATCCGTTATAGCGATCGGCGGCGGTGGGTCCGCCGGCCCAGCGATACCAGAACGCCCATTCGGGAGTGCCACCCGCCTGGTTGTTGCCAGCGAGGTGCATCTCGAGCGATCCGGCACCGACGCCGGCATAGCCACCAGAGCAGGCGTTGTTGGTCCAGACGCCCAGCGCCGCGGTGCCGCACGGATTGGTGCGCGTGACTTCGGCGGTCGCGCCGAATTGCGCGTCCGGCTGCCAGCCCGTGGGGTTGCCGACAGTCGAGCTGCCACCGGGTCCAACCACCTGTCCAGCCTGTGCCTGCAGGCTGAGCGGGGAGAGGAGCGCGAGTACAGCAAGTCGACGGATGGTACGCATATGAAGCCTCATGCAACGAATGATAGCGAGGGCGGGTCAAGAAGTGACCTGCTCGGCTGCTACCCCATACTGCACAGGCTGTACCAAGAGCGAGCTCAGCCATAAGGGTATGTCACACGGTATGCATGAGTACGCGAGTACAATGGCGGCATAACGCTATAAAATACAGTAGCTTACCCGATGAGTCCGAATCCCGTGAACGTCACGGATTCCTGCATCGCCGACCAATGCGTTACTGGCGGGAGGCGCTGCAGACTGTTGCGATCATCCGCCGCTCTTGGCATTGGTGTTGGGCCTGTGCAACACTCCGGACGCCCGAGTACTGAAGTCTGACCTTCTTTATCTGTCGTAGTTGGTCTGGCTTCTTGGGTTGTCATAGGTAGGTATTGCGTCCCTCGTCCGGCTTTCGGAAGCATCGGGCCACAAGACAACTCAAGAAGTCAGACGAACTACGAAAATACAGAATGTGAGAGTTCACTACGTTGAAACTGCGGGACCTCTTGGCTAGTGGGTGAGACTAAAGGATTTAGCCACTGTTTGGGCGTTGACTTACGGGAATGCTCTCGACAGATTGGGGGTCTACCGGAAACGGCCTCAACTCATCGAGCCTATCCGGCACCTCTGTAGACAGCTCGGCGATCTGCGGCCGACTCCTATGGGCCGTCACGGCATCAGCATCATGCCACGACGGGGGGCACGACAGGCAGCGCGCACGAAGTGGCAGGATTTGATGCGGATGGTGCGCCGCGATGTTCGTGCAAGGCAGTACCGGTTTCGCCGTCTGTGACGTGCGGGACTCCCGAGATACAACGCAGCCAATTTGACGTCGGTCCACGTGTCGCGGGTTCATCCTGCATCACGCCCGGCGCGCCTGGGTCCCCACTCGCGCAGCAGCGGCGAATGCACCCGGCGGCAGCGGATGGATACCGGCTCTGCCTCGGCAGAGTGTCTGGTCCAGCCGTTTTTTTGCTGGTTTCGGTTCGTGAATTCTGAAGGACGCAGCCCCGATGTTTCCTGAGCAGTCGCGTTGTTGGACTGTTGCTGTTCATTCGCTCGACCACACTTCGTCAACACTTGGCGCCGCGCAAGCGGAAGCCGCCTGAAGACTATGCCGCGTACCACCCCGCTCGAGTTCTATCGCAACATCGGCATCATGGCCCACATCGATGCCGGCAAGACCACGACTACCGAGCGTGTGCTCTACTATACCGGTAAGAGCCACAAGATCGGTGAAGTGCACGATGGCGCCGCCACGATGGACTGGATGGAGCAGGAACAGGAGCGCGGCATCACGATTACGTCGGCCGCGACGACCTGTTTCTGGCAGCGCCATGGCCAGAGTGACAGCAAGGGTGAGGGTCCGGAGTATCGGATCAACATCATCGACACGCCGGGTCACGTCGACTTCACGGTAGAAGTGGAACGTTCGCTGCGCGTACTCGACGGCGCGGTGACGCTGCTGGATTCCGTCGCGGGTGTTGAGCCGCAGACGGAGACCGTGTGGCGTCAGGCCGATCGGTACGGCGTGCCGCGTATGATCTTCTCCAACAAGATGGATCGCGTCGGCGCGAATTTCGAACGCTGCGTCGCGATGATTCATGATCGGTTGACCAAGAGCGCCCAGCCGCTCCAGTTGCCCGTGGGTTCGGGCGAACTGTTCACGGGTCACATCGACGTGATCGAACGCAAGCAGTACATCTTCGATGATGCGACCAACGGCAAGAAGTTCGCCGTGATGGACGTGCCCGACGATTTCAAGCAGGCCGTCGAAGAGGCACGTCACAAGCTCATCGACACAGTCGTGGAATACGACGAAGCGCTGATGGAGAAGTACCTGGCCGGTGAAGAGCTGACGATCGACGAGATCCGCAGCGCGATCCGTACCGCCACGTGCGCCGGCAAGTTCGTGCCGATTCTCTGCGGCGCCTCGTTCAAGAACAAGGGTGTGCAGGCGTTGCTCGATGCGGTCATCGACTTCATGCCCGCGCCGATCGACGTGCCGGCCATCAAGGGGCACCTGCCGCATCATGACGAAACGTTTGTCGAAGCGCCGATCACCGACACCGCGCCGTTCGCGGCGCTGGCGTTCAAGATTGCAACCGACCCGTTCGTTGGTAAGCTGACGTTCTTCCGCGTGTACTCGGGCGTGCTGCAGTCGGGCAGCTACGTGTACAACAGCACGAAGGACAAGCGTGAGCGCGTGGGCCGTCTGTTGCAGATGCACGCGAACAAGCGCGAAGAAATCGAGGAAGTGCGCGCCGGTGATATCGCCGCCGCGATCGGCCTCAAGGACACGCGCACGGGCGACACGCTGTGCACGGAAGACAATCCGATCATTCTCGAGGCGATGAAGTTCCCGGCGCCCGTCATCGACGTCGCGATCGAGCCGAAGACGAAGGCGGACCAGGACAAGCTGGCCAT
>Ga0154020_10008312_pt1 | contig 12034 bp, 10 predicted proteins | sample Klosneuvirus_201_FD_109709 | JGI IMG/M metagenome (GOLD analysis project Ga0154020, IMG submission 109709) | Active sludge microbial communities from wastewater, Klosterneuburg, Austria - Klosneuvirus_20160825_MG | ecosystem: Engineered > WWTP > Aerobic digester > Activated sludge | place... | reverse complement strand
GGGGGAACAAGGAAGAGATCGATGTGTTCCCTGGCAAGCCGCTGGACAACCCTTTGTCGGCGAACGTGGCGGACTTGTGCCCGGTGGGGGCGCTCTTGGACAAGGACTTTTTGTTTGTGCAGCGGGTTTGGTTTTTGAAGGAGACGCCGTCGATTGATCCTTTGACGGCGAGTGGGGACAACATCACGATTCACCATAATGAGGGGAAGGTGTATCGGATCAAGCCGCGGACGAACATGGCGGTGAACCGGTGGTGGATCACGGATGAGGTTCGGTATGGGTGGAAGTTTGTGCATTCGGCGGAGCGGTTGAAGACGCCGATGCGGCGGCAGTTTGGGATGTTGGTGGAGAGCGAGTGGAATCGGGCGTATCCCGAGGCGGTGGATGGATTGCTGGCCGCGACGGAGATTGGTGGGCGGTTGGCGGTGGTGGTGAGCCCGATGCTGTCGTGCGAGGATGCGTATCTGCTGGCGCAGACGGCGAAGGCGATTGATCCGGAGGCGGTTTTGGCGGTGGGGGCGATTCCGGTGCGCGGGCAGGATCAGACCTTCCCGCCTTCGTTGAAGTCGGATGATCCGAAGGCGTTTAAGGTGTATGCGGAGAAGGCTCCCAATAGCCGCGGTGTGCGGAGGGTTTTGGAGGCGGTGGCGGCCAAGGCTGAGGGGGAGAAGAAGGTTCTGACATACGAGCAGTTTGTCGCGGCGATCAAGAAGAGCCCGGAGGATGGTGGGATTGGGGCGGTGATTTTGACGGGGAACTATCCGGATGGGACCTGGTGCGGGGATGAGTTGCCTTCGATCCTGGGGCGTGATTCGGGTGGGAAACGGTTTGTGGTTTTGATTGACACGCTCAAGAGCGCGATGGTGGATGAGGCGGACATTGTGCTCCCCGGGGCGACTTGGGCGGAGAAGGCGGGGACGTTCCAGAACGCGAAGGGGATGTTGCAGGCGTTTGAGGCCGCGGTGCCGTGTTGGGAGATGTCGCGGGGGGAGGGGCAGATTGCGATGGAGTTGTTGATGGTGGCTTCGGAGGGGGAGGCGGGGATGCAGGTTTTCAACGCGGGGAATACGCGGACGCAGATGGCGGGGGGATACGCGGCTCTGGCGGCGTTTGGGACGGATGTGAAGATGCCTGTTTCCGGCGTGAAGCAGGAGGCGGATATGCAGGTGGTGGAGTTGTAGTGTTCGGCCTTGTGCCCAGGGATTCACTCGTTCAATGTCCGGTCAATCAACCATCATCCTGGTCGTCATCGGCATCATGCTGTTTGTGGCGGTCACCTCGGCGCTGATCTGGTGGCATCTGGCGGACATCATGTATCCGGGGACGGATCGCAAGACCGGGCAACGGATCTTTAAGAAGCGCGGGCGTGAGGTGAACTCTTCGGCGACGGTGGTGACTGGGTTTGATACGCCGGCCGCGGCTGAACCACCCCCCCACGATCGCAAGCCGGGCGGTTGATGCTGTGCCGCGATTCAAGATGACCATCGCGTATGACGGGACGGACTTCTGCGGATGGCAGAAGCAGGAGCCGCCTGCCGGGATGAACATTGATGCGGCGAAGGTGTTGACGGGGGAGCGGGAGTTTGTCGTGCGCGACGATGCGCCGCCGGCCGCGGAAGGGGAAGCTCCAGATACGCGCGAGCGAATGACGCTGCGGACTGTTCAGGAAGTGGTTGAGCAGGCCGTGCGGCACGTGGTGCGGGAGCGGATTGTGCTGCATGGGGCGAGTCGGACGGATTCGGGGGTGCACGCGCGCGGGCAGGTCGCGGCGTTTACGTGCTCGGATGCGGTGTGGCCGGTGGAGCGGGGGATGGACAAGTTGATGCGGGCGATTAACTCGCGGCTGCCGGAGGATGTGCTGGTGTCGGGGGTGGAGGTGGTGCCGGACACGTTCAATCCGATTACGGATTGTGTGGCCAAGGGGTATTCGTACACGCTACATGAGTCGCCGCATCGGGCGCTTTGGGATCGGCGGTTTGTGCGGCATGTGTGGGCGGAGTTGGATGTGGGGAAGATGGAGGAGGCGGCAAAGCGATTTGTGGGGGAGCATGATTTTGCGGCGTTCGCGGCCGCGGGGCATGGGAGGGTGAGTACGGTGCGGACGGTGTTTGAGTGTGGGGTGGGGAGCGAGACAGCGAGACAGCGAGACAGCGAGACAGGGGGGGAGAGAAGGATTCGGATTGAGATTTCGGGGAATGGGTTTTTGTGGAATATGGTGCGGATTGTGGCGGGCACGCTGGTGGAGGTTGGGCGGGGGAAGATGTCTGCGGATGATGTGACGGCGGCGATTGAGGGCAAGGATCGGAGGAAGGCGGGACCGACGATGCCGCCGACGGGGTTGTGCCTGGAGTGGGTGAGGTACGGGGCGTGAAGAAGCTCGAAATACGGCGCAGACTGATTCGATTGCTGATCGTGTTTGTGGGCGTAGTTGCCGCGGGCGCGGTGGGGACGCGATTCTTCGCCGGACCGCAGATTCGCGGGGCGGTGTGGGGATCGAAGCTGGGACATTCGGAGGCGGACTACAAGGTGACGCGTGAGCGCGCGGAGACGGTGATCGCTGCGTTGGAGCGGTGGAAAGCCAGGCAGGGGCGGTATCCGGTGACGCTGGAGGAGTTGGTGCCTTCGGAGTTGCCGCGATTGGATCCTCCGCTGGTGGGGAAGGGTGTTTGGGAGTACGGGCGGCCGCAGGCGGAAGTGTTTGAGTTGGGGTTCTTTGTGGGGCCGGTGTACGAATCAGACCAGTATCGCAGTTCGACGGGGAAGTGGACGGTTGATCGGTAGGGGTCTGGTGGCCGATACAGGTAGCCATGGCGCGTGGAAAGCCCAACTTGGTTATTCCACTTGCGCTCCTGGCGGGGACGCTGGGAGTGTGGGGGTTGGCGCGCGAGAACACGGTCAGCGTGCGCGGGCCGACGGAATCGCTGCACTTCTATACGGCGATTGAGGTTGTTGATGGATCGCTCTATATCGGGCGGAAGGCGACCATTTGGGGTGTGGGGGATGGGCCGCGGGGGAGTGTTCCGATTTACTTCAGCCAGGCGCGTTGGAGCGTCCGGACTTGGCGGCATGGCAATGCGTACTGGTATGACAAGAGCTGGCAGTCAGGTCGCGGCGGGTATCAGTGGCGCGTGGTGGCGCCGCTGTGGTTCCCGGCATTGCCGGCCGCGGCCTGGGTGTTGTGGTCGATGAGGAACCTGAGGCGGCGGCGGGCGGAAAGTGAGATGCGGTGTGAGGGGTGTCGGTATGACTTGAGCGGATTGATGGCCGCGGTTTGCCCGGAGTGCGGGCGGGAGGTGGCCGGTGGGTGACTTGATGCGGCAACGGAGGGTGCGTGGGTGGGTGATGATGGGTGTTGGCGTTGTGGTGTTGGGGATATCGATCGCGACGGAGTGGGTGGGTGTGGCGTGGTGGTCTTCGGTGGACCTGGTGAAGTTGAAGCAGACGTACGTGGTTCTGGGCCGCGGACAGGTTCAGGTTGGGGAGCGGGGGACGGCGGGGTTTTTCAATCGGGGGATTCCGGCGGCGGGGGCGCGGGTGTTCTGGCCTTGGACGAATGCTGGTGAGCCGTTGACGGCCCGGCTGATTCCTCGCCGGGTGGATGCGCCGCAGGTGAAGGGGGTTGGGATTCCGCTGGCGCCGCTGGGGGTGTTGGCGATGGGGGTGGGGTTCTGGATGGTTCGGGCGGCGCGGCATCGGTCGGGGGTGCGGTGCCATGTGTGCGGGTATGACACTCGGGGATTGAAACGCGGGCTGTGCCCTGAGTGCGGTACGCTTGTGACCGCGTGCGCATCCTCCACATCTCAACCCGGCTGATTCTTGGCGGTTCGCAGGAGAACACGGTTCTCTCGTGCGAGGGGCAGGCGCGGCTGGGGCATGACGTGCATCTGGCGTATGGGCCGATCTTCGGGCCTGAGGGGTCGATGCTGGAGCGGGTGAGGGGGTTTCGGACGGGGGATGGGCGGGGGATTCAGACGCATGAGGTGGCGAGTCTGGTTCGGGAGGTGAACCCGATCAAGGACTGGCGGTGTGTGCGGGAACTAGGAGAGTTGATTCGGCGATTGAAGCCGGATGTTGTGCATACGCACTCGAGCAAGGCGGGGATTCTGGGAAGGGCGGCTGGGATGGCCGCGTACAGGGCATCGCTGCGAGAGCGGGGAATCAACGATGCTGCGAAGAAGAAGGGCGACTGGAAGGATGTGCACGGAGCCACACTGCCTCGTCCTGCGGTGATTCACACGATTCATGGTCCGCCATTCATGCCACTTGCGGGTTCACCGCTGCTTCGGCTGAGGAGGATGCTGACCAATCGGGCTTACATCGCGGCGGAACGGCAAGCGGCGCGGCGGTGTCATGCGATCGTGAGTGTTGCGGATGCGATGACCGAGCTGTTCCTTTCCAAGGGGATCGGGAGGCGTGAGCAGTATGTGACGGTGTATTCGGGGATGGAGACGGAGCGGTTTTTGAACGCGGCACAGGGAGAGGACCGCGATTCGATGAGGCGATTGCTAGGGTTTTCTGATTTGGACATCGTCATCGGGACGGTGGCGCGGCTGGCGGAGCACAAGGGGCATGATGATCTGCTGGATGCACTCGGGGCGGAGTTGAAGGTGCGGCCGAACTTGAAGCTGCTTTGGGTGGGGGATGGGTGGTGGCGGGAGAGGTTGATTGACAAGGCGCGGGGGATGGGGTTGGTGGTGGCGGAGCTTGATGATTGCGCGCGGAGGTCATTCCCGAGTGCCACACTCCTTCCCCCCAACCCCCTCCCTCAGGGAGGCGGCGCTCAGATTCTGTTGACGGGGTTGGTTCCGACCGAGCGCGTCGCGGCGCACATGCGCGCGATGGACATTCTGGCTCATCCGAGTTATCGCGAGGGGCTGCCTCGGACGGTGCCTCAGGCGCTTTTGTGCGGGGTGGTGCCGGTGGCGTATGACGTGGATGGGACTCGGGAGGCTTGTGTGGAGGGGAAGACGGGGAGGTTGGTGCGGGTTGGGGATAGGGAAGGACTTCGGAAGGCTGTGATGGGGTTGGTGGATTCGCCGGGGGAGAGGAAGAGGCTGGCGGAGGCGGGGAGGGAGATGTGTCGCGTTCGGTTTTCGGCGGAGACGATGGTGAGGGAGTTGGAGGGGGTTTATCAGAGGGCGCTTGAGTTGGCGGGGGCCAAGAGTCGTTCACCCTCCGGGTGAGGAACCAATGAAAGAACTCTACCAGACGTGCGCTCCCAGAGCGTCGCGACGTCTGGCAACGATCGTGCACCCTGGCGGGTGAAAGACAGGAAGGCGGCGGGGAACAAGAACATCGCGGTAGCGCCAGACAGAAAACACTGCCGCCTTCCCGTCTTGGTGTGTCAGCAAGTGGCGACTGGGGCAGACGACATCGAAGTCGGAGGAACCGACTTCGATGGCACGAGTTGAGTCTCGATTACACCGTTTGGGGTGTGCGGGCGGCGGGTTCTTGGGCCAGGCGGGTGCGGACGTTGTCCAGGACGTTCATGAAGTTGATGTAGCTGTCATACGGGGAGTCGTAGGGGTTGAAGTACTTGTGGACATCGCCATCGGCGAAGTACTTGGTGCACATGTAGTAGAAGTGGTCGCTGGTGGTGAGCTTGCGCCAGTCTTCCAGGAGGTACTTGGCGTCGGCGATGGCCTTGGCGTTGCCGCTGACCTCGGCCTTTTGCATGGCCTGCTTGACATTCTTTTCGAGGCGGTAGATTTCTTCCAGGGCGTTGTTCTGCATGGCGTTGCCGCGCCACGCGGTGAGGTCGCGCTCGGTGTCGGCCCAGGAGATGAACTGGGGGACATCGTACTCGCCGACGGGGTCGAACTGGTCAAAGGCCTCGGAGGGGGTGACGAAGTGGTTGTGGCCGGGGTTGACGTCGAAAACCTTTTCCGGGAGGGCGTCGAGGAACTTGAAGATACCGGTGTCTTCCCACTGGTGTTCGCCGAAGGTTTCGTAGTCCATGAACAGGTTGCAGAGGTAGCCGTCACCGTTGATCTGGTTGACCCAGCCAGCGAACTTCTCGGCGGAGAGCGGCCACTCGGCCCAGCCGCGGTTGCTGAAGCGGAAGGCGATGTCGTCGGACAGTCGGTAGTTTTTGAGGAGGAGGCCGAAGGGTTTCTTGCCGCCACCCCCGCCGGGGAGGGGTTGGGAGTTGAAAGCGGGCGGGCGGTAGACGTAGTTGGGGGAGCGGTAGCCCAGGATGCGGTCTACACCTTCGCAGATCATGCCCTTGAACCTGCGCTTGCCCTTGTCGTCGGTCATTTCTGAGACGAACCGGGCGACATCGTTGTTGTAGATGAGCTCGGTGTTGCGGAAGACCTTGGGCGTCTGGCCGAAGAGGTCCTGGATCTTCCTGGTTTGCATCTGCACCTGCTCGGCGAACTCGGAGCGGGAGTAGAGGAAAGACAGGGAGTGGTAGTAGGTTTCACCCAGGAACTCGCAGCAGCCCGAGTCCGCAAGGCGCTTGAAGGTGTCGATGACGTCGGGGGCGAACTCCTGGAGCTGGTCAAGGACGACGCCGGTGAGGGCGTAGCTGACGCGGAAGTTGCCCTTATGGCGCTTGACCAGGTCGAGCATGAGGTTGGTCGTCGGGCGGTAGCACTTGGTGGCGACCTTCTTGGCGATGTCGCCGTTCTTGGTCGTGTCGAAGTAGAAGGGGTGGGAATCGAAGACCGAGTAGCGCTTGAGGCGGAAGGGCTGGTGGACCTGGAAGTAAAAAACTACGGAGGCCATAGGCACCTTTCGGGTCGGGTGATCGGGGGGATTGTAACGCGCTTGGGGAGAAGAGTTTTTGAACGCAGAGGTCGCAGAGAACGCAGAGGCGCAGAGAAAGGCGAAGGAGGGGCTTGGAATCGATGTCTTTCTTTGCGTTCTTTGCGGCCTCAGCGTTCAAATTCGTGTCCGAACGGCCGACCGGGGCGCGGCCGCCCAGGCTCACTCACGTCCGGATTCGGGTCAGCATCGCGATGGCGATGGGGGCCAGGACCATCACGGGGATGAACACGGAGATGCTGGTGGGCATGCCCGGGACGCCGGCGGAGGTGCCCAGGACGCCGGCGATGATGGCGCCGATACCGATGGGGGCCGCTTTCAGCGACTGCATGGCCATGTTCCGGGGCTCACGGACGAGAAAGAAGGACATGGCAATGAGCAGCGTGAGGAGGTTGGCGACCATGGAGGCGATGTGGCCCAAGCTGGCCCGGATGAGCTGGTCCTTGTTGCGGCGGATGACTTCCTGATCGGTGCCCATGGCGTCGGCCCGGCGCAGCATTTGCGCCGCTTGGGAGAAACTCAGATTCTGCCCGTACACCTCGTAGCGCTTCATGCGGAGCATGGTGGGGTCAAGATCGGTCTCGAAGCGGGTGGCGACTTCGGGCTTGGCTTTGAGGCCCGACTCGCGGCTCTCCCAGACGGCATCCTTGAGATCCCAGCCGCCGTTGTTCCAGACGGCGCTCTTAGCGTGGAGGCGGCGGGTGACCAGCGAGGTCTGGGGGTCGCGGTCCCAGACGTACAGATCCTTGAGCGTTCCGTTGTCGGCATCGAAGGAGGTCGCATAAAAGCGGCGGCCCTTGACGTCGAGCGTGAGCGGGACCTGGGCGACACCCATGTCCTTCTTGCCGATCTCATTGGTGTCGCGGGTGAGGCGGCCGGCGATGCGCGGCGTGATGAGCTGCTGATTGAGCCCTTGCAGGATCGTCATGAAGATGGCGACGACCATGAAGGGACGGGCGATGCGGAGGAGGCTCTGGCCGCTGGTGAGGACCGCGACCAGCTCGCGGTGGCGGACCAACTGCGTGAGCGTGAAGCCCATGGCGCCGACGAGGACCAGGCCGATCATGAAGTTGAAGAGATTCAGGAGCCGCGGCCACCAGAGATCGACGACCAGGAGCGTGGTGATCAGGGCGCGGCGGACGCCGAAGCCAACATCGGGGTGCTCATTGAGGAACGACGAGTTCCAGTATTTTTCGAGGTTGATGGAGAAGTCGGCCGCGACGACGAAGCAGGACAGGAGGACCAGGAGGGTCACGATGTTGATGAAGTACTGACGGGCGATGTAGCGGTCCAGGAGGTTCATGCGATGGTCATCCCTCCCCCACTACTTCTGGCGCGGGGACGAAGGAGGAAGGCACAAGCGTAGCCGAGAAGGAGGCCGATGAAGACGTCGGTGGCGTAGTGGGCACCGGACAGAAGGCGAGTCCAAGCGCAACCAAGTGCCAGAAGCAGCGCGATGATGCCCGCTCGCGGATAGATGAAGAAAATCAGGAAGGCTGCGCCGAAGGCAACGGCGGCGTGGCTGCTGGCGAGTCCGTAGGGGCCGAGCTTTGCAGCCCCGGAGGTGTGGTAGGCGTGCACACCATCGGAGACTTCGGGGCGGTAGCGCCCGACGAGAGGTTTGAGGAGTTCGGCGATGCCGCCCGCGAGCGCGGCGGAAATGAAGAGCAGGATGCCGGCTCGGATGTTCCGGTTGCTGGTACCCGCGAGGATGAGCGAGCCGCCGATCGCGGCCCAGGGCCACAGCGTTCCGAGGCTCTTGAGGAACTGATACCACGAGCGGGACTCGATTTCAGGCCGCCGATCGGCGCCGATGTAGAGCGCGTGGTAGATCTGCGTGTCGTAGCGCCAGACCACGGCAAAGAGAAAACCGATGAGCACGGGCAGGATGAGGCGTCCGGCGATGCTCTGGTCTCGCGATGGCTTGCGGGTGTGGACCATCAATGTCGCCGGACGATCCAGTAAGCACCCGCGGCGTAGGCGGCGACGACGGCGACTCCCGCCCAGAGGACACCCAAGCCGTGGAGGCCCATGTGGCGGGTGGTCTGCTGGCCGCTGCTGATGGTCACGACCGCCAGGAGCGCGGGGAAGAAGCTCCAGAGATACACGGTCAGAGGCATGCGATTGCTGAGGCGCATGGAGGTGACCGCGCCGGCGAAGACCATCACCATGCAGGCGACGGCATCGGCGACGCGTTCGTGCTGTTTGCTGATGACGTTGCGGGTGAGGTTATCGACGCGGTCCAGGAGTTCGGCGGCGCCGACCTTGATAACGGGGTCGCTTTGCAGGCCGCGGCGGTCGATTTCGCCGAGGAGTTCGCGAGAGGGCATGGACATGACCAGGTCGGTGCCTTTGTCGGCGAGGGTGAGAAGGTGGTACTCGCGCGAAACGGAGACGCCCATGGCCTCGTTGTCGTTCAGGCGCGCGACGCTTTGCGCGGCGACATTTTCCATCGTGAGAGAGAGGCTGACACCCGTAGGTGCGTCGCTCTCGGCGGGATCGCTGGTGAGGCCCGCGGTCTTGGCGATAAAGCGGGTCGCGCCGGAAGGATCGGGCTTGCGCCCCTGCACGGGAACGGCGGACTGCTCGACTTCGATGTCCTTGCCGGGGGCGATGGGCAGGAGTTCCCAGCGCGTCCCCCCGCCGCGGCGTTCGATTCCGCCGGCGCGGATGGTGTATTCACGCCCGTCGGGATCGAACACCGTGATGTGCTTGTCCTTGCGTAGGGTCTGCGAGATTGTGGCGATGACCTGCCTCTCGGCGACCATCGCGGCGACTCTCCTGCGGTTGCCATCCACGACGTTGTTGCGATCGGGGTGATCGGGGAGTTCGGCGAGTTCGCCCGTGGTGAGAAACTTGGGGTCATCGTTGAACGAAGCGCTGATGGCCTTGCCCAGCGTGAAGTTGCCGTTGGCGATGCCCTCACCGGGCTGGAGGACCACGGCGTTTTCCATGGTCATGGTGATGTAGGTGCGAGAGGGGGTGCTGCTGGTCTCGGGGCCGTCGGCGGCGGTCAGAAAGTTGACCCAGGCGCGTTTGGCGAAGTACTCACCGATGACGTTGCCGGCGGGGTCTACAGAGATGGCTCCGACATCGACCAGCACGATGCGCGAGCCCTTGCCGTCGGTATCGGGCAGCTCGTGGACGCGGCTGGCCTGGATCATCTTTCCGGCGAACTCGACGGAGCGGCCGGCCTTGATCGAGGCGACGAGGATCTTTTTGGCATCCTCGGTGATCATCAGTTCCATGTGACGGAGGAAACGGGGGATGACCTGGCCGGCGAGAATCCAGAGAACAATCGCGAGGATGCCGCCGGTCATGAGGGCAGGCGCCAGGATGGCCCGGTGGCTGATGCCGCTGGCGGCCGCGGCCGTCATTTCGTTGTCCTGGGTCATCCGGTGGTAGGCGAGAGTGGCCCCGAACCCGGCCGCGAAGGGCAGGGCGTACTGCAGCATCGGAGGGATGGCGTAGAACATGAAGGTGAGGGTTTCGAGCGGCCCCAGCTTGCCCGCGGCGGTGTAGCGGACGGTCGCGGCGAAGGAGATGACCACGACCAGCACGCCGGCGGAGATCAGGATGATCCGCCAGAGTTCGCCGAAGGCGTAGCGCCAGAGGGTGAGGGGGAGACGCATGAGCGAGGATGGTACGGGGGATGGGGCGGGTGCGCAAAGGGAGTGGGTTAGGGGTGTGGAAGGGAAAGCGACAAACGAAAACCTGGGAGCGCAAAATCCGAGCGGAGCGATGCCGGTCGCTGCGCCTAATCGCGCGTGGGGTTGTGTTGTTGGGGTTGAAAGTCGGGCAGATCGGAGGCGGGGATGGCGAAGGCCCAGAACAGGCTGGGATCATCGGCCTTCATGTCGTTGTCGGTGGTCACAATGAGCAGGTGGCGGCCGTCGGGGAGGTCTGGGCCGAAGGTGAGGCCCTCGATTTTCTCAGGCATCGATGCGCCAGCGAGGCCGAACTTGGCGTCGGTGAAGTCGAGGAAGAGCTTTTTGGTCGCGGCGACGGTGCCGTCGGGGACACCGTCGGCGGGGAGGGATTCGATGGCGCTGATGTCGGTGGCGTTCTGGATATCGATGGTGTACAGGGCGCGGCTCTTGGCCGCGGCGCCGGCTTTGCCGTCGCGTTCGAGCACGAGGAACTGGTGGTCATTGATCGCGAGGATTTCGTTGACGCCGTGACTTGGGCTGGAGAGGGTGTAGAGGAGCTGGCGGGTCTTGCCGGTGGCGGGTGTTATCTCCAGGATGCGGATATTGGTGCCCTTGCGCTTGCCGGCATCGTCGAGGGCGTGGTCCTGGAGGAGCGGGCTCTGCATGATGCCGTAGAGCTTGGAACCGTCGGGAGAGATGGCCAGGCCCTCCATGCCGCGGTTGGGCTGGCGGCCGGACTTGGCTTGCAGTTCCTTCTTGGCGTCGGCGGAAGGGTGGGCCAGAAGGAACGCGGGTGGCACGCTGAGTCGCCTCAAGCGTTTGCCATTCATGGAAAACTCATCGAGCCAGGGACCGTATTCGTCAGCGATCCAGAGCGTGCCGGTTGGGGAGAGGCGGACACCCTCGGGATCGAAGCGCAGCGACCTGGCGGGTGCCGCGGCATCGAGGGTCTTGGCGCTGCCCACTAGATGCGCGCCATCCTCGGTGGTGAGCAGGGTGGTTGAGATGAGCGTGACGGCAACGGCGGGTGATTGGCCGGGGCTGACGGCGATTTCGAACGTCTGAAAGCGATCGCGGAACTCGGCGGCGCCGTCGGAAGGGCCGCGGTCATCGACCGCGATGTAGCGGTTGCCGATCCCCGTGTACGCGATGCCCGAGCCAAAGGAACCCAGGCGGTTGTGGGGTGTGCCGTCGGAGAGGATATCTGTCAGCTCGCTCTTATCGGTGGCGCTACCCGGCAGGGTCGCGACGCCAAGGAATGATGGCTGGGCCAAGGCGGCGCCGGTGAAGAGCAGGACGGACGCGATCCGAACGATGGCCATTGGATTTCCCCTGAGGAGGCGAGGATCTTTGGCGCGAGGAGGCCTCTGGAAGAATTCTGTTGCAACGACTCTCGCGATTGAACACCGACCTGCTGGCAGGGCTTCTTCACACATTCTTGACCAAACGTTAACACCTTGCGGGGGCGGCGGACCGGCGGCACCCACTAATCTGTGCCTCATTCGGAAGCACTGGAAGAGCGCAATCGGGAGTCCCGGGCGCGGTGTTTATCGATGTGCCGCGGAGGCGGCGAGAAAGGTCTATCCATGAAGGTCAAGGGAACGGCGGCACTTCTG
>Ga0154020_10008311_pt1 | contig 12035 bp, 9 predicted proteins | sample Klosneuvirus_201_FD_109709 | JGI IMG/M metagenome (GOLD analysis project Ga0154020, IMG submission 109709) | Active sludge microbial communities from wastewater, Klosterneuburg, Austria - Klosneuvirus_20160825_MG | ecosystem: Engineered > WWTP > Aerobic digester > Activated sludge | place... | reverse complement strand
TGCAGCTCGTGCGTTCGCCGGAGGGCGCGGCGCGCCGCGCCGCACTCCAGCGCGCGGCCGTCGCCCTGCGCGCCGCGCTTTCCCGTCACCAGATCCGCCTCACCGGAACTCCTGGCCCCATCGTGCAGATTCCAATCGGCAGCGAGGCGCACGGTCGTCACGTCGCCCGGCGCTGCGCTGAAAGCGGGCTCCTGGTCACGTTGCTGGAGACGCCTCTTGTGCCGCGCGGCCAGTGCGCGCTCCGCCTCCAGGTGATGGCGGGACACGAACCGGCTCTCTTCCCCGAGGTCGCACACAAGCTCGCGGACATCATCACCCACGTCGTGCGCGAAGGATCCACAACGCCCGCACACGAGGCCGGCGACGACCACCCGGCGGAATCCGCGAAGTCTGAATTCTCCTCGTGGAATCGCGCCTGAGCGAAGATCGCAAGCCGAGCTTCAAGCGCGACTGACGCGCACGCGGACGCCCGCACGCTTCACTTTTTCTCTTCCCGAACCGGCGCAGACACCGACAAGAACGAAGGCTCGCCGCCGAATCGTTCTCAAGAAAGTGTCCGTTTGTGCCGAAACGAAATGGCGACGATTTCGCATTTCCGTAAGAAACGGCCTCGCGTTTTGCGTGCCTTCGTTTCTAACGTGTCCACGTTCTCATGATTTATCGGCCGACACCTACGTCGGTCGGCAACCAAAACGACAACCGAACATATAGATCCCATGGCAAAAAAAGCCGTATCCAAAGCTAAAGCTACGAAGAAGCCCGCTGCTAAAAAAGCCGCTCCCGCCAAGAAGAAGGGCAAGTAGGCGTTAGTGCACTTCGCCGGGAGGGCGGGTGGTGCCTCGCACCCCCGCCCCTCCCCGGCCGAACTTAACGCTTTTTCGGCGGTCAGTGGAGTTGATGAAATTCCCCGCGATCGCCTTCAGCGCATTCCTCGCCGCGACTCTTGTCACGGCCGAGGAATCAGGGGGAACCTCCCCTCGCCCGGCCAGTCAGGCCGAGTCTTCGATCAGCACCGAGGAGATTTACTCGCTCGGAAAACGCCTGTTCGACACGTACGCGCCGGATTCCATCAAGGCGGAGTACGACTTCATTTCCCCAGAGGCCTTTTCGGCCCTGACGGGCCGGGTTCAGTCTGCCCTGGAATCAGACTCCTGGGCCGCACTGATCTCCTGTGTTCCTGCACTGCGCGAGGCCCTCGCCGCGGCCCGCTCCACGCCAGGAGGCGCCGACTGGTCCGCCTGGCTGGACGAGCGACTCGATCTCGCCGAGGCGGCGGAGGAGATCCTTGGCGCTGGGAATTCCGGCGGCTCGCCGGCACCGGCAACGCCGCCCGCGCCCACACCTACGCCCACGCCGTCGCTGTCTGCGACGGCTCCCCCTCCTCCTGATCCGAAGTCCGCGCCACACTCCGCCGTACCGCACCTCGCCCACTGGCAGAAGCGTCTCGCCGGCCGGCCCGTGCCCACCCGTGCACTCGAGCTCCTGCCTCTGCTTAAATCGGTTTTTGCACGCGAGGGTCTGCCAGCGGAACTCGTCTGGCTGGTCGAGGTGGAGTCCTCGTTCAATCCCAAGGCCCGCAGTCCGGCGGGAGCGAAGGGACTGTTTCAATTGATGCCCGCCACGGCGGAAAGCCTCGGCCTGAGCACGCTGTTTCCCGACGAACGCACAGAACCCGCCAAAAGCGCCCAGGCCGCCGCCACGCTCCTGCGCTCGTTGCACGCGCGATTCGAGGATTGGGCCCTCGCGCTGGCGGCTTACAACGCGGGCGAAGGCAGGGTTCGCCGCGCTCTCGCGGCACGGCAGGGCAAGACCTTTGCGGACGTATCCCTCACGCTGCCGACTGAGACTCAGCTCTACGTTCCCAAAGTCCTCGCCACGGTGGCGCATCGCGAGGGCATCGATCCCCTGACCCTGCCCGCACCGGCCGCCCTCCGATGACGCGGGCTTGGTGTGGGTGACTTTCGGCGACAGGTCGCTTGATCCTTCGGCGTACTGCGCCTGATTCAGCTCACACTGCGGGTTCGATCTCACTTCCGTTTTGCCAGCCGCCAGTTCGTCAGGTTGGGTGGATCCATGGGATTCTTCGATCGCTTCGCTTCCAAAAGGTCCAACCCAACGCCAGCGCCCTCCGCCAACGGTAGCGCCCCGGTCGAAAAGGCGCCCACCCCCACCGCACCGGCGCAGTCATCGGTAGCGGCGACGCTTCTGACCGCGCGCGAACGGCTCGATGCCCGCGATCTGCCGGGAGCGATGGCGCTCTACGAGCAGGTGCTGGCCGCGGCAGGCGACCGCGCCGACGTACTGGTCACGATTTCCGGAGATCTTGGGTCAACCGGACATGTCGAACCCATCGTTGAACTCATCGCCCCTCGCTACGATGCCGAGAGGCACGGTCCCGCAACCGGATTGAACCTGCTTCAGGCCTACCTCGCGACACGCAACACCAACGCAGCGCAGCACCTGCTCGACATTTTGTTTTCCCTGCAACGTCCGGAGCTCGAGGAACGGCTGCATGGTTTTTCCAACGCGTTGGCCGAACTGATCGAAGCGGAAAACCACGGCCAGCTGCCACCCCAGAACACAGGCGCACCGTCCGACGGCTCCGCCCCCACCGCACCACGCCCCGCGACCATCAGTCTGATCAGCATCAGCAAACCCATTTGGTTTTATGGCCTCGAACCGCTCAGCGATCGCGTCTTGCCGGCCAAGAGCGACCGGCTTCGGCGCGTGGCCTTCGCCCAGTTGGCGGTCCCGGGCATGCCCGACGCGTTCGAAAAGATGAAGGGCCCCGAGGACGACCTGGGCCGGCTCTCACGCGCACTGCCGCTCTGGCTGGCCGAGACGTTCTATTTCAGCCCGCACTACGCACCCATCGCCGCCGTTGGCATGGTCAACGAAGCAAAGCACTACGCCCTCTTTCCCTCGGAGTGGACGAACGACAATCTGCGTCAGCTGGTCGAAACCAGCAGCGGGGGCCTCGACTACGTGTTCACCGGAGCGATCCGCCAGGTCGCGGGCGATACCGAGCTGCTGCTGCGTGTCTGGGAAATCAAGAAATTCCGTGAGCGGAAACAATTCACAGCCCGCTGGACCCCCGCATCCGCGGACACCGCGTTGCTGCGCCTGCACGAACAAGTGCGCCTCTTCATGGAGTGGTCTTCCCATCCCGCGGGAGAAGGTCTGCTTTATGCCGCACCTTCCGCACCGCGCGACTGGCTGGATGTCCTGGGAAGCTCCCTGTCACTGTTCCTCGGCGAAAAGGGACTGCTTGCTCCGGAGCAGCTCGTCTCCACCGCGGCGACGATGGACAAAACAGCCGGACTCGCCGCCAGCACCGAGAGCGCCTCGCTCGCCTGCCTGACCCTGAAGGCGCGCGCGCAACGACTCGGACTCTCTGCCGGAGCGCTCGCGCACGCCACACTCACCTCTTCTCCTTTGGTCCAGGACGCCCGCGCCGTCACAGGTTGACCCTCGTCGTCTCCGTCCTCCCTCCCTGTGCATTCCCCTACGTCCGACCTGCGCATCCGCGCGACCAAACCGCTGCTCGCACCCGCAATTCTGGAGGAGGAGTTTCCTCTTGAGCCTCATCACGTGGCCGTGGTGCAACAGGGTCGCCGCCAGATCGAGGCGGTGATGTCCGGAACCGATTCGCGACTGCTCGTGGTGGTCGGCCCTTGTTCGATCCACGACCCGGTGGCTGCCATTGAGTACGCCCGGCGGATGAGCGAGGTGCTGCCCCGCTATCAGGACGACCTTCTGCTTGTCATGCGGGTGTACTTTGAAAAGCCGCGCACCGTGATCGGATGGAAGGGCCTGATCAACGATCCTCTGCTCGACGGTTCCTACCAGATCAACCGGGGCCTCCGGCTCGCACGCCAGGTGTTGATCGGGGTCACCGGGCTCGGCGTGCCCGCGGCCACTGAGTTCCTGGATACCACGCTCGGCCAGTACTATGCCGATCTCGTAAGCTGGGGCGCAATCGGCGCCCGCACGGTCGAGAGCCAGATCCATCGCGAACTGGCCTCGGGACTTTCAATGCCGGTCGGCTTCAAGAATCGAACCGACGGCGATGTGCAGGTGGCGGTGGAAGCCATTCTCTCCGCCCGACACCCTCACTGGTTCCCTTCGCTCACCCGCGAGGGTGCCCCCGCCGTCATGGGCACCACTGGCAACGATCGAACCCATCTGGTGCTCCGCGGGGGGACGCGCGGCCCCAACTTCGCTGCTCCTGACATCCAGTCAGCCGTCGCTCGTCTACGCGCCCAGTCGCTGCCGATCCAGCTCATGGTCGACTGTAGCCATGCCAACAGCGGCAAGGATCCCGCGCGGCAGCCCCTGGTCGCCGCCGCGTTGGCGGGGCAGATTGCCGAAGGCGAAGCCGCACTTGCAGCGGTGATGATCGAAAGTCATCTCGTGTCTGGCCACCAGCCCCACGACCGGCGCCCCCTGCTCTATGGCCAGAGCATCACGGATTCCTGTCTCGGGTGGGACGAAACGATGCCCGTGCTCGACACCCTGGCTGCGGCCGTGCGTCGTCGACGCGAACGTCGGTGATCAACGGCCGGGGGCTGCGACCGCCAGCTGTCCGCAGCCCGCCGCGATATCAATGCCGCGCCGCTGGCGCACCGTGCTGGGCAGGCCGTAGTTGTCACCGAGGATCCGCTGAAAGGCCTTGGCCGCTTCGGTCCGCCCCGGCATCCCGGTGTATCCCTCCGTTGGATTGAGCGGGATGAGGTTGATCTGGGCCGGCAGGCCGCGCAGCAGACCACCCACGGCATGGGCGTGGTCAGGGGAGTCGTTTTTCCCTTCAATCAGAGTCCATTCGTAGAAAATGCGGCGCCCGGTGCGCTCGCTGTAGAACCGGCAGGCCTTCATCAGCTGGTCCAGCGGCCAGGCTTTGGCCGCCGGCACGAGCGCGGCGCGTTCCTCCTGCGTTGCTGCATGCAGCGAGACGGCAAGGTGCAGCGGCTGTTTTTCCTCGGCGAGGCGCACAATGCCAGGGACGACTCCCACAGTGCTCAGCGTGATGCGATCCGCGCCGAGCGAAAGTCCGGACGGATCGCGCACGATCTCCAGTGCCCGCATCGTCGCATCATAGTTGTGCAGGGGTTCTCCCATGCCCATCAGCACGACGTTGCGCAGGCGCGGCTCGCCCGCCCTGCGCAAGGCGCGGCCCACGTGCACCATCTGCGCGACGATCTCACCGGGCGAGAGGTGGCGGGTAAAACCCATCTGCCCCGTCGCACAAAATACACACCCCATTGCGCAACCGGCCTGAGTACTCACGCAGGCGGTGGCCCGTCCGGTAAACCGCATCAATACCGTCTCAATGCGTCGCTGATCCGGCAGGGTCAGCAAAAATTTCCGGGTGAATCCATCGGATGAATCCGTCGCCAGTGCGGTCGGCAGGACACCGAGAAACGTCTCCTGCTCCAGCCGCCGCCTGACTTTTTCCGGGAGCTCCTCCATCGCGGCAAACGCGTCCACCATCTCCCAGTAAAGGTAGTTCCATAACCGCGCTCCATGCACAGGGGAGAACCCTCGCGTTTCCATCCACGCGGTCACATCCGCCCGAGTCAGCGCATAGAGGTCCTGCAGGGCGGCGGTCATAGGTTCGCCGCCACGGTGCAGACCGCAGGCGCTCCTGCCAACCCCGTTTCCTGGGCAGGCAGCGCGCCACTCCCACCCTGACTAGATGCGCCGTTCCGTCGGCGCCGGCTCATCATCGGGCATGCCTTCATAGGCATGCACGCTGCCGGCAGAGTCACTCCACAGAGGAAGATTGTCGCTTCGCCAAGCTCGTGTTTCGAGGACTTCCGTGCGCACCTGCAGGCTGGCGATTTCCATCATCAGACGGTTGAGCGCGCAGTAGGCGACGTCTTCCATGCTGACATTCAAACTCTTAGCAAATCTCTCCACTGCCGCGTATTCTGCATCTTCCAGGTGAAGTTTAACCGCAGACATAATGGGCCTTTCCTTGGGGTTACTGAACAGTCGTAGGTTATACAACGGTCCCGGAAGGGCAACCCACCCACGGCAGGACGGCGGTTAAGTCACGCACCTAATGAGCGGCATCACGATTCGAACGGGGCACCGTACCTCACCCCTTCTCAATCGGCTGCGCTCCAGTTATTTAACAGAGCATGAGCCCGGCGATGGCCTGTTCTTCCATCGCAGGGTTCGAGCTAGGGCGCAAGCGACCGCAACGCTTTTTCGATCCGGACGGTCTGCCGTTGCCGATCAAGAAAGTAGCAAACCTCGGAGTAACCGGCCTCCTGCAACAATGTCAGGGCTTCTCCAAAGCGGTCGCCCACTCGGTCCGCACGATGTGCATCCGCTCCGATCACCACGGGAATGCCCCGGGCCGCCATCAGACGGAGCATGGAGACACTCGGGTTCATTTCCGGCACGGCCTTCTGGGTGCCGCTGGTATTCAATTCCATCGCCACACCCGTGGCAGCGATGCGATCCAACGATCGTTCAATGAACGGTTGAATGCGGGCAAAGTCCCAGGACTGCGGCGACTCATTCTTGACCAGATCCGGATGTGCCAGGGTATCGAAGAGCCCGGACTCCGCCGCTTGGGCGAGGTGCTCAAAATACACCTGCTGGTAAGCGAAGCTGTCGCCCTTGTAGTAGACCGCCCGGTAGGGCGCCATTTGCATGTGCACCGAACCGAGCACATGGTGCAGAGGCACCCGGGCGTGCAGGCGTTCCAGCCACGGCTCCACTCCGGGGAAAAAATCGCTCTCCAGACCCACACGAACGTCGACCCGTCCGGCCATGCGCTCGCGGGTATCCTCGATCAGCGCGATGTAATCGTCGAACTGCTCCGGCGACATGCGGAACTGGATCGAATGTCCATCGGGCAGGGGACAATGACACGTGAAAATGATGCCCTTCAGTCCACGGGCCTCCGCTGTTTCCGCATACTCCACCGGCGTCCCGGTGGCGTGTTTGCAGAGCGGCGTGTGCGCGTGCGATTCATAAAGGAGCGGGACGGACATGGCGTGAGGACACGCAGAAAAGGGAGAGCAGCCCCCCTCGGCAATCCAAGGATTGCGACCCTCCTCGTTGCCACCGATCGGCGGCGGCGCAGGCTGCAGGATCGCGACGGATGCGATCCTGCCCGCTCCGAGCTCAGAAGAAGGTATGGTATTTTCCCGCGGCGAGCCGCTGGATCAGCAGCGCCAGTTCCATCGCGTGGTAGTCTCCCCACATTGAGGATTCGCCACACGGAACCTTGCGACCCTTCGGCACATGGTCCCAGCCATTCGGACGGTGGTAAACGCTGTGCAGCAGCAATCCCTGGTGTTTCGGATCGGTCGACAGGTAAGGCTCATCGAAGAGGGTGGCTGCCACCGTCAACCCCGCCTGCAGGTAACGCGTGCCGGCCGCCTTCTCTCCTTTGCCCTGCAACCAGAGGCCCAGCCGGATGAAACCCTGCGCCGCGATGGCCGCGGCGGAGCTGTCCACCGGCTCGTGATCGTTGAAGGGATCCGCGGGCCGGGCGGCAAAATTGCCCAGACGGTGCGTTTGCAGCGCCGCGCTGTCCCAGTAGGGCACGCCATCCTTGGCCGAATAGCCATCAATGTAGTAGTCGCAGGCGGCGCGCGCCGTCTCGAGGAACAGGTCGGTCACGGCGCGGCGACCACCCACCGCGTCGAGATCGGATCCGGCCACGGTATCAAGAAACTCAAGCTGCTCGGCATACCCGCAGATGATCCAGGCGGCGCCACGCGTCCAGGTCGTGAAGGGCGAGTAGCCCTGCTGCGTGCTTGGGCAGCGGAACTGGCCGTCGTTGCGATTGAAGATCGATTCGTGGGCCACCCGGCCGCGCACGTCATAGCTGTCCCTTCCCTGGCCGAAGAACACATTGAACCGCGCCGTCGTCGCCGCGTGTTCGATCGATCGATGGAGCAGGTTGATCGGCTTGTCGCCCTCGCCCATCAAGGCATGCCCGAGTTGGTGCGCCACGGAGAGCGACCGCATGGAGCGGATCGTATCCGAAAAGAGCGACTGCGGTCCGTTGAACGAGTAGATATAGCCGCCCGGCACGACCCCGGGCGCACCCGCGACGGGGGACCACGGCGTCTTCACTGCGGTCGTGGCATAGCGGGCCGCCTGCACCGCGCCGGAGACCTTGAGCGCCAGCTCGCAAAAATTCAGCTCGTCCTGATTGGCGGGGATTTTGCCCTCCAACTGGAGCCGGCGGAGATTGCCATAGGTGGAGACGTTGTTGAACCCATGGTCGTGCACGCCGACGTGCGAGACATGGGACGCCATCAACTTGATCGTCTTGGCGCGACCTAGTTCGAGGAACGCGGCCTCGCCCGTGGCATCGTATTGCAGAAACGCCATGCCAAACTGAAAGCCCTGGGTCCACTCCGTCCAGCCTCGGGAGGTGTAGCGACCTTTGACGGTGAACACCGGGGTGCCCTTGCCCGCATCCCAGGAGGCGTCAATCGCACGGATCTTGGTTCCGGCGAGCTCAAACAGGCGGGTGACTTTCTTTTGCAGGCTCTGTGGGGTGATCTTCGGGTTGATCTTCATAGCGGGTGATGGGAGGGGCGTCCACCGTGTCGCGCCGCGGGCCGCAAAACAAGGTCGAAACCGCAACGGGACGGTTTCGTGCTAATTTCAGGCGGAAGTGTCAGGGTACGGGCCGGTGCCCGCTCACCCTTCGAACGTCGTGAGCAAGTCGGCGTACACCTTTGCGCAAGCCACCAGTTCCCGCACACTGGCGCGCTCGTCGATGGCGTGGAAGGCCTGCCCCCCTGGACCGTATCCGACCGTTGGAATACGGAAGCGGTCGGCGAAGAAGTGCATGTCGTTGAATCCGGTCGACACGCTGAACTGGGAGGGCTGGCGTCGAATCCGTGAGACACATCCGGCCACCGCGTCGAAGAAAGGGTGTCGCGGACGGTTGAAGCAGGGCTCGCTTTCCGAGACCTTGGCGATCGAGATCCGGCAGCCGGGGATGGCGCGTGCGGCGGACTGGAGGAACGCGCGCAGTTCGCGTTCCGCCGCAGCCAGCGTTTCGACGGCGAGCACCCGGCGGTCGAGTGAAAAACGGGCGAGCGCGGGAACCGTGTTGATCTTGCCGCCCGCGCCCTGAGTGAATACGCCGCCGACATTGACGGTCGGCACCATGACCTTGCCGTTGGGCGCGAGGAAGGTGCGACTCCGCAGCCCCTTTTTGTAGCGATCGAGCGCGATCACCAGCGCGGACATTTTTTCGAGGGCATTGATCCCGTTCTCGGGCTGCGAGCCGTGGGCCGCCTTGCCATGCACGGTCACTTCCAGCCACACGACACCGTTGTGGCCGCAGCAAACCTGGTTTGCCTCGCCCCCCTCCATCACCACGGCGTAGTCCGGCTGGATGGGGGCGTGGTTGACCAGCCAGTTCGCACCCAGCGCAGAGTCGGTTTCCTCGTCGGCGGTGAACGACACCTCAACGTTGAGTCTGGGACGGACGCCGGAGGCACGCAGCGCACGCAGGGCGAGCAACAGAGCCGCGATCGATCCCTTCATGTCGGAGGTGCCGCGGCCGTAAACCCAGCCTCGTTCTTCCGCTCCGCTGAAGGGACCTCCATGCCGCCAGCCGTCGGACACGGGAACCACGTCGTAATGAGCGTTGAAGTGCAAGGTCCGCTGCAAGCGGCCGACGCGCCAGGTGCCGAGGACATTGACTCGCGGATACGCCCACTGTTCGCGCGGAAGCACCGCCCGCAATGCGGCCCGCGTGGGGACGAGCCGCCGGGCACCCAGACCGGCCGCCTTCAACTCGTCCATCAACAGGGCGACGATCGCATCATAATTCTCCCCGGGTGGATTTACCGTCGGTATCCGCACCAAACGTCGCAACAACTCAACCAGGTCGGAGGCATGGGCATCGAGGTAGGAGAACGGAGTCATCTCAGTTGGGCGGAGTCGCACAGAGCCAGTCTGACCGACCCGTCGACCGCGACCAATCCCAATCGTACCGCGGATCTGCAGCCACCCCGGGCAGGGAACCACCCCAGAGCCGCGGGTTTCTCGCTGAGAGCGAAAACATCGGGTGTTCCCCTCATTTTCTCCGTGATCTCTGCGCTCAACTCACTACGGTCGCCCCGATCATGTCCTTCGCTGACCTTCGAAAAGACTACAGCCTCGCCGGCTTGGCCGAGAAGGACTTGGCGCGGGATCCTTTCCGGCAATTCGAAACGTGGTTCCAGGAAGCGGAAGCGGCACGAATCCCGGAACCGAACGCGATGGTGCTGAGCACGGCGACCAAGGAAGGGCGCCCTTCGTCGCGCATCGTTCTTCTTAAAGCCATGGATGGCCGTGGGTTTGTGTTTTTCACCAACTACGAGAGCCGGAAAGGCCGCGAACTGGAAATCAACCCGGTGGCCGGTTTGCTTTTCCCGTGGATTGCACTGGAGCGTCAGGTCATCATTGAGGGCAGTCTCACCCGGGTGACACGGGAGGAGAGCACCGCCTACTTCCATTCGCGCCCGCGGAACAGTCAGCTGGGGGCCTGGGTCTCGCGGCAAAGCAGTGTGGTGGCTGATCGATCCGCCCTCGAATCCAGCATGAAAGCGCTGGAGCAGAAGTACGCCGGCGTCGAAGTACCCATCCCTCCCTTTTGGGGCGGTTATCGACTCTCTCCTGACTCCGTTGAGTTTTGGCAGGGCAGAAGGAGCCGGCTTCATGACCGGTTGCGCTTCCGCCGCGATCGAGCCAGCGCCCCGTGGATCGTGGAGCGCCTCTCTCCATGACCGTGTCTCCGATTGAGCCTCCCCTGCCTCGTTCCGGCCGGCAGTCCCGGGCCGGGATCGGCGCACGCGCGCGATCAACGCAGCGGGCCAAGTCGGTCAGTCGTGCGTCGAAGTCGACGCCGAGCACTTCCAGCGAATCCTCGCCGGACGCTGCGGTGAATGCCGAGCTGCTGGCGCAGACCCTGCGTATGCTGCCGGAAGGCGTCTTTGTGGCCCATGCGCGGTGGAACAAACGCGGGTTGCGCATCCTCTTCGCCAATGAGCGCTTTTGCGCCATGACCGGGTACTCCGAACCCGAATTGTGCGCGGGTACCCACAGTTTCCTCCACACCGACCGGGCCGAAGTGCTGCGTCAGCAGCGCTGGGTGCGCACGGTCGGCGCGGGTCAGACGTTTGCCGCCGAGGGCTATCTGAAGCGGCGCGATGGTTCCGCGCTCTTCGCTTCGTGGATCTTCAGTCCGCTCTGCGACGCCGCCGGACGGGTCACCCATATCGTGGCCAGTTACCGCGATATGACCGAAAAGCGGCGGTTGCAGGAGGCCCTGATCCAGGCGCAGCGGATCGACGCTGTCGGGCGACTGGCCGGTGGTGTGGCGCACGACTTTAACAACCTGCTTTCGGTCATCAACGGCTACTCGGAAATCCTGGCTGACCGATTGTCCAAGGACGAACGTGCGCGCCACGACCTGGCTGAAATCCACGAGGCCGGTCAAAAAGCCGCCGCCTTGACGCGCCAGCTGCTCGCCTTCAGCCGCCGGCAATCGATGGACCCGCGGGTCATCAGTCTCAACGAGTTGATTCTCGGGCATGCCGATCTGCTCGGTCGACTCCTGCGCCCGAACAAACGACTCAACCTAGCTCTGGCCAGTAATTTAGGAAATGTCCGAGTGGATCCGGCGGCTCTGCAGCAGGTCTTGCTCAATCTGACATTGAATGCGCGCGATGCTCTTTCAGCGGGCGGACATCTGACGATCAGCACGGTGAGCAAACTCGTGAAGCCCGGCATGACCAAACGCCGGCTGACGGAAGTGACGCCCGGTCGCTACATCCAAATGTCGGTCAGCGATAGCGGCAGTGGCATGGATGAGCAGGTGCAAGCCCATCTCTTCGAACCGTTTTTCACCACCAAGCCGCAAGGCAAGGGCACCGGGCTGGGCCTCGCGCTGGTTTACGGAGTGGTGCAACAGAGCGGGGGTTTCATTTCGGTCCACAGTGCGCCGGGAGTGGGAACCACGTTCGACATTTATCTCCCGGAGGTGAATGAGCCCGCCTCGG
>Ga0154020_10008310_pt1 | contig 12036 bp, 11 predicted proteins | sample Klosneuvirus_201_FD_109709 | JGI IMG/M metagenome (GOLD analysis project Ga0154020, IMG submission 109709) | Active sludge microbial communities from wastewater, Klosterneuburg, Austria - Klosneuvirus_20160825_MG | ecosystem: Engineered > WWTP > Aerobic digester > Activated sludge | place... | reverse complement strand
TGGCTTCAACAAGGTATCACGAGCAAACACGGCGCCTCCAAATGCGCTGCTGCAGGTATCACGTATATCGAGGATAGTTGCATCTATGTTATTCAGCATTATGCGCATACCTTCTAGGTCCCATGACTACGTCATGGGCTACTGACTTCATTCTCTGTTCGCTGTTCGCTGTTCTCTGCAACTAGCTTTGGAAGATTGCGTAACCAAAGAGGCTGAACATGACGATCAGGTGTACGATCAGCCATGCGCGCTGCCACATCGGACGGTTGTTCCAGGTTACGGCCTGATCAAATGGGTCAAAGATCAGTGCGATGCCAAGGTTGGATGCGGCTGTCATTACGTCATGCGCAATGAAGATGTGGTACACGGTGAACAGCAGAAATCCGCTGTAGAGTATGCGGGCAAATGTAGTATTCATGAGCGCCCTAACGTTTATCCCACTCAAAGAGTTTCGCTTTTAATTGTCCCATGACTACGTCATGGGCTACTGACTTCATTCGCTCTTCGCTGCCTCGACTACGCTCGGCATGACATTCGCTATTCGCTATTCGCTATTCGCTATTCGCTATTCGCTATTCGCTGTTCGCTGTTCGCTATTCGCTGTTCATGACTTTCGTCATAGTCTGCCCCCTCCCAACCCCCTAGATTACAATAGACATCTAGGAGTCCACCATGAAACGCATCTTCGCTTCCGCCTTCCTGACGCTAACTGTGTCTGTTTTGATCGGTTCGTGTGGGCTGACAGAATCAGATCCAGCAGATCCCAATGATCCGGTAGGGGGCAATACTGAGCTCGAAGACACCAAACCCGGGGCACGACATTCAGCCTATCCCGATCTTGGTGATTGGTTGCCATATGATATGGTCCCACGTGATAGCATCATCATCAAATCTCGCAACAACGGTGTGGTGGTAGTGGATTTCAATGTGACCTTTGACACAGCTTTCACGCTCCGGCTGGACACCATGCTCGGAACTACAATACTCCCCGACAACGCAAAGAAGTCCCTGATCGACACCTACCTCGCTCAGTATGGGGCTACCCTGGATACCACCAACAAGGATCGCATGATCATCCATGCAGAACCAAAGTTCCGTGTTACCTCCGAGGGCATCCAAGACTTTGTTGCCTCCAAGGGAGATGAATCCAAACCCTTCACGATCATCAAATACAACATGAACGTGGGAGATAGCTGGTCCTTCACACGTTCCGATGGTGTAAAGATCACTCGAAAGGTTGTCTATCACTCAACAGAGGACGACTACGAAGTGATCTTCTGGAGACTCAAGGTCTTCAAGACCGAACAGGTCCAGGAAAACGATCCTCTTCTCTCAAAGATCATCTGGGTCACCAACCACAAATACGGCCTCGTTGGCGTCCACATCTTTGATAAAGCCGGCAAGGAGATTCCGATCACGATCGCTCCGCCATCGCTTTAAATCGCCATTATTATTCCCATAGCCCCATGACCCCATGACTTCGTCATGGGCTACAGAATTCATTCTGTGTTCGCTGTTCGCTGTTCTGTGTTCGCTGTTCGCTGTTCTGTGTTCGCTGTTCGCTGTTCGCTGTTCGCTGTTCGCTGTTCGCTGTTCTGTGCCTCGACTACGCTCGGCATGACCTTCTCTATTCGCTATTCGCTATTCTCTATTCGCTATTCTCTATTCACCAAGGGGTCCACGCAACCGCCAGCGCGGGCGCTACATTCGGACCGGGCAGCAGCGTTAATCCGAAGTCGAACGTTATAGCAGTGTTGCACTGACGGAGTCCGAGGAAGAGCGCACTTTGCGATGGGCGTGTGAGATCGGCATTCCACAGCTCTCCCAGGAAGTGCAGGTCATGCATTTCGGGGAACCGCACGTCCATCATAAAGGCAACGCCGATGGTACCGTTGGCATAGGGGAATGTAAAAGGGTCAAAAAGCGAACCGCCACTTACAACGTAGGAGTCTTTGCCGGCAACCTTTGCGTGGATCATTGTACTCACACGCGTACGCTTGCCTGTGAATGTTGCAACGCCGTAGACGTGACCCATAAAGTTTACATCGTTGATCCACGAGCCGTTCACACCGAATGCATAGATCTGCTTGCCCCCTTCAACCAATCCGTTCTTCCCCTCATACACCGTGCCCTTGATATTCACGGTGCTAAACTGGTTCTGCCAACCAATACCGGGGATAACGGTTCTTCCGCCTGTTATGCTTACGAAGTCTGCGATCCCCACTCCAAGAGTTGGCATCACACCTTCCACAAGAGCGAGATAGTGATCCTTTTTGATGGCCTCTGCTGTTGGGAGGATCAATCCTCTGTTGCGTGCGCGATAGGATTCTTCGAGAAGGCCGATCCACGAGATCTCTGCAGCGTAGAGTCTGGCTCTTCCAAATGGTGTCTTGATGCGGATGAAGGCACCGGCGGAGTCGGAGGACGTTTCTGTGACCGGACCGGAGACAACATCTCCATTCACAAGTCGAACGTAGTATTCGAGCTCCGTATCGAATTCGTATTGCTCCAAGGCTTCGTCTGACATTCCTGACTGTGCCTTCAATACAGGAGCGCTAGCAACAACTGCTACCAAAAGGACAGCAATAGAGATCCATCGTTGAAGGGGGCTCATTGGCCCGCCCCTTCTTTAGAAAATGCGAGTTGACCACAAGCTGCATCGATGTCGAGTCCGGCAGAGGACCGCACGTTCACCTGCACATCCTCGGCACGCAAACTATCAGCGAACCACTGGAACTGCTCCGGCGTTGACGGCGTGAGCGACATATCAAAACCCTCTGGCAATGCGAAGTCGATCTCATGGAAGGGGATCAGATTCACTCGCGTTGGCATACGTCTGGCAAGTTTACCCAAGCGTTTCACATCGGCAAGACTGTCATTGATCCCATTGAAGAGGATGTATTCATACGTCACCGACTTCCGAGTCTTTCGATAGTAATACTCGAGTGCCTCGATCAATTCCGGCAACTGATGCTTCTTTGCGATCGGCATAAGTTCGGCACGCACGTCCTGCACGGTAGCATGCAGAGATACTGCTAGCTTGATGATCTGACCTTCATCGGCCATACGAATGATACCCGGAACAACACCTGCTGTGGAGATGGTAACGCGACGTGGTGCAACCATCTTCGTACGTTGATCTGTGAAGATCTGCGTTGCACGCATCACCTCATCATAGTTGTTCATCGGCTCGCCCATTCCCATGAAGACGATGTTCGTGATGGGTTTCGAAGAGAACTTCTGCGCCTGAAGGAATTGGTCAACGATCTCACCCGACGTGAGATTCCGCGAAAGTTTCAGTGACGCTGTAGCACAGAACACACATCCAAGGTTGCAGCCAACCTGCGTTGATACACAGAGCGTAAGTCTGCGAGGATGCTCACCATCCGGCACCATCTCACTAGGAATGAGAACACTCTCAACAGCACGTCCGTCCCAAAGCTCAAAGAGGAACTTCTTTGTGCCATCCGCCGACTCCTGAACGGTCTGCAACTTCACACTCTGCGTTCGATATTCACTTCCAAGTTTTTCACGCAACGCCTGCGGCAATAGCGCCATCTCCTGCACGCTGTCCAGACGTTGGATGTAGATCCCGTCATAGACCTGCTGTGCACGATACTTACGTTCACCCGCATCAACGAACATCTTCTCAAGCTCACTAAGAGGATGCCCCTTGAGCTCGATCGGTCCGTCAACTATGTCTCTCTTTGCTTTTGCCATTCCATTCTCTCATTAGCACATTAACACATTAGCACATTAGCACATTAGCACATTAGCACATTAGCATTCTAGCACTCTCCCTGGCCACATTCGACGATATCGCCACGCCCATGCCGTTGCACCCGAATGCCACAACGCAACGTGGGGAGACGTTTCCAACATACGGTTGTTTTGTTGTTGTGAACGCCATTGTGCCCGCCCAACGGTGCTCGATCTCCAGATCTGGGTGATTTGGCAGGATCACTGTGCGTAGCATGTTCTCCAGCACCGATTGAATGTGCTCCGTGGTCTGATGCGAGGTTGTGCGTTCCCCTTCGAAGTCGAGATTCCGCCCGCCCCCTAACAAGACCCTATCGCCTAAGGACCGGAAGTAATAATACCCCTCGTCCGCATGGAAGGACCCCTTGAGTTTGAGGTTGGTAAGGGGCTTGGTAACGATCACTTGACCTCTTCCTGGGAGAATCTCCGGTAGCGTAGCATCGGGAACGAGACTCGGAATCATTGCGTTGGTGGCAATCACTGTCTGACTGGCAGTGATCTCCAGTTCCTGATGTGTAGTTCGAACAACAAGCTCTACAGAAGTACCTGTATCCAACATGGATACAACCTCTGCTCCGGTTCGGATGTGAACACCGGCACGAGCAGCCAAGTCCCACAATGCCGCTATCAGTTTGCCCGAATGTAGTGTTCCTTCGAAGGGCGTATGTATCAGCGTTGATATCGATGAAGACAAGCCATACTCGGCAATGAGATCATTGCGCTGCGAGAAAGTCGCACATCCAAAGATCGGAGCCAACAGATCGTTCACTTCATCAAGTCGCAACAAGGAGGGGTGATCCTCAAGGAAGATCTCCGAGCCACCGTTCTCGGTGTACCCAATATCGAGACCTGCACAGCGCTCGCGCAAAAGTGTGAGTCCGTCAAGACGCTGTTGGACTAGATTGCGCGCAGCATCACGGCCCATGAGGTCGATGTCCGATGCGATCTCGCTCAGCGAGCCAACGCAAGCAAAACCTGCATTGCGCGTTGAAGCGCCTGTTGGCAGCAGATTGCGTTCCAAAAGCAGAACGCGCCACTCAGGGTGGCGCGTTGCACATTCGATAGCAGTGTTGATCCCGATGATGCCGCCGCCGATGATGACCACGTCATACGTCAGCCACGAATCATATTCCCAAATGCTTCTCATACGTTGCTGTTATTGTGGACTCGTTGGTCGTACGCGAGAGAAGCTGCGGGTTTTGAATACAGCACTATGCAAGGTGAGTGTTTCACCTACAAGTGTTGGGCTTGATATACTGAAGCCCGGCGGGTATGGCTGTGACGTAGTTGGTGTGAATCCACGAGGCCACATCGCTTGGAGCTGGCCATTCACGTAGCCACTATATCCTGTGATCACGTCGCCATCCTTACGAACATCCGTAATGGTGATAGAGCCGCTGATCGGTGCATAGAGGTTACCTCCAATGCTCACGAATGCCCCTTGATCACTTTGCGGAACGTAACCGAGGGTGCCGATCACAACACTTGCACTCGTGAAGGCAAACGTGCCCGGTCCAGTTGGAAGAGTCTTGAATACGAGGCGAAGAGCCGGTATGGAGCTGAGATTGATCGGGGACGTACCCAGCTGAATTTCTGAGGTGAAGATCGAGTCGTGTGGCATGGCAGTGGTCGTCATGGTCACGACAGGTCCTGACGAGATCATCCTGCCACTTACTTCAACCTGGATCCCGGTAACCGGCGGTGCATCATAGATGATCTTGAGTTCAAGTGCTGGGTGTGGTCCGCTCGGTCCGTCTTCACACGACGCCACGAAAAGAGCAAGAACGCATATCGAGAGTATGGTCATCATCTTCATTGTTGTTGCCTTGAGTTGTGGTGTAATGATCAGAATCCGAGCTTGAATTGGTAGCTCAGGCCTAAATGAACGGTCACGGGCGTAAGATTGATCACATCAGATGATGTGGTTGATGGCTTTGGTGCACCCAATGCCGTTACCGGATAGCCGTTCGTGTACATACCGTCTTCATATACGCCAGTTAGGTAGTACTTGGCGAGAAAATCAAGGGTAAGGATACCAAGACCCGAGTTCCAGAGATTGACGGCACCACCGAGACGTACATCGATCGCCATCTTCATTGTGTTCTTATCGACCACGTACACCTCATCAGACCTCTCAGGATGCCACATTTCGCCCTTCATCGGGAAGTTGAACCCTGCACCGATCATGATGCCGTAAAGGCTCAGCTGCGGAGCAACAGAGAAATAGGTGTATCGCTCAATGATGTAGCCCTTCCAATCCGTTTCACTGTCGAAGAATTCATAGGGACGAGTACGAGTACCGGCCGTTGTGACACCTACATCGAGACGTCCACCTAATGAGGATCCCGTTGAGAATGGGGCAAACACCATCACGCCATAGTTCTGCATGAACCAGACATCCGGGTTCACCTCTCGTCCACCAGCGTTCTCTACGGCAATGCCACCGGAGACGATGCCTAGGGTAGGACCTAGACGAAGTACATACTGCTCCTTGGCCGGCTCAGCCGCAACGAACTCTACTGAGTCCTTCGGCACAGTTGAGTCAACGGCATTCACTGCAGGCTTCATTGCAAAGGCATTCACAGCAAAGACCAAGCTCGTAAACCCGAGAACAATGGATCTCATAATTAATCCCTCTCCGGTGATTTTGTACGTATTTTCTCGTAGACCTGCAAAAATACAATGGAAATGGCCCTGTAACGCATACGGGGCTCAGGGTTTCTTCCCCTTGTCACTGTGAACGATCGGACATGACGTATACCCTCCTATCTGACGAAGAGCTGTTTGCACTTGTGCGGGACGGCAATGATGAACTAGCCTACCGAACGCTGTTCAAACGATATGACAAACGGGTGTACGCCTATTGCCTTCGGGCTCTTGGTTCTCACGACGATGCCCAAGACATGTTCCAAACGATCTCATTGACGGTGTTTGACAAACGGTCGTCATTCTCTGATGGATCCTTCGCTGCTTGGTTGTTCACCATCGCTCGCAATTTCTGCCTTAAGGCACTGCGCGGACGGAAACACACAACGGAGCTTACGGATGACATCTTACCGGTAGAGGAAGAGGAAACTCACAGTCAAGACTTCCTTCTCCGACAGGCCCTTCACAAGGCCATCGGTTCACTACCGCAGGAATTCAGAGAAGCTCTCGAGTTGAAATATTTCGAAGACCTGCCGTACGAAGACATCGCAAAGGCATTGGATATAACGGTCTCACTTGCAAAGGTGAGAGTGTTCCGAGCCAAAAAAATGATCCAGCAATCTATGTCCACGATAATCGACGAACTACGATGACGAATCAAGAACTACTCGCCGGCTTCCTCGATCGCTCTTTGAGCGAAGATGGCCTACTCGAGTTCGAAGCACGCAAGACCGCGTCGCCAGAATTCGCAAGCGAAGTACGCGAAATGCTGACCGTGGAGGAACTCCTCACAACAGCAGCACCACGCGTACACTATCCGGTTGAGTTCCTCGCCTCGGTAGAATCCGCCATTGCCACCAAGGTAGCGGCAGGTGCAACTGCATCTGGGTTCTTTACAAGCCTAGCACAGAATGCCTGGACATGGATCGCGGGCGGTACAGCCGCCGTTGTGATCGGAGGCGGTGCCATCTACTTGGCGTCTACTCCGTCACCTGAGCCAACAACTCACGCCAAAGCAATGATCTCAGCTGCACCCTCACCGGGAAACGCTCAGACAGTTGCAACGCCAGCCCCTGCACCAACGGTTGAACATGCACCTGTAGGTACGCGTTCAAATGCGAGACCGCAGCCTACAATGATCTCAACAGAGACAACACCGAGCAGTGTTGAGCTCAATGCCAACACCTCCGAACCTGATCCTGTAACGAAGCAGATCATCGCTGAGTACGAGAAGTGTAAGGGTTCCAACGATCAGGTTCGTTGCGCTCAGCTTGCACTGCAGATCGGTATCAAGCTTCGTAAAGATGATCATGGAACGGAAGCTCGACAGTATCTCGAGGCCGCGATCGGCCATGCACGCCAACTGAAGCTCGCAGAGTTTGAAATGGATGCCAATGGCGAACTCGGTCTGCTAGCAAGCACCGAAGGTGATGAACAACGTGCTGCTGCTGCCTTCCGCCGGGCTATCGAGATCGGTGACGCACAAAAGAAGAATACAAGCCGTTGGTCTTCAGCACTTGAGGATCTCGGAAAGAGATAATTGCCCTGGTATGTGTGTTCAAAGAACGGCGTCCGGATCCCTACGGTCGCCGTTCTGCTTTTATATACAGTTCTGCACGCTGATAGAAGTCTTTCTCAGGCGCCATCAGTCCACGACGGAACCACACATCGGCATTAACGGCTTTGCGAATAACAGGCGCTGATGATTGAAGGTATTCTGCATCATCACTCACAGCTGCCGGATAGAATTCAATGGTCGTAAATTCAGGAGCCCCGTTGAAGAGCTCGCGATCTGGTGTTGCAAGGAAATCTGGGGGCAATACACGAAGGACCTCAACGCGCGGAGAAGGTACGCCCGTTGCATCTGTAACCGACTGTGAACGCACCACTACACGGCCAGGCTCGCTCTTTGTGGTTGCACCCTCCTTGTCCTGAAGCTTGAGTTCTACCAAGATCTGTTGAGACATAACGGCATCTGTTTCAAGGTTCTCGTTCATGTTCCAGAGGATGGCCGGAGGAACAGCTCCGGTATCTGCAAAGGTGCGAACGGCTCGTCCGGATTGGAACATCGACACAGACCACTTCTCAATTCCTGCCTCGCTCACAACATCGGGCATCACGCGAACACTCGGAAGCCGTGTTTCATTCTGAATGTTGGATGCAGCGATGGGCTTGACGAGCAATCGACTAGGTTCAACAAACATCACCCAGGCCGGTTGCGAAGCCTGACCGCGTTTCACTTCAACGGACAGCCTGCGTGCGGGGATGTTGAATGTCTCTGTGAGGTAGGCGCGTACGGCTTCACAACGACGTTCAGCAAGCCCCTTCCCTTCTTCCGTACCATCGTCGTAGGTGAGCAACGTGCAGACCGCAGAAGGATGGACCCTCAGTCGGAACCCAATGATGTTCAGAACGTTGTATTGCCAATGCGTTGTTGCGTCTACAAGTGCAGATGCTTCCTTCCACGTAGACGCTTGAGATGCAGAGAGCTGTACATAGCGTTGTGGAAGTGTTGACGATGTATCATCGAATATCACCAGTGGCATGAAGGGCACCGTTCGCTCGAGTCGAATTCGTTGTGCACTCAAGCGTGCATCATCACTCACAGATCCGTCTTCATGAACAAATGCTAGTCGTAATGATCCGCGAAGGACGGAAGGGGGCTTTGGCAGTAACGTACGGTAGCTCTCACGAACCGTGACTCGTACAAGAGAACCGTCGATCAGAGAGTCGGTTATCGTTGATGCAAGTGTTGTGACCGGCTCGCGAACCTGGGCACTGAGGTCTACTGTGGTATCTCGAATAACCGTAACAAGTCTCTCACGCGCGGGTGGTGCAACATCTGCCGTCTTAGTCTCCGTTGTTGAACCAAGTACGTAGCGTACACCAACTCCAACGGTAAGACTCTGTGCTGTGAATGCACCGTCTGCATTAACGGAGTTGAACATTGTTGTGAAACCAACGTGAGGAACCAAGAACACGTTCTCTTCCGACGTCAGCGGGAATTTGCCTTCCGCACCCAAACTCAGTCCGAATACAGCTGCTGTGTTTGGGATATCACCTTCACCTGTTGTTTGCTCAATGGAACCATCAACAAATGGCAGACCCTCGGGGTCAGAGAAGCGAACTGTCTGCAGATAGTCTGTTGATACTGCGAACGAAACAGGAACACCTAGTCGGAGGCTAAGCCATGAGAGAGGTTCGAATCTGAGGTACGGCTGAATCTCGAGCAACGTAAATGAGCCGGTGAGTTCGTGTGCCAATGAAGCCAGATAGATCCCACCTTCTTCCGTTGCGATCGGTACAGTCTCTCCGGCTTGATAGGTTAGCGATGCATGAGAGAGGTTGAAACGAATGCCCCCTCGTAGTTCATTGAAGACCGGGAGGTCCGCACCTAGACCAAACCACCAGCCTATGGAACCGCCCATAGGTTCATACGTGAGTTGTCCGGGCGACGGGATGCCGGACACAGAGCGGAACGTACCGCTTGGAGCCACTACACTAATGCCACCAAGCGCATCGAATGCAACGGGAAGTGGTGCTTCCTGTGCAGCGATACGGACCGAAGCAATGATGAGGAGGACAAAAAGGAACCGTGGCATCGGTGCAAAATAGGTCTACTGCACCACGAATAGGCGAACAACGCTATTGATCGTATTTCCGGAAGCCCCCTCAACCACGAGTCGGGCATAATACGAGCCCGCAGGAAGGGCGATATCTGCTGCCCCACCGGAGCTGATCGAGAACTCACGTACGCCCGCTCGGAGCTGAGTTGTGAGGTCAACACGGACCTGGCCAAGGGCGTCGATCACGTCCAGACGTCCGGTCTGGACCGGAACATTTGCCACCCTGAGCGTGGATTGGGTCACAACCGGATTGGGATCCACATCGGCCACAAGCGTACTCTGCATGGGGTTCACATATCGCGGACGCCCATCCTGATAACGCCAGACATTGGTGACAAGTACCAGGGACGACCGCGGTTCCACCCTACGAGTGCCATCGTTTCCGACCGTAATGGAGGCTTCGGTGATGGTAAGGGGCGTGCGATCCGCATCACCCAGAACGATCACGCCCCGTGCCTGACCCACAACCAGACCGCTGCTGCCAATAAGTACGGAGCCATTGAGCCCCGTCTTCCCAACCTTAAGCATCGTTCGGTCATCTGCCACCACACGTTGCTGTCCGCTCTGAAGCAACGGCACGAACATTGTTGGGTTATACGTTACGTCACAGACAAAGGACTCCAGTGCCAATGGTACGTCTATCGGGTCATTTGTGGTCACCACAACATCAAACGTTGCGGTATCTCCGATCCGATGATAGAACGTATCGGCAACAAACCCCATGGAGAGAGTTACCGGACGTGGCACCATCGTCAGGTTTACCACGATGTTCGTTGAGTCGAGAGCATCTTGTCCTGCAACGGAACGATACAGAACAAAGCCAAAACGTCCGTCTCCGAACTGTGTAGGAGCGCACGTTACCTCTACAAGGATCTTGTTCTCCTTGGTAGGATTCTTTTGGAGAAGAAGCGTAGATGTAACTGTACTCTGTGACTCTTTTGGTCGGATGCTGTAGCTGAATTCTTGTGAGTGCACCTGCGCCCCAAGTTCAACAGCGATCGTATCCTTGCGGACCTGACCAACCATCATGTTGCTGAATAGTGTTGCCTTCTCTACCGGCATCCGAACACCATTGCCTAAGAAATAGACGAAGATGGTGTCAAGGGGCTTCTCGGTCTGCCGATGGATTCGCTCCAAACCAATGGAATCAACAAAGCGCCCCGTGGTCTTTGGCTGGAACGAAAAAACGAATGCAAGGGTATCGCCGCCAATGAGGACAGGCGAGCGATTGATGAGCTGGAATGGTTCATCCAGGGGCATTGTCTCGAGGACTTCCCAGCGAGAATCATCAGCAAGTTCCTTTCGAATCAAAACGACACGACGGTTGGAATCGCCGGTGAGAACGTTGCCGAACTCGATCTTCTCGTTACGGACAAGTCGGAATGCCGTACCAAAGAGTCGAAGCCGTATCTGATCGTTTGGCGGTTGTACTGCCGGAAAACGCTCAAGGATGATCTCCTCGCGGTAGTCCTTGGGATCCGTAGGCGCAAACTCCACCCGTATCCGGACCTCACCGTTTTGAATTGTGAGATCCTGCGATTTCGTCTTCATAGTGAACGGAGAATTGCACGAGTCAACAACTCGGAATTCACCAGTACCTAACAGTCCCTTTACCTGAACCTCGAGCTCCTTCCGCGTCCCAACGGGCATCGGCGGAAAGTTCATAGACTCATTGATGACACGACCCGGCTGCGCCTCTACAAGGGCAGGGATCGCACTCAGGATCAAGAAAAGAATGGTTAGGTGTTTTTGCATAGGAAGGGTTGAGGAGAAACCCATAACTCATCGAAGAGTTACTAATTACTAGTTACTAATTACTAGTTACTAATTACTAGTTACTAATTACTAGTTACTAATTACTAGTTACTAATTACTAGTTACTAATGACCGAAGACCGGTTATGGATTAAAGGGAAAACCCATGCTTGATGTCATTTATCATCAGTAACTAGTAACTGGTAACTAGTAACTAGTAACTAGTAACTAGTAACTAGTAACTAGTAACT
>Ga0154020_10008309_pt1 | contig 12036 bp, 7 predicted proteins | sample Klosneuvirus_201_FD_109709 | JGI IMG/M metagenome (GOLD analysis project Ga0154020, IMG submission 109709) | Active sludge microbial communities from wastewater, Klosterneuburg, Austria - Klosneuvirus_20160825_MG | ecosystem: Engineered > WWTP > Aerobic digester > Activated sludge | place... | reverse complement strand
AGATGCGCGCATCGTGCTGCGCACTCGGGCGGCGCGCCAGGTCACCATCGGCAAGCAGCGCTATCGCCTGGCACTGGAATTGCATGTCGAAGACAACGGCCCCGGCGTTCCCGAGGACATCCGCGATCGCATCTTCTACCCGCTGGTATCGGGGCGGGAGGGCGGTTCCGGCCTCGGGCTGACGCTGGCGCAGACGTACGTGCAGCAGCATGCGGGCGCCATCGAGTGCGACAGCGTGCCGGGTCGCACGGTGTTCAGGATCACTATTCCGCTGCCTTGAGCCTGTCTTTCGCTCGAGGCTGCCACACTGCAAGGTCGCCCAGCCGGACGCGCGCATGAAACCCATCTGGATCGTAGACGACGACCAATCCATTCGCTTCGTGCTCGAGAAGGCCCTGCAGCGCGAGCAACTGGCTGTGCGCAGCTTCTCCAACGCCAAGGATGTGCTGGCGGCGCTCGATGGAGCCGACGAGCCTCAGGTGCTGGTCAGCGACATCCGCATGCCCGGCGGATCGGGCACCGACTTGCTGGCGCTGGTGAAGCAGCGTTTGCCTGGGTTGCCGGTCATCATCATGACTGCCTATTCGGACCTCGACAGCGCGGTCGCGGCCTTCCAGGGCGGGGCGTTCGAGTACCTGCCCAAGCCGTTCGATCTCGGACGAGCGGTCGAGCTGATTCGCCGTGCTCTGGATGAAAGCCTGCGCGAAGAGGTCGGCGACGCGGCGTCGGCAGAGGTGCCCGAGATGCTCGGCCAGGCGCCGGCCATGCAGGACGTGTTCCGCGCCATCGGCCGCCTGTCGCAAAGCAATGTCACGGTGCTGATCACGGGTGAATCGGGTACCGGCAAGGAGCTCGTGGCCAGTGCACTGCACAAGCACAGCCCGCGGGCCTCGGGGCCGTTCATTGCCATCAACACCGCGGCCATACCGAAGGACCTGCTCGAGAGCGAATTGTTCGGACACGAGCGCGGCGCGTTCACCGGCGCGCAGGCGGCGCGGCGCGGTCGCTTCGAGCAGGCCGATGGCGGCACGCTGTTCCTCGACGAGATCGGTGACATGCCGTTTGATCTTCAGACGCGGCTGCTGCGGGTGTTGTCCGACGGCCAGTTCTACCGTGTGGGTGGGCACCATCCTCAGAAGGCGAACGTCCGCGTGATCGCCGCCACCCACCAGAACCTCGAGCAGCGTGTTCGTGAGGGCGCGTTCCGCGAGGACCTGTTCCACCGCCTGAACGTGATCCGGCTGCGCCTGCCGCCGCTGCGCGAGCGCCGCGACGATATCCCCGGTCTGACGCGGCACTTCCTGGCGCGCAGCGCGCGCGAGCTCGGTGTCGAGGCCAAGCGCATCACCGACGCCGCTGTGCAGCAGCTGGCTTCGTTTGACTTCCCTGGCAACGTCAGGCAACTTGAGAACGTCTGCCACTGGCTTACCGTGATGGCGCCAGCGCAGGTTGTCGAGGCCAAGGACCTGCCACCCGAACTGCTGCTCTCCGGTGCCGCAATGCCCCATGCTGGGGCGCTGGCCGGCTCGGTCGTGCACCCACCGGGTGCGGTGGGGGGCGCAGCGGGTGTCGATGCAACCGGCCTTGGGGTGGCCCGGGTTGACGCTCGCGTGATGGCGGACGGCGATGCACCGCGGGCGCCGGTGTCGACCTCGACAGAGGCAAATCCGGGGCCTGGACTGCGGTCGACGTCGGCACCCGCCGCGGCCTGGCTGACCGACCTACAGGCCGAGGCGCAGCGACTGCTCGAGGTCGGCGATCCGACGGTCTGGGATCAGTTGACCCGACAATTCGAAGCCGCCCTGATACTGACAGCGCTGAAAGCCACGCGTGGGCGACGCATCGAGGCCGCCCACAAGCTCGGCATCGGTCGCAACACCATCACCCGCAAGATCCAGGAACTGGGCCTGGACGATTGACGGTAGCGGGGCTGGGACAGACCCGCACGCGGGCTGTGGCGTCAATGCGGAGCCGTGTCGGCCCAGGCCTCGGTTTCGAAGTCGAGCGGCACGCGGCCTGTCCAGCTGCGCTCGACTTCTTCGAACTGGGACTGGGTGGTTTCGCTCACCAGCACGCCGGGTGAAGTGTCCGGCCGGTTGGCACCGGTGCGGTAGTCGATGGCCTCGACCAGACGCGCGCGCAGGGTGCGCAGGGCGTCTCGCGGTTCGGCGGCCTGGAGTTGCTCGAGTTGCTCGAGGCCTCGGCGCATCACCAGCACGGGCAGCTTGGACAGCGCACGCGAGCCACGACGGCCAAGCGCGCGCTCAACCTGGGCCAGATGCGGCATGGCCAGCCTCAGCGCGGGTCTTTCCTCGAACACCTGGCGCAGCGATCGGAAGGCTGCGCGCAGCGCCTGACCACGGGACTCGGCCGCTGCGCTCGCATCCTGGGGCGTGGCCTCGCGCGTGAACAACCGGGTGCGCAGCCACTGCAGCGGCTGGAATCCGCTTGGAGGTGGCTCTTGCGCGGCCATGGGACGAATGTCGGTCGATGGCGGCGACGGTTCGAGTGCGGAGTCCCTCATGGTGCTGCGTATGGGCTGAAGCCTGCGATTCGATCACCACGGCCTGCTGGAGTGCGGGCCTCGGCGCGCGAATATGCCACTGTGCGGACTGTCAGGGGAGAGCAGTTCCCCCTGAAACACCTTACCTTAGGGGGGTGGCGGGCGCTGCATCGATCTCGACCACGACCGGTGCATGGTCGCTCGGTCGCTCCAGGCGACGCGGTGCCTTGTCGATGCGGCAGGCGGTCACCAGCGGTCGCAACGCCTCGCTGACCAGGATGTGATCGATGCGCAGCCCCTGATTCTTGCGGAAGGCGAGGTTGCGGTAGTCCCACCAACTCCAGAGGCGCGCTGGCTGCTCGAACAGCCGAAAGGCGTCGACCAGGCCAAGCGCCAGCAGCGCTCGGAAGTGGGCGCGTTCTTCGTCGGTGCACAGGATCTGGCCGGCCCATGCCACGGGATCGTGCACGTCCTGGTCTTCAGGGGCGATGTTGAAGTCGCCCATCAGCAGCAGCCGCGGGTGGTGTCGGAGTTCATCGCGCAGCCAAGCCTGCAGCGCCTGCAACCACCGCAACTTGTAGGTGAATTTCTCGCTGCCCGGCGCTTGCCCGTTGGGCACGTAGGCGCCGACCACGCGCATGCCCGCAACAGTGGCCGTGATCACGCGCGCCTGCTCGTCGTCGAGCCCTGGTATGTTGCGTTGCACCTGCTCGATCGGCAGGCGCGCCAGGATTGCGACCCCGTTGTAGGTCCGCTGACCGAACCATGCGGCCTGCCAGCCGGCCTCTGCCAGGGCCTGCTGCGGAAACTTGTCGTCGGTGAGCTTGGTTTCCTGCAGAACCAGGGCGTCCGGCTGCTCCGACTGCAGCCACTGCAGCACGTGCGGCAGGCGCACGGCCAGCGAATTGACGTTCCAGGTGGCGAGTTTCATGGTGGTCGCGGGTGAAGTCCGGGCATTCTTCCATTTCCTGCAAGCGGCCTAGCTCGGCCGGAGAATGCCCGCATGGATTCAGTGACGCAGGCAGTCTTGGGGGCTGCGGTGGGTGTGGCGGTGATGGGGCGGCGCACTGCGGTGTGGAAGGCCGCCGTCGCCGGCGCTGTCGCGGGCACGGTGCCAGATCTGGACGTGCTGGTGTCGCACGGCGATCCGGTGCTGGACATGGTGCAGCACCGCTCGCATTCGCACTCGCTGTTCTGGCTCAGCCTCGCCGGGCCTGCTGCCGGCTGGCTGCTGGCGCGCTGGCTCGGGGAGGGGGCGCTGCGCTGGCGCTGGGCCTTCGCCATCTGGCTGGCCCTGGTGACCCATCCGCTTCTCGATGCGTTCACGGTCTATGGCACGCAGTTGCTTCAGCCCTTCAGTGACCGGCCTTTTGGGCTGGGAAGCGTGTTCATCGTCGACCCGTTTTATACCGTGCCGATGATCGTCGGCGTCGCCTGGGCGCTGCGCAGCCGTGGCAGCACACGTGGCCTTGCCGCCAACGGGCTCGCGTTGGCCGTGTCCTGCGCCTACCTGGGCTGGGGTGTGGTGGTGCAGCACCAGGTCGAGGCCGTGGCTCGCGAGTCACTGGCCGCCCACGGGGTGGCGGCACAGCGCGTGCTGGTCACGCCGGTAGCGTTCACCTCGCTGTTGTGGCGGGTGGTGGCCGTCGGGGAGGGCCACTATTACGAAGGGTTTCACTCGCTGCTCGACAAGTCATCGCGAGTCACGTTCGAACGGTTCGATCGAGGTGCGGCGCTGGAACCCGCGGTGGCCTCGATCGATGCCGTGCGCCGATTGCAGGCATTCAGCCACGGCTACTACAGGCTCTTCGAGCGTGGGGACCGGCTCATGATCAGCGACTTGCGCATGGGCATGGAGCCGAACTACCTGTTCACGTTTGAGGTCGCCGAGCGGCGGAGCGCGCCTGTGCCCCTGGTACCGCCCCGACAGGTTGGCATGCGTGTGGACTTGTCGCGCGCCTGGCCGTGGTATTGGCAGCGTCTGGCAGGCGAACCCGTCTCGATGCGACGTTGACGGGCTCGGCGGATGGTACCCAACGGCTCGTCGGGGCCGGCATTCAGCGTCGGCTGTGCGAAGTCAGTCGAGCATAGGGCAGCGATGCACTGACGCCTGGTGGTGCACGGTTGCGCCCTGCCGCGCCTATGGCTGCGCCAGCGGCGCCGACGTCCATGCCCTGGCGCCGCATGGATACACCGACGGCCAGGATGTCGACGACCAGCAGGTGCAGGATGCGGCTGATCATCGGCAGTTGAATGTTGGGATCCTCGGGATGGTCGACGATCAGCGCAAGATCGGCCTTTCGGGCCAGCGGCGACTGGCTGGCGGTAATGGCGATCACGCGGGCGCCACGTTCGCGCGCCTTGTCAGCCACCTCCAGCAACTCGGCAATGCGACCCGTTCCGCTGATGATCACCGCCACGTCGCGCTCGCCCAGCACGCCGGCCGACAACACCTGCAACCGGGCGTCGGTATAGGCGTTGCACGGGATGCCGAAGCGCATGAACTTGAATTGCGCGTCGTGGGCCACCGGTCCGTAGTGGCCTACCGCGTGGAAGTCCACCCGGTCAGCGGCGTTGAGCATTTCGATCGCGCGATCCACCGCATCGCGGTTGATGTGGTCGCGCATCTGCAGGATCGCCGACGCGGTGTTGCCCGCGACCTTGGCGCCCAGTTCGACGGTGGAGTCGTCGTCGGTGACCTGGGTGTGGGTGACCGGCACCGTGCCCGTCAGTCCGGAGGCCAGCCGCAACTTGAAGTCGGACAGGCCTTCGCAGCCCAGCGAACGGCAGAAGCGGATGACCGTGGGCTGGCTGACCTGCGCGGCCCGGGCGATGTCGGCGATCGGGTCGTTCAGCGCCGAGCGCGGGCGTGCGAGCACCCATTCAGCCACGCGACGCTCGGCCGGTGACAGGCTGGACAGCCCGCGGCGGATCTGCTTGAGGATGGCCGATTGCGGCGTGCCCTCGAGTGCGCGCAACTGAGACTGCAGGATGGCCGAAGCGCCCACGAAAGTGGCGTTGGGCGCAGTGATCACGTAGGTCGGTATGGCCCGCAAATACTCGGCAAAGCGCCCCTTGTCTTCGAAGCGGGAACGAAAACCGGAGCGGTCGAAGACCTCGCCCAGGCGGGGCACGATGCCGCCGCCGATGAAGATGCCGCCCAACGCACCCAACGTGACCGCCAGGTTCGCGGCGGTGGTGCCCAGCATCGTGCAGAACAGCTCCACGGCCTCTGTGCACGTGGCATCGCTACCGGCAGCTGCCTGTTGCGTGATCTCGGGTGCCGACAGCGGCGCGGCATCGCGTCCGCTCCGGTGGTGCAGGGCTTGGTAGACGAGTTCCAGTCCGGGGCCGGAGACCAGGCGCTCGAACGACACATGCCCGAACTTCGACCAGGCGTAGCGCAGGACGTCGACTTCGCGCTCGTCGCGCGGTGCGAAGCTGGCATGGCCGCCCTCGGTGCCCAAGGCGACCCAGCCGTCGCCGGCCGGGATCAGGCCCGACACACCCAGGCCCGATCCGGCTCCCAGCACACCGATGACGCTGCCCTCGCGTCGCGTGCCGCCGCCGACCTGGCGAAACTCGTTGGCGCGCAGCCGGGGTACGGCCATCGCGAGCGCCGTGAAGTCGTTGACCACCACCAGCGTGTCCAGTGCCAGCCGCTCGCGCATCTGCTCGATCGAGAAGCGCCAGTGGTAGTTGGTCATCCTGACGTCGTCGCCTTCCACGGGGTTGGCGATGGCCACCGCCGCATGCTGCAACCGCTGCTCCGGCAGGGTGGCCAGGTAGGCCGAGACGGCGGCGTGGAAGTCGGCGTGGTCTGCACAACGCAGCGAAAGCGCGCGTTCGAACTGCCCGGGCGCCACTTCAAGCGCAAACCGCGCATACGTGCCGCCGATGTCGGCGATCAGTCGGGGGCAGTCGTAAGGGTTCATCGGGGGCTCAGGCGGCGCTTCGGGCGCCGTATTGTGGGCCACACCCGCCGGAGGTCCAGCGGGCGCTGCGGTGCCGGTTGCGGCTGTCCCCTGGGGGTGGCACCAATGGCGAGGCAGACCGCGAGAGCAACATCGACACACATGGTAGCTTCACTACAACCGGTAGCACCCAGGGATAGACAAATGCCGCAGAACACTCGGCGGTAAATAGCTAGCGGGTGCGTGCGTCAGGGTGTGGTCCGCAGAGATCAACCTATTGCGGCGTGCATGTAGTTTTGCTACCGTCGCGGCCATCTCCAGCCGGTACGGGTGCGCAGTGACACGTCCACAGAATCCTGATCGTGACCAGCCTTGGCTGGTGGCCGACATCGGCGGCACGAACGCCCGTTTCGGGTGGGTCGATGGGCGAGAGGGTGGTGCGATCAGCCGCGTGTCGACGCTGCCGACGGCTGAGCATGCCGACATTGCGCAGGCGGTGCATGCATACCTCGGGCAGGTTGCGGCCGAATTGGGCGAGCAGTGGCGTCCGCCCAGGCGAGCTGCATTTGCGGTCGCCACGGCGGTGGCGGGCGATCGGGTCGAGTTCACGAACAGTCCGTGGCAGTTCTCGGCGCGACAACTGCAGTCCGACCTGGGTCTGCAGTCGCTCCAGGTGCTCAACGACTTCGAGGCGCTGGCCCTGGCGCTGCCGAGGCTGTCGGCCAGTCAGTATCGGGCGCATGGTCGGGCACCCGATACCACCGCCACCCTGGCGGTGGTGGGGCCAGGCACCGGACTGGGTGTTGCCGGCGTGACCCGGGCGCGAGACGGATCGTGGGTGGCGTTGGCCGGGGAGGGTGGGCATTGCACCCTGTCTGCTTCCAATGACTTCGAAAACGCGCTGCTGCAGTACGCGCGCAGTGAATACGAGCATGTGTCTGCCGAGCGGCTGCTGTCGGGCATCGGCTTGCCGGTGCTGCACCGCGCAGTGGCGGGCGTGATGGGCTGTTCGGTGCAGCCGCTGGTGGCCGAGCAGATCGTCGAGTCCGGCTTGGCGCGAGCCGACGCCGTGTGTGATCAAACCCTTGACGTGTTCTGCGCGCTGCTGGGTGGGTTCTGCGGCAACGTCGTGTTGACGCTCGGTGCGCGCGGTGGCTTGTACATCGGCGGCGGCATCGTGCCGCGGCTGGGGGATCGCTTCTTCGCTTCGTCGTTTCGCGATCGCTTCGAAGCCAAGGGCCGGTTCGGCGGCTACCTGCAGGCCGTGCCCAGTGCGGTCATCGTCGACACGCTGGTGGCGCTGGACGGCGCAGTGGCTGCCATCGAGCGAATCAACGAGTAGTTTGACTACGCACAAAGCCTGGCTCACCATGCGGTCCAACCCCTATGAATGGGGGAATACCCTTGTCTACGCCGGAATTCAGCGCCGTAATCAGGTGAAACCGACCGATTCGCGCCACACCTAGGGTTTACACAACTCCGCTCAAGAATCTAGTTTTGGTACAAACCCACTCCGAACAGTTGTGGTCTGTGTACCGGTGCGGCTCTGCGGCAGGAGCGTGCGACCGGGCTTCTTCGTGGGTCTAGTTTTCAAGGAGACATCCGGTGAAACGTTCGAACATGCGGCCAGGCCGCGGCGCTGCGGCCGCACCGACCTGGATCACCCTCAATGCAACGGCCACCGCCGCTGCAGCGGCGCTGCTGTGTGCCGCTACAGGCATGGCACAGGCGCAGCAGGCTGCGCCGACGGCGTCGGAGGGCTCCTCCACCGTGGTCGTGACGGGTATCCGGCGCGGCATCGAAGGTGCCATCTCAGTCAAGAAGAATGCCAACAACATCGTCGACGCCATCTCTGCCGAGGACATCGGCAAGCTGCCCGACGTCAGCATTGCCGAGTCGATCTCGCGCCTGCCCGGGGTGACGGCGCAGCGCACTGCAGGGCGGGCGAGCCAGATCAGCATCCGCGGCATGGGTCCTGACTTCTCGACGGCGCTGCTCAATGGACGCGAGCAGGTCACCACAGGCGACAGCCGAGGCGTGGAGTTCGATCAGTACCCGTCGGAGCTGCTGAGCAACGTCGACGTGTACAAGTCGCCTGACGGCGGCTTGGTCGGGCAAGGACTATCGGGCACGGTGGACATGCGCACTGTGCGGCCACTGGATGCGCAGGGTCGGACGGTGGCCGTGAACCTGCGCCAGCAGCGCACGGGCGTGGGTCTGCAGCAAGAGGGCGACGGCTACCGCTTCAGCCTGGCCTACATCGACCAGTTCGCCGATCGCAAGCTGGGTGTCGCGCTGGGCTTCGCCCGCTTCGATGAGGACGGCGCCAAGACTTCGCGCTTCGACTCCTGGGGCAGCGGCAGCACGACCTACCAAGGGCAGACGGTGAACGTGCCCTACAACGGCTTTGGTACCTTCACCGACCAGACCACGCAGACGCGCGATGGTGCGATGGCGGTGCTGCAGTACCGCCCGAACAAGCAGTTCTCGAGCACGCTGGACCTGTTCTACTCGAAGTTCGACAAGGTCAAGGCCACCAAGGGTTTCCAGGCGCCGCTGAACGACTCATGGTCCAACGGCAACTACGACACGGCGGGCGTGCTGACCAGCGCGACGCTCAATGGCACCAACGTGACGCAGGGCACGTTCAACAACGTGCGTGGCGTGGTGCGCAATGACTCCGAAGCAACCAACGACAAGCTTCAGTCCGTAGGCTGGAACAACAAGTTCGTCACCGGCGCCTGGACGCTGGCGGGCGACCTGAGCCACTCGTCGGCGCGACGTCGCGGCGGCATCATCGAAACCACGGCAGGCGTGGCTCAATCCGCCTTGGGCACGGCGCCGCTGGATACGCTGGCGTTCACGAATGCCCAGCAGTTCACGCCGGCCATGAACTACACCGACCGCAACGTCGTGAAGCTCACCGACGTGCAGGGTTGGGGCGGCGGCATCAACTCGCCGCAGGCAGGCTACTCCAAGCTGCCCAACGTGAAGGACGAGCTCAACTCGATCCGGTTCTCGGCCAAGCGAGATATGCCCGAAGGCTGGATGCTCAGCACGATCGAAGGTGGTTTGAACTTCGCCGACCGCAGCAAGACCCGCGCTTTCGTCGAGGGTCGACTGGTGATCAAGGGCGGCAATCCGCTGGGCGCGGCGGACATCCCGGGCAGCGGAGTCGACACCGTGGGCGGCATCTCGATTCCGGTGTTTGATCCGAGCAGCTCGATCGGCTCGATCTACGAGGTGGCGCGCAAGCTGCACCCGGATATCTACAACAAGGACTGGACGGTCGACGAGAAGGTCACCACGCTGTTCGTCAAGGGCGACATCGACAGCACGCTGTGGGGCAAGCAGCTGCGCGGCAACGTCGGCCTGCAGGTGGTGAACACCGACCAAAGCTCACGTGCGTTCAACGTCGATCGCGGCCAGTGCAGCAGCGACCAGAACTGTCCTGCCGACACCAACGCCGCGGGTGCGAAGTACACCGACATCCTGCCCAGCCTGAACCTGGCGCTGGAATTGGGCAACGACCAGGTGCTGCGTTTCGCGCTGGCTCGTGCGATGGCGCGGCCCACGCTCAACGACATGCGCGCGAGCTTCGGCTTCTCGGTCGACAACTCGCTGCAGATCCTCAAGGGTGACGCCGGCAATCCGCTGTTGAAGCCGACCCGGGCGAACGCCGTGGACCTGACGTACGAGAAGTACTTCGGCACCAGGGCCTACTTCGCGGCGGCAGCCTTCTACAAGGATCTGCGTTCCTATGTCCTCCGGCAGGACGTGACCGTCGACTTCACGCCCTATGTGAACCCGGGTACCGCCCTGCCGCCGGGGGGCAGGCTGCTCGGGTTGATCAACATGCCGATCAACAGCAACGGTGGCGATGTCAAGGGCCTGGAGCTCGCTGCTTCGTTGCCGTTGAACATGGCGGCCAAGTGGCTGGATGGCTTCGGCATCGAGGCGAAGTACGCCGACATCTCGAGCTCGGTCAACCTGGCAGCCTCTGGCGTGGCGACCGATGGCATCGACGCCGGCAGCAGCATTCCGCTGCCTGGGCTGTCGCGCAAGTCCGGCGCCGTGACCGTGTATTTCGAGAAGTGGGGCTTCTCGGCCCGGGTGGCGCGCAAGTACCGCTCGAACTTCATCGGCGAGGTGTCCGACTTCGCGGGTGATCGCCGCCTGACCTACGTGAAGGGCGAGGGCATCACCGACCTGCAGCTGGGCTACGAGGTGCAGAGTGGCTTTGCCAAGGGTCTTTCGGTGTTGCTTCAGGCCTATAACCTGGGCAACACGGAGTACGTCCGCTACCGCGGCACGCCCGACAACATCGTCGAGAAGACGAAGTACGGCAAGACCTACCTCTTCGGCCTGAACTACAAGCTGTAATCCCGCCGCAGCCGGTCTGCTGGCCCACGCGTCGCCCTTGACGCGTGGGCCTTGTCGTATCCGGGTACTGACGGCGCCCCCAAACGTGATCGAGTCGATGACGATGAGCCCCTCACCGATCGAGCCCCTCCAGGACATCGTGATCGTCGGCGGTGGCACTGCCGGCTGGATGACCGCCGCGGCACTGGCCAAGGTGCTGCAGGGCCGATACCGGATCCGGCTGGTGGAGTCCGATGACATTGGCACCATCGGCGTGGGCGAAGCCACGATCCCGATGATCCAGCTCTACAACAAAGTGCTGGAGATTGACGAGCACGAGTTCATGCGCGAGACCCAGGGCACCATCAAGCTGGGCATCGAGTTCGTGAATTGGGGGCGCGTGGGCGACCGTTACATGCACGGCTTCGGTCGCTTCGGGCAGGACCTGTGGACCGTTCCGTTCGACCAGTACTGGCACCGCATGCGTACAGCGGGGCGTGCACGCGACCTGGCCGAGTACTCGATCAATCGCATGGCTGCTCAAGCCCACCGGTTCCTGCGCGCGCAGCCGGAGATGGCCAACTCGCCGCTGGCCGACATCGTGCACGCGTTTCACTTCGATGCCAGCCTGTACGCACGCTACCTGCGGCGCTACGCCGAGTCACGCGGCGTGCAACGGGTCGAAGGGCGCATCGTCGATGTGCTCCTGCGCGGCAGCAATGGCCATGTCGCATCCGTACTGCTCGAAGACGGAACGTCCGTGCCGGGCGAGCTGTTCATTGACTGCTCCGGCTTCCGTGCCTTGCTCATCGAACAGACGCTGCACACCGGCTACGAGGACTGGAGCCACTGGCTGCCCTGCGACCGTGCGATTGCGGTGCCGTGCGAGCCGGCGGCGCGCCTCACGCCGTACACCCGATCCACGGCCCACCGGGCCGGATGGCAATGGCGCATCCCGTTGCAGCATCGCATCGGCAACGGGCATGTGTTCTGCAGCCGGCACATCAGCGAGGACGAGGCCACGGCGACCCTGCTGGAACACCTGGATGGGCCCGCACTGGCCGAGCCGCGGACCATCCGGTTCACCACCGGCATGAGGCGCCAGGCCTGGAACCGCAATGTGGTAGCGGTCGGGCTTTCCGGCGGTTTTCTAGAGCCGCTGGAGTCCACCAGCATTCACTTGATCCAGACCGCGATCGCACGCTTGATCACGTTCTTCCCGGACCGGGGGTTCGCGCCGGCCGACATCGATGAGTT
>Ga0154020_10008308_pt1 | contig 12036 bp, 9 predicted proteins | sample Klosneuvirus_201_FD_109709 | JGI IMG/M metagenome (GOLD analysis project Ga0154020, IMG submission 109709) | Active sludge microbial communities from wastewater, Klosterneuburg, Austria - Klosneuvirus_20160825_MG | ecosystem: Engineered > WWTP > Aerobic digester > Activated sludge | place... | reverse complement strand
TGAATGCGCGGGCTATCTACCCCAAACGCCCCGCTGGAGCCGGAGAGGAACACCACTTTTGGCGATGGCGCTTGTTTGAGGGCGGCCTCTTTAACCTTGATCCCGTTGGTATTGAAGTCTGGCGTGTGCGGCGTAGCCAGAATCAGCCCCATCACACTGCCCAGCACAAGGAGGCACAAAAGAATTACATTTCTAAACAATCTGCTTATCATTCAATCTGCTTGTCTGTTAAATTAAGCGCGCAAGAGACGGAAGACGGAGGACGGAGGACGGCCCTTTTGCCGTCTCCTTACACGTTCTTCTCATAAATCCGATGCGTTTTGTAAATTTTGCCGCCCAGCCGCAAGGCATCGTCCAGCGTGAGCACATCCCGCTCAATCTGCACAATGTCCATGTGCTCAAAGTGACCTTCTTGCACGGTGCGGAACATCTCGGCATACAAAATGGCGTTCACGCCCAACCCGCGATATTTTTTGAGGATGCCCGCGCCCATGATGGTGAGCCATTTGGTGCGCGAAAACTCGCGCAGGATGTGCGCCCACCCCAGCGGCAAAAGTTTGCCATCCGCGCGTTTAACCCCGGCTGTGATGTCTGGAAAGCCAAACAAAAACCCGGCGATGTCGTCGCCCTTCATCACCAGCTTGATGAGCTTGGGGTCGCCAATCATCATCAGCCGCTCGCCAATCACTTTGCCCTCGGCCTCGGTCACCGGGTTGAACTCCCAGTTGCGCTCAAACGTCTCGTTGTATATTTTCAGAATGCGCGGAATCCACGTTTTTAGCTCGGCTTTGCTGGCAAATTTTTTGATGGAGAACCCGCGCCGCGCGGCCATTTTGTCGGCAATCTCAAACAAACGATCAGGCAGTTTTGCATCACCCGGCATATACAACGAGAAAAAATCGCGCTGATGCCCGTACCCCGCGTCTTCGATCAGTTTGCCGTAATACGGATAGTTGTATGGAATCCCAATGCTGGGGTGATGCTCAAAGCCATCCACCAGCACGCCAATCCCATCCCCCTGCAAAAAGCCTTTTGCGCCAACAATTTTCTCCAGCCCGCGCGCGCGCGCCCAGTCCTCGCACGCGCCAAACAAGCCGCGCGCGGCTTCGGGGTCGTCCTCGCAATCAAACAAACAAAAGAAGGCGGTCTTGCTGTCCCAATGTTCGTTGTAATGTTTGTTTTCCTGGATGGCGATGCAGCCCACATCACGGCCATCACGCACGGCAAGGAAAAACGCCGCGTCGCTGTGCGCGTAAAACGGGTATTTGGCGCGGTTCATCATCAGCTTTTCGTCGTCCACCATTTGCGGGGGAACCCACTCCGCGCAATTTTTGTAAAGGCGAAACGGCAAAGCGATGAACCGGTCAACCTCGCGCTTGCTGGCGGTGTTGACGGGATGAATGGTGAGGCTCACGGCAAAATAAATCGGGGTCAGACCGTTTGAACCGGTCTGACCCCTAAGAATTACAAATTCGCAATAATCGCGTCTGCGAACTGGCCGCACTTCACTTCTTTGGCGCCGGGCATCAGGCGGGCAAAGTCGTAGGTCACGGTCTTTTGGCTGATGGTTTTTTCGAGCGCGGCGATGATCGCATCGGCGGCCTCGACCCAGCCCATGTGACGCAACATCATCTCCCCAGACAAAATCACGGAGCCGGGGTTGACCTTGTCCAGGTTGGCGTATTTTGGCGCGGTGCCATGCGTGGCCTCAAACACGGCGTGACCAGAAACATAGTTAATGTTCCCGCCCGGCGCGATGCCAATGCCGCCCACCTGCGCGGCCAGCGCGTCGCTCAGGTAGTCGCCATTCAGGTTGAGCGTGGCGATCACATCAAACTCATCTGGCCGCGTGAGCACTTGCTGAAGCGTGATGTCGGCGATGCTGTCCTTTATCATCAACTTCTTCTTCCACTGGCCGTTGCCGTGCGTGGGCATCAGCTTAATCGCCTCGTCCACCTCGGCGCGAATCTCGGCCTGCTGGTCTGGGGTCATCATGTCGTAACCGGGGTCGATGGCTTTCGCGTTGTCCTCGGCGCTGATCCCCGGCTTTTTGTCGGCGTTGTCAATAATCCAGCTCTCGCGCTGGGTCACAATTTGGCTGCGGAACTCGGTGCGGGCCAAAGCATAGCCCCAATCGCGGAAGGCGCCCTCGGTGAACTTCATGATGTTGCCCTTGTGCACCAGCGTCACGCTCTTGCGGCCAAAGCGCAATGCGTACTCAATCGCGGCGCGCACAAGGCGCTCTGTGCCGTCTTGAGACACAACTTTGAGGCCAACGCCTACGTGTTGCGGGGCCTCCTCGCCAAAGCGCACCTTTTTGTATTCCTTGGGGAACTTGGCCTTAAAGAACTCCAAAATCTCCGCGGCCTGGGGCGTGCCAGCCTGAAACTCAATCCCGGCGTAAATGTCCTCGGTGTTCTCGCGGAAGATCACCATGTTCACATTTTCGGGGTGCTTCACCGGCGACGGAACCCCATCAAAATACTTGACCGGGCGCAGGCACACATACAAATCCAGCATTTGGCGCAATGCCACGTTGAGCGAGCGAATGCCCTTGCCGATGGGCGTGGTGAGCGGCCCCTTGATGCCAATCACATACTCGCGGAAGGCGTCCACCGTCTCTTGCGGCAGCCAGTCGCCATACATGCGGAAGGATTCCTCACCCGCCGGAACTTTCATCCAATGGATTTTGCGCTTGCCGCCATACAACTTCTCCACGGCGGCGTCAAACACGCGCACGCTGGCGCGCCAAATATCCGGGCCGGTGCCGTCGCCTTCAATAAACGGCAGAATCGGCTGGTCTGGCACGATCAACGCGCCATCTTTCATAAAAATTTTCTCGCCAGCGGCGGGGATGGTGATATGTTGGTATGACATCTTGGTTCGCTTGCTCCTGATTTTCGTTTACGCTCACAGGTCTGACCGCGTCCGAACAAGTTCGGCAAAGCGGTCAGACTTGTATCTTTTACATGCGGATTGTACCCGAAGCGTATGGTTTGGGAGCGCCCTGATTTAGCGCCCTGATCGCTTGAAGCGGTCAGGGCGCTAATGCCCACGCGATCAATCTTCGGAGATAATCGGCAGCGGTGAAGACAAAGACTCAATCGTCATTCCCGCGCACGCGGGAATCCATAACGCGCCAACCGAAAAACCCATCCAGGCAAGGAAAGGGTAAATTGTGGATTCCCGCCTTCGCAGGAATGACGGGCAAAGAGATGGCATTGGTTGGATTGCTTTTAGCAGTTCTCGCCGTTTTTGTCATCTACTTTGTCATCTATCTGGCCTACGCCAAATCGTTGTTCGCCTTCCCATTTGATTTTGACCAGGGCGAGGGGTTTGAGCTAAACGATGCCATTTTGCTGGCGCGCGGGCAAGGCATTTATCTGGATAACTCGGTTTATCCGTTTTACTCTGGCAATTACCCGCCGGTCTACCGGCTGATGCTTGTGCCGCTGGTCTGGCTGTTTGGTCCGCACATTTGGGTGGGGCGCGTTCTTACGTTTGGCACATCGCTGGTTTGCGGGCTGCTCATTTTTTACGCGGTGTGGTCTGCCTGGCCGATGGCTGACCGCCGGGCGCGGCCTGCGCGGGTTTTGGTGAGCGCCATTTGCGCGCTGGCTTTCTTCTCCTCAAACTATGTGTATTGGATCGGCCCCCTGGCGCGGGCGCACATCCCAATGGTCATGTTTTCGTTGGCTGGGGCGGTGGCCTTCAATATGGCGGTATCACCGCAGAGACGCCGAGACACCGAGAATGCAGAAGATATTTCTCAGCGTCTCAGCGCCTTTGCGGTGAAAAAATGGTATGTGCTCGGTTTTGTCTTCATCATGCTGGCTGGCTGGACCAAATTGCAGGCAGTGGATGTGATTGTGGCGGGGTTTGCGTTCGCGCTCATCCAAAACCCGCGCGTGTTTGCAAAAGCTCTGCTCGCCTGCGGCCTCATCACGGGCGCGGGGGTGCTGGCGCTCAACGCGCTCACCGGCGGCCAGTTTTGGCTAAACGTGGTCTCGGCCAATGTCAACGAGTACGACATCAACCGCACCTGGGCGTTTTATGGCGAGTGGTTCCGCCTGCACACCGGGCTGATCGCGTTTGGCGTGGCGATGGTGATCTGGGACATCGCGCGGGCCATCCGCCAAAAAAGCCTGCGGGCGATGAGCATTTGGTCGTTGTGGTTTCTGGCCAGCGTGAGCATCGTGGGCATGCTCACCGGCAAATGGGGCGCGGGGCCAACGTATCTCATCTCGGCGGTGGCTTGCGCCTGCGTGTGCGCGGGCAGGTTGGTGATGGCTTTCCTCCCGCCACCAACCCCTCCCGCTGGGAGGAAGAAAACCATCGTCCATCGTCTATCGTCCATCGTCTTACCAAGTTTCGCAGCCCTCCTGCTTTGGCAGGCCACGCTCACGGTGCACATGCCCACCAGCGGGCGGTTGTTTGGCGCGCTGGCGCGGGTGATGGGTATTCCGCCGGGCGCGTCATCGTACCCGCCCTACCCGTATGTGGATTCGGTGGGCTACACCCAGCTTGGGCATTTGCTGGATGCGGCAGACACGGCCAACGGCTGGCAGTTGGCGCAGATCGCGCGAGAATCGCCGGGGCCGGTGTGGAGCGAGGAGGCCATGATCGCCATCAACGCAGGCAAAGACGTGGTGACCAACCCCACCCAGCTTCTCAATCTTTCCAAAAACAACGCGCTAGACACCAGCCGCATGATTGACATGATTGACCGCCGCGTGTTTGGCCGCGTCATCTTTCGGGCGCAGTTTTACCCAAACGATGTGCTGATTGCGATTGGGCAAAATTACAAATGGTGCCAAACCGTGCGCATGAACGGGTTTGATTATCAGGTGTTGTGCCCAAGATAAGCCGCCCGGTTTATTGCGCCAGCAACTTCCCCTTCTCAACATCGTATAATCTTTGCCCGTAGACAAAAAACTGCAAACAAAACGCAATTTGCCGCGCCAGGCGAGATCCTGCCCGGTAAAAGTCTTAATCGCAAAAACCACCGACAGGCAAATTGCAAATTGAGAAAAAAATGGAATTCAAAACAAAGCAAGTTTTAGAGCGCATATTGGTTGGCGAACCGCTTCGCACAGAAGATGCGCCGCATCAGGCCATCTCGAACCCAGTCGCGCTGGCGGTTTTCGCTTCAGACGCTCTTTCCTCCGTGGCCTACGCCACTCAGGAAATTCTGCTCGTGCTGGTGTTGGCGGGCGCAGCTACCTACTTCCTCTCCGTTCCCATCGCTTTCATCATCGTGATGCTGCTGGCGGTGCTCACGGTTTCATACCGCCAAACAATTTTTGCATATCCGGGCGGCGGCGGGGCGTATATCGTCTCGCGCGACAACCTGGGCGAAGTGCCGGCGATGGTGGCGGCGGCGGCCTTGCTCACCGATTACATCCTCACGGTCTCAGTAAGCGTGTCATCTGGCGTTGAGCAAATGGCATCGCTGTTCCCTCCGTTGGGCGAATACCGCATGCCGCTGGCGGTGGGCCTGGTCATTTTGATCACGCTGATTAACATGCGCGGCGTAAAAGAATCTGGGGCGGTGTTTGCCGTGCCCACCTATTTCTTTGTGGGCATGATGGCGCTCTTGATCGTGGTCGGCGCCGTTCGCTACTTTACTGGCAACCTGAATCCGGTCTCCGGCATAGAAGGACATCACGTTGAGCATTTGGAACCGCTGACAGTGCTGCTGGTTTTACGCGCGTTCAGCTCCGGGTGCACGGCGCTCACCGGGGTAGAGGCGATCTCGAACGGCATACAGGCCTTCCGCGAGCCACGCAGCCGCAACGCCGCAAAAACCCTCACCGCCATGAGCCTGATTCTGGGCGTGTTCTTTATCAGCGTCACCCTGCTGTCTCGCGCGGTCAACGTGGTGCCCAGCGAAGTGCCCACCGTGATTTCGCAAATTGGCAGCCAGGTGTTTGAAGGCTCGCCGCTGCTTTACGGGATGTTCATCGCCTCGGCCACGCTCATCCTCATCATGGCGGCCAACACCAGCTTTGCCGATTTTCCGCGGCTGGCTGCGCTGGCCGCAAACGATGGCTTTTTGCCGCGCCAGCTTGGCAAGCGCGGCAGCCGCCTCGTATTCAGCGGGGGCATTCTCACATTGGCGGCGGCGGCCATTGGCCTCATCATCATCTTTAACGCCCGCGTGACGGGGCTTATCCCGCTGTATGCCATCGGCGTGTTTATGAGCTTCACACTTTCGCAATTGGGGATGGTGATCCGCTGGCGGCATGTTTCCAAATTAAAGAAAGGCCAGACCGCGCGAATGAATCACTCCACCATCAGATACGACGAAGGCTGGAAGCATAAGCTGGTCATCAACGCAGTCGGCGCAACGCTTACCTTTGTGGTGATGATTGTGTTTTCCATTTCCAAGTTTGCGCAAGGCGCGTGGATCATCGTGCTGCTCATCCCCATCCTGGTGTTCTTCTTCTGGCGGGTACACATGCACTACTCCAACGTGGCGCGCATGCTCAGCATCAAAAAAGATGCGCCCATGCCGCAGGCGCACCGCCTCACAACAATTGTGCTGGTGGACGATGTGCATCGCGGCACGATTCGCGTGGTGGAGTTTGCCAAATCTATGAGCGATGATTGGTTTGGCGTGCACGTGGCTTACGATGACCGCAAGACCGAGGTGGTGGAGCGCAAGTGGGCGCAACTCATCGGCGGGGAACTGCACATCGTGCCATCGCCATACCGCCGCCTGGTAGATGCGGTGCTGGATTTTGTGCGCAGCGAGCGCGCCAAGGTGGGGCAAGAGGGCTTTGTGCATGTCATCATGGGTCAGCTTGTGATGGATACCCCGTGGGCCAGATTGCTCCATGCCAACAACGCGTTTGGCATCATGGGTCAACTTCAGCGCATTGAAGGCGTGATTGTGAGCGAAGTGCCTTACCAATTGCACACCGAAGATGTGGAAAAATACCCGGAAAACATGATGAAAGAACACGAAATTGAACTTTCTGGAGAAGGTCACGGCGGCGAACATCATGAGCATGAGCAAGTTGGTGAATTTGAAAATTAATTACGAATGAAGAATTCCGTAATTCGTAATTCGTAATTTGTAATTCGTAATTGAGAATGCGAGATTTACTCACACAACACATTTGCGCGGCAATTGAAGCGGCGCAGGCGGCGGGCGATTTGCCCGCGCTTGAGCTGCCCGCGTTCACGCTGGCGCACCCGCGCCCAGAGATGGGCGATTACGCCGCGTCCATTGCCATGCAGTTGGCGCGGCCCGCCAAGCTCGCGCCGCAGGTCATCGCAGAGCGCATCGCGGCGCAGTTGCGCGCCAACCCAGATTTTGCGAAGATCGCCCAAGCCGAGGTGGCGGGTGGTTTCATCAACCTGCGGCTGCTGCCCCAAACCCTGACCAACGTGGTGGATGATGTGACGCGGGCGGGCGAGGCGTGGGGCAACATTGACCTGGGTCACGGGCAAAAGGCCCAGGTGGAGCATGGCAGCGCCAACCCCACCGGCTACGCCACCATCGGCACAGGCCGCAACGTGATCACCGGCGACACGCTGGCAAACGCGCTGCAAGCCGCCGGATACGACGTTCACCGCGAGTGGTATGTGAACGATGCCGGTTCGCAGGTGCGCGTGTTTGGCGCCAGCATTTTTGCGCATTACGCGCAGGCGCTGGGGGTGGATGAGGCCCTGCCGGTCAAAGGCTACGCCGGAGACGATGTTGTGTCCATCGCGCAGGCCATCGCCCAAAAAGATGGGCGCAAATATTTGGATATGCCCCGCGAAGAAGCGCAACGCGCGCTGGGGCGCATGGGCATTGACGCGGTGATGGACAACATCCGCGGCACAATGGCGCGGTTGAACATTCGCTTTGACAATTTTTTTAGCGAGAAAAGTTTGTGGACCAGCGGCCTTGCGGGCGAGATGATTGAGATGCTGGGCGAGAAAGGCAAAATTGTGACCTACGAAGGGGCGCAATGGTTCACGGAAGATGGGTCGGCCATCCGCAAAGGACAGGGCCGCAAAAAAACCGACGACGAATACGCCGAGGAAGAGACCCCCGACAAAGACGAGAAAGGCAAAAAATTGCCGGTGCAGGCGGTGGTCATCCGCTCGGCCAACGTGATTACCAACCCCGAAGAGCGCGGCACATATTTTGCCAGCGACTTGCCATATGCGTGGAACAAAGTGCATTTGCGCGGGTTTAACCCAGCCATTTACGTTTGGGGCGAGGATCATCAGGCGGATGTGGAGCGGGTGCTGGCTGGGGCGCGGGCGCTGGGTTTGCCCGATGGCGCCGTGCGGATTGTGATTTACCGGTTTATCACTTTGCTGCGCAGCGGGCAAGAGGTGCGCATGGGCAAGCGCAAGGGCAACGCCATTTTGGTGGATGACGTTCTGGACGACATCGGCTCGGATGCTTTTCGCTATGTGATGCTCTCGCGCAGCGTGGACACCAAATTTGCGTTTGATCTGGATGTGCTAAAAGAGCAAAGCGACAAAAACCCGGTGTATTACGTGCAATACGGCCACGCCCGCATTTGCTCCATCTTTGCCCGCGCCGCAGAACGCCGCCCGCAAGATGTGCCGGGCTACGAGCAAAGCGCGTTGGTGTATGAGCATCCATCCGAGCACGCGCTTATTCGCAAATTGCTGGAATTGCCAGAGGTGGTGGAGCTGGTGACGCAAACGCTGCAACCGCATCACCTTACGGGGTATGCGCAAAGTTTGGCAACCGCGTTTAGCAAGTTTTATGATGATTGTCCGGTGATTCGAGAAGATGTTCCGGCAGATGTGATGCGGGCGCGGCTTAAGCTGGCGCACGCCGCGCGTATTGCGCTGGCAAAGTCGCTGCATTTGATGGGCATGACCGCGCCGGAACGCATGTGACCGGGATGACAAGGATGACTGGGTGACAAGGTGAAGGGCTGACTGCACTTTGCGCCCACTAGCAACTAGCAACCAGCAACTAATCATGGGCATAAAACCTGACCACTGGATACGCCGAATGGCGTTGGAACACGGGATGATTGAGCCGTTTGTGGAAAGCTCAATTCGCGGGGGCGTGGTGAGCTACGGGCTTTCCTCGTATGGCTACGACATCCGCGTGAGCAACGAGTTCAAGGTGTTTCACAACCTCAATTCGGCGGTGGTGGACCCCAAACACTTTAGCGAAAATTCGTTCATGGATTTTGTGGTGGCCGAGAATGGTTTTGCGCTCATCCCGCCCAACTCGTTTGCGCTGGCCCGCACGGTGGAGCATTTCAAAATTCCGCGCGATGTGCTTACGATTTGTTTGGGCAAAAGCACATATGCGCGCTGCGGCTTGATCGTGAACGTGACACCTTTGGAGCCGGAGTGGGAGGGCTACCTGACGCTGGAGATCAGCAACACCACGCCCCTGCCCGCCCGCGTGTATGCCAATGAAGGCATCGCGCAGTTGCTCTTTTTGGGCGGCGATGGGATTTGCGAGCAAAGTTACAAAGACAAGAAAGGCAAGTATCAGGGTCAGGTGGGGGTTGTTTTGCCGAGGATTGAGAAGTAGCAGCGATAGGGGTCAGACCGCTTCAAGCGATCTGACCCCTCAAGTAAAAGTATGGCCCCCGTAAAACCCGCGCCCGCGAACCCAGAAATTGAGGTCAAAACGATTTTTGACCGGATGGTGGTGGTAGAGCCGCTCTGGCGGGTGTGGATTCACAACGACGACGTGACCACGTTTGAGTTTGTCATCCGCATTTTGATGAATGTGTTTGGCCTGAACAGCGAAGACGCCGAACTGCTGGCGTGGATCACCCACACCCAGGATGTTGCGCTGGTGGGCGCCTGGCCAAAAAATGAGGCGCTGGAGCGCATCAACAAGGCCACCTTTGCCGCACGGCTGGAGAACTTTCCGCTCCAATTCTCCGCAGAGCCGGATGAATAGCCGGTGGCGTGAGCGCATCCTCCGCCGTTTTTCGCAATTCGCGCTAAAATTTGTGGATGGACTTCACTCAACACACCGACGAGACCGTTCGACTTCTTCAAGACTTAATCCGCATAGACACCACGAACCCGCCGGGTAATGAAACCCCGTGCGTGAATTACATCGCGCAAGTGCTGGAGCGCGAAGGAATCCCATCCCAAATTTTTGAGAGCGCACCCGGGCGCGGCAACCTGGTGGCGCGGCTAAAAGGCGATGGCAGCGCCGCGCCGTTTATGCTGTTTGGGCATGTGGATGTGGTTCCGGCGGAAGCCGACAAATGGCTCCATCCGCCATTTAGCGCGGAGTTGATAGACGGCGTGATTTGGGGGCGCGGCACCACCGACATGAAGGACATGGTGGTGATGAACCTGATGACGTTCATCACGCTCAAGCGGCAAGGCGCAAAGCTAAAGCGCGATGTGATTTTTATGGCGAACGCCGATGAGGAAACCGGCGGCGTGTTTGGCGCAAAGTGGATGGTGGAGAATCACCCGGAGTTGATTAACGCCGAGTATGCCCTCACCGAGGGCGGCGGAAACGCCATTCAACTGGACGGCCAGACGTTTTACACCTGCAGCACCGGCGAGAAAGGCTCGGCGCGGTTCAAGCTGCGCGGGCGCGGCAAACCGGGCCATGCCTCGCAGCCGCATCCCGGAAATGCAATTTTGGCATTGGCAAAAGCATTGCAAGCGGTGATTGAAAAAGCCACCCCGGTTCACATCACAAAAACGGTGCGGGCGCATGTGGAGGGCCTGGCACAACAGGTGAACCCGGCGCTGGGTTCCATGCTGCGCGAGGCGCTTGACCCAGAGCGCAATTTGGCCGCGCTGGATGCCCTGCCCTTGCCCGAAGGCACGCGCCGCATGATGTATGCCATGACGCACAACACCACCACGCCCACCATTTTGCGCGGCGGCACAAAGATCAATGTTGTGCCCGGCGAGGTGGAAGCCGAGGTGGATTGCCGCGTGCTGCCCGGCGCCACGCCAGAATCAATCGCCGCAGAAGTGCGGGCCATTGTTGGGGATGGGGTTGAGGTGGAGTTTGGCCCGTTCAGCCCCGGCATCGAGAGTGACCCCGCCTCGCCGCTGTTTGAGTTGATTAAGCGAAAGATGGGGGAGACCGGCGGCATCGTCATCCCCAACCTCATCACCGGCGGCACAGACGCGCGGCATGTGACCAAGCTGGGCACCAAAGTGTATGGCTTTGCGCCCGCGCTTTATGAAGGCGATGAACTCACCGGTCTGGCGCACGCGCACAATGAGCGCGTGACGGTGAAGAACCTGATGTATGGCACCGGGATGATTTACGACATCACAAAAGAATTTTGCTGCTAAAAGAAAATTGAATTCAGAATGCTGAATGCAGAATGTAGAAAAAATCACGCTGAAAATTTTCAGCATTCAGCATTCTGAATTCAGCATTCAAAAATTTACCAGCCCGCAGAGGTTCCCTTCAAGGTGTTTGGCAGGTAAAGGTAGCGCAGCGCAAATTCGTAATACCCAATATCAAAGCCGCTGCCAAAAGGCCGCGCGTTGCCAAAGTAATCGGTGTAAATGCCCATATTTGTCCCCGTGTTGATGGCCGGGTTGCCCGCTGCCAGCCGCCAGTCATCCCCGGCGGGGTTTACAAACTTCTGCGCGCCCGTTGGGTGGTTCGGCCCGCTATTTGTTGTGGCGCCGCCTGCGGTAACCAGGTTGGTGGTGTTACCGTTAAAGTAATTGTAGTTTTCGTTCAGCGTGCCTGAATTGCTGATGCCTATCGTGTGGCTCACAATGATCGTGTTCGTCATGTTTAGTATGCCGCCCAATGCCTGCCCCACATACACCGCCGACCCGGCCATCAGTGCTGGGGTCGCTATGGTCGTGAACAGAATATGCATACTGCCACATGCTGACGCTGCTGGATCACAAAAATAAATTGCGTCTCCAAGGGCGTTGGTTGCCGTGTTTCGCGCAAACAGCGAATTTGCAATAAACCCTGCGCTAAATGCGAGATATATCCCCCCGCCACGTTGCGCCAGGTTGCTAATAAACTGGCTGGAGCTGATTGTGGATTGGCCAAACACAGCCGCACCACCGCCATCT
>Ga0154020_10008307_pt1 | contig 12038 bp, 9 predicted proteins | sample Klosneuvirus_201_FD_109709 | JGI IMG/M metagenome (GOLD analysis project Ga0154020, IMG submission 109709) | Active sludge microbial communities from wastewater, Klosterneuburg, Austria - Klosneuvirus_20160825_MG | ecosystem: Engineered > WWTP > Aerobic digester > Activated sludge | place... | reverse complement strand
GCGCGACGTCAGCAAACAGGTGCTCGAAAAACAAAAGCAGGAGGCAATTTATCGAGCTGGTCTGGAGATGGGGAATCTGACGCCCGAAGAAGTGACCGCGATGAGTCACGAAGAACGCATCATGCTGTTGAAGGACCAGATTCTGCAGTTTACCTACGAAGTCCTTGGCTATGATACTTTTGAGATTCGCCTGTACGATCCCGAGACAAATGCGTTGCATCCGCTGATGGAGTACGGCATGGATGCCGAGGCCGCTGTGCGAGCTCTGCTCGCGGAGGAAAGCGGAAACGGCGTCACGGGGTTTGTCGCGTTCAGCAAACGCAGCTATCTGTGTTCAGACACACAAAATGATCCCCGCTACCTGCGGGGAGCGACCGACGCCCGCAGTTCGCTGACCGTCCCGCTGATGATTCGCGATACGCTCCTTGGGACATTCAATGTCGAAAGCCCCGGCACATTGTCGTTCAATCAGAAGGATCTGGACTTTCTGACATTGTTCGGTCGGGTTGTGGCCAGTTCTCTCAACCAATTGCAGCTGCTCGCCGCAGAAAAAGAAACGGCGGAAACGGAGAACTCGGACCGTCTGCGACGCGAAGTGTCGAAGCCATCGGACGAAATCCTGAATGCCGCCACCTGGATTTTGGAACGCTACATTGGACACGATCCGGATGTCTGCGAACGCCTGCATCTCATCACCGATCGTGTGCGAAAAATCACCGGGCATGTCGGGAGCGTGCCAGGAAAAACGGACCCGTCAATTCCCCTGCACAAGATAACCCCGCAACGTCCGCCTCGGAAAGCCCTGATGGGCAAACGAGTCCTCGTCGTTGATCAGGACGCCACCGCCCGCGACGAAGCGCACAACCTGCTGGGACAAATGGGCTGTGAAGTCGAAGCCGTTCAGACAGCAACTGAAGGTTGCGCCATGTTGCGCAACTACCACTATGACGTCGTGCTCATCGATATCCGCCTTTCAGACGCAAACGGCTACGAATGTTTTCGTCGACTCCGGGAAATCAACAGCCATGTTCCGATCATTATGATGACCGGTTTCGGCTACGACGCATCGCACTCAATCGTCAAGGCCCGCCAGGAAGGCCTCAAGGCGGTCCTCTACAAACCATTCCGCCGCGCCCAAATGCTGGATGAAGTCGAAAAAGCGGTGACGACACCGTTGCCTGAGTAGGATTGTGTGGTGTTGAACCGCATCGCCTGCACATCAAGGGAACAACATGAAACCAGTTTACATTATGGTTGGCGGATTTCTTGGCGCGGGCAAGACGTCAACGGTGTCGCGTCTTGCGAAGCACTACATGGGACAGGGAAAGAAAGTTGGGATCGTCACCAACGACCAGACAACGGATCTCGTGGACACGCACAGCCTGCGTTCGCAGGGATTTGATGTGGGCGAAGTGGCGGGTTCCTGCTTCTGCTGCAACTTCGACGCGCTGACGTCCACAGTCGAAGGACTTGGCGAAGGACAACTGCCGGAAATCATCCTTGCGGAACCGGTCGGCAGCTGCACGGATCTGGTGGCGACTGTGATTCGTCCGCTGACGGAAGTCTACGGCGTGCCGCTCGACATCGCTCCCTATGGCGTGATCCTGAAGCCGAGCCACGGCCTGCGAATTCTGAAGGGCGACAGCGGCAGCGGATTTTCTCCGAAGGCGAACTACATCTTCCGCAAACAGATCGAAGAAGCGGATTTTGTGGTGATCAATCGCATCGACGAACTTTTAGCGGCTCAGGTTTCTGAATTACAAGCCCTGATTGAACAGCACTATCCCGGACGTCCCGTACTGCGATGTTCGGCAAAGACCGGCGACGGTTTCGCGGCAATGATCACGATGCTGGAACAGCGGGGGCAGTTTGATCGACGAGTCATGGAGGTGGATTACGATATCTACGCCGAGGGAGAAGCGGAACTTGGCTGGCTGAATAGTCAGGTCGAAGTGAACGGGCCGGGTGATTTCGATCTGGACGCACTACTCATGGACTTGATCGGTCGCCTTCACGGTCGCCTGCTTTCATCCAGCTCCGAGGTGGCGCATCTGAAGGTCATCGGCTTGTGTGACGGCAGCTACGCGGTGGCAAATCTTGTCAGCAATTCAACCGGACCGGAGTTGTCGCTGAGTTCATCGACAAAAACGCCGTCCGCAAACATAGTGGTGAATGCCCGCGTGGCGACAGATCCGGCCGAACTGGAGAGCATCGTCCGCGAAGAACTGGCGGTAGTCTGTGGAGCGGCTCGCCTGAATCACAACGTTATTTCTCTGCAAAGCTTTCGCCCCGGTCGACCGGTCCCGACGCATCGGATTAATGACTAGTTCCCCATCACTCTACGCCTTCAGCCGCGCCACAATCTCATCCACAATCCGGCTCACCGGCACGCGATCCTGCTGCAGGCTGTCGCGGTCGCGAATGGTCACGCAGTTGTCTTTCGCCGTTTCGCCATCGACCGTGATGCAGAACGGCGTCCCAATTTCGTCCTGACGGCGATACCGTCGACCAATCGCGCCCTGCTGATCGTACTGGCAATTCAGCCCCGCCGCCTTGAGTTCTCCAAAGATCTCGGCCGCCTTTTCCGGCATGCCTTCTTTCTTGATCAACGGGAATACGGCCGCTTTGACGGGCGCGAGGCGAGGATGGAACTTCATCAGGATACGTTCCTGCATGACACCCTTTTCATCCGGCTGCTGATCTTCGTGATAGGCTTCGCAGATGAAGGCCAGAGTTCCGCGATCAGCACCGGCAGATGGTTCGACCACATGCGGCAGAAAACGTTCGCGAGTCTGATCATCAAAGTACGTCAGATCTTTCCCACTGCCCCGATACTTTGGCGTGCCATCGGCCAGTTTTTCAACCTCCAGTTCGCCAGCCGCGTTCTTTGTAAGTTTGCCTTCTGCATGGGAACGCAAGTCAAAATCGCCACGATGAGCGACACCTTCCAGTTCGCCGAATTCGCCTTCGGCGAGGAACGGAAATGCATACTCAATGTCGGCGGTCCCAACCGAATAATGCGCCAGTTCATCCTGATGATGATCACGCAGAATAATCCGATCCTTCGCGATCCCCAGATTCAGATACCAGTTATACCGACGATCGCGCCAATAGGTATACCATTCGCGCGACTGTGACGGATGACAGAAGAATTCAATTTCCATCTGCTCGAATTCGCGCGAACGAAACGTAAAGTTGCGCGGCGTGATTTCATTGCGGAAACTTTTGCCCACCTGACAGATACCAAACGGCAGCTTCACTCGAGTGCTGTCGCAGACGTTTTTGAAGTTGACGAAAATCCCCTGAGCCGTCTCCGGACGCAGGAATGCGGCATCGTCCTCTTCGGTTCCCAGCGCACCGAGAATGGTCTTCATCATCAGGTTGAATTCACGCGGTTCCGTCAGCTTGCAGCCTGTGTGCTCGCCGACCATCTTGCTGGGCTTCTGAGGGCACGGCGTGTTCGGAATGTGATCCTGCCGGAAACGGCCTTTGCAGCCATGGCAATCGACCATCATGTCGTGGAACAAATCGTAGTGCCCGGAAACTTTCCAGACCTGGGGATGCATGATCAGAGCCGATTCCACTCCGACCATCTGAAACGTTGATGGCGCTCCGGCAGGCTGAATCAACTCATTGTGGGCTGACACCATGTCGTGATACCAGACGTCGCGGACGTTGCGTTTGAGCTCCGTGCCGAGCGGACCGTAGTCCCAGAACCCATTCTGCCCGCCGTAGATTTCGGAGTTCTGAAAAATGAAGCCTCGGCGTTTACACAGCGCAACAATTTTGTCCATCGAACGGGTCATGGGGAGTGGCGTCTTTCCTGAAGACCAATGAAAATGAAGTCCTAATTCCGGATGTGCTGGTTGGATTGTAGATGCCCAACGCTGCGGCGCAAAGGATAACACGGAAACTGAGACAGGCTCAGTGTCATGCGAGTATGCGTCCCGCTTGTCGATATTGTGAATATCTGTCACATGTTATACTCCACGCGGCCTGAAGTGAGGCTGTCAATTCTCGTTCCAGGGCTCCAGCCCTGGAACGCACTGCACTGGAGGCTCCTGCCTCCAGCAACAATCTCGCGAGGCAGGAGCCTCGGGGGCAGTGTGTTCCGAGGCCGGAGCCTCGGAACAAGGACGTCAATCAGCACCGCGTGAAGTATAAGCCGTTCCGGGACCAGTTGCTGATTTCGAAACATCAATGTCCCGAAGCCCCTCACCCACTGCGAAGAGTTGGCATTCAAGTCATTTCAGCCCGTCCCAAGTCCACGATCAAACGCCTCCAGCTCTCGCGCATACGTGTCGGTGACGGTTTCGAGCGTCCGCAACCCGATTTTCCATTCCGGTCGATCTTCAGTGGCGCGATTGCAGTGTTCCGTGAGCAAGCGATAGAGAAATCGAAACAAATGCCGCGGCACGCGGAGTTTCGCGAACCGTGCGATCAGGTCTTCCCGAGTCACATCCTCCGCAAAGAAATCGCAAATCGTTGCATTTGCTGCAGTCTCCCCATTTGTTGCAGTGTTGCCGATTTGGCAGGCGCGGATTCGATTGGTCGCCATGTCAAACAGTGACTCACCCGTCCATTCCAGCGACTTGATCAGGTTCTGTTTGTCGAGACGTGATCGCTCGTAGAATTCTTTCTCTTCTCGATTCAGGAAGTAGACGACATCCCTGGGCAGCAGCATTTTGAAACCAATGCCTGGGTGCTTGAGGAATTTATTGTCGAACATGGACCACAAGAAATCCCGCATTCGTTCCGCCGAACCATTGATCAGATGCGGCTCGTCAACACGATCGACAAGGACGATAATGCTCGTGAACCCCATCGGTGCCAGGACTCGTTGCAACTTGGCAAGCAACTCATAGCGGTCATCGCTGCGGTCGCGCGAAGGCATCGGTTGTCCATCGATTTCCGCCGTCGGAAAGCGCGCCAGAATTTTTCGCAAAGACGCCGTGCCGTGTTCCAGAATCCGCACCTGCCGCGCGATTTGCCGCGCCCGCCACCAGAGCGATACACTCCGTTTCAGGTACGGAATCCATCCCGCGCCGATCACAACGTACAGCCACCATGAGGTCAATGCCTTCAGTGCCGCCAAACCCTCCGTGCGAAGCCCGCGCAGAGCGAATATCAGCATGACAATTGTGATGAGCAGCCCGAGAAGAAATCGCCAGTGGACGGTGGGTGTCAGATAGCCGATTCGCCAGCGGATGTCTTTCCAGCGCCGCCAGTGCGACTGATCGGACGACTGATCATAGAATGCGGCCAGCATCAGCAGATCACGTTTTCGTTGCCGCGGCAGTTCGCGAATCTGGTGCAGTGAAATATCAGGATCCGTCGCAGTTCGGTCGGCAACGACATTGCACAGTCGTCGCGTACTGAGTGCGAGCAGCGCGTCCATGTGGTCCCATAGTCGCCATTCCTTCAGTGCCAGATCTGGATTGCGTCTGCGGCCGCGCAGGCGATCATGAAAAGTGTCCAGAAAAGGATTTAAATCGTCGTAGCTGATGACGAATGAACGTTCGCTCGGGAATTTATGATTGTGTTCGCTTAACGCGGTCATTAGCTGCAGGCGAATGGCCGTTTTTCCTGCCCCCTTCTCGCCAAACACGATTGACGTACTTGGATTGCGACAATCGCCCAGCACCTTGTCCCACGCCGGATGATAAATCGACTCCGCGCAGTGCTGCTGAAAGATGTGGTCCGAACTGGCGTCCTCCTGACTGAACGGATTAATGGTCACTCCGTAGTGTTCGAGGAATTGCTGAATCTTCATGGTGTTTGTGTTTGTTTTGAAAAGAAGAAGTTCGCTCACTGTCTTGTTCCGAGGCTCGAGCCCTGGAACGAGTTTCTTTCCGGAAGCAGGTTAATCTCTATGTGCCGCGATCCACTCCGGATCATCGCGATATCGCTGAGCTTTCCACGGATCGCCGATATTATGGTATCCGGCGCGCTCCCAATAGCCAGGGACGTTGCGGTCTGTCAGTTCGATCCGATTCACCCACTTCGCACTCTTCCATGCGAAGAGTTTGGGGACAACCAGCCGCACGGGGCCGCCATGATCCGCGTCGATCGGCTGCCCGTCGTGAATGTCCGCCAGCAGAACATCGTCATCCTGCAATGCGTCCAGTGGCACGTTGGTCGTCCAGCCGTCGTCAAAAGCCCCTATGAGCGCAAACTGGGCAGCAGCGTCAATTCCTGCCTGACTCAGCAATTGCTGCACTGAGACACCTTCCCACACGTTTCCCAACCGTGACCATTTCGTGACGCAATGAAAATCAGCGAAGACCCGAACTCGCGGCAACTGCCGAAACTGCTCCAGCGTAAATTCCAGCGGTCGATCAACCAGCCCACTGATCTTCAGCGTCCATTTTGCGATATCAATTTCCGGGACGCAGGTCGCGTGCAGCACCGGCCATTTTCGAGTTCGATGCTGGCCTTCCGGCAGACGATCCGACCGCAGAGTGTCCTCCGAGACAATTACGTCTGGAGCAATCTGATCGGGCATCGGCGCACCAGAGGTTTGATACTTGGGATCGGTTGCGGGACTATAATGGGACATCGCGACAAGAATTCAAAAATAGAGATCGATGAATGACCGGCGATCATACACTCGACGACGCATGATTCGGTCGCGACAATTCTGGCTACTCGACCGGCCTAATGCCAATGGAGTCTTGTCATGATTATCGATTCTCATCAGCACTTCTGGAAACTAGACCTGCCTTTTGACTATGCGTGGCTCCACGAACCCAAACATCAGCCCATCTGCCGCGACTTTCTGCCAGCCGACCTGAAGCCGCATCTCACCGCGTGCGGCATCCAAAAATCCGTATTCGTACAGACGCAGCACAACGTAGAAGAAAATCGCTGGGTCCTCAAACTGGCCGAACAGAACGATTTCATTGCCGGCGTTGTCGGCTGGGTGGATCTGGCGTCTGAAAAATGCGAAGAGCAGTTGAGTGAATTCGTCACGAATCCAAAGTTCGTCGGCATCCGGCACATCACACAGGGAGAGCCTGACGACAATTTCATCGTTCGTCCCGACATCGTGCGTGGACTCAAAGTGCTGGAGAAACACAAAGTGCCGTTCGACCTGTTGTTCTTCACGCAGCACCTCAAGCACGCCCCGACGCTGGCTCAGCAGTTGCCTGAATTACCGATGGTGATTGATCATCTTTCCAAGCCAAAGATCAAAGATCAGCAGATCGATGACTGGAAGAAAGACCTGCAGGCCGCTGCAAAGTTTCCGAACCTCTACTGCAAACTGAGCGGCATGGTGACCGAAGCTGACTGGAAAAAGTGGAAGCCCGCTGACCTGAAACCTTACGTCGAAACGGCTCTCGAAGCCTTCGGTCCCGACCGTTGCATGTACGGCTCCGACTGGCCTGTCTGTGAACTCGCGGCCAGCTACGAAATCATGTTCGCAGCCCTGAATGAAGTGCTCGGAACTATCAGCACGGACGAACAGAACGCCATCTTTGGTGGAACGGCTAAGAAGTTTTACGGGTTAAAATGAGATTGCGGGGATGATTTCCCGTCACGACTATGGACCAGCATGGGAGTGCCTTCGAGCGAGTGCGTGAAGAATCGCATGAGAATTCTCCGCAGACGGAGTCTGAACTGACCTCAATCCGCCGCAGTGTCAGGCGAGGCACACCCGTTGTGTGACAAAGCGTCGGCCAGCACCGCAACAAAACCACTCGGCCCGGAGATTACGACACAACCAACATCCCGGCCGCAGTTGAACTCGGACGCGGTTCCGGGCAAAATGTGTGACATGAAACGGCGTATACATTTCCCGCCCACAGTGATTCCCAAAGGTCGTCCGCAGTGAACGGCCTGCAATGTGGACACGAGAACGATCTTCCCTCTCAGCCCCTGCCACACCTGCGGGAATCACCACACCCTTGAGTCACGAAAGACCTGTCAATGATTTTTGGCGAGTTGACAAGCAGGGCGGCCCGATTGCCATTGACCATGCTGAAGATTGCAGATCTGAGGACAGATCTGCCTACGTAGTCCGACCTCTCTCAGGTCAGATTCCTTCGGCGGGGCCACACATTTGGTAGACTCGTCTCTGCCGCTCGCCTTTTCGGAAATCAGGACGACTGGGAAGTCTGCAGGGCCGCTGTGGAATGGACGCTGCCCAGCGTCATTTTGACCTGTTGTTCCACCATCGTGCGATACTTGCCGCCCTGATCCATCAATTCCTGATGCGTCCCGGTCTGCAGGATTCGTCCGTTTTCGACGACGACGATCAGATCTGCTCCCGCGATGGTGCTCAATCGATGGGCGATCACAAAACTTGTGCGGCCCTTCATCAAGCGCCCCAGACTCTGCTGAATCAGCTGCTCGCTTTCTGTGTCCAGGTTGCTGGTGGCTTCATCCAGAATGAGCAATTTGGGATCGGCAAGGACGGCGCGGGCAATCGCCAGTCGCTGCCGCTGCCCGCCGCTCAGCTTCACTCCACGTTCACCGATGATGGAATTGATTCCATCCGGAAGTCGGTCTATGAACTCCAGCGCGTTCGCGACTTCTGCAGCAGCGCGGATTTCTTCCGGCGTGGCCTGTTTGCGAGAATAAGCGATGTTCTGACCGATCGTGCCGTCGAACAGAAATACGTCCTGTTCGACCACACCCAGCAGCGCCCGAAACGATTCGACATCGTAGTCGCGCAGATCACGCCCATCGAGTGTGATGCGCCCCTGCGTGGGATCGTAGAACCGAGCGACGAGATTGCAGAGCGTCGTCTTTCCCGCTCCACTGGGGCCGACGAGGGCGACGGTTTGTCCGGCGTCCACAGACAAACAGATGTTATTCAGCGCGGCAGTCTCGGTGCCGGGATAGACAAACGTGACATCGTCAAACGTGATCGCGCCGCGAGCTTGAACCCGGTCAGCGCGAATACTCTCTGGGGTCGAAATCATTTCGCGGGGTTCTTCGATGAGATCCAGAATCCGGTCGAGTCCGCTCAGGCTGTTTTGAAACTGTGTCGCACTGGAAGCCAGTGTCGCCAAAGGTTCCAGAAGCATCAGCAGATAAACCAGAAACATCATCAGGTCACCCACGGACATGTGTCCCGTGATCACGCGCCAGCCACCGTAAAACAGCAGTCCAGCACTGGCGACCGGGATCAGAGTCTCCCAAACCATTTCCACCACGCGCATCCACCACCAGGCATAAAGTTCCTGCCGGGCCATGAGGTTGTTTTCTTCGGAGAATCGCACGGCTTCGCGTTTTTGCCGACTAAACGCGCGGACAATTCGCATCCCGGCGAACGTTTCCGCAGCGCCCGCGTCGATGGATTCCCGCTGTTTGCGAATTGCACGAAACTGAGGACGAATGCTGTTGATCCAGGCACGGTGCGTAATGAAAACCGTCGGCAGCAGCACCAGAGCGCCCATCAGCAGCGTCCAATCGACCCAGGCCAGCACGGCCAGACTGCCGAGCAACTGAATCACCGCGCGCCAGGGATTGTAGATCATCCCGAACACGAGCTCTCCCACGCTGCCGCCGTCTTCACGCAGGACAGAAGCAACTCCGCCGGATCGCAATTCATGCACGCGATGTAATGGAAGCCGCACCGCATGCTCAAAGACCTGGCGGCGCACGGCCAGTTGAATCTGCTTGGAAATCTTGGTCGCATACCATCGTCCGCAGACATGGATCACAATCTTTACGATGGACACACATGCCACCAACGCGACTGCGGCAGTTAAAATCTGCATCGGGGTCTGCATGGACGGAAACAGACGACTCAGCCACAGAGGCAGCGGTTTCCCGTCGAGAGCGAAGTCGATCACAAACTTGGTGCCCGCTGGCGGGAGGAGACCAAGGACAGTCGATGCCGTGACGGTCATCAGTGCAAAAATCAACCGTCTGCGAAACGGCCTGAGCAGGCCAAAGAAGCGCACGATCAACTGCCATGATGAGCGAACACGATCCTTCGGTGAACGGCTCTCGCCCACAGAATGCATGCTGCCTTTGGGGAGCTGTTTCTGTTTGACTTTTTTTCGGTACGCCTCAAAACGTTGGCGGCTGCCGCTCACCTGCCGCAGGGTGTTATTCTGGTGGACGCTGTCGGGTGTCGGCGTCGAATTTGAGTTTGGTTTCATCATGACCCATTGTAAGCCAGGGCCGGATTCTTTCGACAGTTTCCGGCCCGATTCCGGGAACTCGGCCAACGTCTTCGATCGAAGAAAACGGGCCATTGAGTCTGCGGTCGGCCACAATTCGATGTGCGAGCGATGGTCCGATCCCTTCCAGTTGCAGCCAATCCACCCACGTGGAATCGTTCACATCCACTTGAAACTGAGTCTGAAACGCGAGTCCTCGCTGCAGTAACAGCGGATCTGGACGGCGATTTGCGACAATAATCCATTCGACGATGAGTGACAACAAGAGCAGAATCATGAGGACTCGAATGACTCGTCGATCCTGAGAGCGAAATCCCAGAATATCATCTTTCCGGAGGTCAGCGCTTTGGTCAGCGTTGATCGCGACCTGGTTTGTGGCTGTCTCAACACTCTGCGATTCTCCGTCCACGACAACGCGGGAAACGGATTCCGTAAGAGGATCATCAGCCAACGGCAAGTTGGTATCCGACAAAGCCAACCTCCGCTTTCACATTCCCCACCATAATGAACTCTGACGCATGGCCTCAACGCCAGCGACGTGAGATTCACCGCAGGATGATCCTCAAAAGTCCTTTCGTCAAGAACGTCCGGGCGATTTGTGCGCGATGGAACTAAATACAAGGCCTTCGCCCCCACTGGCCTCGTGCCAGTGGAACACAGGTTTGGAAACTAAACAGAGCAACAACATACAGCTGTTGTTTTCCAAATCTTCATGCAGAAACTCTGGACGAAAACCATGACCAAAGTACTGGCAATGGGGCCGCTTCCACCGGTGGGTTACCGCAGGCGTGTACTCCAACGACTGGGCCTGCGGCAAGACTCGGACGCAGGAACTGGATTTCAGCGATATCGAAGATTCAGTCGGAGAACCCGAGGATCTGTAGGTCAGGCTCTGCCAGACAGTATCATCGTTGACAAAAACAACCACTCACAACACGCTGCTGGTCGTCAGGCAGAGCCTGACCTACTCACTCACAACACGCTGCTGGTCGTCAGTTTCCGTTTTGACAGCAGCGAGGCATCCCGAATAGAATATGTGACTCTCCTAAGGAATTCCCGATGACCAGAACGTTTCCAACAGACCTGAATCAGTTCATTCAGGACGAACTTCGAACCGGTGGCTATGCCGATGAAGACGCTGTGTTGACAGCCGCATTGGAGGTTTTCCGCGAAGTCCGGCAGCGGCATGCCGAGTTGCGTGTTCGAGTGCAGGAGTCATTGGCACAGGCGCACGCTGGAGAAGCGACTCCGCTGGACATGGATGAGATTCGACAGTCTCTGACGAATCGCCTCGCTCAGCAAAAAGGCTGAGTCCGATGTCTCAGGTCCGTAAGACGCAAGTGGCAGAGGCAAGTTTGCTGGACATCGGTGTTTATATTCATCAGTCGAGCGGTAGCCTTGAAATTGCTCTCAATGAATTGGGACGGATTGATGCAAAGGCTCGCCAGTACGCAAATCAGCCAATGATGGGCACAGCTCGCCCCGATCTTGGTGAGAGCGTTCGCTGTTTTACCATCGACAGTTTCGTTGTGATCTACGAACCGGTTGACGATGGGGATTACCTCCTGCTGGACATTCATGGCGCTCAGGATGTGCCGCGTGCGTTTCAATCTTTGCCATTTCGTCTTCTCCGTTTGTGTTTGAATGACCGTTCATACATCGACACATGAGCCACGACTTTTAAAACACATCAAGCGAAGTCCGCAAAACATTTCAAAAATCTTGGGTGTTCTTCGCTGGCAGCCGCCCGCTCGTGCTGGAAGCGTCGATTTGTGCGTGTTAGCTACGCTTACTTTTCAAAACATGTTGCATTTGAGTCAAGTTCTGATGGTTGAGTCAACAAAACCCCCCTCCCCAGCGGACGAGCTTTGAAGGGGGAATCGATTCAGTTGCAAAGTTTGG
>Ga0154020_10008306_pt1 | contig 12038 bp, 8 predicted proteins | sample Klosneuvirus_201_FD_109709 | JGI IMG/M metagenome (GOLD analysis project Ga0154020, IMG submission 109709) | Active sludge microbial communities from wastewater, Klosterneuburg, Austria - Klosneuvirus_20160825_MG | ecosystem: Engineered > WWTP > Aerobic digester > Activated sludge | place... | reverse complement strand
GAAATAAAAACTCGTGTTGGAGAGATAACAGGAACCCAGCTAGGAAAAATAAGCCAAAATATAGAAGCGGGCAGTGAAAAAGATCCGATTGAAGGGACACTCATTGAGTGCATCCAAAATTCAATTGACGCAACAAAGAGTCTTTACAAAACAACTCCATCCTTATTCTCTTCAAGTGCCTCACAAGCACGTCCTCATATTGACATCTCTCTGGGCTGGATGCGCAGCACATCACCACATGCATCATCGATTATACTAACGCTTCAAGATTATGCTGGATTCCCAAGTCTTAAAGAGCTGCTCACCGATTTTATACTCCCCGATTTGAGCAGTAAAACCTCTACTCAAGAATTTATTGGGCAAATGGGCAATGGATCATTTAAGTTGTATCAAGATGCACAAACGGTCCACATTCTGACACGAACAACAAAAGATCCGCAACGCTGTTTTCTCTTGACTATCAAGCCAGTACGAAATACATCTACAAGATTGGTTGAAGATTTACAGTTGAGTTGGCACGATGTTTCAAAACATATTGCTACATCTGCTCCTCAGTTTTTTGGAACATCAATTACTATTGCCTTTCAGGAGACTGAACATGAATACACCGAAATGACCCTTGCAAGTACACTCGATTTTTTACGCAATACTATTGGAAGTTGTAATGCGCAGCTTGATGAAACAAAACCATTTACTATCTCACTCAACGCAAAACAGCCGCTCAACCAGCCGGACAAGCTCAAACTTCTTTATGAACACAAAATTGATGGCAAAACAGTATGTAGACTTTTACAGCAACCAATCGCATCAAAACCAAGTTTTATTACAACAGCCGGAATCCCTTTTAGACAGCTCAATAGCACAATACAAGAACTCAACATCTTACCAAAACGTTTTTGCAAAGCGTTACAGCAGGGATACATAGTTGATCTTTCACCAGGCTTTTATCAACCTGTTCAAAGTCGAACTCATCTACAACTGAGCGAACACAACAAACAAGAGCTCTGTCGAATACTCTTTGAGCTTTTCTTTATTAGCGGAGTACAAAAAGCTGTTGCTGAAATAAACAGTTCAGACCATTACTATAGTTTTCTATCATATAATTTCACCCACTTTTTGAGCACTAAAAGCATGCAGCAACTAAAACTTGATGCTCATGATAATAAGAATTTTCAAGAAGCATTCCAAGCGTTCATTACATCAGGCAGCTGGTCAAAATTTTTGTCAGAAGAATTTTTCTTTGATTTCTATAAACCACTCATGCTGAAAGGGCAAGAGCTTTCTAGCTTTTATGATATAATTAATCTGGCTTGTGAAAAAGCATCATTTGTTCACGATAATTTTCACGCTCAGCTTGGCGAATCGTATCTGAATGAATATGGAGAGGTATTGGCAGAACATATCGCATCAATAGATATCAACTCAGGGGCTGAAAAATCGCTTGAAGAGATAAAAAACGATTTTAATACCTATTTGAACTTGAATAAAAAACGGTTTTCAAACGGACTCCATGCCATTACAAAAAAAGTCATTATTCAGTGCTTTGAAACGATTGTATCCAAAAGTACAAATCACCAGAGCTCACTTACCAAAGAATTTATCGAAAAAATTGCGTTGGGCTGGGTTGGGAAAAAAATGAACAAAGTTAATTTTGAAATTGACCGGTACTATGCTATTAATCAAATGCTTAAAAACGAACTCTTTGCACCGCTTGTTGCAGCTGCTGAAAAAGAAAAATTGGCACAACAAGAAAAAGAGAAAATCAAACAAAAAAAATCAAAAACGCCACAAGTAATTATAAAAAAAGTTGATACACAAACAATTAAAACGGTCAACATTCCAGAAGCTCATCTGTATCTTTTAAAACAGGCTTGGACAATTTTTTGCCAAGAATACTTTATTGCATTAGGAAAGCCTCGACCAGAAATTTCCTGCTCAATATCATCACTCCTGTCATCTTCTACTACCGGTTGCTATCTTTATGACGACAAAGCAATTCTTCTCAATCACCAGTCATTAAATATTGATGAACAATTAAAGCTCATCGAAGCACTCATCTGTTATGACCCACAAAAAATGTCACTCACTCCAATTCTTGAATCATCAGCATTCAAATCACTCTATGCACCAACCATTGGTAAGGCTCCAACGCTCCTTCACGAACTAGAACATGCTCGGCGACATGAAAAACTTGATCATGCATCGACTCAAATTTCTGGATGCGGAGCACATACGCACAGCTATGATGCACAGGGGAATTTAGCTCATTTTGACGCCTGCGCCAACAGCTGGGGCGCATATGCAATTCAGCATGGATTACTTGAAGCTTGGGCTCTTAAATTAAAGGGGGCAATTGCTCGAAAACACGTCTAGATCGACGTTTCAATACATAAAAATAATATTTATGTTAATTCTTGACAAATAGAAACGATCCTCTATACTAAAGAAGTTACGTATATAGTAGTATTGTCATATATATTTCTGATGACTTTTACGTCTCATGAGGGATCACATTCATTGACCGGATGCCATTTAATAAATGTGATGATGAACAGTACTAACGAACATACAACGTTATGTATCCATCACAATTTATTAACTAAAGGGTTATTATGAATAAATGTACCTTCGAATCACTATTGTTATCACAAGAAACACTTCAAGCGCTCACATCTATGGGCTACACAGAACCGACTCCTATTCAAGCTGAAGCTATCCCTGTCATGCTTACCGGCGTTGACATGATTGGCCAAGCAAAAACAGGAACAGGTAAAACTGCAGCGTTTGCTCTCCCTATTATTGAAAAAATTAATTCTGCAGAACGTAATACTCAAGCATTAATCATGTGTCCAACACGTGAGCTTGCATTACAAGTATGTGATCAAATTCAAAAACTTGGTCAATTCAAACGATTGAATATTGTTGCTATTTACGGCGGCGATCCAATCGAACGACAAATGATGCAGCTTCGTAAAGGTGCTCATATTGTTGTTGGAACACCAGGTCGACTTCTTGATCATATCAACCGTGGTTCATTACATCTTGATAAAGTGAATACACTTGTACTTGATGAAGCTGATGAAATGCTTGATATGGGATTCCTTGAGGATATCGAATCGATCATCAGCGAAACACCTGAAACTCGCCAAACCGTTCTTTTCTCTGCAACAATGTCTTCAAAAATTAAGCAACTTGCACAGAAGTTTCAAAACGATCCAAAGATGGTCACCATTGCCGCTTCAACCATTACGTCAAACACCATTGAAGAATGCTATTTCCAAGTTGATTCTTCATCTAAAGCATCATTGCTTTCAGTCTTGGTAACAATGTACGATCCTACACTTGCTATTGTATTTTGTAATACCAAACGCAAAGTAGAAGATGTTATCGATGCATTGCAAGCACGTGGTCATTTGGCCGATGGCTTGCATGGCGATATGAATCAAAGCAAACGTAATCGTGTTATGGAAAAATTCCGTAACAAACAGGTTAAAATACTTGTTGCAACCGACGTTGCTGCGCGCGGTATTGACGTATCAGATATTGATGTCGTTTTTAACTTTGATCTTCCAAATGATAAAGAATCTTATGTTCACCGTATTGGTCGAACCGGACGCGCTGGAAAATTGGGTAAAGCTATCAGCTTGGTCTCAGGACGCGATGTTTCATTGTTGAGATTTATTCAACGTTATACATCAGCACCTATTAAACAGCTTCCATTACCAACAGCTCAAGATATTGAAAAGGCACAAGCTCAAAGAATTTTCTCAAAAATTCAAGAAGTACGTACCAACAATAATCTTGATGTGTTGAAAAAAGTTGTACAGCAGCTTCATGAAGATCATCAAATTGAATACAACGAAATTGCAGCAGCTTTGTTGCACCTTCGCACCAAAAAGGTAAGCACCAGCGATATCAAGAGTGATACAAGCCGTAGCTCATCATCAGATTATTACGAGTCTGGCCGTGGAAGATCTTCAGGATCTTATTCCTCATCTTCATACGACCGCCGTCGCCCATCGTTCCGTCGGGACAATGCAAGCAGCAGCAGCAGCCGTTATAGAAACTAATAATTCTTTATTGAATTACTAAAAAAATTAAAGAGCCATCGGGAATATTTTCCGGTGGCTCTTTTTTTGGATGCCATAAAACAACAACAACGTAATAGGTTTAAACACCTGACAAAAAGCGATAATTTATACCCAAACAGAAAATATCTTGTAATTCAATATAAATTTGGTAACATTAAGATGTGTTATACGATTAGTTTGGCCCTTATGATAAGGAGTTTTTCATGAGCATGTTGTTTAATACAGCTCAATCACTATCTCCCGTCAGCAGATCATTGTCTGCATCTATTCCTATGAGCATTTCAATGCTCAAGGCAACTCTTTCATCTATTTCTATCCATCACCATCCACATCATCCATCTCATTAAGTTTGCGGTTTTAATACTGCGGCTTATTTAACTTCGAACAGATGCAACTGCATATCAGTTTGTGCTGTTTATACGTTTATTTTTATTGAACATTTTTTTAAAACGAGACACACACTGTTTGTTTGTTTAAAACGCATTCAAATGATGTCATCCCCAACTCGATAGGGGATCCAGCAGAAATCCGTAATAGCATAAAGCTGGATACCGGATCATCCAGTCTTCGCATAAAGCTACGACGGACAAGCGTCCGGTATGACATCGAAGAACAAAGTTTATTTACAAAAAAGTGACCTATCAGTTTTGAAAGATGTCTCGTTTAACTACTTTTACTTTTTTAAATTATTAGGACTTACCATGAATTTATTTTTAAATAACACTATCGTTCGCACATTTTTTATTGCAGGAATTTTTACGCTTGCAGCTATCCTCTGTATCTCAATGTGTCGCGTAAAAAGAGCTGATGACACGCTTGTTGTCGGCATGATGAGCGGATGGCCACCATTTATGAGCATCAATAAGCAAGGCCAATTTGAAGGTTTTGATGTTGATGTTGCTCAAGCTGTGGCACAAAAGCTTGGTAAAAAGCTTGAAATAATCGATGCAGGATCGCTTGCACCGCTTTTTATCTCACTTGACCAAGGCAGAATTGATTTTATTCTCTCTGGGCTTGATATCACTGAAAAACGGCTGAGCCAAATGGCAATGGTGCAATATACAGGAGAGAAAGTCGATAGGCTTTCTCTCATTTTTTGGAAGCAAATTCCAGCCGGCGTCACTTCAATTGAAGATCTGCGCTCACTTGAAAATGCAACTGTTTGTTATGAACCTGGTTCTTCGATTGATGGGTACATTAAACAACTTGATTTTATCAATCAAAAGCCAATTGCTCAAAGAGTGGACATGGTTATGGACATTAAGTATGGAAAGTCCATTGCAGCTATGCTTGAACCCAAGGTAGCAGCACTTCTTGCACGTACAAATCCTGAAATTAAAATTATGCCTGTTCCTCTGCCAGCAGAATATCAACTGTACGGTATGGGCATCGCGATCAAGAAAGAAAATAACGATCTTACACAGCAGGTTGCAACTATTATTGCTAAACTTAAACAAGACGACGTACTCAAGAATCTTGAGCAACGTTGGCAACTCGAGGAGTAAATGGTGAATACAACTCAATCACTCCTTATATCATTCGCTCCCCTGCTTATGCAGGGGCTGATGATGACGATTAAATTATGGTTAATAGCAAGCGTAGTGTCACTCATTTTAGGAACAATTTTGGGAATACTGCGTTGCCAAAAACTACGTATAGTTAGTGTTGCATCTATTCTTGATGTATGCACGTTTGTCTTGCGTGGCGTCCCGCTCTATGTGCAACTTTTAATTACCTATTTTGTTTTGCCAGACTTGCTGGGAATTAACCTTCCAATATTTTTTGCAGGCACACTCACGCTTGGATTGTGCTCAGCAGCATATGTAAGCCAAATGGTACGGAGTGGCATTAACGCCATTCCAGCAGGTCAATGGGAGGCCGCTTACGTACTGGGATACAGCACCACCCAAACAGTCCGCTGGATTATTATGCCTCAAGTGATGCGTGCCATTTTGCCAACATTGGTTGGAGAAGTTGATCAGCTTTTAAAAAGCACTTCAATTATCTCTTCGATTGGTTTGCTAGAGCTCACGCGCGCAGGAATGAATATTGTTTCACGCGAAATGAATCCCCTTACAATCTATTTAACGATAGCTCTCCTGTATTTAATGCTTTCATCAGCACTCAACGCACTTGGAGCATTTCTTGAACGAAAAGGAACACAATGCTTGTAATTAATAAATTGACACTCTATCGATCAAAAACAAAAAAAACTGACTTAAATAATATTTCATGCACAATTCCTATGCAGCGCATCACATCGCTTATTGGTAAAAGTGGCGCGGGAAAGACAACGCTCTTGCGCTGCATTGCCGGCCTACAAGAGACAACACAAGGAGAAATTTTATTTCAGGATAAAAACCTCTTAAATCTAGATGCATGCAAGCGAGCAGAGCTCATTGGCTTTGTTTTTCAGAATTTCAACCTATTCACAAACCTTACTGTACTGCAGAATTGTATGCAGCCCCTCATGCTTGTTCAAAATAAAACAACCGAGGAAGCGGAAAAGAAAGCAATAGCAACGTTGAGACAATTTGGCATGGATGCATACCAATCATCGTACCCATCGCAGCTATCTGGTGGGCAACAGCAACGCGTTGCAATTGCCCGAGCTCTTGCTCTTGGACCAAAGATTCTTCTTCTTGATGAACCATCGTCAGCACTCGATCCAGAGAATACTCAAATCTTGATTAAGCTCCTCAAACAACTATGCGCTGAAGGAATTACAATTATTCTTGCAAGCCAAGACATGGGGTTTGTTCGAGCAATTCGAGATTATGTCTGCCTGGTTGCTGATGGGCAGATTACTGAAACGTATGATGCTCTAGAAGTATTGGATCCAAATAAAACAAAAGTAATTGATACTTTTTTAAATTTTTAAACTCAAACAACGAAGGAGATACTCATGAAATTATGTATTATTTTTTTAAGCATATTATGCATGTATGAAACCAAAAGTACTGCAATACTATCGGTCAATGTCATACGCGATAAAACCAGAAGAATAGGCCTCAAAGCTCTTGTAACAAAAAAAATTATTCCGACAATTAATAATCCTCAGGTCGTCGTGTGGTATAGCGGAGAAGATGGTTTAACAAATCGGTCTTTTAATTTTTATGATAAAAACCTCGTGCGTCAGCTCGAAAACCAGCGTTATGCTTTAAGTAAAAAAAATCAAAATCCATGCTTTTATCTGTATGATTTATCGGCATGGAAAGGGCTTCGAGATACTGCAACTTCATTTGACACTCGATACAACATGGCACCTGTTCTTGAATGCATCAATAACACGAGGTCGTTTGATGCTCTCTACTCCTCTGATTTTTTTGCTTTTATAGATTCTTGCAACGAACAAGTTGCTCAATGTATCTCCCAAATCATGCTTAAGCGAGAATTCATTTGGCAAATCAGTGCGCAAAATAATCAACGCACAAATAAGCTCAATAACTATCAGCTTGCATCAAGTTCATATCGTCCACAAGCATTAGAACCATTTTTATACACTGATACTTTCTTGCTTTATTCCGCACTCCAATATCTGGAAGGGATCTATTTAAGCTTATTATTCATCAAAGAAAATAGAGAAAGGCTTGATAACCTAAATATTGTTTTTGCATTACAACGTGGTGAATCCGATTATTATTTTGACAGACAAAACGCTGAGAGCAATTCATTTAAAGAAGATCTTGCAAATTTACTATCTCTTGATGAAGAGCTTTCTGATACTCAAGGCAATGTTAACATCTATTTTTTTGAATTTGATTATAACTTTCCCGGCACAAGTGGCCCTTACACCATGCTTGCGGATGATATCGCATGGAAACCACAACCATAATTCTCCAAAAAGAAATCCTTTGAAAAATTTGCATCATTTGGACTCAACGTTGCTCAAAAAATTGATACTGGGATTGGCGTTTTTGCCGATTCTGGCGAGCAGTTTCAATGACTCTTTTAGAATAAGCCTGTGCACTTTGGTAACAAAACACCGACTCGGTAACTGTTATTTCAAATTCGACTACTTTGTCTAAAAGCTATCTCTCGTGTCGCTATGCAAATCGTCAACAGAGCCATTTTGATGGGCATGATACCATGCAAAAAATTCATCTGCTAAAGTCCGATCCTCTTCTGGCATTAGCCAGTCGATTTGATATTGCAACTCATTTACCTGGCTACTTATTATTCCATCATCTTCGTGCCAATCAAAAGTTTGATTTATTGCCAAATTCTTTTGTTTAACAATATCACTATGTTTTTTTGTTTTCTTAGATACTTGGCACACTTCACCATTGCATTCAGCATCAACATGCGGAGTGCGAGCGCATAAGATAACGCCAAAGCAGGTATTGCAGCCAAATAAACTCTCATTATTTTTTTGAGCACATTCAATAAAGTGACCAAATGCTTTTTCTCGCTCTTGCAGGCTTATCTCTTTTAAAGACCTATCATTTTTCACTAATTGAGTAAGACACCACGGGCATGTGACATGAATGCGCATCTGATGATTTTTACATGCTCGAGCAGTTACCAAGCGTCTTGGCTTCGGACACTTGTTACATGTATTTTCTAGGTCAGTTTTTAAAACCACTTCGATACCTAATCTTTCACCAGAAATAAGATTGACTTGATGACTTACTCCGCATTTATGGTCAGTTTTTGCATAATGAAAAAGAGCAAAGCATGCTTCACATTGCCATAATGAAGTTTTTTTCAACCCAGCACAGTCTTTAATGAGATCAATGCGGATTTGTCGATCGACATCAGGAAGTTCCTTCCACACTCCTGAATCAAGATAACTCAAGCTGCTACACCACGGACATGCATAGTGGGCGTTGATAATATGCTCTATCCTCTGCTCGGCCCTTTTAAACTCTTGCTGGCATCCTTCACAGATAAGTCCGTTGGTTACACGTTTCTTACTTGATTTCATAGCAAAACTTGAGGTATTCATCAGCCCACAAGATATAAAAATTATGCATACAATAATAAATTTCTTCACAGCATATCTTTCATTGATGAAACAAACAATTGCTCCGCTCCTGAAGCAGCGCCTGCAACCATGCAACGCTTGGCCTCAACGTGCGTTCTTGCGTATCAAAATCGACGTGATACAAACCAAATCGTGGGTAAAAGCCATCGTTCCATTCAAAGTTATCCATAAGAGACCAATAGAACCAACCACGAACATCGTACCCATCTTCAAGCGCCTTGGACAATGCAGCTAAGTAATTTTTAAAAAAATCTTCTCGACGATTATCTATGCTATCAGCAATACCGTTTTCAGTGATATAAATTGGCACATTAAATTGTGAAACTTCAGTAATTGCTTTGTATAAACCATCCGCGTACATTGGGTACGGCATATCGGTCATCACCTCGCCCGGCTTACAAGAAGGCACAACAGCACCTTGGCTCAGAACGTTCCAATATAATTGCTGAATAACCACGCGGGAATAAAAGTTCAAACCGATAAAATCGAAATATGGACGGCTATCAAGCTTAAGATCTGGCAACAAAGCCTTCATATCATCACTTATCGAAACAGATGCAACAAATGGAATAAATGGCGGAACTTTAAAAGAAAATTCCCCTGTTTTGAGAAAATTTAAAATAACATCATTAAAAATGTAGTTCAGAAAAAACGTTGGCATTTTTTCAACAAGATTCCACTCATTATAGGGCTCAAAGGTTAGGTACTGATGCACCACGCCAATCTGTGCTCGGTCGCCGCCGGGCATCTTCTTCAACGCTCGATAAACTATCAGATGAGCGATAAGCATATTACGTAAAACCTCTCCAGCTTTTTGTAAATCGCATACACCTGGAGGGAATACTTTATTGATATAACCTTGAAATACAAATGGTGCAGGCTCATTGATGGTGCACCACAACTGTATTTTGCTGTTAAATTCTTGAAAAATTTTTATGCAAAAATTCTGAAATATTTTAATATTTTCAAGCTTTTCAAAAGCACCAAGCTCTTCAAACCATTGTGGATGGACAAAGTGATGCATCGTTACCATCGGCGTAAGACCTTGCCTGAGCATCTCATCAATTTCAGCATGATAGTGGTTGATAGCTGCTTGATCAAACTGTCCCTGTACCGGCTCAATCATACTCCAGTCAAGCGAGAAACGACAGGCGTTAAAACCAAGGTCTTTAACCAATTTGATATCATCGGCGTAGCGATTCCAATGGTCGCATGAAACTCCGGATTTCTGTCCTTCATGAATGGTAGGATTGCCTTTGCGCTCAAAATTCTGCCATGCATCCCACTGACTATTTTTCAATGTGTTACCCGAGTTTTGAAATTCAGCCCATGCAACACCCATCAATTCAGGAAGCACATACGCTGAAACTTGAGCATCAGCTATCGCCCAAATAAAAAAATTTGTTAAAAAAAGCAAACAGAACGCATGATTTCGACTATTTTTTCGCAACATATAAGTCCTTGATATGATACGTTTTGTATAAAATTTATTTGCTCAAGGTTCTCAGAATCTAAAGTGTTTGTCTAGAAACAATGATATACAGAATGTCATCTGCTAATCGCACATTGCTCACTCATCCAGAACTATATACTCAGGTCCGCTACACTCTATAAATTGTAGTACTGCTTCGTCAGAAATAGGCTCTATTTTGTAAACAGAACTGTTGGTACAACTCTTTGGGCAAAATTTCCTTGATGATACTCGAAGGTTATAGCAATTATCGCATCCGTATAAATTGTTTACATTATGAGTAAGTGCACAAAAAGTTACATGATAATAAAATCTTTTTTTATCATCTGGATTTTTTGGATTGTATCTTTCCAACAAACACCATGGGCATGTCTTACATACAGATATCAAGTGATTCTCGCGAACTCCTTGATTAGTGAGTTTTTTTTCACAAACAGGGCAGGTAAATCTCTTCTTACGGTCAAGACATCGTTGCTCCGACAAAGTTTCGCCATTAACAAGATTTATCTGTAATTTATCATCACATGCATGGGCATAAAATATATGATGCGATAGAGCATTACATTGTCTACAGAGCCATAATGATGTATTATTTTTTTTAGCACATTCTGCAATGTGTTGTTGTCTTGGTGCTAGCACTTCATTAGAGCACTCTTTCCACACGCCAATCTGAAGATCTGGGAGATCATCACACCAAGGACACGCATAGTGCACATTCAAAATATGCCGTGTAGCAGATTTATCGTCGGGAGAGATTACATCGCATGACGTACAGAAAAACCCTTCCGTTTTACGCTTTATAGATTGAACGCCAAAATTTGGTATCAGGTCTCTGTGCATGGCACCGCAATGCGATCCCATTAAAAAATCAAACCATATAAGAAGAATTATAAAATACACGACTACCCTAGCAACTATAAATAGACCCAATGCACCACAAACTCCATCTGATAGGTATACCTTATTTTGTTGCATCAACAAGCACCATGCGCTCTGCAACACGCCTGAATAGTGGTGCAGCAACTTCAGAGGCCCAACGTGCATGCTTTTCGGGCTCTCGAATAAACGTAATAATCACACGACGATAATGATCATCCTTCTCAACAATTCCTGCAAACGTATACAGTCCACGCTTTTTAGAATAGCCCTTTCCTTCAGCACAACGAGCCGACCCTGTTTTTCCCATCACTCGATATCCAGGAATACTGTACCGATTGCCAATTGCTTGAAGAATTTCTTTCATGTCATTGATCGTAGATTGTTTGTATAAACGTTCTTTTTTACCCACACCTTGATTACCATTTTTCAAAAGCGTTGGCTTCACCAAATAGCCGTCATTTGCAATTATAGAGAATGCTTGCGCAAGCTGCACCAAAGAGATCATTGTTTCATAACCAAATGAAAGAACAATAATTGACGAACGACTCCAATTTTTTGGATGATTCACAAAACCATCACGCTCACCAGGAAATTCTATACCCGTTTTTTT
>Ga0154020_10008305_pt1 | contig 12041 bp, 6 predicted proteins | sample Klosneuvirus_201_FD_109709 | JGI IMG/M metagenome (GOLD analysis project Ga0154020, IMG submission 109709) | Active sludge microbial communities from wastewater, Klosterneuburg, Austria - Klosneuvirus_20160825_MG | ecosystem: Engineered > WWTP > Aerobic digester > Activated sludge | place... | reverse complement strand
CGAGGTCGCGCGGGCCTTGGCGGGCCTCGCCAGCTTGACCCCGTAGCGGAGCACCGAGACGCTTGACAGGGGCCCTCCGCCTCCCTAGAACGACGCACCTCGCCAACCGCGGGAGTAGTTAATGTCGACGGAAACTAAGAAAAAGCCGAGCCCCATCAACGTGCCCGGCCCCACCAAGCACTTCACGCGCGAAGACTCGCAGCGCAATTGGCTCCTGATCGATGCCGCTGGGCAAACGGTCGGGCGCCTGGCGACCGAGATCTCGCGGCTCCTGCGCGGCAAGCACAAGCCGACGTATACCAAGCACGATGACGCCGGCGATTTCGTCGTGGTCATCAACGCCAAAGAGCTGAACTTTGTCGGCAACGACAAGGTGAAGAAGAAGACCTACTACAAGCACACTGGCTTTTGGGGTCACCTCAAGAAGCGCAGCGCGCTTGAGTTGCTCGACATGGCCCCGGAGCTCGTCGTCGAGAACGCGGTGTGGGGCATGATGTCCGGCGGTGCTCTCAAGAACCGCATGATGAAGAAGCTCAAGGTCTATCCGGGCGCTGAGCACCCCCACAAGGCGCAGAACCCGGTTCCCCACAAGGTCGAGACTCGCCGCACGACGGCGAAGGCGAAGTAGCCCGCCCCTTGGCGAGCTGAGGACGAAGATCGATGGCTCTCGAGCAGCACTACGCAACTGGACGTCGAAAAGAAGCGGTGGCCCGGGTTTGGCTCCGCGCCGGCACCGGCAAGATCTTGATCAACCGCCGCACGATGGAGAACTACTTCGGTCGTGAGACGCTGAAGATGATCATGCGCCAGCCCTTCGAGCTGACCGAGACCGGCAGCAAGTGGGACGTCCTGATCAACGTGTCGGGCGGCGGGCTCGCCGGCCAGGCCGGAGCGATCCGCCACGGCATCACCCGCGCGCTGTGCAAGGCCAACCCGAGCCTGCGTCCGGCCCTCAAGAAGGCTGGCTACGTGACCCGTGACTCCCGCGCCGTCGAGCGTAAGAAGTACGGTCGTCCGGGCGCTCGTAAGCGCTTCCAGTTCAGCAAGCGCTAATTCCTCCGGTCCCCGGCGAAGGGGACCATGCTAACAATCCTCCGAGATGCTCCCGGGCGCGTTCGCTCTGGTGGCGCTCTCTGTCCTCACGGCGGAGAGCGATCCCGACGCGGGCCGTTTCCTGCGCTACACGCCGCTGACCCTGGGCGAGCTGTACGAGAAGCGCATCCGCTTCCATCGGCGCGAGCCGCTCCTCTCCGTCGGCATCATGGACAACCAGCCCGCGGTCACCGTGGGCGCGACCGGCCCGATCCGGCTCATGTTCGAGGAGCAAGATCTCCCGAAGACCGTCTATGGCGGATCCGAGACCCGCTTCGTGCTCAAGCGCATCACGGGCAAGCCGGCGGTGCTCCGCCACTGGGTCATCGTGGAGTCCCGGGGGCCCTTCGAGCGGGAGGCGGTCCTCGCCGACGCTGCGCCCTTCGCGAAGGCCGGGCGAGAGACCAAGATCTTCGAGGTCGGCACGGTGGTCGCGCTCAAGGGGAACGTGCTCGACACGCGTCAGCTGGAGCTCGGGATCGGCGGCTTCAGCGAGCGCGAGTCGGCCGAGCAGCTGCTCCGGGAGCTGAGCCGGGAAGGGCGCACGCAGCTCTTCCTCCACGAGGAGTTGGTGGCGATCCCGACTGGCACGATCGGCATCTTCGACGAGGCTGGGGCGCTGCTCCACCGGGTCCAGGACGCGGTCTACGTGGGCACGGTGGTGGGCCGGCAGGTCCGGGTGGCCGGCGTGGAGTTTGCGCGTGGCTACAAGAACCACGGGCGCGAGGATCGGCAGTACTGGGGCCACGTCTATGTGGTCATCGACGGCAAAGGGCAGCTGGCGGTGGTCAACTCGATCGGCGCGGAGCGCTTCCTTCGTGGCCTGGTGCCGGCCGAGATCTTCGCCAAGGCTCCGTTGGAGGCGCTGAAGGCCCAAGCGGTGACGGCCCGCGGCGAGATCTTCTCCAAGCTCGGTCACCGGCACTTTGGGGATCCGTTCCACCTCTGCAGCGAGCAGCACTGCCAGGTCTATCAAGGCGCTCAAGACGAGCAGCCGGGCCCGAACCAAGCGGTGAAGGAGACCCGCGGGCTCCTGGCGGTACGGCCACGGGAGAAGGCCGACGAGCCGCTCACCTTGGTGGACTCGGTCTACTCCTCGAGCTGCGGCGGCTACTCCGAGACCAACGACACGGTCTGGGGCACGCCGCCTTCACCCAGCCTGCGCGCCGAGGTCGATGGAGCGAAGAACGATCCCGCCTTGGCGGCCGTGAAGGACGGGCTGACCGAGCCGAAGCTGCGGGCCTTCCTCGAGTCGTATCCGCCGACCGACTGCGCCCGCGCGACCTTGGCCCAGCCCGGGAAGTTTCGCTGGAAGAAGGCGTTCAAGCAGCCCGAGCTCGACGGGATCGGCGAGGCCGCGGGGGTGGGGCGCATCAAGGACGTGATCGTGCTCGGGCGTGGGCCGGGCGGCCGCGTAACTGGGCTCAGGCTGGTCGGCGTCAAAGGCAGCACGGAGGTTCTCCGCGAGCTGCCGGTGCGACGGCTGTTTCAGAACCTCTCGAGCGGCCTGTTTGTCTTGGACGTATTGAAGAACGACAAGGGCGAGGTCGTGAGCCTCACGTTCACCGGCGGCGGCTGGGGGCACGGGGTGGGGATGTGCCAGATGGGCGCGATCGGCCGGGCGGAGCGAGGTCAGAGCTTCAAGCAGATCCTCGACCACTACTATGGTGGCGCGGTCGTCGAGGACGTGTACTGAGCGGCGGCCGGCCGCGAACACACGAACGACGAAACAGGGAAGGCCGAACGGTTTGCTAGGCGCCGTGGCCCTTGTTGGGGCGGTAGCCGGCCTCGAGCGTGGCGGAGAGCTCGTTCTCCTGCTCCACCAGGTGCCAGGGGCGCTCGGTGTACACATCGGAGAAGAGGGAGCTCAGCGGAGGCGGCGGCGTCTTCTCGGCGTTGTCGATGGCGGTCTGGATGCGATCCACGATCGACTTCTTCATCGCCTCTTCGGTGGCCGCGCTCCAGAGCTTCTTCTTGGTCAGGTACTTCCTCATCCGCTCGATCGGATCCTTGGCCGTCCAGGGGTCGACCTCGTCCTGAGCGCGGTAGGCGCGGGGGTCATCGCTGGTCGAGTGGGCGCCGACCCGGTAGGTGAGCATCTCCAGCAGCGTCGGACCGCCGCCGCTCCGGGCGCGATCCAGCGCTTCCTTGGTGGCGCTGTAGACGGCCAGCACGTCATTGCCGTCGATGCGCTCGCCGGGGATGCCGTAGGCGATCGCCTTCTGCGCGATGGTCGCCGAGGCGGTCTGGCCGGAGAGGGGCGTGGAGATCGCCCACTGGTTGTTGCGGCAAACGAAGACGGTGGCGGCCTTGAACACGCCCGCGAAATTCACGCCGACGTGGAAGTCGCCCTCGCTGGTGGCGCCGTCGCCGAAGTAGACGATGGAGGCGTTGCCGTCCTTCTTGATCCGCATCGCCCAGCCCACGCCCGCGCCCTGCGCGATCTGGGTGCCGACTGGCGAGCTGATCGAGAGGAAGTTGTGCTCGGCGTCGACGTAGTGGCAGGGCATCTGGCGGCCCTGCACGGGGTCGGCGGCGGTGCCGAACATGTTGCCGATGATCTTGGCCAACGACAAACCGCGGTAGAGCGCGACGCCCATCTCGCGATAGCAGGGTACGATCCAGTCGGTGGGACGCGCCGCGGCGGCGGTGCCGATCATCAGCGCCTCTTCGCCCACCGAGCCGATGTGAAAGCCGATGCGGCCCTGGCGCTGGAGCTTGGTCAGGCGATCGTCGAGCTCGCGGTTGTAGATCATGAACTCCATGATCTTCAGCAGCGTGGCCTCATCGAGGCCCGGGTCATTCAGCGCCGTACCATCATCGGCCATGGACCGCCGAATCGGGAAGAGCGCCTCGAAGTCGGGGGGCGACTCGGCGATCGTGCGCTCGGGGGCCACGGGGGCGCCGTTCTTCTTGGGGGCGGCCTGGGAGGTCTCGACTTCGTTCTTCATGATCATCCTGCTTGGACGGGTGAAAAGAGCGCGCTGTGTTGCTCGGTGAGCCGACCTTCGACGTACAGCTCGCCGGCGCGGTAGGAGGAGCGGACCAGCGGGCCGGAGGCCACAAAGCCAAAGCCCATCCCCCGGGCGCGCTGGCCGAGCCGCTCAAAGGCCTCGGGAGTGATGAAGCTCTGCACGCTGAGGTGCTTGTGAGAGGGCCTTAAGTATTGCCCCAAGGTCACGATGTCGACGCCCACCGAGCGGAGGTCGGCCAAGGTGGTGACCACCTCGGACTCCTCCTCGCCGAGGCCGAGCATGATCGAGCTCTTGGTGAGCAGCTCCGGCCTTTGGCCCTTCACGTACTCCAGCACCTCGAGGCTCTGGCGGTAGGAGGCGCGGGGATCGCGGACGCTGGGCGTGAGCCGCTCGACCGTCTCCACGTTGTGCGCCAGCACCGCGAGATCGGTGCCCGCGATCCGGTCCAGCGCGTCGCGATCGCCCTGAAAATCAGGGATCAGGACCTCGAGCAGCACCGAAGGGCTCTGTGCCCTCACCGCGTCGAGGCAGCTCGCGAGGTGTGCGGAGCCGCCGTCGGGCATGTCGTCGCGGTTCACGGAGGTGATGACCACGTAGGACAGCGCCATGTCGCGCACCGCCTCCGCGATGTTGCCAGGCTCCGCGGGGTCCAGCGCGGGCGGGCGTTTTTGAGTGTCCACCGCGCAGAAGCGGCAGCCCCGGGTGCAGACCTCGCCCATCAGCATGAAGGTCGCGGTGCCGCCCGACCAGCACTCGCCGATGTTGGGGCACTGCGCTTCTTCGCAGACCGTTGCCAGGCCGAGGCGGCGGGCGCGCTGCTTCATCGCGGCGTAGCGGGGGCCCCCTGGAGCCTTGACCTTCAGCCATGGCGGCTTGGCCGCGCGCTCGGACGTCGGCGCTGGCTCACCGTTCAGGATGGGAAGGGAGGGGCGCATCCGGCTTCACGGCATACCGTGAGGGACGCGCCCCGGCAAACGGTTTTGCCTGCGGCGGGGTCGGGCACGGGGAGCGGCGAATGGGGCTCTGGCCCGATGCTGGCAGCAAGCCGGCTCCAGATCGGGACCGGTACCGGGACCGCGACCGGTACCGGGAGCGCTGAAGACAGCCCCTAGTTCACTTCTTTGTAGTCGGCGTCGATCACTGAGTCGTCGCCCTTCTTCGGGTCCCCATTGCCCCCTGCGCCCCCACCTGGACCTCCGGCGTCTCCGGGCGGCGGGCCCCCGGCAGATCCCTTGTAGAGGTGTTCGGCCATCTTGGTCGAGGCGGCCATGAGGTCTGCCTCCGCACGCTTCCAGCCTTCGGCGTCGTCCTTCTTGAGCGCGCCGCGGGCTTCTTCGAGCGCGCGGTGCACCTCTTGGCCGAGCTCCATCGGCAGCTTCTCCTTGGCGTCCGTCATGGTCTTGTCGACCTGATAGACCAGCTGCTCGAGCTTGATGCGCTTCTCGGCGGCCTCCCGCTTCTCGGCGTCGTCCTTGGCGTGCTCCTCGGCGTCATGGACCATCCGCTTGATCTCGTCATCCGACAGACCCGAGCTGGCCTTGATCTGCACCGACTGCTCGCGCCCCGTGGCCTTGTCCTTGGCCGAGACGTGCACGATGCCGTTGGCGTCGATGTCGAAGGTCACCTCGATCTGCGGCATTCCGCGCGGCGCCGGCGGGATGCCGTCCAGGATGAAGCGTCCGAGGGTCTTGTTGTCGCGGGCCATCGAGCGCTCGCCCTGGAGGACGTGCACCTCGACCTGCGTCTGACCATCGGCGGCCGTGGAGAACACGTCCGACTTCCTCGCCGGGATCGTGGTGTTGCGCGACAAGAGCGCCGTAAACACGCCGCCCTGGGTCTCGATGCCGAGGGACAGCGGGGTCACGTCGAGCAGGACGATGTCCTTGGCCTCGCCGGTGAGCACTGCGCCTTGGATCGCCGCGCCGACCGCCACGACCTCGTCCGGGTTCACGCTCCGGTTGGGCTCCTTGCCGAAGTACTTCTTCACCTCAGCCTGGATCTTCGGGACGCGCGTCGAGCCGCCGACCAGCACGATCTCGTCGATCTCGTGGGGCGACTTCTTGGCGTCCTGGAGCGCCCGCTTCACCGACTCGAAGGAGCGGCGGATGAAGTCGTCGACCAGCGCCTCGAACTTGGCGCGGGTCAGCTTCACCTGAAGGTGCTTCGGCCCGCTGGCGTCCGCGGTGAGGAAGGGCAGGTTGACCTCCGTCTCAAACGCGCTCGACAGCTCGATCTTGGCCTTCTCGGCGGCCTCTTTGAGGCGCTGAACGACCATCTTGTCCTTGCTGACGTCGAGGTTGGTCTCCTTCCGGAACTCGTCGATGAGCCACGTCATGATGGCGTCATCGAAGTCGTCGCCGCCGAGGTGGGTGTCGCCGTTGGTGGACACCACCTCGACCACGCCGTCGCCGACCTCGAGGACCGAGATGTCGAAGGTGCCGCCGCCAAAGTCGTAGACGGCGATCACTTCGTTGGTCTTCTTGTCGAGGCCGTAGGCAAGCGCCGCGGCCGTCGGCTCGTTGATGATGCGCAGGACGTTGAGGCCGGCGATCTTGCCGGCGTCCTTGGTGGCCTGGCGCTGGGCGTCGTTGAAGTACGCGGGCACCGTGATGACCGCTTCAGTGACCTCTTCACCGAGGTAGGCCTCGGCGGCGCGCTTGAGCTTCTGCAGAACTTTCGCCGAGACCTCCGGCGGAGCGTAGGTCTTGTCGCGAATCTGGACGTGGGCGTCGCCGTTGCTGGCTTTGACGACCTTGTAGGGTACGCGCTCGGCCTCGGCCTTGCGGTCGTCGTACTTCACGCCCATGAAGCGCTTCACCGAATAGACGGTGTTGGTGGGGTTGGTGATCGCCTGGCGGCGGGCCACCTGACCGACGAGGACGTCGCCCTTTTCCGTCCACGCGACGACGGACGGGGTGATCCGGCTGCCTTCCTCGTTGACGAGGACCTGGGTCTCCCCCGCCTCCATGATGGCGACGACGGAGTTCGTCGTGCCGAGATCGATGCCGATTACTTTTTTGGAAGCCATAAAGAAGTGCTCCTCCCGAAGAATTGTTGGCGGACGGGACCGCCGAGGCGGGCGTCCATTACCTGTCGGAGGCGGTGATAGTCACTCGATATTTCTCGTCAACCTCGGTCGGCACGATGCTTTACGCGGCCCCGGCGCAGCGCCGCCCAGACCCCGGCCAAGGCCAAGGCAGTTAGCGCGAGATCGGAGCGTTTCGGGTCGCTTGAGCTGCAGCCGCAGCCGCCGTCGGTCATGGCGCCAGGGCCCGGCTCAAAGGGTCTCACGATCGTAAACAGCGAGCCTTGGACCGGCGTTCCCACCGCGGTGACGGGCCCGCTCTGGCGGCCGGTCGCCCGGAGGTCCTCTCCGGCCTTGACTCCGAGCCGCAGCGTCCCGCCCGGCGAAGCCCCCGCCGTCAGGGTCAGGGTCGCCAGGAGGCGGGTCGTGCTGCTGGCGTCGAGGACCAGGGCGAGGGCCATGAAGCTCAGCCGGCCGTCGTCCCCGTCGGGGCTGGCGGTGCCCAGGTGTCGGTCGGCCGGCCCGGCCAGTCCATCGCCGTCCTCGTCCACGTAGAGGTCGGCGGAGGCCACCGCGCTCGGGTCGTCGGCCGAGCCGCTGAGCGAGAGGGCGAGGGCCGACACCTCCACGGTCTCGCCGACGGTGAAGAGCTCGAGCTGGAGCGCCGGGAACGTCTGGGTGGGCTCTACTCCAATGCCGGCCGGCGAGGCCGAGCCCCGGGCGACGTTGAGCGCCCCGACCAGGGTGGAGAGCGGGCCCGCCAGCGGGGCTCCGACCGCCGAGATCGAACCCGAGATCGAGCCCAGCGCGGAGATGTCGGCGTCCTGGGCGATCGCCAGGCGCTGGGTCTTGCCTGCGCCACCCGTGCCCGCGAGGTCCACCACCACCAAGTAGCTCTTGCTCTGGTTCTTCTGCACCCGCTCGGCCAGCGGGCTGAAGGAGTACACGCCGTCGTCGGCCGTCGCCCGCACGTTGCCTTGGATCTCGACATCGCCGGGATCGAGGCGGCCGTCGCCGTTTTGATCGAGGACGAGGCGCGCCGCGCGTACGTCGGTCCGATCATCGAGGCTCCCCGCGGCGGTCGCCGAGATACGCGAGACGGTCGCGTCCTCATTGGCGGCCTCGAGGCGCAGCGCCAAGGCCACGACGTCTCGGGCATCGCCCGCCACCAGCCGATCCGGGGTGGCCGTGATCGCGGCCAGGAGCCGGAGCGAGGGCGCGATCACCCAGGTTCGGCCCACCACCGGCCCGCCGACCGGGGAGACGGCGCCGACCTGATCCCCGCGCGCTCGCACATCGACGTTGGCCGCGATGGACAAGGTGAAGGTCTCCGCCGTGCGGGCCGTGCCCGCCAGATCTGCCACGACCATCCAGCGCTCGGGGCGCCCGGGAGCGAGCGGCACGCTAAGGCCTTCGGCGCGGGCACGCGGGGAGCCCTCGGGGAAGGTGATGCCGCTGGCCAAGGTGGTGTCTCCCGGGCCGAGGCGACCGTCGCCGTCCACGTCGCGCACCAAGGAGAGCTCCGCCACGCCCTTGGATGGGCTCAAGCTCCCTTCGGCGGTGAAGGTGAGCGCCTCGACCGTGAAGCGCTCCTCAAAGGCGGTGATCGCCAGGTCGAGCACCACCACGCCCCGATCATCGTTCTTGGCCGTGCCGGTGGTGGCGGTGGAGGCGGCCGCGATCGTCAGGTCACCGGCCACGGTCATGCTGCTGCCGGCGATCGGCGCGCCGCGGGTCGGGACTGCGCCCACGCTCGAGCGCGCGCTGACGTCGCTGCTGGCGGCGAGCACGGCCGCGAAGCGGGCACCGGGACGGGCGCTGAGCGCGACATTGGCCGTCGCCAGGAGGTACACCGGCTCCGCGGTGGTGACCGCCAAGCCGAGCCCGCCAAAGTGGGCCCGTCCAGCGGCGTCGAGGGCAGCGGCGGTGCCGAGCGGACGATCGCCGCGATCCAGGCGGCCGTCGCGGTTCTCATCGACGAAGAGCTCGAGGCTGGTCACGGTATCGGCGGGGGCGCCCGCGCTCGTGCTGGCGGTCAAGGTCAGCGCGTCGAGCACGAGATCGTGCACCTCGGCCCGGGCGCGCAGGGCGAGCAAGGAGGCCCGCACGGCGCCCTTCGGCAAAAAGGTGGGCGGCGGGCTGGCATCGCCGCGGCTCAGCACCAGGGCTCCGATCTCCTCTACCGTGAAGGCTGCGCCTTCGATCGGCGCGCCGCTCGCCCGCGTCGGGCCCGAGACGTCACAGCGGACCTCGAGGTCATCGCTCGCGCTGATGCGCGCCCGGAAGCTCTGCTGGTCGTGGGCCGTACCTGACAGGTCGTAGACCACGAGCCACTGCTCGCGGGCGTTGCGGCCGATCGTGCGGGCCAGGCCGCCAAAGCGCAGGCGTCCGTCGTCGGCGCTGAAGTGGGCGTCGCCGCCCAGAGGGAGATCGGCGAAGTCGAGGATGCCGTTTTGATCGACGTCCACGAAGAGCCGCACCCGGCTCAGATCGCGCGCGTCGTCGATGCTCCCGGCGGCCGTGATGGTGAGGGCCTCGACGGTGCAGATCTCATTGTCGGCGCGCAGGGTGGCGGCGAGCACTCCGACGTCCGTCGCGCTCTGTCCGACGGCGGCGGGGCCGGGTGAGCTCATGGCCAGCGCTACCTCGAAGCCGCCGCCGACCGTGTGGGTGGGGCCGAGCACCGGGGCTCCGAGCACCGTGACGGCGCTGGAGGCGGAGCTGATCGCTACATCGACCATGGGATCGAGGCTGATCCGAAAGGTCTCGGAGCCGAGCAGGCTCGCCGAGTAGTCGGCCACCACCAAGAGCTCCAGCGGTGCCCCGGGCGGGATCGGCTCGCTGAGGCTGAGCTGCGCCAGCCCGTCGTCGGCCGAGAAGGTCGCGGTGGCCCGCAGGCTCTCGCCGGCGTCGACCGCGCCGTTGGCGTTGCTGTCGACGTAGAGCCGCAGTTGGGCGATGCCCCGCGCGTCATCGCCGGTCCCGCTGGCGTGGACGGTGAGACCGGTCAGGGTGGCCGGCTCGAGATCGGCGGCCAAGGCCAGCGAGAGCACGCCGACTCCAACATCGGAGCGGAGCACGATCTCGGGGCGAGGCGGGACGCTCCCGCGGCTGACGCGGACGGTGCCTCCGACGGTGATCAGGTTTGAGCTGAGCGGTAGTCCCAAGGTCTGGACCGCCCGCCCACCGAAGCCGGTGGCCGCCACATCGGTGGCCGTGACGTCGACCCGGAAGGTGCGCCCGGGCTCGGCGGTGCTCGAGAGGTCCGCGGTGAGGAGCCAGCTCGGAGCGCTGGCGGGGGTGACGGAGAGGCCGGCCAGCGCGAAGTCGATCGCGCCATCGTCGCCAGCGAAGCGGCCGGGGCCAGCCAGCCGAGTGTCGCCGGGGCTGACGGTCCCGCTCTGATCGGCGTCGGCCCACCAGGAGAGGCCGACGAGGTCGTTGACGTCATCGGCGGTGCCGCGGCCCCGTACGCTGATGCGCTGCACCGAGAAGGACTCCCCAAAGGCGGTGGGAGCCACCGACAAGATCGGGACCTCGCGCGCGCCGCGGGGCACGCTGCGGGCCGCCGGATCCGTGACCGCGCGGGCCAGGCGGAGGCTCCCGAGCACGGTCAGCGGGCTGCCGCTTTGAGGCGCGCCGCTCACGCCGAAGAGGGCGCCGCTGGGGGCCGAGGCCGTGACCCGGTTGGCTGCGCTGAGCGCCAGGGCGAAGCTGTCGCCCGCGCTGACCGAGCTGGCCAGATCGTAGACCACCAGCCAGTCTTCGCTGCTCCCCGCGGCGATGAGGCGCGGCGCGAGGCTGAAGGCCAAGGGGCCGTCGTTGGACTGCGGTACGGCGCTGCCGAGCAGGAGATCGCTGGCCGCCTCGAAGGCGCCCGAGCGGTTCAGATCCGCGTAGAGGCGGGCCGCGCGCACTCCCGTGGCGTCGTCGCCCACCCCGCTGGTGTCGAGGATCAGCGCGCTCACGGTGATCGGCTCGAGGTTGGTGCTGAGGCGGAGCGCGATGAGCGGAACGTTGCTCTGGCCGGGGAGGGCCACGCCTCCGGTGGGGCTGCTCGGCGCCAGCGCGACCGACAGGCTGCCGCCGATCGAGTGGGTCTGGGACACCAGAGGCAGGCCACGCGCGGTCGTTGGGCCAGAGAGGCTGCCGCTGACCACGACGTCGGGCGCGGCCCCGATGGTGGCTCGGAAGGTCTGGCCGGGGGTGCCCCCGCTCAGGTCGTAGCTGAGGAGCCAGCGTTCATTGGTCCCGGCGCTCAGCTGGATCGCCGGGGTGAAGCGCAGGATCGCCGCCCCATCGTCCGATCCGTAGCGGGCGCTGCCGAGGAGCTGGTCCGCCGCGTCGCGCACGCCGGCCGCTCCGAGGTCGCGCCACAGCTCGACGTTCGAGACCTGGCCGAGGTCGTCTAGGGTGCCGGCCGCGTGCACGCGCAGCTCGGAGACGTCGAAGCGCTCGCCTTGGGCCGATACGCTGAGCACGAGGACTGGGACGGCGGCGCTGCCCGGCTGGGCGCGGGTGGCGGGCGGGTTCTCGGGCGCGAGGCTGAGCGAGAAGCCGCCGAGCAAGGTGCGGGAGGCGGAGCTGAGCGGGAAGCTCCCCGAGGCGGTCACCGGGGCCAAGGAGATCTGGCCGCTGGCAGTGATGGCGCTGGCGTCGACCACCGCGGCTTGGAAGGTCTGACCTCCGCTCGGGGTGGTCGTGAAGTCATAGCTGAGGAGCAGGACTCGGGTGGCGCCCGCCGGGATGGTCTCGCTGGCGAAGGCGAAGCTGAGCGTGCCGTCGTTTTGGGCGAAGACCGCGGGGCTGCCGAGCCGGACGTCGCCCCCGTCGACCACGCCGTTTTGGTTGGTGTCGCGCCATAGCTCGGCGCGGTCGACGTCGGTGGTCTCATCTCCGCTGCCCGAGGAGGCGAAGCGGAGCGCGGTCAGCACGACGGGCTCGCTGCT
>Ga0154020_10008304_pt1 | contig 12041 bp, 7 predicted proteins | sample Klosneuvirus_201_FD_109709 | JGI IMG/M metagenome (GOLD analysis project Ga0154020, IMG submission 109709) | Active sludge microbial communities from wastewater, Klosterneuburg, Austria - Klosneuvirus_20160825_MG | ecosystem: Engineered > WWTP > Aerobic digester > Activated sludge | place... | reverse complement strand
CGACGCGGGCAAACCTCCCACCGTCGCTTTGGTCGCAGTCATGCGGAAAATGCTCGGCGTCCTCAATCGGCTTATCGCCGACCCCAATTTTGCCCTTGCTTGTTAACACCGCTGCTTCGCGGTAAAAAAATCAGGGAGTCCGATCTCCGGAGTGTGATCCGCAGATGACGGCAGATTTACGCAGATTCGGAGGTCGGCGAGTCATCTGCGAACATCTTCCGAAATCTGCGGATGACCCTATGACTGACCGTGCTGGGCGTGTCATCGCTTTCACCCAAGACGGCCGTCTGATGAACACGATGCTTCAACATCCTGATTTTGCCCTCTTGACTGAGAACAGAGCGGCCTCAGCGAGGCCGCCTACAAGGGGGACTCAGTAGCCCGTGGCGATGTGATTGATTGCCGGGCCGTAGAGAACGGCATTGATCAGCAAGGGGGTGGTGGCGTGCCAGATCAACCGCTGACCCGGCTCGTTCGCGAAGAGGACGACGTGACCGTCGCCCAAGGGTTCTTCAATCAGCGCCGCAGTTCCGCGGAGCAGAATTTCGGTATTGTCCTTCCAGACAAAACCGGCGACCCGGAGAGGCGTGGCTGGATCCGGGGTTTCAAACGTCAGCACATTCGTTCCGGTTTTGCTCGCGGTGAAAAACGTGTCGCCCTCGACCAGCAAGGGCAGGCTGTCCTGCTCGATTCCGAAGGATAGAAAGTGAAAGCGATCCACTTGCGCCCGCAGAATCGCCCCAGGAACCGGGAGTGGCTTAACCGGCGGCTTGCCCGTCGAATCCTTCGGCGTCGACGGCACTCCCGTTGAGCCGGCGACCAACTCCCCGCCATCCGTCGCCCGAGCGGGATGGGCCGCCTCACCCGCCGTAGGTGAAACCGGAGCGGTGGTTTCAACTCCTTTCGCCTCCCCGTCGGTTTCCTCCGTTTCCTCGTCACGACCAACTATCGTCGCCGTCGTCAACTCGACGTCCTTTCCGGCAACGAACTCTGCTGCACCACCCACGGCGATCAGGGTGCCTCCCTGTTCGACCCACGCCTTGAGCTTGGCAACGCCCTCCTCACCGAGGCTTTCCGCGTAGCCGGACGCGGAGCCGTCGGGGAGGATCACGGAGCTGAAGTCGCCCAATCGCATCGTCCGAAGCGCCGCCACCGATACCGGGACAAAATCGAGTCCATAGATCTTCTCCAAAACCGCGCGCAGGGTCCCGTAACTGGTGGGTCGCGTCGGCGAGCCGACCAGCAATGCGATTTGGGGACGCTGCAGGGAAACGACCGCACCTGAACCCACGCCCGTGATACCTTCATCGGTATAGGCGGTGTCCAACGGAGTCACCGTCACGCCGATTGACTTCGCCAGCGCGGCAACTTGAGCGTGCAAGCTGCGCGCGTTGCGATCGACCCGAACCACGAAAGTTCCCCGGGGAAAGGTGCGACCGGCCGCACGCAGGGGACGCGTCGCGGCTGCAACCCGATAACCATCGTTGAGCAGGGCGAGCGCGAGACGATAACCCCCTTCGGTTTCCGGAGTGAAGACGTACGCGGTATTCGCTTCGGCAGGCGCCGCTGGAGACTCGGGTTTCCACACTCCGGTCAGTTTCTCCGTCGGCCACGCCGCGGATTCAGCCGTCCAATAGGCATCGACGCCAAATGCGAGGGGCAGCGACCACGCGGTAAAGTCGTAAAACTCGTATTCGTCCTTGGGTGCCTTTTTGCCGCGCTTCTCATTCCGTTGGCGCTTCTCTTCCTGGCGCAAAAGAAACTCCGCATCCTGCGGTGATTCCAGCTCGAGCAACGCCTTCGCAACCCGACCCTGCGGTTGGGCCAGATCGACCACCACGGTGCCGACTGGAAAGTCCCGCTTGATTGGGGCGTTGCCAAAATAATCAAAGGATTCGGTCACCGCGATCGGCGCGGTCGTGCGCTCGATTTCTATGCCGTTGCGGTTGAGAATATCCAGAAAACGCGCCATCCGCCCAGGGTCAGCCGCTGGGGGAAAGACGTACCGACGGACCGCTCCCGAAGCACCGTCGCGAAGCGCGTCCACAAAAAACTGCCGAAAATCCTGAAGACGACGAACGCGATGCTCGGCTGCGGTTTCCAGCGTGGCCAAACTGGCGGTGACGTGCATCGCGATCGACTCGCGCAACGTCACTTCTGTTTCGTCATCACGCCGATCCCGGAATCCCCGATGGCCACCTCCCTCGGTTTCATAGGTCATACCCGTCGCGCCGTGGAGCGAGGGCCACGAATCCCAGTAACCCGGATAGAAGACGTCGAAGGTGTCCCGCACAAAGTACATCCACCCGTAGCGATCAAACGCCCGCGCGTTGCCGCGGCCAAAGGTGTCGAGCCAGCGTTCGTAGTCCGCCCGCGGAAGGTTGTGGTTGATCGGCAGGGCCGCGGGAGGGAAAAAATAGGACGGAGTCTCTCCGTGATGATCGGCCACAACTTGGGGACGCCACTCGCGAAACGCGGCGGCGGCCGTCTGGGATTCGACCTGGGACAGCGCGATCATGTCCCGATTCAGATCGAAATAAAAGTGGTTGTAGCGCCCGGAGACATTCCAGTGGTTTTCCTTCTCCCAGGCGAACGGCTCGGGGCGTCCGATCCCGTGGGTGTTGTACCAGGCGACAAAGCGTTCGTGGCCGTCGGGGTTTTGGCAGGGATTGATCAAAACGACGACCCGCTCAAGCGCTTCGGTGATCGCGGCATCTTCGCTCGCGAGCAGTTGGTAGAGCACGTGCATGCCCGCCTCAAATGCGGCGGACTCGTCTCCGTGGATTGCGTAGCTGAACCAGACGATCAACGGCGTCTTCGCGATCAAGCTGTCGCGCTCGGCATCCGAAAGGCGGACGCGCGGATCCGCGAGTCGACGGTGATGGGTTCTGATTTCCTCGAGGCGCGCCAGGTTAGCCGGCGAACTGACCGCGTGCAGATAGAGGGTTCGATACTCCGGGGTTTTCCCGAGCTCAAAGGTTCGCAATCGGTCCGACTTTTCCGCCATCGCTCGCAGAACCTTCTCGTAATTTCCGTACGTCGTGTGAAACGACCCGGGCTCATATCCGAGCACGGTCGCGGGCCGGGGAATCGTGGCGCGCCACGGACCACGATTGTAGAAGTCGAACTCGCGCGGCTCGGCTGCCCTCGGAGTGACCCGGGTCTGCCCGAAGAGGCTGGGAAACGAGACCGACAAAGCGAGTACCAGAAACACGTACAAGGAGAAGCGCATGGGAGACAGAAACTCCGTTGTAGCAAGGAGCGGGCTTCCCGGCGGGCAACTTGAATTCAGCGGGAAAATCATTCGTAACCGGTTCACGGGTTTCGCCGTCATTCCACGAGGAGGACTTACGGAACGATCAGGAACCTGCAGCTTGCGGACGCCCCCGTTCCCTCCAACGTTTCTCCCTCCTCGATCCTCCACATCTTCCTCCATGGCGAAATCACGAAGCTTCGGCGGCCTTATTTTGGTCGTTATCATCATTTTAGGAATCGCCGGTGGCGGCTACTGGTACTGGCAGCGAGGTGGAGAACGGGCGCCTGAGATTGTCACGGTGAAGGTGTCTCGCGGGGACGTGATCCAAGTCGTGACCTCCACGGGTGATTTGCAGCCCGTCGTGACCACCGATGTCAGTTCGCAGATTTCGGGGCAGATCATTGAGGTCAACGTGGACTACAACTCCAAGGTGAAACAGGGTGACATCCTTGCCCGGCTCGACACGGCGACCTATGATTCACGCCTCCGGCAAGCCGAGGCACAACTGGCCAACACGCGTGCCAGTCACACCTTGGTCAAGCTCGGGGTTGAGCGAGCGCGCACGCTGTTCGAGCGCAACTTGGTTTCCCAACAAGAACTCGATCAAGCGGAGGCTCAGTTCCAACAAGCCAACGCTCAGCTCTCAATTCAGACCGCGGCGGTCGAAAACGCCAAAACCGACCTCTCGCGCTGCACGCTCTACGCGCCAATTGATGGCATCGTAATCGATCGCCTTGCCGAAGTGGGACGAACCGTGGCCGCCAGCCTGAATGCGCCGACGCTGTTCACCATCGTCAACGATCTGACCAAAATGCAGATCAAAGCGGCGGTGGCCGAGGCGGACATCGGCAACATCGAGGTGGGTCAGGACGTGACGTTCACGGTCGATGCCTTTCCCAACCGTCAGTTCCGCGGACGGGTCGAACAGATGCGCAATCTGCCGACGACCGCCCAAAACGTCGTGACCTACGCAACGATCATCGGGGTTCGCAATGATGACCTGAAGCTCAAGCCAGGGATGACGGCGAGCGTCTCAATCATCGTCGCGCGCCGCGATGGTGCCCTAAAAATCCCCAACGCCGCGCTCCGCGCGCGGGTCCCGGAGACCTATCTTGTCGCTAAACCCGCGGCGACCGGCACCGCTCCGACTGCTGCCAAAACCGCGACGACCCCACCCGCCGCTCCCGGCGCCAGCGCGCCCAAAGGTGGATCCGGAGGTGGTGGGGGTGCAGGAGGTGGCGGACGTGAACAAATGCGTCAGTTAATGACCGATGCCGGCGTCGACTTCCGAAGCGGCCCGCCTTCCCCCGATGCCTTGGCCCGTCTCCAAGCTCTAGCCAAGGAACGCGGAATTGAACTCCCCGAACGATTCCTTGGCGGTCGCGCCAACGCCAGCGCCCCCGGTGCCGTGGTCACGCGCACGGTCTATAAGCTGGCGGGCACCGAAGCCAAACCGATGGCAGAGGCCGTCACGGTCAAGCTGGGGATCACGGACGGTTCCGCCACCGAGGTCGTCGAAGGCTTGGCGGAAGGAGACGCGCTGATCAGCAGCCTGGTAGTACCCGGGGCCGCCTCCAGCAGCAGTCAGCCCGCGCGCAATCCATTCAGCTCCGGTGGCAGTCCTTTCCGTCGATGAAGCCGGTCGTTCAGCTGGAGGACATCTCCAAGACTTACTCCAACGGAGAGGTCCAAGTCCACGCCGTCCGCGGAGTCACGCTACAGATCAACTCCGGAGAGTTTGTCGCCATCATGGGTTCTTCCGGTTCCGGGAAGTCCACCCTGATGAACATCCTCGGCTGCCTCGACCGCCCGACCAAGGGTCGTTACCTGCTCGACGACGTGGATACCTCTAATCTGGAGCGCAACGAGCGCGCGGATCTGCGAAACCAGAAACTGGGTTTCGTTTTTCAGGGATTCAATCTGCTCGCACGCACGACGGCGTTGGAAAACGTCGAGCTGCCGATGCTTTACAGTCCCGGCCGCGTCTCGTCCTCAGAGATGCGCACGCGAGCGTTACGCGCCCTTGAGATCGTCGGACTCGCTGACCGTGCCGATCATTTGCCCAATCAACTGTCCGGTGGACAGCAGCAGCGCGTGGCCATCGCCCGCGCGCTGGTCAACAACCCGCAAATTCTGCTCGCGGACGAACCCACCGGAAATCTCGACAGCAAAACCTCCGTCGAGGTGATGGGGGTGTTTCAACGACTGAACGACGAGGGCATCACGATCGTCATGGTCACCCATGAGCTCGACATCGCCCACTACTGCAAACGCAACCTGATCGTGCGCGACGGCAAGGTCGTGCGCGACGAATTGGTTCCGAATCGTCTGTTTTCGAAGATCGAAATGGAACGCATCCGCGGGGCCGAGGCCGCCGCCAAACTCATTCACGTCACCTAAGGGCCGTTCCCATGCGCATCACCGCCACGTCCATCATCGCCCTCCGCGCACTGCGGCGCAACAAGCTGCGCTCTGTGCTCACAGCGCTCGGCATCATCATCGGTGTCGCCGCCGTCATCGCCATGGTCAGCATCGGCAACGGCGCCAAGAGTCAGGTCGAGGGACAAATCGCCAGTCTTGGCCAAAATGTAATCACCGTTTTCCCGGGCAGCTCCAATACCGGCGGAATGCGCGGCGGCTGGGGCTCCAGCAGCTCGCTCACGATCGAAGACGCCCAGGCCATCGAGCGCGAAGTCGCCGGGGTTGTCGCCGTCAGCGGTGAAGTCCGCGATCGGCAGCAGGTCCTTGCCAACGGCATGAATTGGAACACCTCAGTTTACGGCGAATCGCCTGGCTACCTCAGCATTCGGGCCTGGGAATTGGAGTCCGGCAACATGTTCACCGAGGCCGACGAACGCAGCACCGCCAAGGTCGCGATCATCGGACAAACGGTCATGACCAATCTCTACCCCGACGGAGATCCCGTCGGTCAGACGATCCGCATCCGCAATCTTCCGTTCAAAATCCTCGGGGTCCTGAAACCCAAGGGATTTAATTTTTTCGGTTCAGATCAGGACGACGTCGTCATTGTGCCAACCACGAGCGCGATGCGCCGGGTCGCGCGACGCCTGAATCTGAGCAGCATTCTGATCCAAGCCCAGACGCCGGAATCGATGCCTCGGATCCAGCAGGACGTGAACGACCTGTTGCAGCAGCGTCGGGGGGGACGCGAACCTGATTTCAATGTCCGCAACCAGATGGAATTGGCCGAAGCGGCAACGGCCACATCCAAGACCATGACCGCGCTGCTCGGCGCGATCGCCGGCATTTCGCTGATCGTCGGCGGCATCGGGATCATGAACATCATGCTCGTCAGCGTCACCGAGAGGACCCGGGAAATCGGCATCCGCCTCGCCATCGGAGCCCACGATCGCGACGTGCGTCTGCAATTTCTTATCGAGGCGATGATTCTCAGCATCCTCGGTGGCGTCTTCGGAGTCGTGCTCGGCATTGGTGTTTCCGAGATCGTTTCCACCCAACTGGGCTGGCCCGTCCTTGTATCTACGTTGTCGGTCATCCTCGCCGTCGGTGTCTCCGCCGTCATCGGCATGGTTTTTGGTTTCTACCCCGCTCATAAAGCTTCCCGGCTCGATCCCATCGACGCGCTGCGTTTCGAATAGGTCCCTCGCGTCCGCAGACTTCGCTCGCCCTTCCCATTTTTGGGACTCTTCGTTCCCATGGGCGGTGGCTTCGGACCGCCCCAATCGACGGTCAATCGATGCTTCATTTCTTAAATATCTGATAGCCACGCACTAAGGATCTGTTCGAAGATCTGGCACGACGCGTGCAAAGAAGGTAGGCAAGATGAAACTCTCACTCCCTTCCGTTCTGCTCTCCTCGGTCTTCGCATTGCCAGCAATGGCACTCCTCAATTCGACGGGAGCCCTCCTGTCCGTCGACATTCCTGCATCCACCCTCGTCGGGATTTACACCGCGATCATGCTCGTGGCGCTGATGCTGGCCGACTACTCCCGGCGCGCGCAAACGCTCCGCTCGCCGGTCCAAAGTCTGAACCGCAACGCGACTCTGCTCCCGGTCGAGGCGATCGTCGGCAGTCCGCGCACGTTCGTTTCCCTGCCCCGCAGCATTCCCTCCGCTGTTTGAACACCGCGTCCTCGAGCGAATTCCGACCCTCGGGGTCGCGTCACTCGCGCTCGCGGCAGTCAACTTGACAGCTCGCCCCTCCTCCTCCGTCACTCTTTCCCATGCCCGCTGACACCCCGCGTATTCTGATAGCCGACGATCAACCGGACATCCTCGAAGCACTTCGTCTGCTGCTGAAGAGTGAGGGGTATCTGATCGAAACCGCCAAGTCCCCGGCGGCCGCGCTCAAGGCGATCGAGACCCGGGATTTCGATCTCGCTCTGATCGATCTGAATTACGCACGCGACACCACCAGCGGCCGCGAGGGCCTCGATCTGCTCAACCGGCTGCAGACCCTGGATGCCTCACTTCCCGTCGTCGTAATGACCGCGTGGGCGAGTGTCGATCTGGCGGTCGAGGCGATGCGTCGCGGAGCCAAGGACTTTGTTGCCAAACCCTGGGAGAACCCGCGTCTCCTCACCATTGTCCGCAATCAGATTGAGCTCGGTGGAACGGTCCGGGCCTACAAACGACTGGAGCAGGAGAATCAAATTCTCCGCGGCAAAGGCGGTCCCAACCTGATCGCGCAATCGGCGGCAATGCGCCCCGTCCTCGACGTGGTCGCACGGGTCGGTCCCTCCGATGCCAATGTTCTGATCACCGGCGAAAATGGAACCGGCAAGGGTGTGATCGCCCAGGCTCTGCACGCCGTCTCCGTTCGCGCCGGCAAACCGTTCATTTCGGTCAACATGGGCGGGTTGCCCGAAGGTATCTTTGAAAGCGAGCTCTTCGGTCATGTGCGCGGTGCATTCACCGATGCAAAAAGTGACCGGGCTGGACGTTTTGAACTGGCCGACGGAGGCACCTTGTTCATGGACGAGATCGGCAACATTCCCATGAGCCAGCAGGCGAAGATCCTGCGGACCATGGAGACGGGTGACTTTGAACGCGTCGGATCTTCCAAGACGTACCGCGCCAATGTTCGTCTGATCTCGGCGACCAATGCCGACCTGCAGGCGGAAGTGGCGGGCGGTCGCTTCCGTCAGGATCTTCTGTTCCGCCTGAATACGATTCACCTCCATCTGCCGCCGCTCCGCGAGCGACGGGAGGATATTGAGCTGCTCGCCCAACACTTCCTGAAACAGCACGTGAACCGGTACCGGAAAGCGATCACGGGCTTCGATGAATCGGCCACCACGGCGATGCTCAATTACTCGTGGCCGGGAAATGTCCGCGAGCTGGACCACTCGGTGGAGCGGGGCGTGCTGATGACGTCCGGCAAAGTGGTCCGCGGCGTCGATCTGGGACTCAACGCCGGACAGTCCGCCCCTCGGTTGGAAGACATGAGTCTGGAGGAGGTCGAGGCCTTTCTCATTCGCAAGACACTCGCGCGGTGCGATGGAAATGCCCGCCGGGCTGCTGAGGAACTCGGTCTGAGCCGGAGCGCGTTTTATCGACGGTTGGAGAAGTTCGCGCTTTGAACTGCCTCACCTTCATTACACCCACCGAAGCCTTTTCTTCGAATCGGTCACTCTGTATGCCCCACGTGTCTCTCTAGCCCCTCGAGGCCCGGTCCATGGCCAAGTCCAAACGCCGCCGCCTCACCCACGATCAGAGCGTCTTCGTCCACGCCCTGCTCGCCGGGCTGCCGGCCGTGATCGTAGCGATGGCCTACCTGTGGGGCGGCGACGAGACCCCCAAAGAACAGTGGACGCTGACGCTGGTCATCGTCAGCTGTTGGCTGGGTTTTGCCGCCGGCGCGCGAACCAAGGTCGTTCGTCCCCTGCAGACCATGGCCAATCTGCTTTCCGCCTTGCGCGAGGGCGACTTTTCCATCCGCGCCCGCGGCGCGCGCCGCGACGAAGCCCTCGGAGACGTCCTGGCGGAAATCAATACGCTCGGCGCGGTGCTCCAGGAACAACGGCTGGGCGCGCTCGAGGCAACCGCACTTTTGCGGACGGTCATGGAGGAAATTGATGTGGCGATTTTCGCCGTCGACGAAGCCTCGACCCTGCGCTTGGTCAATCGCGCCGGCCAGGAGCTACTGGCTCAACCGGCGGAGCGCATCCTCGGCCGGCAGGCTGCAGAAATCGGACTGGGTGAATGCCTCGCGGGGGAAAGCGCGTGTGTGCTCACGCACGTCACCTTTCCGGGCGGAACGGGACGCTGGGGCATGCGTCGGACCTTATTCCGCGAAGGAGGCCTGCCGCATCAACTGATCGTGATCACCGATCTCAGCCAGCCCCTCCGCGAGGAGGAGCTCAAGGCGTGGCAGCGACTCGTGCGGGTCCTGGGACACGAGCTGAACAATTCGCTCGCGCCGATCAAATCCATCGCCGGCAGCCTCGGCACCTTGATCAAACGAGAACGACGCGCGCCCGATTGGGAGGAGGATCTGCGCAATGGTCTCGAAATCATCGAAGCCCGGGCGGACGGGTTGGCGCGTTTCATGCAGGCCTACGCTCGCCTTGCGCGGCTGCCGCCGCCCGTCCGTGCACCAGTCGAAGTCCCGGCCCTGGTTCATCGTGTTGTCGCGCTCGAACGACGCCTTCCGCTTGTGGTGACGGGAGGGCCGAATATCACGATCGCCTGCGACGGAGCGCAGATTGAACAGGTCCTGATCAATTTAACGAAAAATGCGGTCGAGGCGGTCCTGGAACAACCGTCAGGGGAAGATCAGGCTAAATCCGGGGTGCGGATCTCTTGGAAGCGACAGGGGGCAAGCCTCGAAATCGCGATCGAGGATGATGGACCTGGAATCGCTGAGACTTCCAATCTCTTTGTGCCTTTCTTCACCACCAAACCTGAAGGCTCCGGAATCGGCTTGGTGCTCTGCCGGCAGATTGTCGAGAATCACGGCGGCACCCTCACCCTCGTCGATCGGGGCAACCCTCGCGGGTGCGTCGCCCGGGTCCTCCTGCCAATCGGTCCAAACGAGCCGGCCTGAGGCGCTCAAGCGCCGGATGCCTCGGGCTTGGAGGCTCAAGCGCCCGTGCTCACCCACCCCGCCCTCACGAGGAGGGCAGCACGATGGTGGCGGAAATGTCGACTCCGTCCCGCTCCAAGCGACCGAGCAACAACTGCGGACCGACACGTTGGCCCGCTGAAGACGAACCCTCGCGCAGACGGATACCGCTGACTCCATCGACCATCACCGCCCGGCCGTTCGGTTGCAGCAGACCACCTCCGGTGATGCCCACTTCGGTATCCACCGCAACTGCGAGCACGGGGACGGCAGAAGAAAAGGCAGCGATGTCATGGAGGAAAACCGTCTGAGCACGCACGCCTTGCGCCCACAGGCCCGTCGCTCCCGTCGTCGCCTCGAAACGGGCGTTGCCCAGGCGCAGGCCGCTGACCCGCCCACTCGCGGTTTGCACGCCCAGCGCTCGCAGCGTTGCCCATGCTTCATAAGTGACGCCCGGGCGGACGGCGCCCGGATTGTTCGCCGGGCCGACCGAAAAGACCGAAAGGTGGGTGTTTTCGTCACTGTCGGTCAGGACGAGCGTGGCCTGCCCCTGCATGTAAAGCACGCCGGGCTGATTGTAGAGCGCGGGCTCCGCAGGACCGGCAGCGTTGGACAGCAGGACCGCCAGCGTGCCTTTCCCTGCCAGTTCCACCTGCACGATGTCACCTTGAGGATCGACGAACGAGAGCCGGGAAATCTGTCCTGCATCCGCCGTGATCGCACCCGCCCCACCCTCCAAAACGTACTGATCGTAGGAATTGCCGTTCGGGTGAACAATGTTCTGCCACTCGGGACGCGTCCCCACCGTTCCAGACGTCTTGGAGGTCAAACTCACGCCAATCACCGCCGGCTTGCTGAAGATCGTGCCCCCGCTGTTCGTCATTTCAGCCTGATAGATTCCTGTCTGAGCCAAGCCGATACCGCGGAGTTGGAGCCGCGCGACATTTGAGTCCGGCACCGGCGAACCGTTGTGCCACCACCGGTAGAAGATTGTGCCGGGAACGTCGCTCGTCACCACCTCCACCGCCGCGTCGCCGTTGAGTGCCACCGTCGAACCGGTCGGATGCTGGGTCACCTGTGGCGTCGGCACGATGTCGAGGTACGCGGGGGCGCTCCGAACGGAGTCGATGGAATTCGTCACCACCACGGTGTAACTGCCGATGTGCTGCGGTCCCACGCTGGGGATGAGCAACTGTGCTGACGTTGCGCCGGCGATGGGGGCGGAATTGAGCTGCCACTGAAAGGTGATCGGAGCCGTGCCGGTCACTTCGATCGAAAACGTGGCCGGGCGCCCCGCGGCGACCGCTTGGGTCACCGGCTGTTTCACGATCATTGGCGGCGAGACGACCGTCAGCACGATCGGTGTGGTCGTCGCCGAACCCACCGCGTTGCTGACTCGGAAGGTATAGCTTCCCGCATCCTCGAGTCGAAGCGCCGTAAACCGCAAGGAAGGCAGGCTTTCCGAGGGCAGCAACTGACCGTTCTTGAACCAGGCGAAGGTGTAGGGGACGGTGCCCGTGACGCTGACATCCAATACCAGGGTACGACCCGCGATCACCGTTTGTGATGAAGGCTGGGAAACAATTGCCGGGGGCTCCAATACCTCGACCGTGGCGATCTGGCTGGTTGCCGTACCCACACTGTTGGTTACGACCACCGTGTAGGCCCCAGTCTGCGCCGATCTGATGTTCTCCAGCACCAAAGTCGGGGAGGTGGCACCCGGAACCGCGATCCCGG
>Ga0154020_10008303_pt1 | contig 12041 bp, 11 predicted proteins | sample Klosneuvirus_201_FD_109709 | JGI IMG/M metagenome (GOLD analysis project Ga0154020, IMG submission 109709) | Active sludge microbial communities from wastewater, Klosterneuburg, Austria - Klosneuvirus_20160825_MG | ecosystem: Engineered > WWTP > Aerobic digester > Activated sludge | place... | reverse complement strand
CTCGCCATCGATCGAGATCGCCGTCATGCGATTCTTGCTGGATGCGACCTCGTAAATCGAGAAGCGCCTGAAGGAATACTTGTCCCGCAACATGGCGGCCAGGCGCTGGTAAACCTCCGCCTTGGTCTGGTCTTCCTCGATGGCCTGCTTGAACTGCGAGGCCTCGACCAGGCTTTCGACCAGCTCCGTGGTGTGCACCAGCTGGTTGCCGCCCTCATTGGCCCGATGATCCATCAATTGCCTGACCCGGTTGCGGATGGTGCTGATCTCGCGTTCGAGGAACTCCATCAGACGATTGATATTGACCGCGATCTCGCCAACTTCGTCGGCGCTATGCTGGTGCACGCGACCCGAGAAATCGCCTACCACCGCCTTCGAGGTAACCTCCTGCACCGCACGCGCGGTTTTCGACAGCGGGTTCATCAGGCGCCGCAGCACCGCCAGCGCGATGAGTGCCGCGGCCAGAACCGCGGCGCTGATCATGACCACCGCGATCATGCCCTGGCGTCGAACTTCAGCGAACGGGATATCCACTGTCACGGCACCCAGCACCGTACCGGCGGTCACCGCATGACATTGCAGGCAATTGGGCACACCCTGGTCGCTGGCGACATAGGGAATCACGGCATGAAACACCTGCGTGCCATCGACTTCGATCAGCTCGAAAACTTCCTTGCCGGTCACCAGAACCGACTTGACGTCCTCGTTGGCGGCACCTTCTCCGGGCAAGCCGGGGCCGAACTGGCCGATCACCGCCGGGCCGCGGGCGACCCGCACCAGATTCACTCCGGGCACGCCCGCAAGCCGGGCGAGAAACTGCTGGCGCTTGCCGATGGTGCCGTTGATCATGCTTTCGGTCAGGCCGACCTTGACCGTCTCGGCGATCGAGCGTGCATGGCGCTCGGCGGTATAAATCGAGAATTGGCGAAAACTCAGCGCGGACAGCAAGGTGAGCACCACCACCAGCACGACCACGATTCCGGCGGAGACCGCCAGTATCTTGTCCATGAGTCTCATGGCAACCCCCGTCCGCGCTCGCCGCAGGAAAGATCCAGTCGCGCCGTCAGACAGTCCGGACAAAGGCACGTCGGCACCGCGACACCGGTCCCCGCTTGCGCCGGAACCGGCATGAGTGGCGGCAACGCGGCGCACCAGCATTCCACATCGCCGCCTTCCATGCCACAGCGGAATCCCTTGCCGCATTGCGAACAGACACTGGTGGCTGCCGCCGATACCGCACTCATGGGGTACCGCCGCTGCCGAAGCGACGGCAGGCCGCGCGCAGCACCGCCATCTGGCGCCGGTAGTTGTTGCAGCCGGTACAGATCAATACATGCAGGCGCAGGCCGAAACGCTCGGCGAAGGTGAGCGGGCGATCCTGCTCCTGCGACATCAGTTCGGTCGCCTGTCGGCAGCTCAGCATTTCAGGTCCCCGCTCCGGCAAACCAGTTCGTCTCGAGACAGGTGCGCAAGCCCAACCGCGCGCGATGCAGCACCACCCAGCAATTGGACGCACTGATGCCGGCTTCCTTACAGATTTCCTCGGTCTCGAAACCAAGGAATTCGCGCATCATGAAAACGCGGGCGGTCTTCGCCGGCAGGCGGTCGAGGCAGGCTTCGAACACCTTCCAGAACTGCTGCTGCTCGAAGGAGGCCTCGGGATCGGCCCAGTGCATGGGTCGCGCCGAGTCCTGCCAGTGGCTGCGCCGGTCGAACAGCGCGTCATCGAGCCGTTCGTCGCCGGCTTCGTCGGCGGCAAGCGAGCTGGCCGGAAGCTCCCGGCTCTGGCTGCGGATCGTATCGACGATCTTGTTGCGCAGGATGGAGATCAGCCAGGTCTTGTAGGACGACCGGCTCTCGAAGCGATGGCTGCCCGCCAGCGCCGCCAGCAGCGTCTCCTGCACCGCGTCCTCGGCCGCACCCGCATCGCGCAGTTGCAGGCGAGCGAAGCGCAGCAAGTCCGGGCGCAATGCATTCAGCTCACTTTGGCGATCAAGGTCCATGGCGTACGTCGCGAAGGGAAGTTGCATATTTTGACCCAACATCGGGAACTTCGACAAATACAATCCACTCTGTAAGTTACCGCCTCGCCGGACGACCAAGCAACAGGAATGCAGACATACCGGGCAGTCACCAACAGGATTCCCGCCGACAACAGGAGGTCAAGATGAACCGTCGCAACTGGATTGCAGGCCTTTCCGGCCTGTTCGCCACCGCCGCAGTGCCGTTCGGCGGTATCGGCAACGCGCTTGGCGCGACACAGTTTCCGCTCGCCAAACCGAAGGACGAATGGAAAAAGCTGCTGGCACCGGATGCGTACCGGGTACTGTTCGAGGAAGGCACGGAGCCGGCCGGCAGCAGCGTGCTGAATGCCGAAAAGCGTCCCGGTACCTTCATTTGCGCGGCCTGCAACCTGCCCCTGTTCGACGCCGCACACAAGTACGAAAGCGGCACCGGTTGGCCAAGCTTCTGGCAACCGCTGCCGGGAGCGATCGGAACGTCCACCGACTTCAAACTGATCTATCCGCGCACCGAGTATCACTGCTCGCGCTGCGGTGGGCACCAGGGCCATGTCTTCAACGACGGACCGAAACCCACGGGCAAACGCTACTGCAACAACGGCGTCGCGCTGAAGTTCGTGGCAAGGGCCGAAACCTTGCCGGCACTTCGGACATGAGTCCGCTCCTGAAGACCGTTCTCGCGATGACCGCAGTCATCGCGACAACTGCCCGCGCCGCACCGCCCGCGGCTCCTGCACCGGTACCGACGGGTGCCGCCACCGCGATTTTCGCGGGCGGCTGTTTCTGGTGCATCGAGAAGGATTTCGAAAAGCTGCCCGGCGTGATCGAGGTGGAGTCCGGCTATACCGCCGGGAAAACACCCAACCCAAGCTACGAGCAGGTCAGTTCCGGCAGCACCGGCCACACCGAAGCCGTGAGGGTGATCTACGATCCGAAAAAAGTCAGTTACCCGCAGTTGGTCGACTACTTCTGGCGGCATATCGACCCGACGGTAAAGGACCGTCAGTTCTGCGACGTCGGCAGCCAGTATCGCAGCGGCATCTACTGGGCCAACGAGACCGAGCGCAAGGCCGCCGAGTCCAGCCGTGATACGCTGATCAAGAGCGGAAAGTTCAAGACCATCCACACCCAACTGGCGCCGGCCACCACCTTCTGGCTGGCAGAGACTTACCATCAGGACTACTACAAGAAAAACCCGATCCGCTACAACTACTACCGTACGGGGTGTGGCAGGGACGCACGGGTCGAAGAAGTCTGGGCCGGCAAGTAAGCCTGCGCCCCTGATCACTGGCCGCCCGGGCCGCCCCTGTTCGGATTCTGCTTTAGAATCAGGGTTTCAACGTTCTGACCGGGTACAAGTGATGTCGATACGCAAACTCGTCGTCGCCAACGGAATTTCCTATGTCGAAATCCCGGCGGCCGGGCTTTACCTGCTTTGCGGATCGCCCGCCGACAGCGTCAAGCATCTGTTGCGCCGCGGCATCATCCAGACCACCGAGCAGAACGGCATCGCCTTCGAAAACGGTCCGAACGCAATTCTCCTGTCGGACACCATGGTGCAGAACGGACACCTGTGCAATGTGGCCGAATTCCCGATCCTGCAGATGCTCTACCGCCAGGGCATGCTGATCCCGAACCATCCGAACAACACCGGCAGGAAGCCGACGCTGATCGGCACCCCGGAACAACTGGCCGCGCAGTTGCGCTACATCCACCGCGGCAACTACGGGTTGATCTCGGCCGAGGAAATGGTCAAGGCCGGTGTCGACGAGCGGGAAGCCGAAGAACTGATGCGCATCAAGCTGAAGTTCGCCTTCGGCCAGATTTCCCGCCCGGATTCCTTCGTCGATTGCCTGCCCCTGACCAAGGGTGCGCTGGATATCGGCGCCGGTGTCAGCATCGAGCGCGTGGCCAACAACGTGTTCGAGATCCGCCACGGCGAAGACTGCGTCGAAATCGACCTCAACCTGCGCCTGCACGAAACCTATCCGTGCCCCTACCCGCTGAGCCACGTCGACATCGACCGCCATTACTTCGCCGTGGTGCACGCCGGTGACGGTGACGGCTGGGACTACAACCGCCCGGCGATGGGCAGCGTCCTGATCCACCAGGGTCGCGTCTACCTGATCGATGCCGGGCCGAACATCCACTACAGCCTCGACGCGCTCGGCATCGGCAAGAAGGAGGTGGCGGGTGTCTTCCACACCCACTGCCATGACGACCACTTCGCCGGCCTGACCACCCTGCTGCAATGCGACCAGCCGCTGCAGTATTTCGCCACGCCGCTGGTGCGCGCCTCGGTGACGCGGAAATTCTGCGCTCTGCTGTCGATACCGGAATCTGAGTTTTCCCAGTACTTCGACATCTGCGACCTCAAGGAGGGCGAGTGGAACGACATCATGGGACTGGAGGTTCGCCCCGTCTTGTCGCCGCACCCGGTGGAAACCACTGTATTCGATTTCCGCGTGCTCTGGGAAGGCGGCTATCGCACCTACACCCACCTCGCCGACATCGCCTCGTTTGCCGTGCTCGACGCCATGACTCGCGCCGACGACATGGCGCTGGGCTTGAGTCCGGAGCGCACGGCGGCGATTAAGGCGGAGTACCTGAAACACGTCGACCTGAAGAAGATCGACATCGGCGGCGGCATGATCCATGGCAACGCCATCGACTTTGCCGCAGATACCTCGGAACGGCTGCTGCTGGCCCATACCGCACGGGAACTGACGGACGCCGAGCGGCGCATCGGTTCGGGTGCGCCCTTCGGTACCCTCGATGTCATGATTCCTGGCGAGCAGAACTTCCTGCTGCGCGATGCCAGCGAGTTCCTCAAGAGCTACTTCCCCACGGTCCCTGTGGAACGCCTGCACATGCTCCTCAACAACCGCATCGTCACCTTCAATCCGCAAACCATCATCACGCCGGCCGGGAAGAAGCCTCCCGAGATCTACCTGCTGCTGGCCGGCAAGGTGGAAATGCTGACTCAGGATCCGAGCAATTCCCATTTCCTGTTCAGCGGCTCCCTGCTTGCCGAGTCTGCTGCAATCTATGACCAGCCCAGCGATGAGACCTACCGCTCGGTGGGCTTCGTCAAGGCCTTGCGCCTGCCCTCTGATCTGTACCGGAACTTCATCGAGCGCTTCTATTCGAGCACCGATCTGCTCGCGGTGCGCAAGGTCGAGGAACGCCTGCGACGCACCTTCCTCTTCAGCGACGCGGTGACCAATCCCATACTTTTTTCGCTGGCCAAGAATTGCAGGTTTACCGAACTGCATGCTGGCGAAACCTTCCAGGGTGACCCCGAACACCTGCACCTGATCGGCAAGGGACGGCTTTCCATGGGCGACAAGGAAGGAGCCCCGGTACTCGGCAAAGGGGAATTCTGGGGTTCGGACATCCTGTTCCAGTCCATGTCGCCGAATGCGCAAGAGCAACAGGCCGGGCCCGAACACCTGATGCCCGCAATCGCCCTGGACGGCTGCGAAATCTACTCGGTACCCCTGCGGCTGGTGTCACGGATTCCGGTGGTGCGCTGGAAGCTGTTCGAGGCCTTCCGCAATACCCACCCCTACGCGGCCCCTCGCTATCGCGGTACCGCCCGCTAGCCTGCCGTATCACTGCCTCGCCGTAGCGCAAGCGCCGACTTTCTGCCGACAGCAAGCGACAAAAAATCGGCTTCAGCCTTTCAGGGAATTGACCAGGTCGATGTAACGCTTCATGGCGTCGTCGGTTGAAGTGCCCTTGACCGCGGCCCAGGCATCGTATTTGGCGCGCCCGACCATGTTGGTAAAGCCAGGCCGCTTGCCCTCCACGTCGCCCTCGCTGCCCTGCTTGTAGAGCGCATAAAGTTGCAACAGCACGTCGTTGGATGGCCGCTCGGGAAGCTTCTTGGAATCGGCCGCCGCCGCTTCGAACTTCTTTTTGAGATTGCTCATGTCGTCCTCACCGTCAAGGAATGGTCGCCCGGATTGGGCTTCGAATATTATATGTCTCCGGGCCACGGCGCCGGAGACGGTATCCCCTTGTGGGATATGTCTCCGGGCGACTGCGCCGGAGAAGCAATCCCCTTGTGGGATATGTCCGCAAAATTGGGAAGATCACGATGCCCCGACGCGAGAAGATGTCCGCCGTTGATACCGCCTGGCTGCACATGGACCGGCCGACGAATCTGATGATGATCCTCGGCGTCATGGTCTTCGCCGAGCGCATGGATTTCACGCGCCTGCGCAGCACCGTCAAGGCTCGCCTGGTGCATCCTTACCGGCGCTTCCGCCAATGCGCGGTGGAGGAAGTCGGCGGTGCCTTCTGGCAGGACGATCCCGACTTCGACATCGATGCCCACCTGCGCCGCCGCGCCCTGCCCGGGGGCTCTGGAAAGGCCGCACTGCAGGCGCTGGCCGGCGAACTCGCAGTGCAACCCTTGAACCCGGGCAAGCCGCTGTGGCGCTTCGACCTGATCGAGGACTACGAGGGCGGATCGGCGATGGTGGTGCGCATCCATCACAGCATTGCCGACGGGATCGCCCTGGTCGGCGTGGTGTTGTCGCTCACCGACCAGTCGCCCCATGCACCGCCGCAAAAGCCGCCACCGTCATTTAGTGGCGATGAAGACGAAAGCGATCTACCCTCGCGCGGCCTGCTCGAAACCCTGGCCGAGGCCCTGGGCTCGGCCTTCCATACCGGCAGCGACCTGGGCAGCAAGGCCCTGACGCTGGCACAGGACCCGGATCGGCTGCAAACCTATGGCCATTACGGCATCGGCCTCCTCGCCGAACTCGCCAAGCTGCTGGCGATGCCCCCCGATTCGCCAACCCGACTCAAAGGGCATACCGGTACCGTAAAGCGCGTGGCCTGGGCCGAGCCGATGCCGCTGGGCGAAGTCAAGGCACTCGGCCGGGTGCTCGGCTGTTCGATCAACGATGTGCTGCTATCGGCCGTGGCCGGTGCATTTCGTGCCTATCTGCAACAGAAGGGCGAAAGCGTCGACGGTGTCGAGGTGCGCGCGATGGTGCCGGTCAACCTGCGTTCGGCCGGCGACGAAGGTACGCTGGGCAACCGCTTCGGCCTGGTCACGCTGTCGCTGCCACTCTGGGAGGCCAATCCCTTCGCCCGGCTGTTCCTGGTGCGCGAACGCATGAACGAACTGAAGCACTCCTTCCAGCCGCCACTGACGCTGGGCGTGCTGGCCGCCGTCGGCCTGGCACCCAAGCTGGTGCAGCAAGCTTTCCTCGACATGCTGGCGGCCAAGGCCAGCGCGGTGATGACCAACGTACCGGGACCGAAAGAGCCGCTCTACCTTGCCGGCGCACGCGTGGATCAATGCATGTTCTGGGTGCCGCAGTCGGGCGACATCGGCGTCGGCGTCTCCATACTCAGCTACAACGGTGCGGTGCAGTTCAGCCTGATCAGCGACCACCACTTCATCCCCGACCCCGAGACCGTCACGCCCCTGTTCGCCGCCGAGTTCGAAAAAATGCTGCTGGCGCTGCTGATGCTGGAATGGGACCGGCCGATCGATCCGATCCTGGCCGAGGAAAAGCTCTTCGGCCGCCGCATCACCGGCGATTCTGCGAGGCGCAAACCGGCACGGCGCAAAGCGACGCCAAAGTCATCTGCCACAGCCGCCGTGTCCCCCAAGGGAACTTCCTTCCGGGCGTCACCGGCGGCGTCCGCAGGGGATACCGGCTCCGCCAGAGACAAACCTCCCGAGGCAACCACCGCGCGGCGGATACCGAAGCGCTTCCGCAAGTAAGCCCTACTCTTCTTCCAGCTCCGCCTTCGCCAGTTCGACGTCGAGCCTTTCCATCGCCTCAACCGGGGTCACCGCGGCGGCCTTTTCGTAGAGGTCGATCGCGTCATCCACGCGCTTGTCGCCGAACAGCAGGACCAGCGCGTTGGCATACTCGATGCGGGCGATCGCCGAATCCGGGGCCAGCTTCAATGCCGTATCGAAGTGCCTGATCGCGACGTCCCTGCTCGCACCGAAGGTCAGCTTGGCCACCATGGCGCCCATCTTGTCCACCACCTCGGCATGGTAGGCACCCAGCGCAACATGCGCCTCGGCGTGCTTCGGATCGAGCCGTAAAGTTGCCTCCAGCGCCGACTTGATACGCCCGCCCAGGCCGTCGGTCAGCGCCTTGAGCACCGAGATGCGCTGGCTGTAGCGGCCCAGCGCGTAGGCCTGGAAGTAATGTCCATTGACGTTCTTCGGTTGCGCCTGCTGCAACTCGTCGCAGCGCGCGGCAATCGCCTCAAACAGATCCAGCTTGCGCCGCTCATCGTCTTCGAGGTAGGTGGCGTGGATCATCGTCGCCTTGTTGGCGACGTTGTAGCCATCCGGGCCGGCGGCGAGGCCCGCCTCGCGGGCGGCGTGGAAGTCACCCTGGTGATAGAGTCGCCAGGCCTCCTGCACGGCGGAATCGGCGGGAAAGGGCTCGCGGTCGCCGCGATGCAGGCGTTCCCAGCTCTTCTTCAGCGCGTCTCCGGCGTAGACGAAGGATTTGTCGGCGTGCGGAAACTTCTTCCAGGCGCGCTTTGCACTCGCATGACTCATCACGTTCTCAGTCAGTCAGGTAGTTCTTCGACACTTCCTCGAACAACTGGCGCGACCGGCCCACCAGGTAGGGCGCGGCGAGCGCCATGACCTGGAAGGCGCCGCGCGACAGGCTGTTGGCGTCGATCTTTTTCCGCGGATCGCTGACGAACTCGAAGGACAGCCAGTACGTCGCGACCACCGTCATATTGACCGCCAGCGCCTGGATCTCGGCCGGCGTCGCCCGCATGTCCCCGGTCGCCACCAGGCCCTTGCAGATCGCCGTCGCAGTGCCGACCTTGCGCGCCACGATGCGCTTGAAGTGGGTTTCCAGCAGGCGGTTGCGCGACAGCAGTTCGTTGATGTCGCGGTAGAGGAAGCGGAACTTCCAGATCGCCTCGAAAATCAGGTGCAGAAAAAGCCAGATGTCCTCTACGTTAGGCGCCCGCCTCGCCGGCGCAGCAAGGGTGTCTTCGATCTCTCGCTCGAAATCGGAAAACAGAGACTCGATGATCTCGTCCTTGTTGTGGAAATGGTAGTACAGGTTGCCCGGGCTGATGCCCATCTCATCGGAAATGAGCTGCGTCGTGACATTCGGCTCGCCGAAGTCGTTGAACAGTTGCAGTGATGTTTCCAGGATGCGCTCGCGCGTGCGGCGCTTCGGTTTTCGTTCCATCTATGGGCAATCTCCGCTAGCAGCAGAGGATAGCAGAAACCTGCAACCCGCCTGTCATCGAGACCGGGTCAAGCCGGCTGGCACAGGTGACGCAGGCGCTTGAGCGCCAGGGCAAGTTCGTCCAGGGTGTCGGACAGGCGCAGTGCGGTCAGCCCCATCGACCGGGCGCGATTGCGTTTCAGCCGGGCCATGCGCCGCGCCAGGGTACGGTGCGGATCCATGAGCACGGCACGATTGATGGACACCCCGTGCCGGGCCAGTTTCGGCGCCAGTTCGTCGTGCCGCCGCAACAACTCCTCGCGCGTCTTCCGGTAGGCCTGTTCCGATAGCCGCTTGCGATCGGCATAGCTGAACATGTTGGTGAAGAACATGTCCGCATCATCGGGGCTGGGTTCGAACAGGATCACGTCTGCATCCCTGTATTCGATGTCGTACTTTGCCAGGCCGGTCTTCATGCGCGAGTGGATGATGGCGCGGAAGGTCTGCGCCAGAACCACCGGCAGGCCGCCATCGACCAGCCGGCGTTGCTTGAGATGCTTTTCATGGAAAGCATGGCGGGCATCGAAAGGCACCAGCGGGTTGATGCAGATGACAAGTTTCGCCCCCTCTTTCAGCGCGACCGAGGCGTGCAGGGTTTTCTTCAGCGCGCCGTCGACATACCAGCGTCCCCCGATCTCGATCGGCGGAAACAATCCGGGCAGAGCGGCGCTGGCCTGGACCGCGGTGGAAACGGGGACGTGTTCAAGGCCTTTCGAGCCGAACGCGATCGATGTCCCAGAATCCAGGTCGGTGGCTACCAGGAACAGGCGGGTACCGATCCGGCGAAAGTCGTTGCTCAGGCCGGGCAGAGAAAACAGGCGGCGGAGAAACTCGTCTATTCCCGCGTTGTCGAAAATCCCGGTGGGAACAGCACGCGAAAGACGCTGGAAGGAAGCGAGAAAGCCCTGTCGCCAGGGGCTGCCCAGATACTCGCGCAAGGCATCGAAACACAGGCCCGGCACCCTTGCTCCGCGCCGCGCATACTCTCCGAATGCCGGCTTCAGCAGCATCCCGGGTTCGAAAGGAATCTCGGCGGAGTCGCTGTCGATGAACATCCGGCACAGATAGTCGGGACTCAGGCCATTGGCCAAGCCGGCAGCGATGAAGCCGCCTGCGCTGACCCCGACATAGGCGTCGAGACCATTGAAATCGAAACCGTCCAGCGCCTCCGAAAGCGCCATCACCGCCCCGATCTCGTAGATCGCGCCAAGGGGACCGCCACCAGCCAACGCAAGGGCCGTGCGCGGCTGATGAGAAGTAGAAGCACCCACGTCACTATTCCCGGCCGCAGGTCATCCGACTTGTTCAGTGAATCCTGCGATCAAGCTGCCGCCTTGGGCGCCACCTTGCGCACTGCCTTGAGCACAGGCTTGGAACCGGCACGGCGCGCGGGTTTGGCTGTCGCCGGCTTCACTGCCTTGTTCAGCTTCTCCACCTCGGCCTTGAGTTCGGCGACACGCTTGGCCAGCTGCGCCACATCATCCTTGGTGGGAACACCGAGGCTGTTCAGGGCGCGCGCAACGCGATTCTCGAACACCTGCTCCAGCTTGTCCCATGTGCCGGTTGCCTTGGAGGCCATTTCAGTGACTCTATCCTCCGTCACCTTGCGGGTTTTTTTCTGGATCGCTTCGCCTTCGCGAATCAGGGCATCGTAAACCTTGTTGCCTTCCTGCTGCGCCTTGGCGAAGGCGCCCAAGCCTGCCAGCCAGATCTGCTGGGCCGACTCACGAATGGTGGCGGACAGCTGGCTGTCCTTGCCGACGGATTTCAGTTGCTTTACCACGAGCTTCTTGACCATGACAATCTCCTGTTTGAAGGCACTCCGGGAACCTCGCCATCGAGGCTGCAGCAGGAGGATCGCTTGCCTCCCATGCACGGCAGTCTAGCCAACCCGATTAGAGACCTCACACTAATGTTCCCGGAATGGTCATCAGGACAATGTCACCAAGTCGACACCGATCCCGGCCCGCGCCCGGCGGCCGCAGCGACCAAAAGCCGGACGCAATGGGTGGACCCGCAATGCCGGCAGAAACCTCGTTCCGGACATCGATCCCGGGGTGGCCTTCAGCTGACTCTGGTCGCCCACCGCTCCGGGCGCTCGGCGGAATGCCTTGCGGTCTTGCAACAGCCCGGGACAATTGCTATGCCGCTGCCTTCTTCTTCGCAACAGCCTTGCCCACCACCTTCCTTGCCGCCGCCGGTTTTGAAACGGGCTTTCTGGGTGCAGGCTTGACTTCAGCCGGAGCCTTCTTTGCGACGGTCTTCTTTGCCGTCGCCTTCGCGCGAGCAGCTCCGCCCGTACCCTTCCAGGTCAACCGTGCCTTCTTCGCGAGGGCTACTACCTTGGCAATGTCTTGGTCGGTGTACACGCCCTTGACACCCGATATGGCCGCCAGTTTCATGCCGTGCTTGATCCCGAGCTTGTAGATCTCCTTGACCTTTTCCCACTCGGTGTCGCGGCCGATGGTAAATACTTCGAAGCGCCCTTCCAGCGCCAGCACGATGGTTTCCGCCAGACAGGCGTAGATCACGTTCTTCGGCAGGCCTATGGACTTCATGCCCTTGACCGGGGTCGGCAGTTCGATTTCGCCCGACTCGATCACCAGCACATCCGGACGCTTGGCGACTTCCTCGGGCGGAAGGTCCAGTGGCCGTGCGACGTCGGTGATGACGCAGCCCGGCTTGACCTTGGTGATGTCGAGGATCTTCTTGCCGGCCCCCGAGGTCGAGGTGACGATCATGTCCATGTCGCCCAGCAGGCTGTCGTAATCCG
>Ga0154020_10008302_pt1 | contig 12043 bp, 4 predicted proteins | sample Klosneuvirus_201_FD_109709 | JGI IMG/M metagenome (GOLD analysis project Ga0154020, IMG submission 109709) | Active sludge microbial communities from wastewater, Klosterneuburg, Austria - Klosneuvirus_20160825_MG | ecosystem: Engineered > WWTP > Aerobic digester > Activated sludge | place... | reverse complement strand
GGAGAGGGTATTGGGTGTAGTCAACGGCACGCTGTGGTTGATACCTGTCACCGATGCAGCCGCCGTGGTGTTGGTGTTCACCAGCGAGTGGATCGTGTTGTTGGACATCATGTTCACACCGATTGTGGAAAGGTTGATCGTTGTGGATATCCCCATGATGGAGGCCGCACCGCCCGTACCTGTCGCACTACTGGCGGATGTCAGGTCGCGGATCGTATTGCCATTTATAGTGAACGAACCAATGTTGGACGTTCCTTGCGCCAGGATACCCCACATGACGTTGGTCGTGTTTACATTGGAGGCAGTCAGGTTGGCAATAGCATTATTGTTGATTTGTTGGCCTACTGCGTTGGAAAACGATACGATACCGGTTAAGGAACCGGCTACGTTGGCGTCGCTCGTGATGTTGTTTGCCAAGGTCGGGCTGCCGATAGTATTGCCGGTGATGACATAATTGTGGCCGACCGTAGTGCCCTGCACCGAGATGGGGCGCAGTACCGGCGGCGTTGCCGGGGCGCCGGACACGGTCATGCTCATACCGCCGATGGTGTTGTTGGAAATGGTAATCGTGTTGGTCGGAGAGGTGCCGCCGGACGTGATGCCGGCAAAACCACTGGCTGAGCCGGAAAAGGTCAGCGCAATGCTATTGTTTTCAGTCAGGCTGCCGACCGTGTTGCCGTCACAGAGGAATGTGCCTTGTCCCAACAGGATGGCGCCGTTGAACTGTGTGGCGTTCAGGGTGGTCAGGTTTATGTTCCTGATCGTATTGCCCGTAACGGTTGTCGGTACACCGGACACAGTGAAGTTCATGCCCCGGAAGTTGCCGGAACCGGTAAATGTCATTGCGCCGCCTCCACACTGAGGGGCGGAACCACCGATGAAGTTGTTGGTGATGACATAACCACCAGTAATCGTATTATTGAAGTTAAGGGCGCTGAACTGGAATGCACCGAGAGCACGGGGGACTGTTTGGTAAAAACTGTTGCCGGTGAATGTCCACGCGTGGCTACCGGTAGTAATGAACGCACCGATGGATGTGCCCGTAGAGAGGAAGAAGTTGAAAATGTTGTTGTTGGCGATGGTGTTGTTGCTGTTCCACGTTTGACCGGTGGTCGTCGTGCCAAGGCTGTAAATGCAGTTGGCCGGCGTGCCGGTGGGCGTATCGTGGATATTATTAAACTCAATGAGGTTATTGTCGTTGCCGTTGCCGAGTGTGTTGGTCGTGGTCGTAAACAGAATGACCGCACCGGTGGTTGAGGTGTTCTGCCCCTGGATGTCGCAGTAACGGACGATGTTGTTTGAGCCTTCGTTGATGAAACGGACGGCGTTGCCGGTAGCGAGGGTATTTGAAATGGTCAATTCCTTGGCTGAACCGACACCGCCGGGGCGGCCGTCAATGCGCCACCAGTTGCCGCCATTGATGTCAATGGTTTGTGCGGCGGCGCTGGTAATGGAAAGTCCCGTCGCGCCGGTTTCCGGACGGATGGTCACTGTTCGAATGGAGCTTGCGCAAAGGTATGCGGGGAGTACGATCGGGAAGGCGGGCTCTGCCGTGCTCAGGTACGTTCCTTGCAATTCCAAAATGACGGCGCTTCCTGCGCCATTTGCTACGATGTCTGCAACCGCAGCCGTAAGGGTTGGATAAAAACCTGTCGGGCCTACCGATCTGGTTCCCGTTACAGAGCAGCTGTTTGTTGTTGCAGATCCGGCTAAAGGCGAAGCTGTGAGGTATAATGCCCCGGAACATTGGTCTCCGTTGAAGGAATAAATCCAGAAATAGTAATCCGTTTCCGGAGTCAAACCGGTTGCATTAAAGGAAGTGCTCGGGCCGGAAGCCACGATTACTCCGCCAAGTGCATTAGATCCTACCGTGTAATTCGTACCGTTTACAGGAGCCGAAGGAGGGGTATTGGTCAACGTTCTTACGACCAAATAACCGTTTGGAGCGCCTACAGCAGCGGTGAAAGAGCCTGCAATCGAACTCGCTGTAGGTGTTAATATCAGACCGGTTGGCTGGTTGGTAGGAGCGGCTGGATTGATATTGGAAACCAGCGAGATTTCATCCACCGAGCCGGGAGGCTGCGTTCCGGCAGAAGTATCCCCTGAAAACATGAACACCAAGCGCTGGGTTGTGCCAGCGAAAGACGCCGGCAAGCAAACTGTTATCGTTTGGTAAGTCCCCTGCAAGTTCAGGTTCGGCGGCGTGCAAAGGATCGCTGCGCCAGGGTATGCTGTGGGGATGTTTAACCAACTCTGGAAACCGCCTGCCGGGGAGTTGACGACCGGAGTAAGAGCGGTCGGCATGGCAAATACCGTTACATAATCATAGCTACCCTCGCCCTGACATTTCCATTTAAACGTCAAGGTAATGTTGGGCTGTCCTGCGGGGAACGTAATATCGCGGTAGAAGTGTACGGTAGAGGCTGTCGCGGTGTTGTAGTTGTAGGTAGCCCCGGCCGGTTCGTCGGAAATGTACGCACATCTGCTGCCTGCGGATGGGGGCGCTACCGAGCCCAAAAACCATTGGTTGGTTGCACCGTTAACCACCGTCCAGCCGTTGTCGGTGAACGTGACGCCGTTTTCAAAACCCCCGTCGCCTGTTGGCGAGATAAGGGTGGTTTGAGCAACAACCTGACCTGCCAAGAGGCTGAATGCTCCAAAAATTGCGACAGAGATGAACTGCTTGCTTGCGAGTATCTTATTCTTCATGAGATGAAAATGATTAGAAACAATGTTGAAAAACAATGTGTTGGAACAATTTGCCCAAAACACGAAATGCCCTTTCGGGCAGAACACACATCTAATTACCTGAAGCATCCGGTACCTGCACTACCGTAAGTGCCTCGACCAGTCCCGGAATAAATGTGACAAGCAAACCATTCGGCATCGAAGCCAGGTATTTGTCGGCGGGAGCCTCTGTGAGCACCTTTTCGTAGCTCAGGTAGATGGCCTCATCTACCGGTGTGCTGTTCTGCACAGCCGATTGGACATACGTCAGCAACCGCTGATACGCCAGAAAAAGCGCTCGATCATGGTCTTGCAAGTCCGGCTGGCCTAAAGACACGGCAAGTTTGGCGTTTTCATCTGCCACAACCGCATCAATACCGGCAGGAGCCTTCCACACAATCAGGGAAAGGTCCCCGATTTCTTCTTTGAAATTGTTGCTTTGCCCAAAGGCTGTGGCGGTAAAAAATACGAAAGAGAGCATGGCAAATACTAACCTGCCCGTCATCCGCTTCGCCGAAAAGGAGAGAGATGTAACTGTTTTTTTCATGAGAACCAACGAGTTATAAAAGAGTATACCAGACTTGAAGGATTAAAACAGGGCGAAAGTACAAGGAATTATCTTTTATCAAAAATTTAGCCAAGAAAAGTTGGAGCGGCCACGATCAAGTCTTTTTTTCCTTGGAGCACACGGTCCGGTGTTCTAAAAACGCAAAAGGCCACCTTGTTTCCAAGGTGGCCAGGCAGTACGCATCAGGTGTCTTATGCCTCCGGCGACCGCAGATACTGCTGCACTCAGATGGCGGTAGTATCCACGATGCCCCCGACGTTTTCGACAGCTGAGGTGTTTTTGATTTTGGAAGACGAGTACATTTTTTTCATGAGAAGACGGACTTTAGATTAAAAGATTCGGCAAAAGTAGGTGTCAGGCAAATCATTACACATAACAAAAATACAAATTTTGTTACCCGGGCTTTTTCCGGCTATTCCATTTCTATTCCGGCTAAGATACTGACAGTCAAGGGTTGCAAAAGCGAAAATCCGCATGAGCCGTTACATCGCCGAGCCGATATGTTACGCCTCCAGGCATTGCAAAACGAATTCCCACAAATCTTCGAAGGGTAGCACTTCCAACTCATGTGTTTGGTTGGCCAATACCAAGGGTACCGTATGCAATTGGGTTAGGTAGTGTCCTGCCAGGCGCTCGGCTTTGCTTCGTTGAAAATCACCTTCAGGTATTTGAAGGAGCATCTGAACAAAAAGGGCTGAGCGCATAATATTCGATTCGTGTTGAAGGCCAAAGGAAAAATGTTTCAATTCGGAAACGTGCGTGCGTGCTTCGTCGTACTGTTTTTTTTGTAAAAGGGTAATAAATTCGATAATCAACAGAGCACTGGTTGAAGAGTACCGATCCACCGGTGAAAGACTGAGGCCCTTCACATTAGGGGATGCATGCACGACTAAACCAATGGTGGTAAGGAAGCTCAGGTAAGGCTGAAAAATGGCCCAATTTGACCGGAATGATCCAGGCAAAAACACAAATTGCGCATCCGATGTAACGTCAACAAACAACGCAAAAGCTTTGTCATAATGCTTCGCGTGCAAGTACAGTAGCAGGAGCAGTTCTTTGATTTTGAAACGGTTGAACATGTTATCAACCGAAAGTTCAAGGCAGGAACGCGCCGCGCGTTCACCTGCCTCAATATTGCGCAAATGGATGCAGCAGAGCAGCATCTGGTACTGGAATACCTGAAGCGGATCCCGAGCATGGAAAGGTTTGTTTAGAAAAAACTGGATGGCGCGTTCACATTGACGCATGGCCGAAACATAATCGTATGCAGCAAGATGCCACTGCCACTCCACCAGGTTGCCGTACAAATGGAGTTTGGCACTTGAATATTTAGCCAGAACAGGGGCAAGTGTTTCCGTGTACACGTAAGCCAGGTGTCGCACCTCCTCCGCAGATGCTCGTCCTGCCACACTTAGCGCAGTTATATCCGTGTACATTTTTTCCGCTTGAAATTCTGCGTCCAGCACGTGTCGGTAATAATCGTACCTGGCATCCGCTTCGGTGCACAGGTCGCCTTGATGGTCCCGCATGCATTTCTGTAAACGCAGGTACATAGCCACATCCATGGCGAGCAATGTGAAATCGAACTTCGCAGCAATGCGTAGTAGGTGTGCCGCAAGGAACAGCGAAAACTCGGCTGCATTTTGACCGCTCAGGGTGCGTACGTTCAGCCACAGTTTTTGACATTCTATGTGTGCCCGTTGGAGATCGGGAAATTGTTCCAGATCCGAAACGAACTGTTCGATGGCCCCCGAAAGTCGATCTCGCAGCACAGCCCGCGTTTCATAATACCCGGAGTGATCCGCCGAAGCGCCCGGGAAAATATCCGTTGCTGCATCGTTATCTGTGGTATACTGGCCGGTTCGCACCCCTTCAAACAATCGGACAAGTAATGTTTCATCGCTATCCTTTGACAAAGTTGGCTGTGGAAAACGAATTCGATGTTGTTCCAGAACACGAATCAACTCATGAATATCCTGCATGGTACTTGACTTATCACGATGAGATTAAATATAGCATTAACATGGACGGTGCATAGCCGACAACCGTCCTAAACCAATACGCCACAAAAATGCCTGACCAAACCTTGCAAGTGCTTGTATTTTTGACCCATTTCCTTGTCCATCCTGCCCACAAGCTGTCAATTTGTAGCTCATTAGGAATCTTTGCTTCCACAACCTGCGAAAAAGCACTCCCTTCATGCTGAATAAAACGGCGTGTTCTGCCTTACTGCTTTGCCTCTGCTTTGTTAGCCAAGCACAAAATGTGCGCGTCCAGGCAATTACAGTCGCCGACGGCTTATCACAGGGATTTGTCAGTTGCGTGTTGGAGGACAGGCGGGGCTTCATCTGGATTGGCACCTACAGCGGCCTGAACCGGTACGATGGTCATCAGGTCAAACGATTCACTCCCGACCACACAGCCAAATGGTCGTTGACAGCTAATTTTATGCATGTCATTGCCGAAGATAAACTCGGGCTGCTCTGGATCGGCACAGAGAAAGGACCTGTGGTGCTTGATCCGTATTCCGAGCGATTCGTTCATTTGTCCGAGTTCGTTCCGGATCTGCCAAAGAGCGAGGCCTTCCATATTATCGTCGGGAAGGACGGCTATGTATGGATTTGTCACCGCCAACCCAATACGAGCGGCGTTGTCGTGGTGCGTTCACCAGGCGACTTTGTCCAGTTGATTCGACAAGGACGGGTAGCAGACGGCGCGTTCGAGGTGCGTCATATCCAACTGTCGAAGGGAGTGAAGGGGCCAATAAGTTGGCTTTACCAACTGCAAGACACCATTTGGGCGGCAGGGGATTCCCAGTCCCGATTTTGCCGCATAGACTCCCGCACCCTGATCGCCAAACGCGCCGACCCGCGCACGTTGGGCTATAAGCGCCATGGCAACTATGGCCTTTTTTACAAAAATATAAACGAAGGCTTCGTTTTTATGCCCGCCGAAGCGCACCAAAACATGCCGGATAACCACAGCCGTTGGTCTGAGTTTATTCAGTTGCCAAATGGCCGCATCCTGCTCTTTCGATCTGGCACTTCCACACTTGCCGTACTGGACACGCTGAAGCAACATCGGGAAGCTCCAGGCTACGAGTGCCTGGATTTTTATAAACAGTACGAGCCGTTCTTTGAGTTGGACAAGTTGCCATCGCAAGCCAAAATGGTGGATCGGGAGGGCAACCTGTGGATCGGTACCACCGGTTATGGTATTCGGAAAATCAGTTGGCGAACGTTGGAATACACCCGGTATATGCCCGAAACAAGTGTTTCCAACTTCTATTTCCTGCCCAACGGCCGAATATGGCCGGGTATTTTCGACCCGCTAAGCGTGCTAAACCTGCACACAAATATGTTGGAACCGCCTCTTTGGGCCAAGGAGGTTTCGCCAAATGCTCGGGCATACGGTATTCTTGTTTCCCGGAAGGGAGACTGGTGGGTGACCTGCGCGCTCAAAGAGCGCCTTATTTTGTACAAAAAAGATCACGCCACCGGACGGTGGGCCGAATTCCCGGTATCGCTGAAATGGCATAAAGATGTACCCGTCCGACTCATAGAGGATCGAGACGAGGCGATCTGGGTATCCGGCAATCAGGGGCAGTTGGTACGGATACGCCCACATGAAAAGGAGGTGTCGCAATGGGATGTCGGCAAGTATTTTCCGGCACGGTTGACCGCCACGATGCGCAGCAATTGCCTGGTGGAGGATCGCAGTGGCAATCTCTGGATCGGGAGCAGCATTGGCCTGATACAGGTGGAAAACCCAGGAGGGGAGCCGGTTTTCCATGCCTGGCACAACAATACCGATCGTGGGCCTCTGTTCAAAAGTGATTGGATTTCATGCATTTATCCGGAACCTGATTCAGCACATGTTGTTTGGCTCGGTCTTCGCGGGGGAGGCCTCTTGCACTTTGACTCCCGAACGCAGGCATGTGAATATTTTACAGAAAAAGAAGGTTTGGCCGACAATGTGATCTACGGCATCGTGCCTGACACATTCGGCGACTTCTGGCTGAGCACCAACCGGGGGTTGTCGCGCTTTCATCCGCAAAGCAAATCCTTCACCAACTACCAGGAAGAGGCCCCTGCACTCCAAACCGAGTTCAACACCGGTGGCTACGGCCTTGCCCCCTCCGGGGCCCTCGCCTTTGGGAGCACCGAAGGACTCTTCCTCGTGAAGCCGCGCTGTGAATCGAAAAATACACGCTTGCCTGTAGTTGAAATCACTACTATTGAGGTCAATGGCCAGGCCATTGACTTTCCGTGTGAAAAAAATTGCCTGAGCCTACGCCCTGATAATACCATGGCCCTTCGGCTGCCCAACGACCGGAACAACCTGGGGCTCCGGTTTGCCGCACCGAATGCTGCCGAGCCTGCCGAAGTGCAATTCCGGTACCGCCTTTTCCCCCTCAGCAAATACTGGGTAAACACGGGGTTCCAGCGTACAACCAATTTCGTGGGTATCCCGCCAGGAACATACCGCATCGAACTTCAGGCAAAAAACCCCGAAAACAATTGGGATGGCGCCCCCACCACCACCCTGTCCCTGACCATTCTGCCGCCCTGGTACCGGAGCACGTGGGCCTATTTGAGTTATGCCTTGCTCCTGTTCCTGCTCTTCCGTTTGTACATGCACATGGTGCGCAAACGCATGACACTCGAGCACGATATGGCGCTGGGCCGCAAGGAAATGGAACAGCTCAAAAACCTGGATACCTTCAAAAACCGATTCTTTTCCTACGTGTCGCACGAGTTCAAGACACCACTCACAATCATTATCGGCCTGACCGAACGCTTGCGCCGGGAACAAAAAAACACAACGACAGCCGAAAACATAGCCCGGCAAGGACAAACATTGCTCGAACTTGTGGAACAAATGGTGGATATCGCCCGGATGGATGAGAGGACACTCCACCTGAATCAGGTACAAGGCAACTTCAGTCAATACGTCCGTTACCTCGTGGAATCGCACCGCCCCTTAGCCGATTTCGGAAAAGTCCGGCTGGAGGTGTTCACCGCGGCTCCGGACATCGTCATGGACTTTGACCCGATGCGCCTGAAGTACATCGTCAGCAACCTGCTGTCCAATGCCATCCGACATACTCGTCCGGGCGGATATGTTCGGGTAAGCGTGAGACAGACCGAACTGGAAAGGGTTTGCTTCGAAGTAGCCGATACCGGGTCGGGTATTGCACCGGAAGATCTTCCACATATTTTTGAACGTTATTTCCGTGGACATCACGAAGAAGATGCAAATGCCTCCAGGCATTTTGGTTTGGGGCTGGCCTTCGTGAAGGACCTGGTTGATCTGTTTAAAGGCAACATTGCCGCGAAAAGTACACCGGGACAAGGCGCTACCTTCACTTTCGTTTTGCCCATCAAACGCCAGGCTCCTCCGATGGCTAACCAACTGGTATCGTTTACCCATACGCACCCAAAAAAATCGGCATTTGATCCAGTACCGACTTCCCACCGCCCGGTACTCCTTGTGGTGGAAGACAATCCCGTGATTGCCGATTATGTACAGTCTTGCTTGCACATGCATTTCCGCATCGATCTTGCCACCGACGGTCTCTTAGGCTGGGAGGCAGCACTCGAACAAATCCCCGACCTTATCCTTTCCGATGTTATGATGCCGGCTATGGACGGGTTGGAACTTACCCGCCGCATCAAGACGCATGTACTGACCAACCACATTCCGGTCGTGCTGCTCAGTGCCCGCTCCGAGATCGAAGACCGGATCAGTGGACAGCAGCAGGGCGCCGATGCCTATCTCGGCAAACCGTTCGATGAGCAGGAACTGATACTTACGCTGCAAAACTTGCATATCCTCCAACGACGCTGGAAAGAACGGTATGCCTCGGCACCCGAACAGTTGATTTCGTCCGGAATAGAAACCAGCCTCCCCCACCCCACCGATGTGTTTATGAAAAGCCTGTACGCTCAATTTGAACGTCACTTTGCCAACGACGGATACGACTTGCCGCAACTGTGCCGGGATATGGAAGTTAGCAAATCGCAGCTGCAGCGCAAACTCGCCGCCCTGTCTGACCAGTCGGCCATGGACTTGTTGCGCCGGTACCGATTGCAAAAAGCACAGGATATTCTTCAGACCCACCCCGGCTTGAGTATCAAGGAGGTAGGATTTCGAGTTGGTTTCAAAGACCCTGCACATTTCACGCGTATGTTCACCAAAGTACTGGGAATCACGCCTTCGGAAGCGAAGCACAAGCCACCAGGTAATTGACGCCGGAACGAGAAAACGAGAAACGATGCATTACTTTTTGCCCTCCAGCGACTCCAGCACAATTTCCCACAGGTCTTCGTAAGGCACGATTTCTATCTCGTACGTCTGATTGGCCAACTGGAGCGGGAAGGCCTTGAGTTTTTCCAAAAAACGCTCGGCCTTGGGTTCCACCGATTTGCGTTCGAACTGCCCCATTGGTATCTGCAGGAGCATTTTCAGGAAATAGTAACTGCGCTTGGTGTTGTCGCCGCGCAGGTGCCGGTAGCAGTATTGCTCCGTGGCTTCCACCTCATCCAGAACTTTTCCGAACTGTCTTTCCTGCAACAGCGTCAGCCACTTGATAATGATGACGGCTATGTTCATTCCGCTTTTGTCCTTGTTGAAAATCCACAGTTCGCTGATAAACTTGGCTAATTTGAACTTACTCTTGGGCTGCTGGTGCATTTTGCCCGCATTGTTCAGGTAATAAATAAACGCCTCGTAAATGCGCCAGATTTCCATAGCATTTTCCGGCAAAAACTCGAACCGGGGATGTTCCAGCGTTTGCCGGAGCACTTCTGCCGCCTCGTCGTAACGCCGGGTATGAAGCAGGAGGTGCAGATACAGTTCGCGGTACTTGAACCAGTTGAACGTGCCCTCCTGCATCAGGTCGATACATTGTTTGGCCGACTCCTGGCCTTCCTCGAACTGCCTCAACTGAATGTTGCACACCAGGTGCTGATAATAAAAAATCTGGAGCGGTACCCGCGCCTCGTAGGGGCGCGTTTTAAAAAACGCGATGGCTAACTCGCAATATTTGAGCGCCTCCTTGTAGTTGTTCAGAGACGTGTGGTACATCAACCCGATCATGTAGCCGTACATCTGCAACTTGTAGGTCTGGTACTGCTGCATGGGCTCCTGAATGCGTTCGTAGTATCCCTTGGCCATCTCGTTCACCTCTGCCTGCGCCGAGCGATTGTTCACCGTTCGCACGACCAGGGTGGTGTACAACTCCTCAGCCAAACACTCCGCATCGTATACTTTGCGGAAATAGTCAAACTGTTGGCTGGCCTCCCGGAACCGTTTGTCATTGCTCTCCCGCAAGCCGTACTGGATGCGCAGGTAGGAGGCGATGTCCATACACAACAGGATGAAGTCAAACTTTTCGGAAGTGCGCAGCAACTTGTTGGCCAACGTAAGGGCCACCGTATTGGCGTTTTGGCCTGTCAGAAATCGGACAATTACCCATTGTTTGTGACAGTCGTAGTACGCCTTCTGGTAGTCCGAGTAATGGCTAAGTTCTGTGTTGATCTGAAAAACATGTTCCAGAAGCCTTTCCCGCAGGTCCGACTTTAGTTTGCGGTAGCTCGATGCCCCGCCCTGCCCTTTGTACAGTTCGGCAGCCGCTTCCTCGTCCGAATGAAACTTGCCCTTGGCAATACCTTCGTATAACGCCAACAACTTGGAGTCTTCTGAACCTGCCAGGTGTTTGAGCGGATGGATGTTGTGTTGCGAAAGCAACAAGATCAACTCTTTTAAGTCTTGCATACGGGCGACTATTCATTAGTTTGAAAGCGGCTTGAGGTTAGTCAAGCCAATCTCAGGATTAAAGTTGTGAATTCGGTGCTGCACAACAGGCAGCATATTTGAAATACGATCATGAAAAGACTGCACACGCACAAACCCATGGCCTACACGCATGAGTAGGTCAAACAGCAACAGGGTAGCGAAATATAAAGGACAGACCGGCGGAGGAACTGCGTTTCCCTAGGGGAAACACATGTTGTGCAGTCAATGAGGAAAGGCCGGCGAGTCGAAGGATTAAAAAAACGCGGTAAATGTAATGCGATACGAATACAAATTACCTACCACAAATAATTTTGTTGTTTATCAGCCATTTTCGAGCAAAAATCGTTCCACTCCACGCCGCCAGTGCGGAATGTCCAGCCCGAACGCCGCTTTGATTTTTGATTTGTTCAACACGCTGAATGGAGGGCGTGGAGCCGGCAACGGAAAGTCTTTAGTCTCGATAGCGTTCACCCGGCACGGCAATCCGGCGAGGTCGACGATGGCTTGGGCAAAGTCGTACCAACTGCACACGCCCTCGTTGGAATAGTGCCAGATGCCGGCCAGAGCCGTTGGGGTCGCGTGCCCGTTTTCCACCTGTTCTATGATGTCAAGAACCGCTTTGGCGAGAAAAGGGGCATACGTCGGCGTACCCACCTGGTCAAACACTACATTCAGTTCCGGACGTTCGGCGCCAAGTCGAAGCATCGTCCGGGCAAAATTATGCCCGTGCGGGGCATACAGCCAGGAGGTTCGGATCACCATGCCAAAAGCCGGGTTGTACTTCAAGACTGCGCGGTCGCCGGCCAACTTGGTGCGGGCATACACGCTCTTGGGGCTAACAGGCGCCTCCTCCCGCAAGGGGGTGTTCTGCCTGCCGTGGTACACATAGTCGGTGGAGATATGAATGGTCGGGATGCCCAAGCGGGCGGAGGCTTCGGCGATGATTTT
>Ga0154020_10008301_pt1 | contig 12043 bp, 9 predicted proteins | sample Klosneuvirus_201_FD_109709 | JGI IMG/M metagenome (GOLD analysis project Ga0154020, IMG submission 109709) | Active sludge microbial communities from wastewater, Klosterneuburg, Austria - Klosneuvirus_20160825_MG | ecosystem: Engineered > WWTP > Aerobic digester > Activated sludge | place... | reverse complement strand
CGCCCACGCCCACGCCCACGAGTCGCTCGTCGAATGATCCAAGGTCTGCGCGACCCCGTTTACCGAAGCTCAGTCGATCTCGACGTAACTCCGCAGGACTTTGCCGTCGCTCTTGCGAACGGTGGCCTCGGTGTACAGACCCAAGGGACCGGCGCCGACGAACGTGAATCGATCAGGGCGTCGTTCGATGGTGCTGTCCGGACCGGGCTCGGCGAACTTGGCGATGTCATTCAGCACGCCATGCGCGACCGCTTCGTCCCAGCTCATGCCGATCATGTCTTTCCAGTCGCTGTCTTTGACCCGGTGGTTCTTCACGTACTCGGTCAGCGCGGCGCGGGCCTTGACCAGCGCCGCTGCGGCCGTGAGCGCGCCCGGTGGGTCCTTCTGGATGCGGATCACCGCGGTGGTCACGCCTTTGGTGGTCGAGTCGCTGATGCTCTCCGCGCCGTAGCCCTCGGGCGCCGCCAACGAGTACAGCCCCAGGCCGCCTGGGAAGCGCTGCATTTCGAAGCTCTGACCATCGACGTTGAGCGTGAACTTGCTACCGGTCGGCACGTCGGCTGCGGCTTGGATCGTGAAGATGTCGGCGTCGTGGCTGAGCGTGAAGCCGGGCACCTGGCTGTCTAGCGTCACGCTCGGGACCAAGGAGAGGTCCTTGGTGGGCAGCGCTTTGAGCACGTCCTGGCGAGCCTGGATCGTCAGGACCCCGAGCTTGGGGTTGGCCTGGTTGATCGCCGCGGCCTCCTTCTGGGAGAGGATCGCGTGGTTTCGGGGGCTGCTCTTGGGGTTGTAGACGTCCCAGAGGGTCATCGCGTCGGCCATCGCCCGGTCCACCAGGCGGTCGACGGTGAGCCGCTTCCCCGGGCTGCTCGCCCGAAAGGCGGTCGCCTCGTCTTGGAGGAAGGGGCCCAGGGCGGTCTGATTCAGCTTCGAGATCACTCCCGTTTTTCCGGCCTGGCCCTCGGCGTCTCGGCGGAGCTGGAGGGCGAGCTGACGTTGCGCGGCGAGGGTAGGGACGCGATCCACGACCCCCGGTATCGGCGGAAAGGTGGGATAGATGCGCCTATTTCGACCCCGGGCTGGCCTCGGTGCGGTCGGGCCCAGGTGCCGCCCGCTCCCCTGGATTTCGGGCCGGTTCTAGGATCAAACTCGGGCGTGCTCGCCACTCGGATCAGGCAAAAGGACGGCGTCTTCTACTTCGTGGGGTATCCGACTGAGGACTTGCTCCAGAAGGTACGCTTCATCAGTCGCTTCTACTCGGACGGCGAGAAGATCGCCGCGGATGAGCTGGAGCAGGAGGACGAGGTCGGGCAGTTCATCGCCCGCATCGAGGCTACGGACCAAGCGTTCCAGCGCCGCATCTCCAAGAACAAGGTCACCCAGATCAAGAACTTCTACGAAACCGCGGTCAGCCAGCCGCCGATCCCCGGCACGGTCCTGCTCTTCACCGCGGAGCGCCTGCGCTTTGAGCCGCACGGCGACTTCGACAACGTGGGCAACCTCGAGGAGCCGCGCTCGAAGTACCTGATCATCGACGGGCAGCACCGGCTGGCGGCGCTGCACTTCTACCGCCAGCAGAACCCGGCGGACGCCGCCACCATCCACGTACCGTGCGTGATCTTCGACGGTCGCAGCGAAGACTTCGCGACGGAAATGTTCGTCATCATCAACTCGACCCCGACGCGGATCAACAAGAGCCACCTGATCGATCTGTACGAGCGGGTCTCTTGGGCCGCGCCGGACAAGAAGCTGGCGGCGCGAGTAGTCGAGCTGCTCTACTCGGAGACCGACAGCCCGCTGCGCTACAAGATCAACCGCCTGGGCGGGCGCTCCAAGCAGGAGAAGTGGATCTTGCAGGCCGAGCTCTTCAACGAGATCCACCGCTGGATCCAGCAGGCGCCCAAGACCACCAAGAGCGGGCGCCCGGCGCGAGAGGCGGATCTGATCTACGAGGCCATCCGCGACTTCCTCAAGGCCAGCGCCGCGGTCTTCGGAGAGGTCTGGACCAGCCCGAGCTACATGGTGACCAAGCCGGTGACGCTCAAGGCGATGATCCGCGTCGCGGCGGACCTCGCGCGCGTCGACGCCACCCCCGTCGATGGGCGGGTGAAGCGCTGGACCGCGCGTCTGGCGCCCTTCACCGCGATGTCCCGGACGTTTCGATCCGAGGGCTTCTACGAGCGCTTCCCAGCCAAAGGGCAGGTGGAGCGAGTCGGACGGATCCACCGCGAGCTGTCGCGGGCCATTGGCGTGGGGAGCAAGAAGGAAGAGGAGTCGGACTGAAATCCAGGCGTTGGCGCCGGGCTCCTCCGGGCTGCGCGAAGCATGCCGCGCGGCGACATTGAGCCCGTGCTACCCCTGATCGGTGACAACCACCGAAGAGGCGACCGCCTCCGAGCGTCAGCAGACCGACGAGAGCCTGCGCGCTGAGCGAGAGAAGGCCGATCTCGCCCTGACCGCTGGCCTCGATGGCTTCGATGAGGTTGCCGACTCGGTCATCACCTTGGCCCGGCAGCGCGCCGACGAAGTGCTGGCCGCAGCGCGCGCGAAGGCCGACGGAAAGGCCCAGCGAACCGGCGCTGTCCCGGGCCCTTCCGCGCCGTTGGTCCGCGAGCGCGCCCGCGAGAACCAGGTGCTTCAAGCTGAGCGCGACGCGGCCGATGAGTTGCTACGCGTGGAGCGGGCCGAACACGTGGCTCTACTGGATGCCGAACGCAGCGAGACCGACAAGGACCTCGTGCAGGAGCGCGAACGCGCCGATGACGCCTTGGAGACCCGCGACGAGTTCCTCGCCATCGTGAGTCACGACTTGCGCAATCTCTTGAACAGCATGCTCGGTTTCGCGGGCCTCATCAGCCAGGAGGTCGCGCGCGAACCTGCCAACGCGCGGGTGGTCGGCGACGCCCAGCGCATCCTTCGCTCGGGCACCCGCATGTATCGGTTGATCGGCGATCTGGTCGATGTGGCGAGTATTCAAGCGGGGACCCTGGGCGTCACGCGCCGACCGCAGGCGCCGACGGCGGTGGTCCAGGAGGCCGTCGACACCTTTCTGGCTCAAGCAACCGGCCGCGGAGTCACGCTACGGGCCGAGCTGGTCTCACCGCTGCCGGAGGTCGCCTTTGATGCGGCCCGAATTCTCCAGGTCCTCGGCAACCTGCTCAGCAATGCGCTCAAGTTCACCCCTCGCGGAGGGGAGGTCGTGCTCCGCGTCGAGGCCGCCGAGGACGGGCCGTCACCCGTGATCGGCGGGGCGAACCGGCCTCCGGGAGCGATCGCTCCGCTCAACGTGTTGAGGTTCTCGGTCAGCGATACGGGCCCGGGCATTCCTCCGGACAAGCTCGACAAGATCTTCGACCGCTACCTGCAGGTGCGGTCGGACGATAGCCGGGGCGTCGGTCTAGGCCTGTATATCTCGCGCTGCATCGTGCAGGGACACGCCGGACGCATCTGGGCCGAGCGGCGAGCAGGTGGGGGCAGCACGGTGTGCTTCACGCTGCCTCGCTGATCATTCGGCGACGCTGTTGCGCTCGAGCATGCGATACAGCGTGCGGCGATCGACCCCGAGGATCTCTGCGGCGCGGGTCTTGTTGCCCCCCACCAAGCTGAGCACGCGCTGCAGATAGCGCGACTCCATCGCCTCGAGCGTGATCAACTCGGCCTCGGTCTCGGCCGACAACATCACCCGCTGCGAGCGGAAGGTGCGCACGGGCGTGGGCAGATCATCGACCGCCAGCTCGTCGAAGCGGGCCAAGGCCACCGCGCGCTGCATCGCGTTGGCGAGCTCGCGTACGTTGCCCGGCCAGTCGTAGGCGAGCACGCGCTCGGCGGCCTGGTGCGAGAGGCCCTTCACCTTGCGCGGCCCCGAGGCACTGGCGCGTTCGATGAATTCCTGGGCCAGCGGCAAGACATCGGCTGGCCGTTCCCGCAGCGGGGGCACGTCGACCCGCACCACGTTGATGCGGTAGTAGAGGTCCTCCCGAAACCGCTTCTCCTGAACCTCCGTCTCGAGGTCCTTGTTGGTGGCCGCCACCAGCCGCGCGTCGAACGCGAGCTCGGCCGTGCCGCCGACCGTGCGGACCTTCTTCTCCTGCAGCGCGCGCAGTAGCGCGGCTTGCGACGCCAGCGGCAGCTCGCCGATCTCGTCGAGGAAGAGCGTCCCTCCGTTCGCCTCGAGGAAGAGGCCCTTGCGGTCGGCGTGGGCATCGGTGAAGGCGCCTTTGACATGACCGAAGAGCTCGCTCTCGACCAGCGCGGCCGGCAGCGCGGCGCAGTTGATGGCGACAAAGGGACCGCTCGCGCGCCCGCTGTGGTCGTGAACGGCGCGTGCGACCAGCTCCTTGCCCGTGCCGCTCTCGCCGCAGATCAGCACCGCGATGTCGCTGCTGGCCACGCGCTCGACCATCGCCATGACCTTACGCAAGGCTACGCTCTCGACGACCATCGCCTCGCTCGACCCGCGTCCCTGGAGCGCGGTCAGGCGTCGTACCTCATGCTTGAGCGCGAGGTGCTGGCGAGCGCGGGTGACCGAGAGCAGCAGCCGGGGCGCCTCGACGGGTTTGACCAGGTAGTCCCAGGCACCGAGCCGTATCGCGGAGACCGCGGTCTCCACCGAGGCCTCGCCGGTGATGAAGATCACCAGCAACCCCGGTCGGAGCTCCAGCGCTCGGCTGGTGAACGCCAGGCCATCCAGGCCCTCCATATTGATGTCGGTGATCGCTACGTCTACGTCGAGCTCGGGGAGCGCCTCCAAGGCCTCCTGCGCGCTGTTAAAGGCGAACACTCGGTGTCCCGCGCGCGTAAGCGCTGCCTCGAGGAACTCGCAGAGGCCGACGTCGTCGTCGATCAAGAGCAGGCTGGGCCGACTTGACTCCGGCTCGGGTGCGGCTTCCATCCCGGGGGTCATACCACGCACCGGAGGCCCTCGCCCCGAGCGCTGCTCCGTACCGTGCGGCTTTGACACACTGTGGCCGGATTGTCGGCCGGTGGGCCCCCCGTCCTCACCGCGGACGATGGCACAGGCCGTGAACATGGCTGTCGCATGTCTGTTTCATCAACGATGCACGTCGTCGAGCCCGTCGAGTCTGGCCTCAGCCGCAGTCCGGCAATGCTGGAGGTCGTCCGAATCGCCCGGCGGCTCGCCAACGTCGAGTGCACGGTGCTCATCTCGGGCGAGAGCGGCACCGGCAAGGAGCGCATCGCGCGCTTTCTCCACGAAGAGTCCCCCCGCGCGGCGGGCCCCTTCGTCGGCATCAACTGTGGCGCGATGACCGAGTCCCTGCTGGAGTCCGAGCTGTTTGGCCACGCAAGGGGTTCTTTCACCGGTGCCGCCGCGGATAGACCGGGTCTCCTAGAGGCAGCCAATGGTGGTTCGCTGCTGCTCGACGAGCTCGGCGAGGTCTCGCTGGCCATGCAGGTGAAGCTGCTACGGGCGCTGCAGACGCGAGAGATTCGCCGAGTGGGCGAGAACAAGGCCCGCACGGTAGACGTGCGGATCATCGCGGCGACGAACCGCGATCTGGCACAAGGGGTCGCGGAGGGTACTTTCCGAGAGGACCTCTACTATCGGCTCAAGGTGGTTGAGCTGCGGTTGCCTCCGCTGCGGGAGCGCCGGGAGGACGTGCTGCCGCTGGCGCGTACGCTGCTCAGCCAGGTCGCAGTGCGCATGCAACGGGCCGTCACCGGCTTCACTCCGGCCGTGGCCGAGCTCCTGATGCATCACGACTGGCCGGGCAACGTGCGGGAGCTGGAGAACGCGATGGAACGCGGCGTGGCCCTCGCGCGCGGAGCACTGGTCGACGTCGCAGACCTGCCGGAAGAGCTCCAAGGCAGGCCGAGCAGCGTGGCGCGATCCTTCACCGAAGGCGGGACGCGAACGCTGGCGCAGGTTGAGCGAGACCACATCGTCGCCACGCTGGAGCTCCACGGTGGCAACCGCGTCCACACTGCGCGCGCACTGCAGATCGGCGAGGCCACGCTCTATCGAAAGCTGAAGAGCTATGGGCTCCTCAACCTTCCCACCGAGCCGGTTCTGGTCCCCCCTGTCGAGGGCGATCGGGCCGAAGACGGCGAGGCACTTTAGGGGCCGCCTACGGACAGTTGGCGACCGGCGGGCTGACCGAGCCGGTCGCGGTGCACTGGATCGTACCGCGGAGGAAGATGGCTCCGCGTCCTCCGCCTCCTCCTCCGCCGCCGGCCGTGCCGGTCTGGCCGTTGAGGCCGTCGTTCGGGCTGCTGGCGCCGTTGCCTCCCGTGCCGCCGGCGCCGCCTTCATCGAGGCCGCCGGAGCCACCTTGAGGGTTCGCGCGCACTCCGTCTTGGCCGCCGCCGCCGTTGACGGAGGCGTTCTCGGCGCCGCCGCCGCCGCCGCCGCCGCCGTTGGCGACGATCGTCCCGGTCGACTGGAGGTGGACCGCCTCGATGATGATGGTGCCTCCGCTGCCGCCGCCGCCGCCGCCGCCACGCCGCTGGCCCGCTCGGCCTCCTCCGCCGCCGGCGAGCACCGTGCCGCGGCTGGGCATGTCGAGGTCGCGGGAGATCGAGATCTGGATGGCTCCGCCTGCGCCTCCGCCTTCGCCGGCCGAGAAGCCGCCTGCGCGGCCAGACCCGCCGCGGCAGCCGCCCCGAAGCGGGCTCGCGGCCGGCGTCACCGAGGCACCGGGCGCGCCTCCACTCGTGGTGTCTGCACCTTGGCCGCCGCTCGCGCCTGCGCCCTGATAGCCTCCGCCGCCTCCGCCGCCATGGGAGCCGCTGGGCGCATCTTCGCCGCTGCTGCCAGCGCAGTCTGCGCCGGATCCTCCCGCACCTGAGAAGGAGCCGATGCCGCTGGCGTCGATCGTACCCTCGACCTGAGCCGCACCGTAGACGGCGAGGATCACGGGATTCTGGCCGAAGACGCGAAGGCGGCTGCCCGCGCCGAGCTCTAGCCTCGTCACCGGGATGACCACGACCGGCCGATTCATCGACGTCGCCAGCACGGGGACCGGCCGGACTCCGCCGCAGAAATTGTTGAAGGTGAGGTTCGTAGAGTCGAAGCTGGTGTTGCCGCAGTCGAAGGTCGTCCCGACCAGCGGCGTGAACTGCCGCGGATCGAAGTTCGTCGGCGTATACGAGAACGATGTTCCGTTGGAGTCCGGCGCGAAGCCTCCGTCCGGGAGGTCGCCGCTGTCCGGGGGCACCCCGCTGTCCGGGAGATCGCCGCTGTCCGGAGGCACGCCGCTGTCCGGCAGCTCGCCGGTGTCTGGCTGCTCCCCGGTGTCCACCACGCTCGCGTCGGAGTCGACGTCGGGTGGGGTGGCGTCCGGATCTCCCGCGTCGGGAGGCACGCCCGCGTCGTCGCCAGTGTCGGGCGCCTCGGCGTCGGGCTGCGGGCCGGCGTCGGGCAGGTCCTTCAAGGTCAGCGCCAGGCTGACGCGATTACATCCGTTGGGTGCGGCGCGCAGCGGTCCGCGGGCAGTCGCCAAGGGGCGATCATCGGCGTCAAGCGCGGTGGCTCGTACGTCGAGGTCGAAGAAGTCCGCCGGCGGAGGATCGATGACGATCGCCAAGGCCGTGGCGCCATCGCGCAGGGCCTCGCCGAGCGGGATGTCGCGCGTGCGCCCCGCGCCATTGACGTAGATGTCCACGCGCAAGGTCGCGGTTCGGCTGGCCAGGCCCATGTCGCGCACCGCGACGTCGAGCTGGAAGCTGGGGACCTCGGTGGCGCACTTGTCTTTGGCGCAACCGAGCGGGGCCAATGACGCCCAGAGACTGAGGAGCAACAGCCGGCGCATCAGCGGCCCCCCGCGATCGGGGTCCAGCCCGCGCTCGTGGTGAACCGGCCGAGCTCACCGCCGGGGACAAAGGGATCGCCGGCGCTGGTCGCCACCACCGCGATCACGACGCCCGCCGCGACCGCGACCGCGCCTCCTCCGAGGAGCCACCACATCGCGCTGCTCTCCTCTTCCTGAGGGGGCGGGGCGGCCGCGACGACCGAAGGGGTGGCCGCGATCGGCGGCGTGGTCAAGGACAGCGAAGGGCTCGGCGGCGCCTCGACCAGCAGCGCCGCATGGAAGGTCTCCATCCGCTTGGCCCCCACGTCGACCTCGCCGAGGACCGGAGGACGCCCCGGCGCCTCGACCCGGATCGCGTGCCGTCCCGCGACCACGCGCCGCGCGGGCATGGGCGCCGCGCCGACCTCGAAGCCGTCGATGTAGATCCGCGCCCCCTCCACGTCGCTGGTCACCAGGAGCTGCCCGAGCTGCGCGCGAAGCTCGCTCAGGCGCTCCTCGATCCGCGGCAGCTGGGCGGCGGCGCTCGGCGGGAGGATCTCGCGGACTTGCTCAAAGAGGTCGGCGGCCCGGTCGGCGTGCCCAGCGCTCCGGTGGGCCTCGGCCAGGTTGAGCAGGATCTTCCAGCTTTTGTAGGTCCGATAGGCCTCGTCGTACTTGGTGATGGCGCCGGCGAAGTCATGATCGGCGAACCGCTTGTTGCCCTCGTCGAGCAGGCGCGCGGCGGTCGCCTTCTCTTCGGCGCTCGGCTCGTCGCTGCCTTGAGCGAAGGCGGGGAGGGGAGCCGCGAGGAGGGTGATCAGCAGGGTCAGCGCGGCACGCCTCTGAGCGGGCCGTTCTCGCTTCGCTATCCGCATCTACAGGTCCGATCCGTCGAAGAGCTCATCGGCCTTCTTGGGCTTCACCTTCACCCGGCGATCCAGGGGACGCCTTCCCCGGGGGCGAGCGCTCGGCGAGGGCTCGAAGGCAGCGGTCGGGGACGGGGAGGCGTTGAGCTTCGGGTTGGTGTCGACGAGCTCAGGCTGCGCCGGGGTCGGCTCGGGCGCGGCGGACTTGGCCGCAGCCACGGTGGCGGTGGGCGCGGACCCGATCGCGACTTCCAAGGCCGCCGGCCCGGCCTTCGGTGGGTCGTCGTGCAGCACGTAGAGGGCGCCCATCGCTACTAGTACGGCCGCACCGAGACCGAGGGCGATCGAACGGCTGCGGGTCGGCCTGATGGCCACGAGCTGATCCGTGTCTCCCCGAGGGTGGGTCGACGACGGCGCCCACCCACCTGGTCCAGAGCCCAGGACCGGCTTGGCCAGCGCTTCGTCAAAGGCCAGACCTTCGGCGCCCGCGTCCATGCTCTCGCTGACGGGCTGCATGATCGAGTCTTCGACCCGGGTCAGCGACAGCCCTTCGGGCCTCGGGAGCAAGGCCTTCCGCTCGAGCTCCTTGCGCTCTTTGAGGCGGTCGGTGAAGAGGTCTCGCATGAAGCCCTCGAGCTCGCCGGGCGACCCGCGCAGGCCTGAGGTGGCGATGAACTGCTGGAGATCCTCGGCCAGCGCGCGCGCCGTGGCGTAGCGGGAATCGCGCTCGCGGCAGAGGGCCCGCATGACGATCTGGCTCAGCGCCGGGGGGTAGCTCGGGTTGATGCTCTCGGGTCGAGGGACCTCCATCTTGAGTACCCGCGCCGCCGTCTTGAGCTCCGTCGAGGACTTGAAGAGGCGCTTGCCGAGCGTGGCCTCCCACAGGATCACGCCCAGGCTGAAGGTGTCGGCCCGGCGATCCAAGGCCTCGCCGAGGACGTGCTCGGGGGACATATAGGCCGGCGTGCCTTTGAAGGTCCCGGGGCGGGAGTGGCTGACCTGGTCGAGGGCCTTGGCCACGCCGAAGTCCATCACGCGGACGGAGCCGTCGTAGCCGAGCATCAGGTTCTGCGGGGTGACGTCCCGATGAACGACCCCGAGCAGCTGGTCGTCGTTGCCGCGCAGCTCGTGGGCTGCGTGCAGGCCTTCGGCGGCCATCGAGACGACGTAGGCCGCCAAACCGATCGGAAATACTCGGCCTTTGGGCCAGGTCGAGGAGAGGCAAGCCCCGAAGGTCTCGCCCGAGAGGTAGTCCATCGCGATGTAGTGACGGCCGGCTTCGACGTCGACCTCGTAGACCGGGACCACGTTGGGGTGGCGGATCCGCGCTGCCAGCCGAGCTTCCTCGAGGAACATGCGGACGAAGCCCGGCTCCTTGCCGAGGTGGGGGTGGATCATCTTCAGCGCAAAGAGGCGCTCGAAGCCGCCGATGCCGGCCGCGCGCGCGAGGTACAGCATCGCCATCCCCCCGTGCCCGAGCTCGCAAAGGACCTCGTAGCGCCCTAGGCGCGCAGGCGCCAGATTCGCTAGCTCTACACTCACCCAGGGGGAGTCTAACCTCTCAACTCAAGAAACAAAAACTCGGTCGATATGGATTGTGGGGCCCCCCTCGCTCCCACCGCCGGTCCGACCGTAGACTCTCTTTAGAAGCTTGCTGGAATGCTCCATCGGCCTACATTGAGACTTCTCCCGCTTGTGCTCCTGGGCGTGAACGCCGGGCCCGCTTGGGCTCAGTTTGGCGGCGGCCCGCGTCCAGCCACCGATCTACGCCTCGATCTCGGGCAGATGTACTCGCTCGACGACGTGACCGACCGGCACGTCTCCTTCAGCGAGCTCCGTGGTTCCATCGACGGCCGGCGGGACGTGGGCGGAGGCCGGCTCGAGCTGCACGTGGACGGTCGAGGGCGCTATGCCTGGACGGACGTCAGCTCGAACCGCGTGGATTTTGCCCGTCTCAATCTGAGCTTTGGCGCGAACGACGCCGCCTGGACGGTGGCCGTCGGTCGCATGTCCGTCGACGCGGTCGCCAGCGCCAGGGTGGATGGGGCCAGCTTCGATCTCCGGTTGATCCCTGAGCTGCACCTCATCGCTTTCGGCGGCCTCATGCCCCACCCCTTGGACGGCGCGCCCAACGTCGACTTCCTGAGCTTCGGCGTCGGCTACGACGCGCGGACCGACACTCTCCAGCACTCGGGCGGTTTAGCGATCAACCTCTACCAAGGCGGGCTGGACCGCTTCTACGCGACCGAGCGCTTCTTCTGGCGGATCACCAAGGAGTGGCAGCTGCACGGCTTCGTGATCCTCGACTTCGTGGGCGTCAGCGGCCTGCTCGGCGACATCGCGCTGCTTCCACCCGATCAGCAGTCGGCGCTCGAGAAGGTCGACGTCACCAGCGCCGATCTCACGCTGCGCTTCGTCCCTTCCCGCACCTTCGACGTCGCGCTGTCTGGCTCGCACAACCATACGCTGCTGCCGAACCTGTGGTGGACCGACTTCATCGCGGAGGAGCGCGCGCGGCGAGGCTTCGTGCTCGATGGGCCTCAGCCGGTCGGTACCCGGCGCACCAACGCGCGGGTGGTGATGAACTTCCACGTGACGCCGGCGGTGACCCCGTACCTGCGGGCGCGCTTTGATGCCCGCTTCGAAGACGGCAAAAAGGGCTACGAAGGCGCGGTCGGGCTCAAGCTGGACGACGTCGACCTCGGCTACATCGACGTGTCGGGCTCGGTGCGAAGCCTCTTTGGCAATGAGAACGAGCTCATTGGGCTCGCCGCGGGGACCAGCTTCGCCAACGCGCTTGGCCTCGATCTCACGGTCAACGGTCTGCGCGTCGTAGCGGCGGCTCCCGCGACCGGGACCGCGCCGGATCCCGAGCTGCTGCTCGATCTCGGCGCTAGCGTCTGGCTCGACCTCAAGGCCGTTTCCCCTGCGCTCGGGGACGTGCGGGTCATGGCGACCTACCAGGCCTTCATCGCCTCCGACATGATCTTCCAGGCTGGATTCGCGCGGATCGGCTACCGCTTCCGCGAATTGTGAATCGAGGGTGGTGCTTCTGGCCCAATGATGCCAGGGTGGCCCGTTGACATCACAAAACAGACTCCATTCCATGACGGTGCCGCGCTAATGGCGCGCAGGCAGGGTAGAGGCGGAGGCGGGCGCTCGCGCCACCGCGATCCAGGCTACCGAACGACTTGTAAAGGCTGCGGGACGATCGAGACGGTGATCGTGAGACCACCGGCCGGGATCGATCTGTACTGCGTGCCCTGCGACACCAAGCGTCGCGCGGCCAAAGAAGCCGCCGCGGTCGCCTAGAGCGCCGAACCGCTAATCAGACCGGCTGCGGCCGAAGATGCCGTCATTCCTGGGCCAAACCTGCCGCTCCGCTCCTCGGAGTACATCGAGTACGCCTCCGGTGCTCGCGTCACGTTT
>Ga0154020_10008299_pt1 | contig 12046 bp, 12 predicted proteins | sample Klosneuvirus_201_FD_109709 | JGI IMG/M metagenome (GOLD analysis project Ga0154020, IMG submission 109709) | Active sludge microbial communities from wastewater, Klosterneuburg, Austria - Klosneuvirus_20160825_MG | ecosystem: Engineered > WWTP > Aerobic digester > Activated sludge | place... | reverse complement strand
GTTACACACGCATAATAAGCTGGCGCTCCTTAGTCGCTCTGCCCTGCGCAACCGTTCAATTATTGACCAAGAAGAGGTTCTGTCCTTGGGCAGGTGTGCATCCGAGAACAATAGCAGGTCCCAGGCTCACCGATGCCCATAACCAGGATCAAGTCCCTGACATGCATGATCCACCAAGGTCGCTGCCTTTGCTCTTACAACCACCCCAACCCACTGATCCTCCTCACCAATTCCGTGGTATTGCCCATACCCGTGCGCTCGAGCAGGTTCCGTCGATGTGTGTTCACCGTATGTAAACTGATCTCCAATTCTTCGGCGATCACCCTACTGATCTTGCCCTCGGCCAACTTGCGTACAATATCCATTTCGCGGGGAGTTGGACGGTAATGCACGTGGTTTGTGGCGTGTTCCGGTGCGCCGAATTGGACCTGGTCGAAACCGGTGATCTGCCAGCCGATGCTCCCAGCGGGTTTGATGGTGCTGATGTCTTTGCACAAGTTGAAGGTGCTATGTACTCGTCCCGTATTCTTATCCACTTCGAATACTGCGGTTTGGCGTAGGATCTTGATGTATTCGCCATTCGCCCTCCGCATGCGGTAGTCAACCGAAAGCGAAAGCTCCATAAAATTCTCGGGGTTGCGGACCTTGGTCATGGCTTCAGTGGCACGGAAGTCCAAACCGGCGACGATCGAGGCATCCGCCGGGTGCAGCGCATCCATCACAAGTTCCAGATCCACTTCATCGTCATGGTAACCCAACACCTCTTCGAACCCACGAGCGTAGACGATCCGCCCTTCGCTAAAATTGTAGATGTAAAGGAAATGCCCAGGGAATCGTGGGAACTGGCCCAGAAGCTTTTCAAGGCGCCGCTGAAGACCTATGTTCCTTTGTGGAGGATCGGTCCGAAGGTTCTCCATGCATTTGACCAATGACACAACCGCCTGGTCAGTTCGCTTACTTAGGACCGGAAAAGGTCGCCGAGGTCCATTCGGTTCGCTTTGAAGATCCTCCATGCTCAACAAGTTTGGTATTGTCAGTCTCGGGCATATCCTCGGGCGTGCTGTAAGTGACACTTCTCAATGACCCATAAGAACTAAGGAACAAAGGACTTGTGAACTGGTGGCGCCAAGGGAAGAAGCCATCCAACCATGTTCAGGGACAAAGCAATATCATCGTCCAATTCTGGAACAACGTCTTTTTCACAGGTACGGACAAGTACTTTTCGCAGGTGTCCGTATTCCATTCAATTGTAAGCTTGTACCGTTCCAAAAGGATCCACCTACTTCCGACTCGGCCCTGCTATGGAGGGCATCGGCTCTTCTTCCCGAAAGAATTCCAAGGAAGAAATGTCCATCAGATGAACATCTTTGTAATAGTGATGCAGAATATCCAAGTAGTTCATCCCTTCCCGGGCCATCCGCATGGAGCCTTCTTGGCATAGCCCGACCCCGTGTCCATAACCACGCCCTTCCAGCAACACCTTGTCTCCTGTGGTACTGATACTGAACCAGGTTGAATTCAACTTCAGGTCTTCCCGCACGGCCTTCAGCGGGATGTGCGGAAAAGTGTTCCCCAAATACACATCCCTGCATGCAGGCTCGTAGTTCAACAAAGCCTTTTGCTTTGCGGGATCCTTCACCTTGAATTTCCGCTCCAAATAACCCAACCATTCCGCTTTGGAAAGGGTCTTCTTCCACGTGGCGTGCGGCGCTGCAAGACAATACGCGTCCGGTGTGCTGCGGAGGTACGGTTCCTGCTTGCTCCAAAGATCTTCGGCATTCACGGTCTCCCCGCCACAGTTGCTGTGGAACAAGGCATGGATCATCTTGATGTCCGGATCCACCATCACCATGCCTTTGGTGGCTTCCACTGCGAGAAGGATGCTGTCCTGTTTGCAGATCCCGTGGAACACTTGGCAATGGACCGCATCGCAAAGTGCAAACCCCTCACCCGCGTGTTTCCGCTGGTTGCACAAGGCATACGTGCGGCAACTCACGCTCTGCAATTTGTAGTATTCGGCGTGGTGCTCCTTGCCTGCTTCGGCCTGCACCACACCTGCCGTGTACGCTTCCAAGGGTGCCGTGTTGGTGAGTTGCAACTTGCCTCCACTTACTTGCACCTCCACGGCACCGGGGTAGGAACGCTCCGGGTATTTGGTGCCCAACAGGCTCAAACGCACGCCGCTGTGGACCATGCGTGGCACCACTTCGATCCGTTTCTTAGCAGCGATATTCAACTTCAACGACTTGGCAGTGAGCCCATGGCCCGTGGCTTCGATCCGTAGACCGTCATTCAACGGGATCTCTCCTTGGCGCACCCCATCCGCATAAACGGTGCAGTTACCGCGGGAACTCATCACCAACAACGAGCTGATGGTGCGTTGGCGCATGATCCCGATTCGCAGGTCGCGCTCTTGGGCGAGCACGGTCAACGATAACAGGAACGGCAGGATCACCGCAAGTTTCCGCATTTCGCGCCGAAGGTATTCTGTCGCAATAAAGCCGGGATCGGCCGTTCACGTACTTTTCCACACCGCCATGGCGACCGCAGCGGAAGCGCCCGGTCCACCTAGCTTTTCGCGCAATGCGGCCAAGTCCTCGAGCATCGTGGTCCGGTAAGGACCATCCGCCATCAACCGCTCCAATTCGGTGGAAAGATCCTTTACGTTGAGGTCCTTCTGGATCAGTTCACGCACCACCTCACGATCCATGATCAAGTTGACCAAGCTGATGAACTTGATGTCCACCAAGCGCCGTGCGATCCACACATTGAGCGCGCCACCGCTGTAGCAAACCGCCTCGGGCACGCCGAACAACGCGGTCTCCAATGTGGCCGTTCCACTGGCCACCAAAGCTGCCCGTGCAGTGCGCAACAGATCGTACGTGCGATCCGGGACGATCGTGATGGGTGCGGCACCGATCAGCGAACGGTAATTTTCATCCGGGATCGAAGGAGCTCCAGCTAGAACGAAATGGTACTGGGGAAAACGATGCGCCACCTCGGCCATGCGTGGCAAGATCCGCGTGATCTCCTGCACACGACTTCCCGGCAAAAGAGCTACCACGGGCCGTTCATCCGCTCCGGGCAAGGGTTCCAATGCAGTACGGCCTTCCTGTTCTATGGCATCCAACAGTGGGTGGCCGACGAACTGCACTTCCATATCATACGTCGCATACCACTCCTTCTCGAAAGGAAGGATCACGTACATGTGGTCCACGACCCGTTTGATCGTGTGTACGCGGCCCTTCTTCCAGGCCCACACTTGCGGACTGATATAGTAGTGGACAGGGATGCGACGCTCATGCGCCCATTCCGCGATGCGTAGGTTGAACCCCGGATAGTCGATCAAGATGATGGCATCCGGCTTGAAAGCTTCAATATCCTTCTTGCAGATCTCGATATTCCGCAGGATCGTGCGCAAGTTCATGATCACTTGCGTGAAGCCCATGAACGCCAATTCGCGGTAGTGCTTTACCACTTCGGCCCCGGCCGCTGCCATGCGGTCCCCGCCCCAAGCTCGCACGTTCAGCTCGATTCCATCGGCCGCGCTCAGATCGAACAATTCGCGAACGAGGTTGCCGCCGTGCAGATCGCCGCTGGCCTCTCCCACTATCATGTACAAGCGCTTGCCCATCGATCAGAAACTGAGCACCACAATGGCTACCGCGTAGACGAAGGTGGCTCCGATCACACCACGCATCGCTTTCGGACGACCCAACCGATCGAACCAAAAGAACAAGGCCAGATTGGCAAGCAGCGAGAGTGAAAGTACCGGTCCTTGATATTCACGTGTTCCGAGGAACAGGTCGGTGATGAACCAACCGAGTTCCAAGTGCGGACGAATGCTTGTAACGTACATGGTGCCATAGACCAAAAAGCCCAGTACAGGGGCAAACAGACCCAGGATAACACCCAAGCGGACACTATCCGAGGGCATGGTCCCACGTGTTGAGTGCTGCAATGCTGTGGTGTGCGGTCATGTCGAATTGGGTGGGAACGATACTCGCACACCTGTTCCCCACGGCCCAAACATCGGTGTCCTTTCCCTTGTCCTCACTACGGAATTCGCCACGCAGCCAGTAGTATTCCTTGTTTCCGGGATCAAGGCGCGTTTCGAATTCATCTTCCCAATTCGCTTTCGCTTGGCGGCACACCCGCATACCCTTCAGCGGTGATCCATCGGTGCGTGGCACGTTAACGTTTAGGCATGTTCCATCGGCCATGCCGTGCTGCAAGGTGTTCGCGACCACACTTCTCACCACCGGACGGACTTGACTGAAGTCGGCATCAATGGAATGGTCCATGAGGCTGAACCCGATGCTTGGAATATTCTCCATTGCACCTTCCACCGCCGCGCTCATGGTGCCGCTGTACAATACATTGATACTGATGTTCGCGCCATGATTGATCCCGCTCACCAACAGATCGGGCTTGCTGCCACCGAGCAGTTTGTAGATCGCCAACTTCACACAGTCCACTGGTGTGCCGCTACAGCTCCAAGCCTCCACGCCGTCCATCAAGTGTACCGACTGAAGGCGCAGGAAACTGTGGATGGTGATCGCGTGTCCCATCGCGCTTTGCGGCTTGTCCGGGGCAACGACCATGACCCGACCGAAAGGGATCATTTCCTCCACCAAGGTGCGGATGCCCGGCGCGAAGATCCCATCGTCGTTGGTCACAAGTATCAAAGGGCGGTCGTCTTTCATGGGCCGCAAAAGTACCCCAAGTGGATCCGTATCCCGATCTTTGCCAGCATGAAAACCGCCATCTTCCCTCCGAACGCCGCTAAGCCACTCGCTCCGTACACCCCCGCCATCCAAGCCGGTGGTTTCGTTTTCCTCAGTGGCCAGATCGCGCTGGATGAGGCGGGCAATCTGCACACCGGCGACATTGCGACCGAAACGCACAAGGTGATGGACAACATCGGTAATTTGCTGAAAGCCGCCGGACTGGACCATTCACACTTGGTGAAAGTGACGATCTTCCTAGGTGATATGGCACATTACGCCGCGGTGAACGAAGTATACGGCACTTACTTTTCTGATGTGCCGCCAGCCCGCGAAGCAGTTGCCGTGAAAGGATTGCCAAGAGGCGTGAATGTGGAGATCAGTGGGATCGCGGTGAAAGGGTGACGGTTCCTTGTGAGGGCCACATCCCCACCCGATCAGATACGAAGCATCCCGCGGAAACCGCGAACGGCGTAGTACGAAGAAGCCCCGTTGTGGTACACGAAGACTTTGCCATAGCGACGGTCTGCGAAGAGCGCTCCGCCGAGTTCCCGAATGTCGGCCGGAGTACGTATCCAACTCGAAGTTTTCATGTCGAATTGACCGAGTTGTTGCAACGCTCGGTAGTCTTCTTCTCCCATAAGCTCAATTCCCATTTCCGCAGCGAGGCCCATTGCACTGTTCGCAGGCTTGTGCTCTTTCCGGGAATCCAAGGCTTCGCGGTCGTAACAAACGCTTCTGCGGCCTTTCGGGGTTTCCGGTGAACAATCGCAGAAGACGTACTCACTCGTTTTCTTGTCCTGGCCGATCACATCCGGCTCGCCACCGGTTAGATCCATTTCATTGAGAGACCACAACTTTCCGAGATGTGCTTCCAACCGCTCCTGCACATTGGACCAAACAAGGCCCTTATGCCGGACCATGTTCTTTTCAAAGCGTGCTCTCAGCGTTTTCAGAAGTTCCGCCGCTTCGTTGGATGTCAATTCCTTTTTGTGCTTCATTGAATAGATCTATCGCGTTGACCCCATCCATCGCGCGCCTTCCATGATCGCACGGTGCATGTTGTTGGCATGATCGAATTCCCTCAAGTACGCGTATCCCACGCGGATCGTAGTCTTCTTCTTCAACGTGGCGGCTAACCTTTTCGCGGGACCCACCATGCCTTTTCCTTCATTCCCTACTGCTATGAAGACCATTTCCGGAGCGGAGTCCTTGTTGACAACGAATTCGGGTTCCTGCTTCAGCAATGACATCTGATCCCACCACAAACTTGGACTTACGATCATGTAGCGGTTGAACAACCCTGGCCGTTTGAACAGCACTTCAGTTGCCAACAAACCACCCAACGACTGCCCAATGAGCATGCGATCCGGCCCTGTTCTGTAGTGTTGTTCCACGAACGGGACCACCTCATCTCCCAAGTACCTGATGAAGTTCGAGGAACCGCCCGTGGTCGGGAATTTCTCCTTGTCAGAAGTGATCGTTGTAGGAAAGGTGAAGTCGCGCTTCCTATCCACATTGGCAATGCCCACTACGATGCTGGGCGGAAGCCATTTGATCCATTCGAAGCTGGCGAATTGCACAGCACCGCCCACATGGATAATATCCTCGTCCAACGATCCGTCGAGAAGGTAGATCACAGGGTAACTCGCTGCGGTGTCTGCGGTGTAGCCTTGCGGCAGGAAGATGTTCAGCACACGATCCTCGTCCAACACGTTGGAATGGATGTGTTCCGTAACGCCAACTATGAACGGTTCCGGGTCTTGGGTGCGTTGCGCGAAAAGCGATGAAGGGTCAAGGATGACCAGGACAAGAATGGCACCCCATAAGCGGTGGATCATCTTGATCGTGTTTGTGCTTTCCCAATACATGGGTGCGGCATAGCAAAGTCGCCTTCAAGCCAGTCGCTTCAGTTGGCTCCCGTACAAAGCGGTGATCGCAACGGTCATCATCGGTCCGAAAACGCCCAGCATGGACCACGGCAGTATCAGGAACGGGGCGAACAACCCGAGGATCTGGGCCACAGCATAAATGGTGAACCCTTGCTTTTTCCCTTTCCACATGCCCAATGCACCAATGAAACGTCCTATGGTCCGGACCAAGAAGATCAACATCAACGTTACACCGCTGGCATGGAGCAACCCAGCGACTTGCTCCATCATGGTCATTTGATCGGCAGGCATCGGTATGCCGCTCAATCCATCCTGCAACAGTTTCGTGAATTCATCCACAGGCATTTTGGAAACAGCCAACATACCGAAGGTCGCGAGCAGATAGATCAGCATGAAAATGCCGGTATTCAAAAAGGTAAGGATCCCCAGCACGGACAGGATATCAGGACGCTTGGTTTGGCCATTGGCGTCTGGAAGGAATTGTGTTTCGGACATGGTGGCGAAGGTATGTCCCAAGAACAAATGTTCGAAGGACCAACTGCCTAGCACGTTTGGAACGAGACCGACCACGGAGATCGGGCCTATGGAGCAACCAAAAAAGGAGGTCCACCTTCTGTGTGCGTGCGATCCTGATGAAGTTGAACATTGGTCCGTTCCCTTGATCCGCCGGGAAAGGTAGATTTGCAGCCCAACCTGATAGAACTAACCTGATGACCTACGACTTGATCGTTCTCGGAAGTGGCCCCGGCGGCTACGTGGCAGCCATTCGTGCAAGCCAACTCGGATTGAAGACCGCCATCGTTGAAAAAGAATCCCTCGGTGGCATCTGCCTCAACTGGGGTTGTATACCGACCAAGGCCCTGCTCAAGAGCGCCAACGTGTTCGAATACATCAACCACGCCAAGGATTACGGCATTACCGTGGGCGCACCGAAAGCGGACTTCCCAGCGATCATCTCCCGCAGCCGCGATGTGGCCAAGGGCATGAGCAATGGCGTGCAGTTCCTGATGAAGAAGAACAAGATCGATGTGATCATGGGCACCGGTGTGGTGAAACCCGGTAAGAAGATCGAAGTGACTGGAGCCGATGGAAAGAAGCAGACCGTGGAAGGCAAGAACATCATTATCGCGACCGGCGCTCGTAGCCGGGAACTGCCCGCCTTGAAACAGGATGGCAAGAAGATCATCGGCTACCGCGATGCCATGGTATTGCCCGAACAACCTAAGAGCATGGTGGTGGTGGGCAGCGGTGCCATTGGAAGTGAGTTCGCTTATTTCTACAATGCGCTCGGCACCAAAGTGACCTTGGTGGAATTCCTCCCCAATGTGGTTCCCGTGGAAGATGAGGACGTGAGCAAGGCCTTGGAAAAGAGTTTCAAAAAGCAAGGCATCGACGTTATGCTTGGCAGCGAAGTGACCAAGGTTGACACCGCTGGAAAAGGCTGCAAAGTGACCGTTAAGACCCCAAAGGGCGAACAGATGATCGAGTGCGACATCGTTCTGAGCGCGGTAGGCATCGCAGCGAACATCGAAGGCATCGGTCTGGAAGAGGTTGGCATCGTTACCGACAAAGGCAAGATCAAGGTGGATGGCTACTATGCCACGAACATTCCGGGCTATTACGCCATAGGCGATGCAACACCCGGACAAGCTTTGGCGCACGTGGCCAGTGCAGAAGGCATCATTTGCGTTGAGAAGATCGCCGGACAGAACCCGCACACCTTGGATTACAACAACATTCCGGGGTGTACTTACTGCAGCCCGGAAGTGGCTAGCGTTGGCTACACCGAAAAGCAGTGCAAGGAAAAAGGCATGGAGATCAAGGTTGGCAAATTCCCCTTCACTGCAAGCGGAAAAGCCAGCGCGGCAGGTGCCAAGGACGGCTTCGTAAAACTGATCTTCGATGCGAAATACGGCGAGTTGCTGGGAGCGCACATGATCGGCATGAACGTGACCGAAATGATCGCCGAGTGCGTGAGCATCCGTAAACTGGAGACTACAGGTCATGAGATCATCAAGACCGTTCACCCCCACCCCACAATGAGCGAAGCCATAATGGAGGCGGCAGCTGCAGCATACGGCGAGGTGATACACTTGTAGGGCGGAAGCTCTTCCATCCTTATAGGCGGACCGAACCAGCATGTGTGGGATCGCAGGTAGTTTCCAGATCGATCAAGGCCACCCAGCAACGGGTGAACGCATTGATGCCGCGTTACTATGCATCGCGCATCGTGGACCGGACGATTCCGGGAAGTACGCGGTCGGCAGCGCGGTCCTTGGCCAACGTCGGCTAAGCATAATAGATACTTCGCCGTTGGGGCACCAGCCATTTACCGATGAGGGTGGACGGTATACCATCACTTTCAACGGAGAGGTCTTCAACTTCCAAGCCTTGAAGGCGGGGCTGGAAGCGGACGGACATGTTTTCCGAAGTCGAACGGACACCGAGGTGGTATTGCGTCTTTTTACAGTGAAGGGTCCCAATTTCCTGCATGAGCTGAACGGGTTTTTCGCACTCGCCATTCATGATTCCGAGAAGGACACCCTTTTCGTTGCCCGTGATCGGTTCGGCGTAAAGCCTTTACTGTGGACCGTTGTCGATGGGCGCTTTCTGTTCGCCAGTGAATTGCGCGCCTTGATCGCGTTGGGTGCGATACGTGATCCCGACCCCTTGTCCACGGAACAATACTTCACGCACCACTACATACCCGCACCCTATTCGGTGTTCAAGGGAACTCAGAAACTGTTGCCGGGCCACATCATTTCAATAGATGCCTCTGGGGCAAAAGTGGAACGATGGTACGATCCGGTTGAAGCAAGCAAACGCGTGGATGTGCGTCCCGATCCCAAAAAGCAACTTTTCGACCTGCTCAATGATGCGGTGCGTTTGCGCCTGATCTCGGATGTGCCGGTCGGGACCTTTTTGAGCGGCGGGGTGGACAGCAGCATCGTGAGCGCCTTGGCGGCCGCACATCACAAGCACTTGCACACCTTCAGTATCGGATATGCGGATGATCCGTTCTTCGACGAATCGCCTTATGCGGAAGAAGTAGCGAAGCACATCGGAAGCGAGCACCATTCCTTCAAATTGACCCGTGAAGAGCTTGCGGAGAACTATGCGAAATTGCTCAAAGCCACGGATGAACCCTTTGCCGACAGCTCGGCATTGCCATCATTGATACTCTGTGAACGTACCCGTAAGAAGGTGACCGTGGCGTTGAGCGGTGATGGCGCGGATGAGGTCTTTGGAGGATACCGAAAGCACCAAGCCGAATTGCGCTGGCAAGCCCCAGGAGCCGCTGAAAAAGCCGTGCTCGCCCTAGCCCCCTTGTGGCGTATGCTCCCACGTTCGCGCAACAGCCCATGGCAGGATCGTGTGCGCCAATTCGACCGGTTTGCAAGTCTGGCCAGTTCCGGCCCAGAACAGCGCTTTTTGGAATTGGCCTCATTCGCCGATCCACAACTCGCCCAGCAACTCGTTACATGTCCTTCATCCGCAGCGGAAAGGACTCAAAGGCAGCAAAGGATCACTTCGCCTTTGAGCTTGTTGCCCGGAATGAATGGCGTGCTCCTCGCTGACCTGTTCACCACCCTGCCCAACGACATGTTGCACAAGGTGGACCTTACGAGCATGGCCAATGCATTGGAAGTGCGCACGCCTTTCCTCGACCTCCGCGTGGTGGAATTCGCGTTCGGTCTTCCAGCGGAGGCCAAACTCCGCTTGGGTTCAGGGAAGTTCATTCTTCGAGATACTTTCGGTCACCTATTGCCTTCCACGGTGATGACCCGCAGCAAGAAAGGGTTCGAGGTGCCCTTGTTCGACCTTTTGCGCGGACCGCTCTCAGGGCTTGTTCGAGCGATGATCACCAAGGAAAATGTGGAAGAAGCAGGCCTGGTCTGGATGCCAACGCAACTAGTCATGGCCGAATTCAACTCCACTGCCCCAGGTACCTCACAGGCAACCGTTCACGCTTTGCTCGTCTACTTGTCATGGTGGCAGCGACACATGCGTTGATCGATCCAACGACACTGCCCGTTCCGTAGGTTACCTTTGCCGACCGTTCTCGCGTATGCCAAGAATACTCCGCATCATCAACCGTTTCAATTTAGGTGGCCCCACGCACAATGCGGCCTACTTGACGCGCTACTTGCCAGATGACTATGAAACCCTTTTGGTAGGCGGAAGCGAAGAAGCGAGCGAGGTGGGAAGTCACCATATTTTGAGTTCAATGGGTGTTAAACCCTTGGTCTTGCCAGAACTGCAACGGGAAGTGGCCCCTTGGAGGGATCGCGGCGCGTATAACCGGATCAAGGAATTGATCAAGGAATTCAAACCGGACATTGTGCATACACATGCAGCAAAGGCCGGTGCCGTGGGCCGAATGGCTGCTGCGGATCTTGGGGTGAAGGCGATCGTACACACTTTCCACGGCCACGTTTTCCACAGCTATTTCGGGCCCGTACGCACCGCACTTTACAAGAATATCGAACGTTATTTGGCCCGTCGTTCCTCTCGTATCGTGGCCATTAGCGATAAGCAGAAGAATGAATTGGTGGAAGAACACCGCATAACTTCTGAACACAAGGTGAGCGTTATTCCACTTGGATTCGACCTCTGCCGTTTCCAAGAGGACCAGATCGCCAAACGTGCACTTTTCCGCAGGGTGTATGGGATCTCAGAGGACGAGATAGCCATTGGCATCGTGGGTCGGCTGGTTCCCATAAAGAACCATGACCTGTTCCTTGAAGTCATATCCAATGTGGCCAAACGTTCTGGCCGGCGGATCCGAGCATTCATCGTCGGTGATGGGGAGGAACGCGAACGACTACAGCAAAAGACCCAAGAATTGGGCATGTCCCAAGTGATGGGACCCTATTTCAATGGACACGGTTTCGGCCACGGGATCAACGGTAAGCCCATGGTGGCCAACGCGACCATAACGTTTACCTCCTGGATCAAGGAGGTGGACATTGTGAACGCGGGGGTTGACATCATCATGTTGACAAGTCTCAATGAAGGGACCCCCGTCAGCCTGATCGAGGCCCAAGCGGCCAATAAGCCCGTGATCACTACCCGTGTAGGAGGAATTGAGAATGTTGTGGCACAGGACAAGACGGCCTTTCTGAGCCCCAGCGGGGATGCACAAAACCTTGAGGAACACCTTTTGCGGCTCGTCGAGAACGAAGCCTTGCGCAACACAATGGGCAGCGCTGGGTGGGACCATGTGCGCGAACGATTCCATTTTACCCGGCTTGTTCGGGATACGGACGCGATGTATCGTTCACTCCTGAACTGACCATGGCGCGTCTGGATCGCTACTTTTGCGCGCACATGACGCGGACCTTTCCACGCAGCGGGCTTTTTGCCCTATTAGGGGTATTGCTCCTTTCTGGCTGCACCTTGAACAGAGATATCATGTTCAAGACC
>Ga0154020_10008298_pt1 | contig 12047 bp, 9 predicted proteins | sample Klosneuvirus_201_FD_109709 | JGI IMG/M metagenome (GOLD analysis project Ga0154020, IMG submission 109709) | Active sludge microbial communities from wastewater, Klosterneuburg, Austria - Klosneuvirus_20160825_MG | ecosystem: Engineered > WWTP > Aerobic digester > Activated sludge | place... | reverse complement strand
GCTGATGGGCCACATGACGGGGGTGAGCCAGAAGAGGAACTGCATCGACACCGCGACGATCTGCACGGCGTCGCGGAAGAACGGCGCGATGGCGGCGGTGATCAGGCCGAGGCCGGCGACGAGGGCGTAGAGCGCGAAGAAGTAGTAGGGCACGAGCAGGAACGTGCCGCGAATGGGCAGCCCGGAGACGGCCACGATGACGACCACGAGCCCGAAGACGGCGACGTGGACGAGCGACGACGCGACCAGCTTGATCGACGGCACGATGGCCACGTCGAAGAGCACCTTCTTCACGAGGAACCCGTACTCGAGGAACGCGATGGTCGTCGTGGAGAGGGCCTCGACGAAGTAGAACCACGGCGCCATGCCGACGATCAGCCAGACCACGAACGGCACGCCGGACGGGGGTGGAGCCCGGAACCCCACCTGGTAGATGAACAGGTAGAGCAAGATGGTCAGCACCGGCTGCACGAACGCCCAGGTGGCGCCCAGCAGCGAGCCCGTGTAGCGGGCGCGGAAGTCGTTCTTGGCGAGCGACCAGACCAGGCCACGACGGCGGAGCGGGGCCAGCGCCTGGTCGAGCAGCGACCCGGTGTCCGGGGCTCCCCCCCGCGCATCCCTCGTGATGTCCGAACCGACCACGGGCCCGCCTATAGCTCGGAAAACCGGGCGCGCATCCGGTCGCCGAGCCTCCCTGCACGCCGCCGTCGCCGAGGGCCCCCCGCAGAGCTAGAAGGCCCGGGATGCAGACGAAGGTGACCCATCTCGTCACGGGCGGCGCCGGCTTCATCGGCAGCAACCTGGTGGCAACCCTGCTCGCGCGGGCAGATGCCCGGGTGGTCGTGCTCGACAGCCTCACGTACGCAGGGAACCTCGACAACCTCGAGGGCCTGCCGGGAGACCGCTTCCGCTTCGTCCACGGCGACATCTGCGACGCCCCGCTGGTCCGCCGCCTCTACGCGGAGGAGAAGCCCGACGTGGTGTTCAACCTCGCCGCCGAGTCGCACGTCGACCGATCGATCGACGGCCCCCGCGCCTTCGTCGAGACCAACGTGCGCGGCACGTTCGAGCTCCTGGAGGCCGCGCGCGCCCACCTCAAGGACGGCGGCAGCGAGCGCTTTCGCTTCGTGCACGTGTCGACCGACGAGGTCTTCGGCTCCCTCGGCGCCTCGGGGTTCTTCACCGAACGCACCGCCTACCAGCCCTCCTCGCCCTACTCCGCGACGAAGGCCGCGGCCGACCACCTCGCGCGGGCCTACCACCACACGTTCGGTGTGCCGACCCTCGTGACCAACTGCTCCAACAACTACGGCCCGCGGCAGTTCCCGGAGAAGCTCATCCCGCTGATGATCCTCAACGCGCTCGAGGGCAAGCCCCTGCCGGTCTACGGCGACGGGCTCAACGTCCGCGACTGGCTCTACGTGGACGACCACTGCGCGGCGCTCGCGCTGGTCGCCGAGCGCGGCACCCCCGGCGAGACCTACGTGGTTGGCGGCCGCAACGAGTGGACGAACATCGAGATCGTGCGCCACGTCTGCAAGGTCCTCGACGAGCTCCGGCCCGACCCGGCCGGGCCGCGCGAGCGGCTGATCACCTACGTGAAGGATCGCCCCGGCCACGACCGGCGCTACGCGATCGATCCGAGCAAGATCGCCGCGGAGCTCGGGTTCTCTCCCGCCGTGGACTTCGCGACCGGGATCCGACGCACCGTCGAGTGGTACCTCGCCCACCGGCGCTGGTGCGAACGCATCGCGACCGGCGGCTACCGGCGCGAGCGCCTCGGCCTCGAGGTCCAGCCGTGAAGGGCCTGGTCCTCGCCGGTGGCTCCGGCACGCGCCTGCGCCCGCTCACGTACACGGGCGCGAAGCAGCTGGTCCCCGTCGCCAATCGGCCGGTGCTGTTCTACGTGATCGACAACCTGGTGCACGCCGGGGTGACGGACATCGCGGTGATCATCTCGCCCGAGACCGGCGGCGAGATCCGCCGAGCCCTCGGCGACGGCAGCGCCTTCGGTGCACGCCTCGAGTACATCCTCCAGGACCGGCCGGCGGGCCTCGCCCACGCGGTCGCCACGGCGCGGCCGTTCCTCGAGGGCAGCGACTTCGTGATGTACCTCGGCGACAACCTCGTCGGGATGAAGATCCAGGAGGCGGTCGAGGCGTTCACGGCCGACCCGTCGCTGGCCGCTTCGGTGATGCTCAAGGAGGTGCCGAACCCGTCTTCCTTCGGTGTCGCCGAGGTGGACGCGGTCGGCAACGTGGTGGGGCTCGTCGAGAAGCCGCGCGAGCCGAAGTCGAACCTCGCCCTCGTCGGGATCTACCTGTTCCGCCCCTCGATCTTCGACGCCATCGCGCAGATCAAGCCCTCGCCGCGCGGCGAGCTCGAGATCACCGACGCCATCAGCAAGCAGATCGAGCTCGGGGGCACGGTGAAGTTCACCCGGCTCACGTCGTGGTGGCTCGACACGGGCAAGAAGGACGACATGCTCCTCGCCAACGACACGGTGCTGGACGACTGGCTGGTGTCGGGGGTGGAGGGTCACGTGGACGGCGAGAGCAAGGTCTCGGGCCGCGTGCGCATCGGCAAGGGCGCGCGCATCGTGCGCTCGGTGATCCGCGGGCCCACGATCGTCGGCGAGAACGTCGAGATCGTGGACTCGAAGATCGGCCCCTTCACCGCGATCGGCGACGGCGTGCGGGTGATCCGGTCCACGGTGGAGCACTCGGTGCTGATGGCCGAGAGCAGCATCACGGACATCCCGCGCCTCGAGGACTCGCTGCTCGGCAAGCGGGTGCTGGTGCGGCCGGGCCCCGCGCGGCACGGGGCTCTCAGCCTGATGGTGGGGGACGACTGCGTGGTGGAGCTGTCGCAGCCGTAGGCGGCTACCAGGACGCGCCGGCGAGCGACTTCTGCAGGTTGCAACCCACCGCCGCGTCCAGGATCGGATACCGATCTTCGCTGCCCTGGTAAGTCCGCAGGCGGCAATCTTCACCGAGCACCGAGATCCTGAACGACGATCCGAAGCTCTGGATGGCTGCTCGCTTCGACCCTGGTTGCGCGTCGCGCAGCAGCTCGCTCGTGAGGTTCGAGCCGGGCGGTGCGGCCTCGCGGTAGGTCCAGTGCCTCAGACGGTCGTACGCGCAGGGCGACGGAGTGCAGGAGTAGGTCTGACGTTCGGGAACGATGATGTCGTAGCGATGCCCGCCCATCGCGGTGGCGGAGGGGACGACGTCCGGACTCGCCGTCGTGGCGAAGTCTCCCTGCGCCCAGGTGTCCCAGACCCACCCGCCCCGCCCCGTACTGGAACTCGTGCCCACGTGCCGGAGGAGCTTCGGTGACGCGTTCTTGTCGATGAGCCAGACGTCGAGGCGGCCCGGGCCCCACGAAGCCGCTGCCAGGCCCGTCGTCTGGAATCGCCCGTTGAACGGAAGCGCCGGCAGCGCCTCCCAACCTCCTCCAGTGGCTGCGTCGTACCAGCGATGGATGATGTTCTGGCGGTCTCCGGCCCAGCCCACGCAGAACACGTCCAGGCGCCCCACACCCCAGGTCGTGACGTCGCACGACGCGCTGGGATCGAACGAGGTGCCGGGCATCGAGCCCCAGTTGTCGGCGTACACGCTCACGCCGCCGTCCGCGCTGCCGTAGTGCTGCAGCATGCCGGCGGTCGTGACGCCGAACACGTCGATCCGGTTGAAGCCCCAGGACACGGCGGCAGGGCTGTTGATCAGCGAGACGTACTGGGCCGGGGGCCAGTAGTTGAACCACGGCTCCGAGTTGGTCTGGACCCGAAGGTGACCGAGCTCGTCGAGCGCGAAGACGTTGGATCGGGTCGAGGGGTAGTCGAAGGGAGCCTTCTGCGTGACGCCCGGACCGTCGACGGCCGTGTTCGCGGTCTCTTCACCGACGGGATCGACGTCCGCGGCCGAGACCGAGCAGCCACCGATGGCGAGGGTGCCCAGGAGTGCGAGGGGGAGGCGGTGGAGTTCCATGCGCGCCGCATCAGCAAGCAACGGACCAAGCACCGGCGCGCGCGACGAGCCCCGTCGTGTACACCTCTCCGCTCGCTTTGGGTCGCGAGCAGGTGTTTCGAAACGTTTCGAATCGGTTTCGAAACACCCGTGACGTCTCGAGCGGCTCACCACCGAGCCTTTCTACGTGAGGGACGACTTGGTCCGACCGTTGCTTGGCGCCCGCGCACTCTGCACCCGACGCTCGGGCGCCAAGGGCAAAGGATCCAAGGAGATCGTCATGTTCGGAAACCATCTCGCGCGCCCCTCGGGGCTCACCCGTCTGGCCCTCGGCGGCCTGCTGTTGTGGAGTACCCAGAGCCTCGGCTGCGCGGTCGACGCGACGTCGGACGCCGCAGCCGTCGCACAGACGGAGAACCCGCTGTGGGTGAAGGGCTCGAAGATCTGGTCCAGCGGCGTGATCCAGGTCTGCTGGAAGACCTCTGGCTGGCCGACGGAGAAGGCGTGGGTGCAGCAGGCCGTACATGACACGTGGGAGGCCGTGCCGCCCGGCGTGGTCAAGTTCGTCGGCTGGGAGGACTGCCAGCGGGAGTGGTGGTCGGGCAGGATCACGAATGGTGTTCCGATCGAGATCAAGGACGACCACCCCCATACGGTCGGCCTGGGGACGGACAACGCCCCGGCGAACCTGTACATCGACAACGGGATGGTCCTGAACTTCACGTACGTGAACTTCGATCCAGGATGCGTCACCGATTACGGGCTGAAGCTGTGCATCCAGGCCACCGCGGCCCACGAGTTCGGACACTTGCTCGGCTTCGCGCACGAACAGAACCGCGGCGACACCCCGGATCTCTGGGTTCCCGGATACGCGAGCTGGTGCAAGGACATGGTGCAGGGCAACGAGGGGGACGCGATCCTGACCGCCTGGGACCGCGACTCGATCATGAACTACTGCTCCACGGAGTGGAACAACCTGGGCCGTCTCAGCGACGGCGACAAGCGCGGACTCCTCACCGCCTACGGCGGGAAGAACGCCGGTACGTCGAGCGCGCCCGGCCAGCAGTTCCAGGCCGACCTCAACGGCGACGGCTACGAGGACGCGTTCGCGCTCTACGACTACGGCGGCGACAAGATGGGCGTCTGGGTCTGGAGCGGCTCCATGAACGGCCTCACGCCGCCGTGGAACGCCTTTCTCAGCGCGCCGGGAGACTGGCGCTGGGGCAACGCCAAGCCGCTGGCCGGCGACTTCGATGGCGACGGCAAGGCCGACATCGCGGCCTTCTACAACTACGGCAACGACAACTCGGCGATCTGGGTCTGGTACTCCACGGGCTCCGGCTTCCTCGCGCCTCAGCTCCTCTGGTACTCCGGCGTCACCAACTGGAGCTGGGAACGCTCGCAGCCCGTCGTGGGCGACTTCAACGGCGACGGCGTGACCGACATCGCGGTCTTCTACGACTACGGCAGCGACGACACCGCCCTCTTCAGTTTCGACTTCCGACGCGGGCGCACCGTCGACGCCCCCGTGCAGCGCTGGCGCAGTGGCGCGGGCAACTGGCGCGCGAGCAACATCAAGCCCGTGACCGGCCACTTCGTCGCCGGTGAGGGCCGACTCACCGACATCATGGTGTTCTACGACTACGGCTCGTCCGACACGGGCTCGTTCCTGTTCCGCGGATTGCCGTGGGGGATCGGCGCGCCCACGCCCAAGTGGAGGAGCGGTCCGGGCAACTGGGCGTGGTCCAACTCCAAGTTCGTCGCCGCCGATTTCAACGGCAACGGGCTGACCGACATCGCGTGCCTCTACGACTACGGCAGCAGCGACGCCGCGCTGTGGCTGTTCTGGGAGGGCAATGGCTGGCCGAGCCAGGTCTGGCGCAGCGGCGCCGGCAACTGGTACCAGCCGGGGACCAGCCTCGCCGCCGGTCGGTTCGCGGGCGGAACGCGCGCGCAGATCGCCGGGTTCTACGACTACGGCAGCGACACCTCGGCGATCTGGACCTTCCGCGGTCCGCTCGCCGGCTGGGCGCCCGTGGCCCAGTGGTACAGCGGGCACTGGAACTGGAGCGCGCCGCGCACCAAGTTCTTCTGAGCGCCAGGGGAGGAGCCGGCCGACCTCACCGGCCGGCTCCATTACAGCCGGTCGATCTCCGTCAGGTGCAGCGCGTCGTCGGTGCGCACGAGCAGCCGACGACCGTCGGGGTGCAGGTGGACGCGCACCGCGTCGGCCTCCGTCGCGAACGCGCGCTGCGACAGGGATTTTCCCGTGTGATCCAGCACCTCGAGCGTGCCGAGGCGCGCCGCGACGATACGGTCCGCGGTCTGCACCACCGAGAAGTGCGCCTTCGGCTTGCGTGGGCTCTTGCCGATCCGCTTCCCGTCGCGCGCCCAGGTGACGAGGCCACCGCCCACGAGCACCAGCGACACTTCCTCGCCGCGCGCGAACAGGCCGCCCGTGGTCGGGGTCGCGTCGGCCCAACGACGCGCTCCCGTTGCGCGATCGATGCAAGCGATCTCGTCGTCGCCGGCGAGCACGAAGCGATCGGGAAACTCGACGATACCGATCACGTTCTTGGGGACGGCGAACTCACACCGCAGCTGGCCTGCGAAGTCGACGAGCCATCCGCGCGCGTCGCCGATCACCAGCACCTCGTCATCGAGCACCCGCAACGCGACGGCCCCTTGCGACAGCCACGGCGTGCGCAGGGTCCCCGCGCCGTCGACCGGGAGGGCGAACACCCCGAAGGCCTCGCTCGACGTGAGGAGCCGCCCATCGGGCAGCCGCGCCATCGTGCGCAGCGCCGGCAGGCCGGCCTGCGTCGACACGAGCGCGTGGGTCACGAGGTCGAAGATCAGCACCTCGCCCTCGTACGTGCAGACGAAGAGGCGATCGCCGTCGAAGTCCACGCCACCGATGCAGCGGTCGGCCGGGAACGGCAGGGTGACGAACCCGGGCGGCGCCGGCTTCTTCTCCGGCCACGGCTGCGCCTTCTCCGGCCACACGAGCTCGAGGACCGGGTCGACGTCGAGCGGCTCGGTCTCGGTGTTGACGAACAGCACCTCGGCCCACGCCGCGAAGAGCGCGTCGAGGGTCTTCTCCTTGCGGGGCGTGAGCTTCTCCTCGTCGTGGTCGAAGAAGACGAGCCTGGGCGCGCCCTTCTTGCGGTAGTCGAGCGCGAAGCCGTTGCCGTAGCCGTCGTTGGTGAAGCGCAGCACGCGCGGAGGATGGAGAGCGAGCTGGTCGGTGGCGACGAGCTCGAGCTGGCCACTGGGTGCGTCGTCGGCATCGAGCTTCCCACCCTCACGGACCTGCCAGTAGAGGCCGAACGGCGCACCGACCTCGAGGTGGAGGGCCCGCAGCATCGGCGGGAGCGTCACACCGAGCCGCGCTTCGACGGCGGCGAGGTCGGCCTCGGTAGCGCGGGTGCCCGAGAGGTGCTGGAGGGTGAAGGTGTCGGGGTGGGCCTCGAGGCGCGCCCGGACGTCGGCCACGAGGGCCAGGAACGCGGCGGCGGACATGAGCGCGAGGTTACATGGTCGTCATCGGCGCTGGCCGACGCCCGTCGGCTCGAGCGCGACGACGTGGACTGGTTCACTTTGGCCTGCGCGCCGAGGAAGTGTGTCGAGCCCGGAGAGCTTGGCACAGGCCATCGGTGGAGACTCTGCGCAAGCGGAGTCCTGCTTGCGTGGGTGACGGCGAAGGGTACGGTCTTGGAATGCGTCTTGCCCCCCCCGCTGTCGTCCTGATCGGGTTGGCGATCCTGGGCGCGCGTGAGGCACGCGCGGCCTACGTCGCCGCAGGCGTGCAGACCACGTCCATCCATCGCGCCTCTGTTGTTCTGGAAGCGGGCTACGAGTACGAAATCCTCACAGCGGATTGCGCGGTCGGCGTGGACCCGTTCATGCACCTCGCCTACGTCACCTCGACCTCCGGTGACGGCTCGCAACACCTCGTCGAGGTCGCCCAGAACGACGACATCGATCCATCCAGCGGCAACTACAACGCACGCGTGTATTGGACGCCGACGACGACGACGACCTACCAAGTGATCGTCCGCGCGTGGTCGGTGGCAGCGAGCGGCTACGGCAAGGTGCGCCTGCGCCGGCGTCCCGTCGGTGGCGCCTGGGGTGCCTACAGCGACGTGTCCACCAGCGTGTGGTTCGGCGGGAAGCTCGTGACCCTCGAGCCGAACAAGCGAGAGTACTGGACTCGCCTCGTGCAGCCTGCCGCGGGCGGCTACGACGACACCGTCGTCTACGCGCTGAGCTCGACCGGCGGGTACGGCATCGAACGCATCATCGGCTACGACGACGACTCGGGCGTCGGGCACATGTCCCGCTACACGTTGCCGACTGGCAAGTACACCGATCTCCTGCTCGTTGGCACGTTCGGCAACGGGACGAGTGGCCAGGTGGACGTGATCGCGAACGACAAGGACTCGGACGCGGATGGCGACGGGCTCGGGGCCGGCCTCGAGGCCGCTCTGGGCATTTGTGACGCGACGACGGCCCCGGGCTGCTCGGCCGTCCTCAACCTGCTCGACTCGGACCATGACGGGCTCACCGATTTCCACGAGGTCTTGGGGGTCGACCAGGCGTCCTGGGATCAGGCCCTTCATCTGCCGGGCTGGGGCGCCGATCCACGCAAGAAGGACGTGTTCGTCGAGGTCGACTTCAGCACCGACTGGGCTGGCACGACCAACCCGTTCACGCAGTGGTACGCCGACAAGACCCAGCAGAAGTACGCCGTCGCGCCGCAGACGAGCATCAAGAACCTGGTGGGGGGCGGGGTCTTCTTGCACTTCGACATCGGCAAGACGGGGGATCCGTGCCCCACCAACCGCACGCTCTGTGGCGCGTGGGGTGGTGGCGGAGACAAGACGAACGCCCACTTCGCGCCCGGCGACGTCCGCAAGGGGAAGTTCCGACATCTGCTGGCGTTCCCAGGCGGCGGTGAGGCCAAGGTGGCGAGCGACTCGGTGAACGCTGGACTGCTCTACGGAGACGGTAGCGCGACCGCCCAGGCCATCACCCACGAGCTCGGCCACTCCGTGGGCCTCCAGCACGGCGGCAACTGGTCGTGGGACGCGAGCACCAAGTTCGGCGACGGAGACATCAACTGCAAGCCCACGTACGTGAGCTTGATGAACTACGCCTTCGACGTGTCGCCGAGCGAGTTCGACGCCGAGTTCAACTTCTCGTTCGGCACCCGCGCGAACGCCGACCCTCGTCGCACGTTCGAGACCCTCTCGCCGGGAGCCTACCTACACTGGAACTGGTTGAGCGCCAGCGCGCCCCGCAGGACGGGGCACAACCTGCCCATTGCCCAGCCCGACGGTCAGCTCGATCTGAACCGGGACGGAGTCCTGACGAGCGGCACCGTCCGCTCGGTGCTGGCCTCGGGCAGAGACCAGTGCGGCGTGCACTGGCTCGTCTTCGACACCCTCGCCCCGCAGGCCTCGGTGGGTTCCGTGAGCCCGAGCATCACCCGCTATGGGGACGGGAAGCTCGTCGCGGTGTACGCGCCGTTCGCGCTCAACGGCGTTCGGTACAAGACGACGAGCCACACGGGGACGAGCAACAAGGCGAGCTGCGACGCCGGCGAGGCGCGGCCCTGGGAGCCATGCCACGGCTGGAGCGCCGAGTACTCGATGCCGGTGGGCTCCGCGCTGGCGGGCGCTGTCGTGAAGAGCCTTTCTGCCACCTGGTGGGGGAGCACGACGGTCGTCGCGTTCGAGACGAGCGACCGCAAGATCTGGGCGAATGTCGCGACCGGCGTCGACGGCGCGGGCCAGCTGACGGGCTGGCTGAGCGAGCCCGTGCTGCTCGCTGCGGACGCCGACAGCGGCGACATCCACCTCGGCACGATGTACGTCTCGACCGCGTCTCCCGCGTCGTTCCCGCAGGACGAGGTCCTCGCCTTGTTCTACACGACGGGTACGGGCGGCTCTGCGAATCACCGCATGCGCTGGGCAACGTCGCCCACCGGAACGTGGACGACCCGCGATCCACTGCTGGCCGGTGGGGCCTCCGTCGACGGCGACGAGTCGCCAGTGGTCGCGGTCTGGCCGGGTCGAAGCCGTGGTGGGCCGAGCTTTGCGAGCGTTGGCGGAGCGTGCGGAGTGTTCCCCACCCGACTCGTGGGTGGCTCGCGCACGTTCAAGTTCCTCTGTTACGACAAGAGCACCGATCGCTGGACCGATCGAACCACGTCCGCGGGCCTCGGCGGCGTGAGCCTTGGCGGGCGTCCCACGCTGGCCTTCCACACGCTCCGCGCGGGCGTGCCCGCCGGGAGTGGACCCACCACGCCCGTCTCGTTGCTGGGAGACGGAACGCAAGGCGTGTTCCTCCTCGCGACGCAGGACGGCGGACGCACGCCCTGGGTCAACGTTTCGACCGGCCTGAGCGCCGCCAGCCCGCCCGGCGCGACCCTCCAGTTCAAGTTCGTGGAGACGTCGTGGCCCCAGCGGAACAACGTGTCGTTGACCCTGTACGCCGACCGCGATCTCACGAGCGTCAAGGGGATCGGGCTCCCCACGCGCGCTGGTGTGAGCAACCTCGAGGTCGGCGGGGTGTTCGACGGCGCCGTGTCGGCCAACCTCGCCGACGGCGACGACTTCACCGTCATGGAGCGCGGCATCTGCCACGGGATCCAGGGCGGCACCTTCTGCCAGACGCCGACCGTCGGCGGCCAGACCTACTTCCCGGGACCGTGAAGGAGACCACGATGCGAAGAGGACACCGACACGCTTCCCTGCTCGGCCTCGCGGCGCTCGTCGCGGCGGCCTTCGGACCGCACGAGTCTGCGCGCGCAGGGACGCCACCGCCTGGCAAGAGCGGGCCCGAAGGCGGCGCACCCGCTCCGGCCATCGAGCGCATCGCCGGCGACCTGAAGGGGGCGAAGCCGTTTCCTGTCGAAGACCCCAAGAAGGCGCGCGCGGTCCCGGGCTGCGTCCAGGCGGCCTACGCGCGCCTCACCGCCGAGGCCAAGACGATCCGGGCAGGGGCGCTGAAGCCGGATGCCGCGGACGAGGCGATCGCGACGCGGAAGCGAGAGATCCTCTCACGCACGGCGCTCCTTGCCGCTGGCTGCCCGGAGGTGGAGTGATGGCGAAGCTAGCGTTGGCCCTGGGAGTGTTTGCGATCGGTCTCGTGGGCTGCGAGTCACCCGCGGCGGCGCCCGACGCGGGCGTCGATGCGGCGCCGGACACCTCCACCGCGCTCGACAGCGCGTTCTCGGACGTCGCGACCGATGCGGCCCTCGAGGCTGAGGCAGACGCCGACGAGGGCTGTGCGCCCCCGTTGTTCCCGCCCCGGACCGATGGCTGCCCTTGCCAGCCCAGCGTCGGGCCGTGCAACAAGGACAACGTCGGCAAGGTCTGCGACTACTTCGGCTTCTGCCCGACCAAGTCAACTCGCGAGACGTGCACGCTGGTGAAGCCCTCGGAGGGCGCGCCGTACTACAACTGGATCGGGTCGTTCGTGCCGTGCCCGGGCACCGAAGCCGGCCCGACGGACGCCAGCGACGGCGGGTGACTGTTGGGATGAGGCCGCTGTTCGCTGCGTGGCTGCTGGTCGGGTGTGCGGGTGCGGCGGCGCCCGACGTGGGCGTCGATGCGGCGCCGGACACCTCCACCACGCTCGACAGCGCGCTCCCCGACGTCGCGACCGACGCGGCCCTCGAGGCCGAGGCGGACGCCGACGAGGGCTGTGCTCCCCCGTTGTTCCCGCCCCGGACCGATGGCTGCCCTTGCCAGCCCAGCGTCGGGCCGTGCAACAAGGACAACGTCGGAAAGGTCTGCGACTACTTCGGCTTCTGCCCCAGCAGTCCGACACGGACGACCTGCACCCTGGTCAAGCCCTCGGAGGGCGCGCCCTACTACAGCTGGATCGCGTCGTTCGTGCCTTGCCCGGGCACCGAAGCCGGCCCGGCGGACACCAGCGACGGCGGGTAGACTGCGGGGATGAGGCCGCTGTTCCCCGCGTGGCTGCTCGTCGTCGGTTGTGCGGGGGCAGCGGCGCCCGACGCGGGCGTCGACGCGGCGCCCGACACGTCCGGCACGCTCGACAGCGCGT
>Ga0154020_10008296_pt1 | contig 12049 bp, 10 predicted proteins | sample Klosneuvirus_201_FD_109709 | JGI IMG/M metagenome (GOLD analysis project Ga0154020, IMG submission 109709) | Active sludge microbial communities from wastewater, Klosterneuburg, Austria - Klosneuvirus_20160825_MG | ecosystem: Engineered > WWTP > Aerobic digester > Activated sludge | place... | reverse complement strand
TCGATGATGACGGGGACGAGGAGGTGCGGGAGGTCCTCGTAGTCCTTCATGTCGTTCATCTTCGGGTCGACGAAGATGAACTTCACCTCGTCCGGCCGCGCCTTGTAGAGGATGGAGGTGATCATGCCGGTCACGCCGACGCTCTTGCCGGCGCCGGTCTGGCCGGCGACGAGGAGGTGGGCATCCGCGCCAGGTCGGCGACGATCGGCTCCCCCTCGACGTCGATGCCGAGCGCGATGGTGAGGAGCGAGGGCGACTTACGGAACTTCTCGCTCTCGATGACGTCGCGCAGGGCGATCAGGTCGCGGTTCTTGTTCGGCACCTCGATGCCGACGGCGGAGCGGCCCGGGATCCTCTCGATCCGCACCTTCTCGGCCGCGAGCGCGAGGGCAAGGTCGTTCTCGAGCGCGGCGATCCGCGCCACCTTCACGCCCGGCGACGGCTTGAACTCGTAGGTCGTCACCACCGGTCCCGGCGTGTAGGCGTCGACCACGCCGTCCACGCCGAACTCGAGGCACTTCATCGTGATGAGCTCCATCGTCCGCTGGAACTCCTCCCGATCCCGCTCGCGGTCGCGCTTCGGCGCGGGGCGCAGGTACTTCTCGGGCGGGAAGATCCAGCCGTTCGACTCCTTCGGCGACGGGAACGGCAGGATCCGCTGCGGCGTGACCTCCTTGATGAGCTGCGCCGGATGGGCGATCGGGCGCGGGGGTTCGGAACGCGCGGTCTCGCGGCGCGCAGGCTCGGGAGCCTGTGCCACCTCTCGCTGGCGTTCTTCGACGGCGGGTGCGAGGGCCGCTTCCTCGAGAGGAGGCTCGCCCGCCGCCGCCTTCCTCGCGGCCGAGGCGGCCACGGCGGGCGCGGGCGAGGCGCCGCTGGCCGCGCCGCCGCTCGCCGCGTTCTGGGCTTCCCGCTTGGCGGCAGCCCGGGCCGCGGCCTCGTGGAGCTCGGCTGCCTCCAGCGGGAAGGCGAGCGTCTTCTGGATGGAGAACCGCCCCTCGCCGCTCTTCTCGCGAACGCGCAGCGTCTTCACGGTGGGGATGTAGACCACCTCGGCGCCCGGAAGATCCACGTCCTCGCCGTCCGCGTCCTTCGGCGAGTCGACGATCGCACGCGCCCGCTCGAGGTGCTTGCGCACGACGTCGCGGCGCTGCTTCTCCTTCCGGGTCTGCTCCGTGGCACGGTCTTTCTCCAGCTGGCGCGCCCGCCACCAGGCGGTCAGCTTCAGCCACGCGGTCCGCGCGGCGTCGCCCAGCGAGATCGAGGTGGCGAGGAGAAGACCCATCAGGAGCGTGGCCAGGAGGAGGATCGCCGCGCCCGGCGGGTTCAGCGCGTTGACGAGGAGCGAGCCGAGGAGGTCGCCCACGAACCCGCCGGCGCTGCCGCCGCCGAAGAACGCGGGGCGGGCGAACGCGACGTGGGCGAGGGGCGCCGAGGAGAGGAGGAGGAGCGCCAGACCGAACCCCTTCGTGCCCCAGGCGGTGACAGGCCGCGAGAGGAAGCGGCGGACGCCGAGCGCGAGGAGCGTGATCGGCACCAGGGCCGAGGCGAGCCCGAAGAACTGGAGCGATCCGTCGGCGTACGACGCGCCCAGCCTCCCGGCCCAGTTCCGTGGCCGGATGGCCGGGTCGGCCACCGACGAGAAGAGCGACGGGTCGTTCGGGTGATACGACACGAGCGCCGCGAGCAGCAGGAGCCCGGCGGCGACGAGGAGGATTCCCAGGAACTCGTCCCGCCTCTTGACGAGGGTGGAGGGGGGCGCGGCGGGGGCGCTCATGCCGGAGGCCTGATCACGAGGATGAGCCCCAGCGTGGCGCAGTAGACGGCGAACGGGAGGAGCTTCATGTTGATGATGAGGCGGAGGAGGACGGCCACCGCGAGGTAGCCGACCACGCCCGCGACGAGCATCCCGGTGGCGTAGGCCGGAAAGGAGCCGGCCGACATGATCGTCTCTCCCTGCCTGAACGCGTGCAGGTTCTCGACCGCGGCGGCGGCGAGGATCGTGGGGATCGAGAGGAGGAACGAGTACTCGGCGGCCGCCTTCCGCGACAGCCCGGTGAAGAGGCCCACCGAGATCGTGTTGCCGGAGCGCGAGAGGCCGTGCAGCACGGCCGAGAACGCCTGGAAGAGGCCCACGAGCGCCGAATCGACGGGGCGCACCTCGTCGAGAGAGCGGCCGCCCCCGCCGCGCCGGATGCCGACGAGCTGCGCGATCGTGAGGAGGATCGCGGTGCCGAGGAGCGCGAAGCCCATCCTCCGGAAGTTCGTCATCCCCTCCACCGCGAGCTTCTTCAGGGGCATCGCGATGGCGCCCGTCATCGCAACCGACAGTCCGAGCAGGAGCACCAGCCGCCACGCGGCTCGCTTCGCGCCGGCGTCGGAAGCGAAGAGCCCGAGAGCTGTCGCGAGGAGGCGCTCACGGAAGTAGATGACGACGGCGACGAGCGTCCCGACGTGGAGCATCACGTCGAAGAGGATCCCGGGCTGCGAGAAGCCCGGCAGGAAGTGCTGGGCCAGCGCGAGGTGGACGGTGGACGAGACCGGGAGGAACTCGGTCAACCCCTGGACGATGCCCAGCAAGACCGCCTGGAAAATGGTGACCGACATCGACGGATTGTACCAAGCCGCGCCGGAAGGGCCCGCCTGGTGCCTCGCGGCGACGCGCCGGCGCTCCACATCGGGTGCGGCCACACGGTCGAACGCACCACCTTCCGGCGCTACGTTCGACCGTCCGGAACCGTCTCGGCTGCCGCGAGCGCGGCCTTCACGGCCGCCTCGGCGTCGACGACGCCCCAGCCCTGCCGATCCACCTCGACACGCGGCAGGCGCCGGGACGTCTTGATGAGGATCCGCTTCGCCTCCTGTGGCGTCAGCGCGGGGTTCGCCTCGAGCATCTGCGCCGCGAGCGACGAGACGATCGGAGCGGCGAAGCTCGTCCCGTCCACGTGCTTGTAAGCGCCGGAGATGACGTTGTTGTCCTTCAGCTTCGCCTTCACCAGCTGGCGGATCATCGGCGGCACCAGGTGGCGGGCGGCGTCGAGCGCGGCGTCGACGCCGGGGGAGTCGTCGATCAGGGCGGCCAGGTCGCTGTCCTTCGCGGCGGCGAGCGCCGTGAGGAGCTCGGCCTGCGCGGCCGTGGGCGTTCCCGGGAGGATCGGCGCCGCCACCCAGATGGCGGGGGCGACCACCTCGGGCTTCTGCAGCCCGTCCACCGTGGGGCCGTAGCTGCCGCGATAGAGCTGGTAGCCGGAGTGGGCGAGCCGGTTCTGGTCGTCGAGCCCGCCCACGGTGAGGACCGAGGGGGCCGACGCCGGCGGCAGCACCGGGTGCTTCGGATGGTTGCCGAGGTTGCCGGCCGCGGCGACGACGAGGAGCCCCTCGCGCGTGGCGTTGTCAGCGGCCTGGCTGAGGCGGTCGTCGAGATAGGAGGCCTCGTAGTCGCCGCCGCAGCTGATGTTCACGATCCGGATGCCGTAGCGGCGCCGGTTGTGGACGACCCAGTCGATCCCCCGGCGGATGTCGTCGTGGACTATCCGCCGCGCGCTCCCCACCTTCACAAGGACGAGGTTCGCCTCGGACGCCAGGCCGCGGTACAGCCCGCCCGAGAGCCTGCCGTTTCCGCAGGCGACGACGGACGTCATCATGCCGTGCCAGCTCGAGTCGTCGGGGACGTGGAGGTCGCGGCGCCGGCCCATTCCGCTCCGGATGTCGACGAACTTCAGGATCCGGTCCTCGGGCTTCACGAGGTCGGGGTGAGCGTAGAAGCCCGAGTCGAGGAAGGCGATGGTGACGCCCCTGCCGCTGTAGGTGTCGGAGGCGCCGATCCGGATGGGCGTGGGGAGGATGGGGACGCCTTGCGTCTCGAACTCGGCAAACCGTTCGCGGGCCTCCTTCTGCGCCTCGGAGAAACGGATGGCGCATCGCCGGCAGATGCCCGACTCGAGCCGCCACCACGGGTTGTTCGAGAGGATGGCGTGGACGAGGTCGTGGTCGAGGATGTGGGCCGGGACGGTGACGCCTCCGGCGAGCTCCTCGCCGCAGAAGCCACAGCTCCGCGCGACGCGGATGGACGCCGGCGACGCGGTGCGCACGTCCGGGCCGGCCGCGGTCATCCCCGCAGCAGCTGGCGCGCGATCACCATCCGCTGGATCTCGGACGTTCCCTCTCCGATCGTGCAGAGCTTCACGTCGCGGTAGAACTTCTCGGCCTTGAAGTCCTTCGTGAACCCGTACCCGCCGTGGATCTGCACCGCGAGGTTCGCGACCCGGACCGACACCTCGCTGGCGAAGAGCTTCGCCATCGACGACTCCTTCGTCGTGTTATGTCCCTGGTCCTTCATCCAGGCGGCGCGGTGGGTGAGGAGCCGCGCGGCGTCGATCTCGGTGGCCATGTCGGCCAGGTAGTTCTGGATGGACTGGAACTCCGAGATGGGCTTGCCGAACTGCTCCCGCTGGCGCGAGTAGGCGAGCGCGCAGTCGAACGCGCCCTGCGCCATCCCGAGCGCGAGCGACGCGATGGAGATCCGGCCGCCGTCGAGCACCTTCATCGACTGGATGAAGCCCTGCCCCTCGTGCCCGAGGAGGTTCTCCACGGGGACGCGGCAGTCTTCCATCACGAGGGTCGCGGTGTCGGACGCGCGGAGGCCCAGCTTGTTCTCCTTCTTCCCGGCGCGGATGCCGGGCTGGTGGAGGTCGACCACGAAGGCGGAGATGCCGTGCGTGCCGGCGGTCTTGTCCGTGACGGCCATCAGCACCGCCACGTCGCCGACCGAGCCGTGGGTGATGAAGTTCTTCGAGCCGTTCAGCACGTAGGAATTGCCGTCCCGCACGGCCACGGTCTTCGTCCCCTTCGCGTCGCTGCCGGCCCCGGCCTCCGTCAGGCCCCACGCGCCGATCAGCTTGCCCTGCGCGAGGGGCACCACGAAGCGGCGCTTCTGCTCCTCGTTGCCGAAGAGGTAGATGTGGTTCGTGCAGAGGCTGTTGTGCGCTGCCACCGAGATCCCCACCGACCCGTCCACGCGCGAGAGCTCCTCCACGACGTTGACGTAGTCGACGTAGGACAGCCCCGCGCCGCCGTACTCCTCGGGGAAGATCACGCCCATCATGCCGAGCTCGCCCAGCTTCATCGCGATGTCGCGGGGGTAGGTCTGCGCCTCGTCCCACGTCATCACGTGGGGGGCGATCTCCGACTCGGCGAAATCCCGCACCATCCTCTTCACAGCGAGCTGCTCCTCGGTGAGCGAGAAGCCGAGCCCGGGAGCGGCCTTCGTCGGCGTGGCGTGAACGTGCGGGGGTGCGAGTGTTGCGGTCATCTTGAGACTCCGTTCCCTGATCTTATCGAACGGGCGCGGGCCCGAGCGAGGCGCCTGGATAGTAGTGCTGGAGGATGTCGCGATACGTCCGTCCGGCAAGCGCCATGCCGAACGCGCCGTGCTGGCAGAGCCCCACGCCGTGGCCCCAGCCGCGGCCGTAGAAGGTGAAGACGGGCTTGCCGTCGTCGCCCTTCCCCGCGGTCAGGTTGAAGAGCGACTCGGGGAGGGCGAGCGAGAAGCGGACCTCGAGGCCGTTCAGGACGACGGTTCCCTGGTCGGTCGTGACCCGGACCTTCTTCGCGCGCCGCGACTCGCCCCGCTCCAGCACCTCTACCTTCGAGACGAGCGTCCCTTTCCGGGACGCGTCACGCTCCTTGAGCTTCGACATCAGCTCGGCGGCGGTGAAGCGGCGCGTCCAGTGGATCCAGGTCGACTCGCGCTCGAACGTCCCCGCCGCGCCGGGAATCGTGGCCACGAGGCCCCACGCCTCGCCGTCCTTGACCAGCAGCCGGCCCCTGTCGCCCGGATAGAGGACGAGCGACGCCTCCGTGCTCCACGAGTCCCCCTGGCCGCGGAAGAGGAGGGCCTTCCCGTTCCACGTGAGGCGCGTCCGGCCCTTCGACGTCTTCACGGTGACCTCGGTCTCGTTCGCCGCCACGAGCCGGCCCTCGACCTCCTCCACCGCGCCGAGGCGGGCGAGGAGCGACGTCCAGAGGCCGGCGGCCTCCTCGGGGCGCAGGGCGCGCTCCACGGGGAGCGCCCCGCCCAGCTGGAACCGCGAGACGAGCGCGAACGCCGTCCGGGCCGCCACCGGCCAGCTCGCGGGCGCGGCGCCCAGCTCGACCTCTTCCAGGAGCGTGGCGGTGTCGCCGAACGCGCCCAGGGTATGGAGGTCGGCGTAGACGGCGGCCGGAGCGAAGCTCTTGAGCGGGGCGGGCGCGGGCTGGCCGAGCCGCGCGGTCAGAGCGGCCCTCACCGTGCCGAGGTCGGCGGACTTCACGTCGGAGCGCGCGAGCGCCGCCAGCATCGAGAGGCCGCGCGTGCCGACGAGGCTCGTCGATTTCACGGTGGTCCGGGACGACGTCTTCAGGCGGAACGGCTCCTCGCCTGTGCAGAGGACGGGAGAAAGATACGGGTAGTCAGCGGGAGCGTAGCCGGGGAAGACGTTCACGGCCCGCTCGGTCTTGCCGCCGCAGGTGGACGTGAACAGGGCGTCCGCCACCTGCCCGCCCCAGAGCAGCACCTCGCCCGCGGTGTCGTCCACGGCGCGATCGGAGAGCGTCTGCTCCACGCTCACGCCGCTGTAGACCTGGCAGCGCGGCGTGGCGCACAGGTCGTAGCCCTCCGCGGCGAAGTCGCCGAGGCGGCGGTACGCGTACGAGCGGGCGGCCACCGCCTGCGCCTTCAGCGCGTCGGGCTCGTTGAAGACCACGGGGCCCATCTCGCCCGGGACGACGCCCTTCAGATACGACTCGAAGGCGACGCGGTTGATGGCGTGAAGGGTGCCGCGCGAGGTGGCGCGGAGGACCAGGTTGCCGCGGTACGTCGAGGCGCCGATCGGGATCGGCGCGCCGCCCGTCGTGGCGATCTCGAGGGGCGACGGAAAGGCGCTCGACGCGCCTCCCAGGACCTCCTTCACCTCGAGGCCCCCCGACGGCGCGGGCGCCGCCGACGGGACCAGGAAGGCGTCGGGCGTGGCCTCGCGGCGGACACGCGCGAGGAAGACCTCGGCGGCCCTTCGCTCCTCCGGCGTGCCGACGCGGACGGCGAAGCGCCCGGCGTTCTCGGCGACGTTCACCGGCACGCCGAGAGCGGTGGCGATCCTCTCCTTCTCGCGTTCGGCGGCCTCGCGCGAGGCGAGCGAGCCCGCCTGGACGACGAAGAGCGCCGTGCCGGTCGGCTGCGGCGGAAAGACCTGGAACGAGCCGACCCGCCGCTCCACGCGGTCGCCGCTCCGGAAGAGCCAGTCGCCGTGCGGGAGGACGTAGAGCGGAACGTCGGTCTGGATCGACACGTCCAGCCTCGGCGCCGCCACCTCGGGGAAGACGATGCGGCTGGACGGAGGCTGGGGTGCCGGTGTCGGCGAGGGCGAGGCCAGCGGCTCGGGTGTCGCGACGGGCGGCGGCGTCGGCGCTTCCCGCGGCGTCACGGGCGCGGGCTTCGGCGCGCAGGCGCCGAGCGCGACCGCCAGGGCGAAACACAGGTGCGCAGCGGCAACGCCGCGGAGCGTCAACGACCGAGCAGCGGCAACGCCGCGGAGCGTTACCAACAGACGACGCTTCAACCGATCTCCGCGCGGAAGAAGTCGCCGAGCCGCCGCGCCCCTTCGACCAAATTTTCAGGGCTCTCCTTCGCGAACGTCATCCGCAGGAACGGCCGGCCGTCGCCCTCCACGACGAAGGCGTCGCCCGGCACGTAGGCCGTCCGGGTTTGCGCCACGCATTTCGGCAGGAGCGCCTTGGCGTCGAGGCCGTTCGGCAGCTCCACCCAGGTGAAGAGCCCGCCGGCGGGATTCGTGAAGGCGAGCGCGGCGGGGAAGTGAGCCGTCATCGCGGCGAGCAGGGTCTCCTTCTGGCCGCGATAGAAGGCCCGCACCTTCGTCAGGTGGGCCTCGTAGTCGTTCGAGGCGAGGTAGCGGTCGAGGAGCGCGGCGTCGAACGTGGACGAGCAGAGGTCCGTCGCCTGCTTCGCCAGCTCCACCTTGGCGAGGAACGGCGCCGGGCCGTGCAGCCAGCCAGTCCGGAGGCCGGCGGCCAGCGTCTTCGAGAAGGAGCCGAAGTAGATCGTCTGGTCCGGAACCCGGGCGGCGAGGGGCGTGGTGTCGATCGGTGCGGCGTCGTCGAACCGGACCTCACCGTAGGGGTCGTCCTCGAGGAGGAGGAGGTCGAGCTCCTCCACCGCGAGCGCCAAGGCGTCCTTCGCGGCCTTCGTCATGGCGAGGCCCGACGGGTTCTGGAAGTTCGGGATCGAGTAGAGCGCCTTCACCTTCGCTCCCTCGGCTCGCAGGCGCTGGACGGTCGAACGGAGGTGGTCGACGTCGATCCCTTCCGCGCCACGCCGCACGCCCACGGGCCGGGTGCGGCGCGCCGCGAGGGCGACGAGGGCGCCGACGTAGGTGGGGACCTCCACGAGCACGACGTCGCCCGGATCCAGGAGGACGTGGAGCGCGAGGTCGAGCGCCTGCTGCGAGCCGGTGGTGAGGATCGTCTCCGGCGCGCTGGTGAGGATGCCTTTCGCCACGCTCCGCGCCGCGACCCGCTCCCGGAGCGGCAGGTAGCCCTTCGTGACGTCGTACTGCAGGGCGCGCGTCGGGAGCGTCGTCAGGACCTCGTTCGCCGCTCGCGCCAGGGCCTCGGCCGGGAACGTCTCGGGGTTCGGCGCGCCGGCGGCGAACGAGATGACGGTGGGGTCGTTCAGCAGGTGCGCCATGGCGCGGATGGCCGAGGGAACGAAGGCCCGGGCGTCCTCCGAGTAGAGAGCGTCGAGGTCGATCGTCATGCGGGGGGCGCCGGATAGGCGACGGGCGGGACCAGTCCTGGCGTCGGGGTGGGGAGGGCGGGCGCGATCGCGGCGCGCGGCGTCCCCCAGAAGGCGATGAAGGCGGCGTTCGCCACCAGCTGGGCCGCCGCGCTGACGGCCATCTGCACCACGGCAAGGAGGACGACGACGACCGCGAAGGCGGCCGCGAAGCCCCGGTCCTCGGGCGACATCACCGTGATCAGGAAACGCGGAGCGGCGATGACGCTGCTCGCCGCCATTCCCACGGCGATGAGGAGGAGATAGAGGAGGACGCTCCCGCCCAGCGTCCGCTTGATCAGCGCGAGCCCCTGGCTCACCGCTTCTGTCAGAGACAGGTCTTTCTCGACCATCTCGCGTGACGCGGCGTTCAGCGCGATGTTGCAGAGCGACGTGACGACGATCATCACCGGGATGCCCGCGATCATCAGCAGAAGGCCCACCACCCAGGGCCCGCCGCCCGAGATCGCCGTGTAGAGCAGGCCGGCGGCGCCTGCCAGGAAGACGAGCGCCCCCACCGAGACGCCGGCGCCGTAGACGTTGAAGAGGCCGAACATCCGGCCGAAGAAACGCCGGGCGTCCCGAAAGAAGAGCGGCCCCGCGGCGGCGACGTGGAAGTCGAGCCGCCGGCCGCGCTCGGGAGCCTTCAGGTCGGCGGCCAGGAGGACCGACATGACGCCTCCCCGCACGAACGCCGCGAGCAGGGCGACGACGAGGAGCGCCACCGCGAGAACCAGGAGGCAGATCAGCCAGGGCGCGCCGTCGGTGGTGAGCGACGTCAGCACGGCTTTCACGAAGCTGGCGACCCCCTCGCGGTTCCGGTCGAACGCGCCGAACCCGCCGAGGAGCGCAAGACCGAAGTAGAAGGCGAGGGCGACGAGCGGCAGGATGATCACGATACCCGCCGCCACCCAGAGAGCGAGCGGCGCCAGGATGAGGCCGGGGTTGCCGGCCACCGCCAGGAACCCCCGCGTGAGGCTGTCGACGAGGGAGCGAGGCGTCATGCGAAAGCGCGCCCCTGCTTCACTTCCTTGCGGAAGTCCGGACCGGCGATCGTCACCAGCTGGCACATCTCGTAGAGCCGGCTCCTCACCGCGCTCCCGACCCGCACCTCCAGCGTCTCCACGCCCGGCTTGTCGGCCTGGTCCGTGAAGTTCGTCGTGATGATGGTGGTCCTCTTCTTGTTGTAGCGCATGTTCAGGACGCCGTAGAGGACGTCGCGCACCCAGTCCGTCGGGCGCCGCGCGCCGAGCTCGTCCAGCACCAGCACCTCCACGTCGCGCAGAGGGCCCAGGATCTCCTCCGTCGATTCGTCGTTTCCGCGGGCATAGCTGGCCTGGATCCGGTCGAAGAGGTCGGTGAAGTCGACGAAGAGGCCGCGGGCGCCGCGGGCGTCGACCAGCTCGGCCAGGATGGCCGCGGCCAGATGGGTCTTCCCCACACCGACCGGTCCGAAGATGAGGAGCCCGGCGGAGACCGCGGGGTAGGATTCCACGTATCGCCGCGCCAGCGCCTTCGCGGCTCGCTGCGATTCCGTCACGCCGTTGTAGTTCGCGAGCGAGCAGCCGCGGTAGCGCTCCGGAATCCGCGCGCCGCGCCGCCGCCCCTCCGAGGCCACGCCCTGCCGGCACGAGCAGGCGACGAGGCGCCGGCCGTCGGGCGTCTCGAGCACGCCGAAGCCCTTGCACGCCGGGCATTCGGCCGGGGTCGAGAGGGAAACGAGCATCCCCTTCATTCTAGTCGTGAGAGAGTCCATCCGATGCCCCGCCTCGAATTCCGTCTCCCTCTTCCCGGTGTGTTGCAGCAGGCCCTCTTCGAGTTCCACCGCGATCCCCGCGCCCTGACCCTGCTGACGCCCCCCGAGAAGCGGGTGACGGTGGTGGAGCGTCCCGCGGAGATGAGCGCCGGCGCTCTCGTGGTGCTGCGCGTCACCCAGCTCGGCGTTTCCCTCACCTGGGTGTCGGTGATCGAGATCTGGGATCCGCCCCGCTCGTTCGTGGACGTCCAGGTGAAAGGCCCCTTCGCGCGGTGGCGTCACGAGCATCTCTTCTCGGACGGCCTCCTCGTGGACCGGATCGACTACGAGGTGCCGTTCGCCGCGTTCGGCGGGCGCCTCGTCGACCGGCTTTTCATCCGTCCCGACCTGACGTCCATGTTCGCGCATCGCCACCGTGTCACCCGCGAGCAGCTCCTTCCTTCGTAGGGGAACTTTTCTGACCCGTCAGGGGTCTCATCCACCGTGACCTTCGCCGCCGCCCTCGACGTGACTTTTTTTGGGACAATGCCTCCCGTGGCGGCGCTTTCAGCACCCGACAGGTCCGATTGGCAGGGCGACGAGCGCGCCCTGACGCGCTTCCTCGCGGGCGACGTGCTCGGCTTCGAGCAGATCGTGAAGCACTACTCGTCGATGGTCTTCTCCCTCGCGGCGCGGATGGTGGGACCCGGCGAGGCCGAGGACATCGTGCAGGAGACGTTCCTCCGCGCCTACCGCGGCCTCGAGACGTTCCGGGGCGAGTCGAGCCTCAAGACCTGGCTCTTCGCGATCGCGCTGAACCGGATCCGCGCGCGGCAGGGAACTCTCGCGAAGCTCCGTTCCTTCTTCGCCACGGCGCGGCCGACCGACGAGGACGACGGCCCCTCGCTGATCGACAACGTGGCCGACGGCGCGGCCTCGCCGGAAGACGACACCCTGTCCCGCGAGGCGCTCAAGCGCCTCCATGCTGCGGTGAAGGAGCTCCCCGACGATTTCCGGCTCGCCGTCGTCCTTCGCGACATGCAGGGGCTCAGCTACCAGGAGGTGGCCGAGACGCTTAAAGTGCCCATCGGCACCGTTCGCAGCCGGATCGCCCGAGGAAGGGCTATCTTGAAAGAGAGGCTAACGTGAGCGCGCGCCCCCGGCTCGAAACCATGGCGGACGAGGATCTCGACCTCCTCCTCTCGCGGTCCCTGGACGACGACCTCGCCGCCGAGGACGCGCAGGAGCTCGACGCCTATCTGGCGACGCACCCCGAAGCGCGCGCGCGCCGCGATGCGCTGGCCCGGGTGGTGAAGGGCCTGCAGAAGCTCCCCGTCCACGCCGAGCCGTTCGCGCTCGGCACCCGCGTCCACGCGCAGGTCACGGAAGACGCCAGCGCCTTCGGCTCCGCGTGGCATCGCTTCGGCATCTACCCGCCCCCCGGCCTCGCCATCGCCGGGGCCGCCTTGCTCGGCCTCGTCGTCGTC
>Ga0154020_10008295_pt1 | contig 12049 bp, 12 predicted proteins | sample Klosneuvirus_201_FD_109709 | JGI IMG/M metagenome (GOLD analysis project Ga0154020, IMG submission 109709) | Active sludge microbial communities from wastewater, Klosterneuburg, Austria - Klosneuvirus_20160825_MG | ecosystem: Engineered > WWTP > Aerobic digester > Activated sludge | place... | reverse complement strand
TGGTCTTGGCTCCAGAAACTGAGCAGCCGCTCAGGCGAATCATCGAGGAAAACAGGAACAGAAGTGAACTTCTCGCATGGGGCGTCCCTCCGAGACGCAGAGTGCTGCTTTACGGCCCGCCCGGTTGCGGCAAAACACTCGCTGCGCAGGCTCTTGCTGGCGAGCTCGGCCTACCACTGCTCACGGCTCGGTTGGATGCACTGTTCTCTAGATTCCTCGGAGCAACCGCAGTCCACCTAAAGACGATCTTCGAAGAGATGCCGCGGAAGGTTGGCGTGTACTTTTTTGATGAGTTTGATTCCATCGCGAAGCATCGGGGTGACGAGCATGAAGTCGGGGAAATGCGCCGCGTGGTCACTTCTTTTCTGCAGCTGATGGACGCTGACCAGAGCCCTGGCCTCATTCTCGCGGCAACCAACTACGAGAAGCTCCTCGACAGAGCGGTCTTTCGAAGGTTTGACATGGTGGTGGAATTCGCTTTGCCGTCGAATATTCTCATTGAGCGTCTGATTGCCAAACGGCTCGGCCGATTCCGGTTGAGTCGGGAATCGACTAGGCGAGCAGCTTTAGCCGCCGCTGGAGCAAGTTTTGCGGACGTCGCGCGAGCGTGTGATGACGCCGTGCGAACGATGGTGCTCAGCCATCGGAGCACACTCACCAATGAAGACTTGGCCCACGCAATGACCAGCATTCACTCGCGGCCCTCTGGCCAGTAGTACAACAGTGACAGACTCGGGGGCGGAAGATGCCAGAAGACCTACCGTTCATTCGAGGTGCTGCCAAAGCCACTCATCGCTTCATCGTGCCAGGGAGAGGCGGCGGCAAGAGACTGCCACCGCCACCACGCGACGCTGAATCGCATAAGGCTCGTTTAGTCAGTGAGTTGGACGCAATTCTTGCCCGGGTCAACGGTCGGGCGGACGACGGCTTTGCGGAGATCCGGAGGGAACGTATCGCCGTGGTGCCCGAAGACGGCCACCTCGTTCATGGCGAGAGCTTCGGAGATAGTCGCTCAGATGTCCGTGTGGTCGCCGTTGACCCGGAGTCCGGGTTCGTCATCATCGATACCCCCGACCCGCGACTGACGCATTTTCGGAGGAAGTTGGACGCGTACGTGAGTGACAAACGTACCAAGGCGGGGAATCGGCAAAACGCGCCGGCCGTTGAGCCCGTGGCAGCCATCCGACTCGCAGAAGTCGGCGACCTAGCGGGACCGCTCTTCATTGCCGGGAAAGTTGGGATCGATGAAGACGAGGAGCGCTGGTACGAACTGGCCTGCAGAGGTGGCTACCGACTCCCGGTCGCTGAGACGGCCGCGACGCGAGCCCAATTGGAATCCGCGTCTGCGGTTCTTGGTTTCGGCGTAGCGGGCACTTTTGAGGTGCCGGAACGCCTCCTCGTTTTCGCGAAGTTGAGCCTCAGGCAGCTTGTGCAGCTCATCGAGCGCGCGGACTTCGTTTACGAGTTCGACCTGGTAAGTCAATCTCTCGCCAACTGGGTGATGCTAGAACATCACCCCCAGCTGCCTCTCGCCCCAATCCTCCCCCCAACGGAAGACTCGCCCGCTGTCGCGCTCTTGGACACAGGTGTCGCAACGACGCACCCGCTGCTTCAACCGTTCATCCGACACGCCGTTTCCAGCGTCCCAGGCGAGCCGTCCCCCGAGGATATCCATGGGCACGGAACCAACATGGCTGGAACCGCGCTCTTCAACGGACTTGGAATCCAGCTGCTCAACGGCGCCGTTGAATCAGGGCACTGGCTGGATAGCGCCAGAATCTTGGTTGCGCCGGGAACCGGTTCTGCCGAGGATGACCACCGCCGCTATTGGCCGGAAATAACCTCTGAAGGCGTTCTTGCGCTCGAGAGGCTTGATGGTGAGATTCCGCGCCGCCGTGTCTTTGCCATGGCCGTGGCAGCGGAGGACTCAAGGCTACCTGAGGCGACACCTTGGAGTGACGCCATTGACATCCTGGCCTTTAATCCTGGCGGCGACTCCGGTCGGCTCATCTGCGTGGCTGTTGGAAATGCGGATGTGTCGGACCTGAACCTCATCGAGGGTTATCCTCAGCTCAATCTAACGCAAACCCTCCTCGACCCAGCGCAAGCCGCAAACTGCATCACAGTTGGCGCATTCACCGAACTCAGTCAACTGCCGCCCACCCACCTGCCGCCATGGCGGCCGGTCGGCGCAGTCGAGGGCCTGTCACCTCACTCGCGGTGCGGGCCTGTGAACCATGGCCGCTGTGTAAAGCCTGACGTGGTTTTCGAAGGTGGCAATGTCGCCTACGACGGGATGGCGATTGACGCCCAAGTTGAGACTTTGAATATCTTGACGTCTTCCCGGCGGCACCAGCTTGGGCAACCTCTCGGGACCATGTTCGGGACCAGCGGTGCTACGGCCGTAGCTGCGCGGTTCATCGCCGCCCTGTTAAGAATGCATCCTGGCCTTTCGTATGAGACCGTTCGGGCCTTGGTTGTTCACTCTGCTGTTTGGACAGAGGCCATGCGTGCGCAGTTCCCTAGTCTTCAGGAGCGCCTCGCCGTGTTCGGAATGGGTGTTCCTAACTGGGAGTTGGCGTCTTCATGCGCCACCGAACGCGCGTCCGTGATATTTGAGGACTCACTGCCTAACCGGACCATTGCCGAAGACCAAAGGGTGGCGAAGTTCTGCGAATTGCCCGTACCACTGGATGCGGTCGCAGCCACCGGACCAGTCGAATTGCGCGTCACCCTGAGCTACTTTGCCGAGCCGAACACCGTGAGGCGAACCTCGATGCGAGGCATGGGCCTCTACTGGGACATGCAAGGCCCGGCCGAGACCCCCGAGCAGTTTCGTGCTCGCGTCAATGCTGCCCTGAGGGACGAGACGCACTATGCTCCAGCTAATGGTCAAGGTTTTGGCTGGGAACTCGGGATCAGACGCCGCCGACGGGGAACTGTTCAGGCCGACAGGTGGTCTGGCGACGGTGCGATGCTGGCTGGGTCCAAACTGATCGCCGTGATGCCGGTCGGTGGTTGGTGGGACCAACGGAAGGATTACCGCCACCTCTCCACACGATTTTCGCTCGTAGCGACCGTCATCGTTCCGGGGGTGGATGTGTACTCGGCAATTGAACTTGCAGTCACTGCTCCCGCGACCATTGAGGCTCATGTCGAGGTTACTTTGGACTGACTGTTGGCGGTACAGGGAAAGCGCGTCGCGGGAGTCTTGAGTCCGTGCATGGCTGGGCAAAGAAGTCGACCAGGCGCCGCGTCGACAGCCCGGCGCGTGGTCGAACTGCCATGATAGTTCCTCGCTTTCGTTGCCGAAGCTTCCAAACCCCGGCAGTTGCGTGAGGAACCATGTGCTGGGCGGTGAGACCGATTAGGGAACCGAAAACAGCTTCAACACTGGCGGAGAGGGTGGGATTCGAACCCACGAGGGACTTGCACCCCTACACGCTTTCCAGGCGTGCCTGATCGGCCACTCCAGCACCTCTCCGCGGCCCGCCCACCATGATACCAGCCCGCCTCTCTCGCGCCCGCGGGCTCTTCCCTAATCTCGCCGCTGCTTCGTCTTCCGGTCGAACCGCTCCCAGCCCTCGTCCATCGCTTCGCGCGCGCCTTCCCGGCCAGCCTCGAGCATGTCCTTCGCCGTATCCGCGATTCCCCCGGCGATCGCCTTCGCCCAGCCCACCAGCGGGTTATCTTCCAGCCGGTCGCGGCGCGAACGTCCTGGCCCCGGCTCGTTCCAGCGGGGCGCATCCTGCTCCGGGCGGCCCAATCCGGGCTCTCCTGGCGAACTCACTTCCGGCCCTTCTTCCGCCGCCCCATGATCCGGTCCGGCAGGTTCGTCACCGCCGAGATGCCGGTGCGCACGCCCTTCACCACCGCATAGGTGCGGATGATCGGCGAGGCCACCGTCTCGCCTGCGAACTCCGTCGTCCCGCGCACGTTATCGAGCGACTGGCGGAGCGAATCGAGCGCCGGCGCCGCGTTTTCCCGCACTACCTTGCGCGTCACGCCGACCAGCAGCACGAGCGCTACCACCAGTACCACCGCCAGCAGCCCCGCCAGCATCCAGAACATCGCCGTCAAGACGAAGACGATGTCGCGCCACTCGCTCCAGCTATCGGGCGCCGCCCACGCATTGGGCACTGCCCTGTCCGGCACGATATCCGCCCCGAAATAGCCATCGGCGATGCCGCCGGCCACCAGGTACAGGAGGAAGAGCAGAATTGCCGCCGAGATGACGGTCATCACAAAGCGCATGCCGCGAACCCTCCACAGCTACCGGGATGATAGGTCCCGCGTGCAGCCTGAGCAAAACCGCCCTGGGTCACGGTGCGCCAGCCCCGTGACAGAGCTTCCGTGAAGGCTAGCACGCCGCCCTATTAGGGTAATTCCGGATAACCTTCCCACGGGCAGCTCGCCGACAATCAACCCATCCCCGCGGGCTCCGGCCCGGAGTGTGCTGTGCTTCTGCGCGCCATCACAACAGGGGCCGTTTCTGCCGCGGGCCCTGCTCCCGGGGCGCAGGAGTGTTTGCCTTTGCGACAGACCATCCTCGTCGTAGATGACGATGACCCGGTTCGGGTGATGCTTGCGCGCCTCCTGCGTACGCAGGGCTACGCCGTCCTCCAGGCCGCCAATGCCGCCCAGGCGCGCGATATCCTCGTCCGCCAGCGGCCCGATCTCGTCATCAGCGATATCGTGATGCCCGGCGAATCAGGCATCGAACTGCGCCGCACCATCCTCGAAGGCTGGCCCGATCTCCCCGTCATCCTGATCAGCGGCTACAGCGCCGAAGGCCCCGCCGAGTTCGCCGCCCGCACCCCCGGCACCATCTTCGTCCAGAAGCCCTTCGCCGCCGATACCTTCCTCGCGCTCGTCGAAGAAACCCTCGCTCCCCAGACCGACCCCGCCTGAGCACCTTGGACCGATAGTCGCAGCACATCCGGGTCGAATGGACCTGATGGCCCTTCGTCGCACCCGGCATTATCCCGGTACCTGTTCAAGGAGGCTGACGAATGACCGCACTGATGCGCCGCAACCCGTTTGACGAACTCCAGAGCCTCTTTCCTCGCGAACTCTTCTCCCGCTTCGGTGGCTCCCAGCTTGCCATCGAATGGAGCCCTCGCTGCGATGTCTCCGAGACCGATTCCGAGCTCATCGTGAATGCCGAGCTCCCGGGAGTCGCCGCCGGGGATATGGACGTGAGCCTCCACGATGGCGTCCTCACCGTTCGTGGCGAAAAGCGCTCCGAACGCAAGGACGAGGAAGATGGGCGCGCCTACAGCGAACGCTTCTTCGGCTCGTTCCAGCGCAGCATCGCGCTCCCCGCGAATGTCGATGAGGACGCCATCCAGGCCACCCTCAAGGATGGCATCCTCCAGGTTCGCCTCCCCAAAGCCACCCCCGCCCCACCCCCCGAGGCACGCAAGATCGAAATCAAGCCGGCCTGATCGCTGGCCGGCGCCATCGCTTCGCCCTGGAGGGCCCTCGACATGACTACGCTTGCTGAAAGGCCGGATCGCATCGCGCGCGGCTGGGTTGTCGACCTCGCAACCCGGCGCGTCGTCCGCCGCCCTGCCGCGGCCCACCCCCGCCCGGCCACCGCTGCCAGCGGCTATGCTGGATCGGCCACACACGAACACCCCGGAGGCAACGCCGCCATGTCGCTCAAAGACCTCAACCCCATCGAAGACCTGAAGGGCGCCAAAAAGCTGATCGAGGATGCGCGGCCGCTCAAGGCGCTCAAGGATGCACTGACCGAGGGCGCCGAGCTTCTCGATCCCGCCGAATCCGATCTGCGCGTCATCGAGGCCGAGCCCGATACCGTCTCCGAAATTGCCGAGCCGGGCGCCCACGGCAGGTCGCGCCGCCCGGAAGGCGCACACCCCCGGCCAGACCCGAAAGAGCTCGGCAGAGAGCACATGGGCTAACCCTCCCCCGCTCAGTCCTCCCCGGGGCTGGCCTCGCGGACGAGTCTCGCCGCCAGGCCAGCCCTGAATCCTTCATCGCTGAACCGCTCGATCGCCGCCGCCCCATCGCCAAAGAACTGCTCCGTCGCCCCGCTCCCCCGGATGAAACGCTCGCGGAACGCCCAGGTATTGTGCAGCTGCGATTGCCACCACTGCTCCACGCACGGCCCCGCCGTCGCGGGATCGAGTGCGTTTTCGCCCCCGTAACCGCGTAGGAACGCCGTCAGGTGCGGCTCATCCAGCAGCCTCGCGAACGTGAGCGTCCGCAGCACCTCGAAGGCCGGCGGGTTCAGGCAGAACCGGTCCCAATCGACCACCGCCACGGCGTTCCCCGAACCGTCCACCATCAGGTTGCGCTCGTGCGGGTCGCCGTGGGTCGCCTGCACGGGGATCCCGGCGAAGTCCGCTGACGGCCGCGCCACGCCGCTTTCGAGCCGGGCCAGTTGCCCCCGGAGCCACCGCTGTGCCTGCAGCTGATCCTCGCCCGGCGCAGGGTAGTAGCGGATCAGGTCATCCACCCGGCTCAACTCCGCAATCGAACGTTCGGTATCCCAGGTCAGCTCCGAATTGCGGTGCAGGTCTCCCGCGGGCCAATCGCGCAGCACCGCATGCAGCCGTCCCACCATCGCTCCAAGCAGCCGCGCGTCCCCCACCGTCATCGTCCCCCGCAACAGGCTGCGGCCCTCGATCCACGGGTACACCGTCCAGGATGTCCCGCCGATGCTGTGCACCGCCCGGCCAGCGCTATCCTCGATTGCCGGCGCCACCGGGATGCCCCGCTCGCCCGCCCAGCGCACCGCCGCCTGCTCGCGTTGGATCCGCTCGCGCGAAAGGCCCGCCCGGTGCGCGCGGAAAAAGCGGAGGCCGGCATCGGTCGCCACCCGGTAGTTCGCGTTCGAAACGGATTGCGGCACCGGCCCGGGCGCGCTCACCACGCGCCAGCCATACCGCGCGGCAAGCTCCTCGATGGCCGCGGCGTGCTCCCGGGGGATTCCGGCCCCGGGCGGTTCGGGGCTCACCAGCGGCCGGCCTTGCCCCGCTCACCGGCCAGTGCTTCGGCAATGCGGCGTTCCGTGCCCGGCCAGGTGTCTCCCGGCAGGGAATCGATCGCGAACCAGCCCGCGCGGGCGATTTCGTTGCCCGCCTTCACCGGCCGCAGGTCGAATTCCCGGGAGACGAACACCGCCATGTGGTCGGTCCTGCCCAGCGCGAAATCGCTGTACACCCCCACCAGCTCCACCCCCCCCAGGTGCGCGCCCGCCTCTTCCTCGGCCTCGCGCCGGATGGCTTCTTCCAGGCTTTCGCCCTTATCCACCCCGCCCCCGGGGAGGAACCAGCCCGGCTGGTAGGTGTGCTCGATGAGCAGCACCTCGCCCTCGCGCAGGAGGATGATCCGAGCCCCCACGGTGATCGGGTGGAACAGCCGCCAGCGCAGCCGCTCGCCTTCCCAGGCCATCCGCCGGGCAGCCTTGCCCGCCTCGTTCCACGCGCCCCATAGCATGCCCCCAGCCTACCGCCACCGCCATCGAGGGGCGACTCGCACCGGCCTACCGCACCACGCCCCCGGCCCGGAGCGCATCGATCTCCGCCTGGCCCAGTCCCGCTTCGGCCAGCACTTCATCGGTATGCTCCCCCAGCATCGGGCTCGGCGTTTCGGGCCGCAGCGGCGTCTCCGACATCTGGAATGCCGGCCCCACCATCTTCATCGGCCCAAGCATCGGATGGTCGATCTCGATCTGCAGCCCGTTCGCCATCGTCTGCGGGTGGTCAAAGAGCTCCTCGATGAAATAGAGCGGCCCCGCCGGCACGCCGTGCTTCTCGAACACCTCCATCCACTCGCCGGTCGTCTTCCCCCGGTACATCGCCTCTGCTTCCTTCACGAACTCCGGCCCGCGCTCCTGCCACCCCGGGGGCGCCGCTTCGAACGACCCATCCGCCTTGAAGCGGGGGTCGGCCATGCCCGTTGCCGCGATTACCTTCAGCCGCAGGGCGTTGCTCAACGCGCCAACCGCCATGAAGCCATCGCGCGTCTGATACACGCGGTAGTACACGTTGCCCGCCGCCGCCGGCCGGTACTTCTTCTGGACCGCCACCTGCTCCTTGAACGTCTTCATCTCTTCCCGCGCATCCGCCAGCTCGGCGATCATCGGCGGGATGATCTCGTTATCGAACGCATCGAACCAGGTGAACTGGCTCGTCTGCATCGCAATTGCCGTGCCCATCAGCGTGCAATCCAGCCGCTGGCCCTTCCCGTTCCTTTCGCGCGCGAAGAGCGCCGCGCAGATGGCGTTGGACATCTGGATGCCGGTCGCGTAATCCGCGATCGCGGGGTACACGTACCCCGGCACGTCCCCTTCGAGCTTCGCCTCGCCCGCCATCAGCCCGGTGAGCGCCTGCACCACGATGTCGTACCCGCCCCGCCGGGCGAGGGGGCCATGCCGCCCGAAAGCCGTGTTCTCGCAGTAGATGAGCCGCGGATTGATCGCCTGCAGGGTGCCGTAGTCAATCCCGAGCTGTTCCGCCACACCCGGGCGGTAGTTGATCACCACCACATCCGCATCCGCCGCCAGCCGGTGGATCACTTCCTGCGCTTCCGGACGGCGCATGTCCATCGCCACGCCCCGCTTCCCCCGGTTCAGGCTCGCATACGTTCGCGATTCCTTTGGCAGCAGCTCAACCGAAAGCCGCCACGGCTCGCCTTCCAGTGGCTCGAACTTCGTCACGTGAGCACCCATATCCGCCAGGTGCATCCCGCAAAACGGCCCCGCGATGATCTGTGAGAACTCCAGGACCTTTACGCCATCAAGCGGACCAGAACCCATCTTGCTACCCCCTCCGCGCGCAATTCTAACGTGAACGTGAAGGTACGCCACCCCGCCAGCCCGCGCGCGGTATGCAAGAAGGGGCGCCCCTTCGGTGGGGCGCCCCTTCTTGCTCTCCGTCCGGATTCGCTAGGACTGCTGCGGGACCACCAGGACCGACCGCTTCGTGCTGTGCACCACCCGGTCGGTCGTGCTCCCCAGCGCGACCCGCTTCGCGAGGCCCTTGCCGGTGGAAGTCAGCACGATCAGTCCGGCGTTGTGCTGCTCGGCCGCGTCGAGCACCGCCGTTGCGGCGTCTCCCTGCACCAGCACGTATTTCTCGCCCGGCCTGGCGGTCGCCTCCAGGTACTCCCGGGCAGCCGCTTCGAGCGTCGCGCCGAGGTCGGCCGGGTAGTAGCTGAACTCGATACCCGCTGGCGGCGGCAGGCTGAAGGCGCGCACCAGCACAATTGGCAGATTTGCCGGGGCCGCCAGCGTCCGCACCATCGCGAGCCCCCGTTCAGCCTCGATGGAGCCATCAAGCCCGACCACGATTGCCTTCCCATCGCCGGGTGAAACGGGCCGTTCGATGCCGGGCTCGACCAGTACGGGCACCTTCGCCCCGCGGATCACCTTGTCCGCCACGCTCCCCATGATCATCGCCCGGACGCCGCCCCGGCCGTGGGTCGCTATCACGATTGCCGAGGCGTTCTCCGCTTCCTTCAGGATCTCCTCGGCCGCCGAGCCAACGGTTACATCGCAGGCCACGGTCCCCAGTTTGTGCGCCGCCGCAAGTTCGCCGGCGTACTTCTGGAACGTCTCCGCCGCATCGGCCCGGCCATCCTTCGCCGCATCCGAATCGAGTACGTGGATGAACCGCACCGGCGCACCGGTCATGCGCGAAAGCCACGCCGCATCCACGAGCGCGTTCTCCGCCAGTTTCGAGCCGTCAAGCGGCACAAGGATCGGGCGTTGCTCTGCCATCGAAGACCTCACTCACACCTGTGGTTGCGCAAGCATGAACCATCGCGCTCTACAGTGCGAGGGTCAAACGGCCGTCTCCCCGCGTCCGCTCGGGTGCCCAATGGCTTTAGCGCGCGCATTCATGGGTAACCCGCCGGGCGGGATGCCGCCCCGCAACCTACATCGCCTCGAGCAGGATCGCATCGCCCTGGCCCGTCCCGGAGCAGATAGCCGCGATCGCGTAGCGCCCGCCCGTCTCTCGCAGCTGGTAAGCAGCCGTCAGCACCAGCCGCGCCCCGCTCGCGCCGATCGGGTGGCCCATCGCCACCGACCCGCCGTGGCGGTTCACCCGCTCCGCATCCCAGCCGAGATCCTGCCCGCAGATGAGCGGCACGCAGGCAAACGCCTCGTTCACCTCGATTGCCGCGATGTCATCGATGGAAAGCCCGGTCTTCTCCAGCAGCCGCGCGATTGCCTGCGCCGAGGCCACCGGGAATTCGCGCGGGGGCCCCGCCGATTCGGCCCAGCCCACCACCCGCGCCAGCGGCCGCCCGCCTGCGTGCGCCGCCGCTTCCTCCGAGGCGAGCAGCAGGACTGCCGCGCCATCGTTCACCCCCGGCGCATTCCCCGCCGTGATCGCCGTGGTGCCATAGACGGTCGCGATCCGCCCGAGACGCTCGACCGTCGAATTCGGGCGGGGGCTCTCATCGCGCGCAAGGGCAACGTGGTTCGGGTCGCGCCGGTTGGGGACGGGCGTAATCTCCTGCTCGAAATAGCCCGAATCCTGGGCAGCACCCCAGCGCCGCTGGCTGAGGACCGACCATTCGTCCATCGCCTTCCGCGAGATCTCGCGCTTCGCCGACATCTCATCCGCCTGGTTCGCCATGTGCACGTCATCAAACGCGCACCAGAGACCGTCGAACACCATGCCATCGATGAGCGTCTTGTTGCCCATCCGCGCGCCCCAACGCGTGTGCGTATCGTAGTAGGGGGTGTTGCTCATCGATTCCATGCCGCCCGCCAGCACCAGCCGGCTTTCGCCCAAACGGATGAGCCCGGCCGCCAGCGTGACGGCGCGCATCCCGCTGCCGCACACCTTGTTGATGAGCGTGCTCGGCGTCGATTCCGGCAGCCCCGCCCCAATGAGCGCCTGCCTGCTCGGCAGCTGCCCCGCACCCGCCTGCAGCACCTGCCCCAGGATCACGTTGTCGATGCTTGCGGGATCGATTCCCTGGCGTTCCACCAGCTTCCGCATCAACAGGGCCGCCAGGTCGGAGGCCCGGTGCTCTTTCAGCGCTCCCCCGAACTTGCCCCACGGGGTCCGCGTCGCATCGATGATCAGGGCGTCAGTCACGCCCACGAGCGTAGCCCATCCCTTCCCGCCGGTACAGAAAACGCGCTTGCCAGGCAGCCCGTGCTAGGCCCCCGCCCGGCAGGCCGCGCACACCCCCGAAACGCTCACCGAGACTGAGCGGACCGCGAACTCCCCGGCCTCCGCCGCCCGCTCCACCACCGAGGTCAACCCCTCATCGCCGATGAGCGCATCCGAAATCTGCCCGCAGCCCAGGCACACCAGGTTCACATGCGGCTGCGTCACCGGCCCGTAGCGCGAACCTTCGTGCGTATCGAGCTTCTCGATCAGCCCCGCCGCCCCCAGCGCCGCCAGGTTGTTGTAGACAGTTGCCCGGCTCAGCGTCGGAAACCGCTCCGAAAGATCCCGGTACAGGTCCTCCGCCGAAAGGTGCCCCTCCTCAATCGAAAGCAACGTCGAAAGCAAGGCCAGCCGCTGCGTGGTCGCTGCCAGCCCGCGCGAATCCAGCATCGCGAGCAGTTCGGTGGTCGTCGGTGGCGGGGCCATGAGTCTCCAGTCTCGCAATGAACCGCCTCCCGCTCAAGCGAGAGTCAAAAGTACGAGTGTTTAGCAAAGTGGTGACGGTCAAAGTCTAGACTAATTCCAAAAGAAGAGCTAATCTCTCGTCACGGCACTCCCGGCGTATGCCGGCCGGGGACTTGCAGCCATCACGTAGAATAATGGCCCCGACAACGCGGGCCCGAAAGCCAACAAGGAGCACTCCTGTGTCCGATCCCGTGCAACTCACCACCGCTGGCGGCCATCCCGTCGCCGACAACCAGAACAGCCTCACCGGCGGCCCCCGCGGCCCCGTCCTCCTCGAGGACTTCCACCTCCTTGAGAAGAACGCGAACTTCAACCGCGAACGCATCCCGGAGCGTGTCGTCCACGCCAAGGGGGCGGGCGCCTTCGGCTACCTGAAAGTGACCGCCGATCTGACCCGCTACACGAAGGCGAAGGTCTTCAGC
>Ga0154020_10008293_pt1 | contig 12050 bp, 8 predicted proteins | sample Klosneuvirus_201_FD_109709 | JGI IMG/M metagenome (GOLD analysis project Ga0154020, IMG submission 109709) | Active sludge microbial communities from wastewater, Klosterneuburg, Austria - Klosneuvirus_20160825_MG | ecosystem: Engineered > WWTP > Aerobic digester > Activated sludge | place... | reverse complement strand
CGGCCACCCCTTCGTTGAACCAGGCGGGGAGCGGTCCGAAGTTGTTGCCGAGGTAGTAGTGCATGTACTCGTGGTAGACGAGCCGTCTCGGGTCCTCGCCCCAGCCGGCGCGGAGCGCCAGGAGGCTCGCCTCGCGTCCGCTCGTGAAGAAGCCCTGGATGGCGCGCGGCTTTCCGTCGTAGCGCCCCGTGTAGGGCTCCATCTGGCGAACGTTCGCGAAGACGTAGACCGTCGTCGGGATGGGCGAGTTCACCTTCATTCCCGGCTTCAGGAGCGACAGCGCCGCGCGAAGGCGCTCGAGCTCGAGGCCCACCTCCCTCGTCTTCGCCTCGGAAGCTGAAGAAACGAGGGTGAAGCTCGGCGTCTTCACCTCGATCCAGCGGTCCTTCGGCGAGGGGAGCCCCGAGGCCTGAGCGGCAAGCAGGACGGGGACGACGAGCGCCGCGACGGCCAGCATCCCGCGATCGTACGTCAGCGGTGATCGACATCCTCGCGGTCCGCGACGGGAAGATCACCGACCACTGGATGACCGCGGACCAGGCGCTCTTGCGGGTGCAGCTCGGCGGCTAGCCTTCTTCCGGAGCTCCTTCGCCAGCGCCTCGAAGTCGCTGGGGGGCGGCGTGGAGACGGACACCTTCTCGCCCTTCGGAGAGATCCAGCCGAGCGTCCCCGCGTGGAGCGCCTGCCTGGGGAACGGGAGGGGAAACGGAGGCAGCTTGGCGTCGCGGTAGACCGGGTCGCCCACCAGCGGATGGCCGGCGTGCGCGAAGTGGACGCGGATCTGGTGCGTGCGCCCCGTCTTGAGGCGCGCCTCCACCAGCGTGGCGAGGGTGCCGAAGCGCTCCAGCACCTTCCACTCGGTGATGGCCGTGATCCCTTCCTGGCCCGGCTTCGCCACGCCGCGCCGCCGGTCGCCCCGGTCCTCGACGAGGTCCTGGTTGAAGGTGCCGGCGTCGCCCTGCATCTCGCCCTCGACGATGGCCACGTAGCGGCGGTCCATCGTGTGGGCGCGGAGCTGCGATTGGAGCGTGACGAGGCCGCCGCGGCTCTTGGCGAAGACGAGGATGCCCGAGGTCTCCTTGTCGAGGCGGTGGACCACGGAGATGTAGGGCCGCCCCTTCTCCCGGCGCGCCGCGTAGGTGGAGACGCGCGACTGGAGCGTGTCCTTCTCCTTGGCCTCGGTCGGGTGGGTCAGGAGCCCGGAGGGCTTCAGCACGGCGATCGAGTCGTCGTCCTCGTACAGAACGGCGAGCTTGGTGTCGATGCGGCGCCGGATCTTCTGGTTCGCGTCCCAGACGAGCTTCGCGTCGGGCGGCACGACGAGACCGGGGTCGTCCGCCACGTTGCCGTCCAGCGTCACCTGACCCTCGAGCACGGCGCGCTTCAGCCGCGTGAAGGAATGGTCGGGGTAGAGCTCGGCGAGACGTCTCGCGATCCTGATGGATTCGGCCACGGCTTCATCCTCTCACGCCCTTAAGATCGGACCGTCATGCTGCCGAAAGACGTCTTCGCCCGCCGCCGCGCCCGCTTCTACGAAGGCCTGAAGGAGGGGATCGCGCTCGTCTTCTCCTCTCCGGAGGTTCCGTTCGGCCACGATGTCCACCACCGGTATCGGCCCGACCCCGATCTCTTCTACCTGACGGGGTTCCCCGAGCCCGAGGCGGTGGGCCTCTTCGACGCCGACCACAGGCGGCTGACGCTGTTCGTCCGCGAGAAGGACCGGGCCCGGGAGGCGTGGGACGGGCGCCGCGCCGGCCCGAAGGGCGCCCGCGCCGACCACGGGGCCGACGCGGCGTACCCGATCGGCGAGCTCCACGCCCGCGCCGCGGAGGCGATCCGGAAGGCATCGACGCTCCACTACGCGATCGGCTCGTCGGCCGAGGGGGACCACCTCGTCATCGACAGCCTCGTCCGGTTCCGCCGCGAGGCGCGCAACCCGCAGCGCGGGCCGGTGCTTCTCGCCGATCCGACGGACGTTCTCCACGACCTCCGCCTCGTGAAGGAGCCGGAGGAGATCGCGCTGATGGAGCGGTCCGCGGCCATCGCCGCCCGGGCGCACAAGGAGTCGATGGTCGCGGCCCGGCCCGGTCGCTTCGAGTACGAGGCGCAGGCCGTGATCGAGCGGCGTTTCCTCGCGGGTGGCGCGACGGGACCGGCGTACGGCACCATCGTGGCGTCCGGTCCGAACGCGACGGTCCTCCACTACCGCGACAACACCCGGCGGATCGAAGCCGGAGACCTCGTCCTCATCGACGCCGGCTGCGAGTACCACGGTTACGCGTCGGACGTCACCCGGACGTTCCCCGCGTCCGGCCGCTTCACGAAGGCGCAGCGCCGCTTCTATGAGGTGGTCCTGAAGGCCCAGGAAGCCGCGATCCGGACCGTGAGGCCCGGCGTCCGCTTCGACGATGTCCACGAGACGGCGCGCGACATCCTCGTCGACGGGCTGATCGATCTGGGGCTCCTGAAGGGCCGGAGCGCGACGCTGAAGAGGGGAGAGAAGGACTCGCGGTTTCGCCTCCACAAGACGTCGCACTGGCTCGGGATGGACGTCCACGACCGCGGGCGTTACGTCGAGGCGGACGGCACGTCGCGCGTGCTGAGGCCCGGCATGGTGCTGACGGTCGAGCCGGGCCTCTACGTGCGGATGGACGAGAAGAACGTCCCGAAGGAGCTCCTCGGGCTCGGGGTCCGGATCGAGGACGACGTGCTGGTGACCGGAGACGGTCAGCGCGTCCTGACCGCGGCCGCGGAAAAGAGCGTCGCCGCGATGGAGCGGTGACGACCTGCGTTACCATCGAAGAGTGCAGGAGATGAAGATCGTCGGTCGCCGCCGCCCCTTCCACGGTGGGCTCGAAGCGGCCGCGCCGTTTCTTCAGATGATCGTCGACCTCCGAGGAAACAAGCCCTTCATTCCGCGGGGCGTCCATCGGTTTCGGACGTTCGAGGAGAGCCAAGCGTGGTCGATACGGATGATGGCGAGGAGCTCGTCTCCCGCCCGCCAGTCCTCGCCGACCTCCTGAGCATCTGCCGGGAGCTGAACCGGCTCGGCGCGCGGTATGTCGTCATCGGTGGGATGGCCATCATCCAGGCCGGTTTCCTGCGTGCGACCGAGGACATCGATCTCCTCGTCGACGCGAGCCCCGAGAACTTCGCCCTCGTCCGGCAGGCCTTGACCGTGCTACCGGACAGAGCGGTGTCCGAGGTACGTCCGTCGGATCTCGATGAGTACATCGTCGTTCGTGTCGCCGACGAGGTGGTGGTCGATCTCTTGAAGTCGGCCTGCGGTGTCGAGTATGCGTCCGCGAAGGGGAGCGTCGACCTGGTCGACATCGAGGGAGTCGTGATCCCGTTCGCGAATACCGAGCTCCTGCTCCGTCTGAAGCAGACGGTTCGGGACAAGGACCGTATCGACCGCGAGTTCCTCGAGATGAAGCTCCGGCCGGCCTAGATCTTCACCGCGCCACGACCACGCCGACGAAGAAGTCGGGGAAGCGCTTCGCGATCTCGTCCACGTCGGGCCAGATCGTGACGTCCTCGAAGCCGGCCGCGGCGAACGAGGCCTTCCACGCTTCCGGCGTGAGGAAGCCGTGGGTGGGGCGCTTCAGCGGGTCGGTCTTGACGGTGGTGAAGCTCTCGAGGAAATCGAAGATGAACTCGACGTAGATGGGCCTTCCGAGGACCGTGGGGCGCAGGCACTCGGAGACGACGACCGCGCCGCCGGGCTTGAGGGCGCCCTTCGCCTCGGCGAGGACGGCGTCGAGGTCAGGCGCGACGTGGAAGCAGTTGACGGAGTAGACGACGTCGAAGCTGGCCGGGGCGATCCCCTGGTCGGCCCAGGGCTTCGTCATGTCGAGCTTCCCTGCCTCCACGGCGGTGTCGGACGACGCGGCCGCGCGGGCGGCGCGCTCGCCGCGGCGGGCGAACGTCGGGACGAGCTCGGTGAAGCGATACCGCGCCACGCCCGCGCCGAGCTGCCGGAGGGCGGCCTCGGCCGCGCTGCCGCAGCCACCGCCCACCTCCAGGATCTCGGCTCGTTCCGGCGCGACACGGCCGAGGATCTCGGCGCCGAGCGTGTTGTTGATCCGGTAGAGGAGGTTGTCGTTCGAGAAGTACCGGAACCAGAGCGGCAGGCGGATGGGGGAGAAGAGGATCTCCTCGCCGCTCTTCTCGCCCCGGAAGAACGCGGGCGCCTCCTGCACCAGGAGGTCGACGATCTCCGCGCCCACGGCCGCCTCGGGCACCGTCTCGCGGAGCTCGGCGGCCAGGGCCGCGACGTCGCCCGGACGGCGTTCCGTCGTCCGATAGGTGTCGCCGTCCCGGTCGAGGAGGCGCGAGTCGAGGAGCTTGCGGTGGAGAAAGCGGAGCGCGGCCCGGGTGCGGGCGGGGTGCCTCTCGAGCGTGTCGGAGAGGAGCGTCCCCGATTGCTTCGGGAGGGCTCCCGATTCGTCCAGGATCCGCCAGGCCGCCGCGTCCACCATCTCGTCGAAGATCTCGGTCGCCACGAGGAAACGCTCGGTGAAGAGGGCGCGGATCCGATCGTCTTCGATCACCGAGACGAGGCGGGGGAAGTCTTCGGAGCGGGTTCGCATCGAGCGGATGATACGGACTCCTTTACACTCCGCGCCTCATGAAAATCCGACTGGTAAGGCATGGAGAGAGCGAAGGGAACGTGGCCGCCACGCTGCAGGGCTGTCGCCTGGACACGCCCCTCTCGTCGCGCGGCCGCCGTCAGGTTGAGGCGCTCGCGGTGCGGCTCGCGGACGAGGAGATCGACCACGTCGTGTCGAGCCCCATGAGCCGGGCGAAGGACACCGCCCTCACCCTGGCGGCGCCGCACGGCCTCGGTGTGACGCTCGACGTCGACCTGGTCGAGTTCGACTGGGGTGAATGGACCGGGCGGCCGCTGGACGACGCGCTGGAACGGCAGGTTTCCACCATCCGGGACCGGTGGCGGCTCGGGGAGACGAACCTGACCACCCCCTCCGGCGAGTCCCCGCTCACGGCCGCCCATCGGGCCCGGCGCTCGCTCGTCCGCCTGCGCGACTCGGGCGCCCTCGCGCCGCTCATCGTGGCCCACGGGCGTTTCAACCGGGTGCTGATGGCCGTGCTCCTGGGGAAAGACCTGTCGCGGATGGACGAGATCCGGCAGCAGAACGCGTCCCTCTCGATCTTCGAGTGGAACGGTGACGGCGCCGCGACGGCGCTCCTGTCGGACGACGTCTCCCACCTGAGCGACGAGCTGCGCGCGGTGTACGGGAAGAGCGACTCGCTGAAGTGACCGACCGGCGAGTCCCGCTGGCGTTCGCGGCCCTCGTAGTCATCTGGGGCTCCACCTGGCTCGCCATCAAGCTGGGGCTCCGGGACCTGCCGCCCGTCAGCTTCGCGGCGTACCGGTTCGTGGTGGCAGCCCTGATCCTCGGCGCGATCGTCAAGGTGCGCGGCACGAAGCGGCCGGCGCGGAGCGACCTGGGCGTCATCGCGGTCACCGGCTTCCTCGCGTTCACGGTGAACTACGCCGCGCTTTTCTGGGGAGAGCAGCATGTGTCCGCGGGCCTCGCTGCCGTGCTCCAGGCGACCATTCCGGCTTTCGGCCTCCTGGTGGCGCCCCTCCATCTGCCGGGCGAGCGGATCACGGCCCGCAAGCTGACCGGTACGCTCGTCGGCATCGCCGGTGTCGGGGTCGTCTTCTCGGACCAGCTCCACGGCGGAGGCCCGAAGGCGCTCTGGGGGAGCGCGGCGATCGTGCTGGGCGCCTTCGCCTGCGCGTACTCGAACGTCCTCGTGAAGGCGAAGGCGACGCAGGTCGATCCCGGTGCGCTGGCCCTCGGCCAGATGCTCTTCGGGCTCGCGCCGCTCCTCGTGGCGGGGCTCGTGCTCGACGGAAGCCCTGCCCGCCTCAACTTCACGGCGCGCGCCGTGGCGTGTCTCCTGTACCTGGCCTTGGTCGGCTCCGCCATCGCGTTCCTCCTCTTCTACTGGATGCTCCAGCGGATGGAGGTGGGGAAGGCGCAGCTCCTGCCGCTCTGGACACCGCTCGTGGCCGTCCTCCTCGACACCCTCGTCCTCGGCGAGCGAGTTCCCGCCGGCACGGCGGTGGGCGGCGCGACGATTCTCGTGGGGACGGCGATCGTGGTGCGCGCCCGGAGGTAGCGAAAACGCCGCCCGAGGGCGGCGTTTCGAGGTTTCCCGGAGATCTCGCGGCGCGAGGGTTTACGGAATGGTCACCGAGCAGGCGTTTACGGTCTGCCCGATCGCCACCGAGATCGAACGGTTGTTGCACGCGGCCAGGTTACCCGTATCGGAGATGCCCGAGACGACACCCGAGATGGAGGTCGGGTTCGTCGCGCCGGGGCAGGAGGCGGCCTTCACGGTGATCGTGTAGGTGCCCGCCGCCGGAGTCTGGAGGATGACGCGCTCCGTCCGGTTGCCCGTCGATTCGCAGCCCGCCGGGACGCGGGTGCCGACCGACGTTCCGCCCGGGTTGAGGAGCGCGATGTCGAGGTCGCCCACGCCGCTCCAGCTGACGTCCGCTTCCAGGAACCGGAGCGGCGCGATGCTGACGGTGACCGAGCCGGAGGCTGTGGCCCGGCCGTTCGCGCTGTCGCCGACCGTGACCGAGTAGGTGAAGGTGCCGGCGTTCTGATACGTGTGCGCCGGATTCTGAAGGGTGGACGTGGCGGTGTTGTCGCCGAAGGTCCAGGTGTAGCTGTACGGCGCGGTGCCGCCCGAGGGAGAGGCCGAGAGGTTCACCGCCAGGGGCGCGTTTCCGGAGGAGGGCGAGGCGACCGCCGTGACCGAGAGCGGCGTCGTCGGCGCGTTGTTGCCAGACGAGGAGCCGCCGCTGGCGCCGATGGCGATCCCGGCTCCCACGATGGCGGCGCCGCCGCCGACGAGGGCGAGGGTGGAGATGCCGCCGGCGGACGCGGCTGCGGTGGTGGTCGACGCGGCGGCCGTCGCCGTCGACCCGGTGGCCGTGAACGACTGGAGCGCGACGGCCAGCGTCACGACCGCGCCGCTGACGAGGATGACCTTCGCGATGTCCCTCTTGTTGAAGCCGGACGGCACCGGGTTCGACGTGTCTTTGGTGAGCCCGATCGTGAGGTTGGCCCCCTTCTCGTCGTCGACGGGGGCGCCCTTCTTCCTCTCGCAGATGTTGTCGGGCGTGACGGAGGCCGCGTACTCGCCCGCCTGCTTCATCTCGGCGTTCTTGTCCCGCGACTCGAGGTAGTAGTCGATGGCTTTGAGGTCGGGGAGCGGGCGGGGCAGGACGCCTTCGAGATCCTCGGGCTTGTCGGTCTTCTCCATCACGACGTAGTAGAAGTCCTCGGTGCCTTTGGCGCGGAAGAAGACGAAGCTCTTCTGGTGGATGTCGATCGGCTTGACGACGGCGTCCATGTGGGGCGCGTGGGTGGCCGTGACGCAGGTGACGGGGTCATGGTTGATGGTGAGCGGACTGCTTCCCTTCTGGGCCGCGAGCGCCGGGCTCGGCGTCACGGAGATGGAGGCGACGCCGAAAGACAGCAGGACGATCCGGGCGACGGACCGCTTCATCGTGTGCAGGACTTCCATTACTTCACCTCTTTGAAGTCTGGGCCGTCTCGGGTCGGAGCATCCGGCTCGTCCTCGATCAGGGTGGCGGCGAACGGCTGGCCCGAGACGAGCTCGACGGTGAATTCGCCGTCGCCGAAGGCCGTCAGGTCGTACGTGGCTTCGAAGCCCGGGTCGAGCACGAGGCGCCTCTCCAGGCGGACGGAGCCGTCGTCGTCGAGGAGGCGGAGGAAGACGATGACCTTCGTGATGTCGTTGGTCGACAGGACGAGCTGACTCGCGAGGCCCGTCCGGAGGTTGGCACGGAGTCGCCGGCGCTCGGGGTCGCGGGCGTCGAAGGGCCGGAACCGGAGGGACGTGGTGGGCGGAGCGCCCGCGGACGTCGAGACGTTGATCGTCTTCGTCTTGAGGCTGGACCCCGAGCCGTTCGACGCGATGAGCGCCACGGTGTGGGTCCCGGCGCTCGTGAAGGTATGCGTCTGGGCTTGCGTCGTGCCGGCCGGCGAGCCGTCGTCGTAGAGCCAGAGCCAGCTCGTGGCCTGCGGCTTGGAGGTGTCCGTCAGCGTGATCGCCACGCCGACCCGCGCGGTGTCGGGGGCGGAGAAGTCGGCCTGCGGCGAGGCCATCGTGTAGACAGGGCTCGCGGTCTCGGCGCTCGGGCCCTGCTCCGGATCGCAGGCGAACGAACGGACGAAGAGCTGCACCGGCTCGTTCGTGCCGCGCGGCGGCGCCACGGCCGAGAGCGAGGTCGTGGACATCTGGGGGCCGCCGTTGACCCGGTACTCGTAGCGGCTGGGCGTCGTGCCGGCGGTGGGCGGCGTCCAGCTGAGGGCGAGGAAATCGGTCGAGGTGACCGGCCCGAGCGGGTTGCCGTCCGGGGCGATCTTCGCGGAAGCCGGCGGGTTCGGGGCTTCGCACGACGGGTAGACGACCGTGGCGAGGGCCTGGACCACACGGGCAGGCCCGACGCCAGGCACGAAGTTGAAGGAGATGGGATACGTGCCGGGCCGCGCCGCGGAGGTGGCCTTCAGCGTGAAGACCGCCGGGCCGAAACCAGGCGCGTTGACGGTGATCGAGGACGGGGTCACCTCGATGCCCGCGGGGAGGTCGACGGGGCTGATGGTGAACCGCGTGGCGACGAAGCAGTCGTTGGCGCCGCGCGCCGCGATCGAGATGGTCTGGCCGGCGCCACCGGTTTCCAGCGTCACCGCCGGCGGGTCGAAGGTGGTGGCGAACGACGGCTGGACGACGTCGAGGGCGAGGAGCAGCGTCTTGCTGATGCCGTACGCCGGGTCCGCGACGGTCAGCTCCACCGTGGTCGGGCCGACCGCCGCGCCGTTGGCCGAGACCGCGAACGCCACGGTGCGCGCCGGCGGCAGCGCGGGGGTCGTGGGGTTCACGGGCGTGACGGTGATCCCCGTCGGGATCTTGCCGAAGGCGAGAGTGGGCGTGCCGGTGTACCCGCCGAGCGGGGTGAGGAGGATCGATCCGAGCTGCTCGACGCCGTTGTTGCAGAGCGTGATGGCCGGCTTCTCGAAGGTGACCTCGAAGTCGCCGACCGGCTTCCGGACGTTCAGGAGAAGCGAGAACGTCTTCACGTTCGTGCCGTTCGCGAAGGACCCGCGAAGGGTGACCGCGTAGGTGCCGACGACCGTGTCGGCCGCGGCCTGGAACGTGAAAGTGAGCTTCGGATAGGGGAAGGCCGTCACCTTGGGGCCGTCGCTCGTGACGCCGGGGGGCAGCCCCGTGAAGCCGTAGGTGAGGGGCGACAGGAGACCGAAGTCGGCGATGGTGGCGACCTCGACGCTGGCGGAGCCGCCCGCGACGATCACCAGAGGGTTCGGGGTGAGGGTAGCGGCGTACGACGGTCCCGGAGGCGCAGCGGTGACGTTCACGTTCACGTCGACCGACCGCGTCACGCCGGCCGCGGTGAGGAGGAAGGTGATCGAGACGAGGCCGGGCCGGGCCCGCGGGGTCGCCTGTACGAGGAACGCGGTGGTGTCGGTCAGCGACGTGGACGACGGGGTGATGGTCACTTCCGGGTAGCTCGTCTGGGCCGAGACCTGCACCGCGACCCCGTTCTCGATGAGGCACTGGTTGCGGAAGACGCTGAGAGCCAGCGCCTGCCCGGCCCCGCCCGCCTCGATGTTGAGCGACGTGGGGCTGGCCGCGGCGGTGAAGTCACCGCGCAGGAAGTTGACGATCAGGTTCGCGGTCTTCCGGATGCCCCGCTCGACGTCTGTGACCAGAACGGTGACGACGGTCGAGGCCGGGGGCGTGAGGGTGTTCGCCGCGACGGTGAAGTCGAGCGACTGCCCCGGCGGCATCGCGCCCGCGACCGGGTTCAGCGGCGTGATGGTCAGGATGCTGGACGAGACGTTCTGGAAGGCGACGAGCGGCGTGCCCGAGTAGGCGCCGATCGGCGTCAGCTTGATGGTGTTCCGCGAGGGGGTCGAGACGTTGCAGAGCGCCATCGTCGGCAGACCGAAGCTCACGTCGATGTCGGCGAACGTGGACGGGCTGACGGCGATCTCGAACGTCTGCGTCTGGCGTTCGCCCCCCGGAAGCGTTGCCTGGACGGTGGCGGTGTAGTTGCCTGCCGCGGCGGCGCCCGTGGCGAGGAGCGAGAAGCTGGTCGGGGCGTAGGGAGAGCTGGCCGTCTGGGACGACGGCGAATAGGTGACGCCCTGCGGCGTCCCGATCAGCGTGTAGAGGATGGGCTGGTTGAACCCGTTGTTGGCCGTGGTGAGGATGGTCAGGGCCTGGGCGAGACCGCCGGCGACGAGGCTGACCGGCACCGGGGAGACGCTGAACGAGAAGGACGGCTGAGCCTGGACGTTGACGGTGACCGGGAACGTCTTCGGGACGCTCTGGCCGTCCTCGAGGCCGTTGAGGACGCCGGCGTAGGTGCCGGGGGTCACGGAGGCCGAGGCCGAGAAGGAGAAGTTGGCGATCGGGTAGGGCGACGTGACGCGTTGCGACGGGCCCGGGTCGATCCCCTGCGGCAAGCCGGTGAAGCTGAACGTGATCCCGTTCGCGAAGCCGTTCAGCGGCGTGGTGGTGACCGCCACGTTCTGGGCCGGACCGCCCGGGAGCAAGGTCAGGGGGTCCGGGCTGACCGACGCGTTGAAGCTGGGGACGGGGCCCGCGGCGTTGACCGTCAGGGTGACGGAGCCCGATCCCGTTGACACAGGCGAGCTCGCCGGGCACGGAGTCGGATCACCGGAGAGAGAGATCGTGTAGGCGCCCGGGGGTGTCGACGCCGAGGTCACGATCTGGAACGACGTGGAGCTGGTGCCGCTGCCGGAGGTCACGGCGTACGCGACGGGGCTCGGAAGGTGCGACGCGCCCGCCGGGAACCCGGAAAGAGCGAGCTGGCACGTGCCGCTGGCGGAAGCTGGGGAGCCGAAGTCGAGGGCGACGTTGATCGGCACGCTGGTATTGCCCTGCGTCACCGCCACGTTCGCGGGATTCGGGGTGATCGAGACGGAGGGCGGCGCGGTGACGTTGACGATGGACGAGCCGCCGCCCGCGTCGAGCAGGTAGGCTCCCGTCAAGCTGGCCCTTACCGACGAGGTCGACTCGCGGCCGTCGCCGATGAACTGGTAGGCCCCCACGCAGCTGTTCGCCGAGTAGGTCAGCGTGTAGCTGCCGACGGGGGTAGCGGCCGTCGTGGCGATCTGCACGGTCGAGGTCGTGTAGGACTCTCCGAAGACCGGCTGGTAGGTGAGCGGGCTCGGGATGAACGACATTCCGGCGGGAAGGCCCGTCACGGTGATCGGACAGCTTTGCCCCGCGGGGCCGAAAGACGTGGGGGTGTAGTGGGTGGAGAAATTCGTGGTGACGGTCTGGCCCTGCTGGACGGAGACGGTGTTGAAGAAGACGCCCACCGGCACGATCGTCAGGGACATGGCGCCGACACCGGGGTCCACTGGAAAGTCAGAGGGGCAGCCACCGGCGGCGCTGCCCGCGAATCCGATCGTGTAGGTGCCGGACGCGGCACCGGGGCTGACGTTGAAATTGACGTTCGTCGAGGCGACCGCCGAGCCGGTGACCGGGGTGTAGCTCGACGACGCGCTCACGCCGGCGGGGAGACCGGAGATGACCACCGGACAGGCCTGTCCGCCGGAGCCGATATAGGTCTGCGTGAAGGTGATGGCGAGAGCGACGTTCTTCGAGGCGCCGGCGGTCACGATCGCGCTTGCAGGTGTGGCGGTGAAGCTGGCCCGAGCCGAGGGGGCCACCAGGGCCAATGCTGCTGCCGCGCAGGCCGTCAGGAGCGTTTTTTTCGACTTGATCGACATCTGATCCCCCTAATGAACGGGACGAGCGTACCGGGATTGAGAGACTTCTCTTGTGAACCTTATCACGCAGAGTACGGCTTTACTTTAGTGGACAATGGGCTGGATGAGCGTGGTCCGGCCCCCCAATCGCCTGTTTCACGAGACCTCCCCGTACCTCCGCCAGCACGCTCACAACCCGGTCGACTGGTACCCCTG
>Ga0154020_10008291_pt1 | contig 12052 bp, 12 predicted proteins | sample Klosneuvirus_201_FD_109709 | JGI IMG/M metagenome (GOLD analysis project Ga0154020, IMG submission 109709) | Active sludge microbial communities from wastewater, Klosterneuburg, Austria - Klosneuvirus_20160825_MG | ecosystem: Engineered > WWTP > Aerobic digester > Activated sludge | place... | reverse complement strand
GTTACGGTCAAAGCCGGCGACCGCATCTCCTTGTGCTGGGCTTCGGCCAATCTGGATGCGCAGGCCTTTGATGCGCCCGATGAAGTGCGCCTGGATCGCAAGCCCAATCCGCACCTCGCGTTCGGCTTCGGGGCCCACCTCTGCATGGGAGCGGCGCACGCGCGGTTGATGCTCCGGACGCTGCTGCAGAAATGCACCGAACGGGTTGCCGGCATCCAGGTGTTGGCGGCGAAGGAACGTGTTGAAACCGAGGCGCGCTACCAGCGCGCATTGGGCTATGAATCACTGACCGTCAAGCTGTCGCCGCGCTGAGGCAGGAGCGTAATTAACCTTCCGCACACCCACTTTCCTTCAGACAGTATTGGTAGCCAGCAACACCAAGTCGGCAGCGAGCGAGACAGGAGAGAAAGCGTTTATCCAAGCTAAAGGCCCGTAAACATTGAATTTAATCAACATCTACGGGCCTAAAATGATGGTGGAGCCGACAGGTCTCGAACCTGCGACCCCCACAATGCCATTGTGGTGCTCTACCAACTGAGCTACGACCCCAACCAAAGCGGGGACACTCTAACCAGGTGCCCGCCGCGAAGTCAAAGCGATTTTCCCTGAAAACAATAATTCCCGGCGTTCGCAATCGTCTGGCGAGGAGTTCCGATTAGGGATTCGACGGAAGCAAAGTTTGCGCTAACTTGGCGATGCGTTAACAACCAAAAACCATCATGGCAACCGAATTAAAATTGAAACTTCAGGAAGGCGACCAAGCCCCGGATTTCTCGGCGGCAACGAACGGCAGCGGCCGAGTTTCCCTCGCCGACTTCAAGGGAAAGCAAGTCATTCTCTACTTCTATCCGCGGGACGACACTCCGGGTTGCACCCAGGAAGCCTGCGGATTTCGCGACCACTTCGCGGTGTTCAAAAAACGGGGCGCAGTGGTGTTGGGTGTGAGCGTTGACCCGGTAAAGGCCCACGACAAATTCGTGACGAAATTCAAACTGCCGTTTCCGTTGCTCGCGGATGATGACAAGAAGATCGTCAACGATTACGGCGTGTGGGGGCCGAAGAGTTTCATGGGCCGCAAATACGAGGGCATCCACCGCGTCACTTTTCTCATCGGGCCGGACGGGAAGATCAAAAAGATCTGGCCGCAGGTCAAACCGGAGCAACACGCGGCGGAGGTGCTGGCCGCCTTGTAGCTGGTTCAAGGCCCCATCGTAGCAAATGGTTGCAGTGCCCGGACGAGTTGTTCCAGCTGCCGTGGGGTATGTTCACTGGAAATGACGAAGCGGAAATAGCCGTTCGCCGGGCTGCCGGGGTAATGAATCAGGGGTGGCAGAATGCCAGCGGCGAGCAAGGCGCGCTGCACGCGCGCGATCTGCTTCAGATTGTCGAAGTGGAGCGGCACAATCGGACCGGGGGCGTCGGGGAGCGCGAAACCGGCCCGCCGCAGCGTGGATTTGATGAAGCTGGAGTTGTTTGCTAGCCGTCGGCGGAGGCTTGTATCGCGTCGGAGAATCTGCAGCGCTTTACCAGCAGCACAGGCGAGCGGCAAGGGCAGGGGAGTGCTGCCCACAAACATCCGGCTGGTCGCGAACTTCATCCGCCATTTTTGCGAGCACAGGATGGCCCCGCCGTAAACACCCAACGCCTTGCTCAGGGTGATGTTTTGCACTATGCGGCCACGGCTCACGCGTTCCAGTTCAACCGTGCCTTTGCCCGTTTTGCCCAGCGTGCCCGCGCCGTGCGCGTCGTCCACCACGAGCAAGCCATCGCGCGGCAGGAGTTTCAAATACGAACGTAGCGGGGCGACCGAGCCGTCATGGGAAAACATTCCGTCCGTGAGCACAACCGGGCGTGCGCCCGGGCCGCAACGCCGCAGCGTGGCGGCGAAGTGCTCCACCATGCGGTGTTTGAATGGCAAGATCGGGCAATTCAACAAAAGGGCGGCGTCCTGCAGGCTTGCGTGCGCCCGTTCGTCCACGAGGGCGTGGGAGAAGTGCCCGGCGAGGGATTGCGCGACCACCAGATTCGTGACGTAGCCGGTGCCGGTGAGCAGCGCGGCTTCGGTGGCGAAGAATCGGGCGAGGTCACGCTCTAACGATGGATAAACCTCGTGGTTTCCGGTGGTGAGCCGCGATGCGGCCACATTCAAACCGTGACGCCTCAAGCCGTCGCTCACGGCTTGCATGACCTTGGGGTGACTGGCCAGTCGGAAATAGTCGCAGCCGGAAAAGTAGCTGAGCGTTCGTCCGCCGCAGCGGGCGTAGGTGCGGTTTAATTGCTGGAGAGTTTCGGCTTCCCTCATGCAGCGGAAGAATATCTATGGATTGCCGTTTGAGGCGAGCAAACATTAATTCGCCACTACAACTGGTCGGCACTTCCGGCCAGTCCTTGGGGACGTATGGAATTGTATTCCCCCCACTGTGGGGACTTCAAGTTGACAGACGTCGTTTTGGGATCGGGATTCGATTGTGCGGTGATTCAGGTGCGCGGCTTTGGCTTTGGTTGCTGGTAAAATTGCCCTTGATATAAAAAGGCTGTATGATACGGTATTTCTGTCATGCCTGAAATAACAAGCAAAGAACAAACAACTGTGAAAGGAATACAATGAACTGGATCATCATGACCTACGTCGCCTATCTGGCCATCAGCGTCGCGCTTACCGTCTGGGTGGCGCGGACGCTTCATAAGAGCGGCCGGATTTTTCTGGTGGACAGCTTTCTCGGCAACGAAAAGCTCGCGGATTCTGTCAACCACCTGCTGGTGGTCGGGTTCTATCTCATCAACATCGGTTATGTGACGTTGGCCTTGAAATACGGGGTCGCCGCCGCCAGCGCCCAGGAAGCCGTGGAAACACTGAGTACGAAAGTCGGACTGGTGCTGCTAGTGCTGGGTGGGATGCACTTTTTCAATCTCTACGTGTTTACTAAGATGCGGAAGCGGGCACTGGCCGGCCGACCAGTGCCGCCATTCCTGCCAGCGGGCGTGGCGATGACATCAGTTCATTGAACGAATTGTACCTACAGTCAAACGGGGGGCGTTTTTGCCGCGCCGTTATGTTTTGGGGAATTCTATAGTGCTAGGCGCCACGCCTGAATCGCCGTCCGTATTTGCTCCGCTGCGTTGCATTGCGGCTTCACGAACTTTGGGGTGAACCAGGGAAACGTGCCAATCAGATCAGGTGTTACCAGAATTTGTCCGTCGCAATCCGGTCCCGAACCGATCCCAATGGTGGCGAAGGGAAAGCTCCTGGTTATTTCCTGCGCGACCGGAGGAGTGACCAATTCCAGCACCACGGCAAACGCACCCGCCTCGGCGAGGACAGCGGCGTCATCCAGGAGTTTCGCATGCCCGGCGTCATCGTGACCTTTGATCCGGTACTTGCCGCCTTCTTCCAAAATGTGCTGGGGCAACATCCCGAGATGGCCGATGAAGGGAATACCCGCCGCAGCGATTGCGCGAACTTGTGGGCGAATCTCCCGCCCTCCCTCGGCCTTGACATATTCGGCGCCCGCGGCAACGAGCCGCCGGGCATTGGATACGGCTGCATCGGGGGTATCGTAGGCGTGGAACGGTAGATCGGCGCCGAGCAGAGCGTTTGGTTTTGCGCGGGCCGCGGCGCGGGTGTGATGTTCCATCTCCGCCATGGAAACGAGCGTCGTGTTGGGATAGCCAAGGACGACCATACCCAAGGAGTCCCCCACCAGCAGCAACGGCACGCCACATTCATCCAACAGCTTGGCCATGGGATAATCGTAGGCGGTCAGGGCGGCGATCTTTTCACCACGCCGTTTCATAGCCAAGATGGTGGCGGGGGTGATTTTTGGGTTCATCGGGTGCTAAAACTCAGGAGCAATTCCGCGGGCGAGGGCGTAGCCGTGCCGACCTTGCCCACGACGATACCCGCCGCGTGATTGGCGAGAATTGCGGCCTCGATGGGTGACGCGCCGGCTGCAACTGCCACCGTGAAGGTGCTGATGACCGTATCCCCGGCACCGGAGACATCGAACACCTCCTGCGCCACAGTCGGAATGTGAAACGGTTTGTGCCCTCGCTGACACAGCAGCATGCCAAGTTCCCCCAGCGTGACGAGCAGCACGGCGGGGCGCAGTTCGTTGAGCAACCGCTCGGCGGCGAGCATCAGGTTCTGGTCTGCGAGCGGATCCATGTTCCGCGTGTCGTCGGCCAGATTTGCCAACTCGAAGGTTTCCTTCCGGTTGGGTGTGATCAGGGAGAGGCTCGCCAGATTTAAATGGTGGACGGGTTTCGGATCGAGACTCAGCCAGACGCCGCGCTCGCGGCAAAGGGTTTTCACTTCATTCAGCAGCAACTGCGTGACCACCCCCTTGCCGTAGTCGCCCACGATCACGGCGTCCGCGCGGTGCAGTTGTGCCTTGAGCGCGGAGCTCAGCCGGTTTGTCAACGAGTCGGTGAGATGACTGCGCGTCTCACGGTCAATGCGCACGACCTGTTGCTGGTTGGCGACGATGCGCGTCTTGCGCGTGGTGGCGCGCGCGGAACTCGCAATGAGGCCAGCGCAGCCAACCCCTTGCGCCTTGAGCAACGCCTTAAGGTCCTTGGCGGCATCGTCCCGGCCGATGGCCCCAAACAGCTCGGTTGGGACGTTCAGCACTGTCAGATTGCGCGCCACATTCGCCGCGCCGCCGGGCATGAAGCTCTCGCGCTGGAAATCCACCACCGGCACGGGGGCTTCCGGCGAAATCCGTGCCACATTGCCCCAGATGAACTGGTCGAGCATCACGTCCCCGACGACAAGGACGCGGGTCTTACTGGCGGCAGTCAGCAGCTGCCGCACGCGTGTTGGTGACAAAGTGCTTTGATTCATGGTCAATCCAGAAAGCCCGTCAGTGGACTGGTTGCCCTGGCGGTTTCATGTTGGCCGCCCAAACCGGATTCATAGGCCGCCCGCCCGGCCTCCACGGCCATCCTGAAGGCGACCGCCATGCGATTCGGGTCGTGCGCCACTGCGATCGCCGTGTTCACCAATGCCGCGTCCGCGCCGAGTTCCATGGCTTCCGCCGCGTGGCTTGGGGCGCCGAGGCCTGCATCCACGACGACGGGCACGGTGGCTTGCTCAATGATGATGCGGATTTGTTCGCGCGTCTGGAGGCCGCGATTCGAGCCGATCGGCGAGCCGAGCGGCATGACCGTGGCTGTGCCGATGTCCTGCAACCGTTTCGCCAGAACGGGATCGGCATTGATGTAGGGTAGCACGATGAACCCTTCCTTCACCAGAATCGCCGCGGCTTTGAACGTCTCCACCGGATCGGGCAGCAAGTAGCGGGGATCAGGATGGATCTCAAGCTTCACCCACTTCGGCAGACCGGCGGCGACGGCTAGTCGCGCAAGTCGTACGGCTTCCTCGGCGTTCATAGCGCCACTGGTATTGGGCAGCAGTAGATATTTTGTCGGGTCAACAAATTCCAAGATGTTGGCGAACGGGTCCTTCTTCCCGCTCAAATCCGCGCGGCGCAAGGCCACGGTGACCATCTCGGTGCCGCTGGCGGCCAGCGCGTCGCGCATGGCTTCTGGCGCCGAAAACTTCCCCGTGCCCAAAATCAGGCGCGAGTGAAAAGTGCGGCCGGCGATGACCAGCGGTTTGTTGAATAACGACATCCCGCCCACTCTAGCCGGGGCGGGTGCCATTTGTCGAGTGACGAGCGGATCAGAAACGGTAGTCGAATGCGATGGTGGCTGCGTGGGTGGCGATACCACCCAACTGGACCTGGTCGGAAGCGGTGCCGACCGTGACCCCGGCGCTCATCTCTGACGAAGTGGTGGCGAAGTAGTGGTATTCCACACTCAGACCCATGTGGTCGTTGATTGCAAAACGCAATCCGGCAAACGCCTGGTAAGCGAAGACGAGGCCGGCGGTGGTCCCTTCCATGGTGGTGCCATCAATCACCAAGTCGTCTCCGGACAGAATTGTGGTTGAAAATCCCAAACCACCCCCGAAGTATGGGCTTACCCGATGCAGGGTTGGGCAGTGAAACCTGGCGTTCAGGAGCACGGGGATATTCGCCAACCCCGCGTCTGTGTCTGTTGCTCCGGTGATAGACTCAATCCGATTAGCCACAAAGCCCGTTTCAACCTCGGCGTCGAACCAATCGGTCACACCATATCCGCCGCGCAAACCAAGCCAGACGCCGGGATCTAGCTTCACCTCGCTGTTGGGTTGGACGGGACCAAAGAACTCCTTCAATTCCGTATTCACCGTTACGGCGCCACCGACATCGCCTTCGACGTAGAACTTGTTTTGCTCAGCCTGCGCCGGCAACAACAACAGCACGGTCAAGCTGCCCACGGTCAGACGAACGGCGGATCGGATGGATGTTTTCATGGTTTGAATGTTCTGTTTGGTTGAACCAAGCGTGTGTTCGCATCATCCGATAAGACTTTCGGCAGTCATTGTCAACCGTTGTCGGCCCCAGTCGGCGCTTGGCTGCGGGTGCGTCGTTGCGGGTTGCGAACTGGGGGGAGGGCTGGTACTTGGCGGCTGCTGGGTGTCAGAGTTGGCGCGGGTGATTTGGTGCGGCAGGTTTGTGCTTTGGTCTCGGCCTGCTATTCTGATCGGGTGAGCAAGAAGAGCGGGAAAATCGCGGCGCGCATCGCCTCCTTCCAGGGGCGGGAGCTGGCCGCGCACTATCTCGGTTTCTTTGATTGCTTCAACGACCAGCTCTTCTACGAGGCGCACGAGGTTTTGGAAGAAATCTGGCTGGTGGACCGGCTGGGGCCGAACGGGGACTTCTTCAAAGGCCTGATCCAGCTTGCCGGGGCGTTCGTACATTTGCAGAAGGAGCGGCTGCGGCCGGCGGCGGCCTTGTTTAACTTGGCGCGGGCGAATCTGTCGAAATATCCCACGACCCACGAACGACTGGATGTGGCGGCGGTGCTCAAATTGATTGAAGCCTGGCTGGGTTGGTTGGAGGGCGAGGCGTTTGCCTTCAATCCTTTGCGCCAGCGCGCCGCCCCGACTTTGGGGCTGCTGGAGTAATTCTACCTGAACTCTGAAGTTGTCCCTCGCGGCAACGGCTCCGAATCTGTGCCTCTGCGTTTGCTTGCCTTGGGATTAGCGAGCCTCGGCCAGACCAAGGAGTCGTCGCGCATCGGGCGGGGTTGCAATCGCGCGGCCGGTGGCCGCCGCCACCTTTGCAATCCGCTCGATCAACCGCACGTTCGTGGCCGGGTCCGTTCGCGCTGCGTCCATCCAGAGATTGTCCTCCAGGCCAACCCGCACATGACCGCCCATGGCGAGGGCGAGGGTATTGATCTGAAACTGGTACCGCCCGATGCCAGCCGCGGACCAGACCGTGCCGGGGGGCAGGGCATCCACCAAGTGGACCAGGTTGCGCGCGGAGGCCGCCATGGTGCCCAACGAACCGAGCAGCAGGTTGGCATAGAGCGGGGGCCGCAGCCATCCCTTGGGCAGCAGGAAATCCCGCACGAAATCAATCATGCCGAGCTCAAAGAATTCCAGCTCCGGCATCACGCCCCGTTCGGTCATGGCCGCGGCCAGTTGTTGCACCACCTCCGGCGGATTTACGGAGGCGGCCCCGGGAAAATTCATCGAGCCAGGCGTAAGTGAGCCAAAATCCGGCCGGCAGTCGAGCACAGCCGACCGCCTCTCGAAGTCGGACCATAGCCGTCCACTGGTCGAAGCGGAGATCAACAGCTCCGGACAAGCGCCGCGAATTCCATCAATGATCTCCTGATAAATCTCGCGCCGCCAGGTGGGCGCACCCCCGGCTTCCCGCGCATGGACGTGAATGATAGATGCGCCCGCCGTGGCACAACGCCCGGCCTCGGCCACGATCTGCTCCACCGTAATCGGTACGGACGCGTTGTCCGCCGGCATCGGCACCATGCCTGTGATGGCGGCATTTATGATCAGCGGTTCCAGCGGTGAAGCGGTCATTTGCCGTCAATTCCTTCCTTCACCACTTTGGCTGGCACCCCGACGACGAGCACCCGGTCCGGTACTTCCTGTGTGACCACGGCGCCCGCCCCAACCACGCAGTGGGCGCCGATGCGAATGCCGTCCACCACGGTCGCTCCGATTCCAATGTAGGTCTGGGTGCCAAGGTGGCAGTTGCCGGCGATGTTCGCCCCCGGCTGGAGGGTGACGTAGTCCTCAATCACTGTATGGTGACCGATGGTGACCCCACGGTTGACCTGTACGTAGCGACCGACTTGTGTGAACCCGGCCACGATGCAGCCGATGTTCAGGCTGGTGCCTTCGCCCACGGTGGATTTCTTCGAGACGGTTGCGGTGGGATGAATCAGCGTTGCAAACGAGAAGTCCAGGGCCTTGATCGCTTGAACGAAACGGTCGCGGTGGGTCGTGGACAGGCAGCAAATGACCGCATGCGTATCGCGCAGCGGCGCGAGGTCGTCAATCCAATGCACCGGTAGGCCGCCGTGCGGTTGCTGGCAACGCTGGCGGTCGAGATTTTCCACGAAGCCAACGACCTCAAATTGCGGTATATCGGAGAAAGCGTCGGCAAACACCAGTGCGTACGGTGTTGTGCCCAGGAGAAGCAAAGGTTGGGGTTTCATGCAAGGGCGGTGACGATTCGGGATTCCGGCTCGCGCGCTGGTCGGGCGTGTTTCAGGAAGCGGCTGGCTTCGGCGGCGACGTGCTCGACTTGGTCCGGTCTAAGCCGCGTGTGCAAGGGCAGGGAAATTACTTCCGCCGCGAGTTGTTCGGTCACGGGCAGCGGACGGGCAAAGTCTCTGAATGCGGGTTGCTGGTGATTGGGGACGTAGTGGACCCCGCACCCGATGCCGGCTAAGCGCATCGCCGCATGCAGTGCGTCGCGCAGACCATGCGTTACCCGCAGCACGTAGAGATTGGGGATGGTTTGCGCCAAGTTGCGCTGCACGGGCACGGTCCATGGCAGATCGCGTAGCGCGGCATCGTACGTCGCGGCGATCTGCCGGCGGCGGTTCGCGAACTCGTTCAGCCGATTCAACTGCGCTAGCCCGATGGCCGCATTGATGTCCGACATGTGGTAGCGAAAGCCCGGCCCGGCCACCGAATAGTGCCAGGGCTTTTCCTGGTGGCGTCGCGCCCAGGTGTGCTGGCTGATGCCCAGGAAACGAAGTTGCCGCGCTCCGGCGGCCAATTCGTCTGATCCGGTGGCCAGCGCTCCACCTTCGCCCGAGGAAATATTCTTGTTGGAGGAAAAGGAAAAACAGGTCGCGGCGCCCTGTCCGCCGATCGCGGCTTCGCGATAAGTTGATCCGAACGCATGCGCGGCGTCGGCAACCACAGCTACGTCGAATTGCGCCGCCAGTTGTCGCAGGCGTTCCAGATCGCACGGCTGGCCGGCGAAATGTACCGGGAGGATGGCCCGGGTCTGCGGCCCCAGCAGTCCGGCCACATCAATACAATCCAGGTTTAGGGTCTCCGGCTCGACTTCGGCAAAAACTGGCTTGTAACCGGCCATTAAAACCGCCTGGATCGTGGCGGCGAAGGTCAGGGAGGGGACAATGACTTCGTTCCGTCCGTCAGACTCCAGGGAAGCCAGCGCCAGATGAAGTGCCGCGGTGCAACTGCACGTCGCGACAACGTGAGGCACACCGAGAAGGCTCGCCAGGGCCGCCTCGAACCTCTCGGTTTGGGGGCCCATACCTACCCATTGGCTTTCCAGCACCGTCTGGGCGGCCGTGGTTTCGGCGGGACCAAAATCGGGTTGTGAGACAAGGATCATGCTTTGCCGGGACTCAGTTTTGAGGCGAACACGCCCCGGCACAAGCTTTGAACCGAGTTTAGGAGCGTAAGTTCCGTCCGGCACAAAGCGGACGCTGCGGTGGTGATGCGCGCACAATGCTCCGGATCATGAGACAAACGAAAAATGATGTCGGGCATTTCCTCCAGGGTCGCGGCCACGTAATGTTTGCCGGCCACGAACGGCCGGTCATCCTCCGTCGGCTCGCTGACGACCAGCGTCCCGCAGGTCGCCGCCATCAAGAACCGGATCCAGGCCGGGCTCCAGGGGTAATTGTGGAGATTCACCAGGATGCGCGTCCGGTTCAGGAGCGCCGTGCGTTCCTCCCCATAACAACCCGACTCGATGCGCTGGAACACCAGACCCCGCTGCTGCAAAGCCCGCTCCAACTCATTCAACAACGCCGCCCGCCGGCCATGTTTCGCAGAACCGAGAAAGGCGACCGCGATCTCCCGTGGGGCACCCAATTCCCGACCGGTCTCCGCATACGCTCCTACCGGAACAAAATCGGCCGTGATGCCGCGACCGGCGAGGAATCGCTGCCGCTGTTGCGTGCTCGTCACAAAATAATCCACCCATTGACCGCGCTGTGCCTCCCGGATACGCGCCCAGGATTCCATTACCCCGCGCACCTGGCGCCAGTCGAAGTCAGCGTGCATCCCGGGCGTGTCCCGCATCAACCGCCACGCGTGGCGATAACCTGGCGCGGAACATTGTTTGCAGGCCCATTCGTGCAGCCGGATCAGCGTCAGGAGTTTTTGCCAGCGCGGCATGGCCGCCGCCGAACGGTTCAAACGGAACCTCCGTCGCCAGCGGGAAGCCGCCAAACCGATGCGCTCGGCCTCCGGGGTTAGGGAGGCGGGTGGCAACGGGTCCATCTGCCACAATAACACCGCCGGGCGACGATCACCCCTCCGCCTCAACTGGTCGCAGTATCCGGGAAATTGGTTGAGATTGACGAGCAATAGCAAAAGGTCGGCTTGCAAGCCCGCCCGCTCACCATCGCAGACCAGCTTCGATGAGTGTCCCAACTGATGCAAACAACGGCAAACCGCGGCCCCTAGCTCCGACTCAAATCCAACATCCCGGCCGCCGATGGCTACCGCCCAGTTCAGTCTTACCACCTCCCTGCACTACTGGCGGAACGAAAACGGGTCAAGCCTTGATTCAGTTGAGCGGGTGGTTTCTGCCGGGCGCGCCAGCCTCGCCGCTTCATCATGCGGCTGGACAACGGCCGATGGTGCGTCATTATAGTTTTAGTTTTTTCGATTAAAATCGCACAAATGGTCAGTACCAAGCTTTGGTTGGCGCAACGGCAGCTTGCCACCGGCTCCCCGCAGAAGCGGTTGGAGGCGGTGCAAAAGTTGCGTGCCCTTGAGGATCCAGACGGCGTGCCGTTCTTGGTGGAAGCCTTGAAAGACGCCGAGGTCGCGGTGCGCATTGAGGTGACCTGGGCCCTCGGAGATTTCAAACAGCCGGACGCCGTCAAGGCCTTGATTGGCGCGTTGCGCGATCATGCCGAGGCGGTGCAAGAAGCTGCGGCTCAAGCCTTGAAAAAGAACGGCAATGCCACGGCCATCGAAGCGTTGGTCGGCACGCTCATGCGCGGCACCCCGGGCGTGCAATACCACACGGCCCAGACGTTACATGCCCTGAACTGGTTGCCGCGCACGCCGGGAGAACAAATCTCGTTCTACGTGGCGCGCGGCGATTTCAAACGCGTGAGCATGTTCGGTTCGGCGGCAATCCCCGCACTGGCCGCCGTGTTGCGCGGCGGCAGCGGGGAGCGGCGCGTGGCGGCAGCCAACACCCTGGCAGAACTGGGAGAGTCCTCCGTGGTGAAACTGCTGTTGAGCGCGCTCCGGGATAGCGAAGCGGCGGTGCGCGCGGCAGCGGTCAATGGCCTCGCGCGAATGGGCGATCCCCAAGCCGTAACCGGGTTGCTACCACTGCTCAAAGATCGCGATCGCAATGTGCGCGTGGCCACGGTGTCGGCTTTGGGCCAGATGGCGGACACGGGGGCGATCCGGCCATTGACGGAGTTGGTGGAGGATCGGGAGTGGGAGGTACGCGCGGTGTTGGCCGAGGCGCTGGGGCGGTTTGAAGACCGAAGCGCGCTGCCGGCCGTGTTGAAACTTGTCAAGGATCGCGATCAGGAAGTACGCCAAAACGCCGTTGATGCGCTGGGGCGAGTGGGCGACGAGACAACGCTTGATAACTTGGTGCTGGCAATGGTGGATGAGCATATGGGCGTGCGGCAGGCGGCAGCGCGGGCGGCCACGACGTTGGATCCTTATTGGCAG
>Ga0154020_10008288_pt1 | contig 12054 bp, 8 predicted proteins | sample Klosneuvirus_201_FD_109709 | JGI IMG/M metagenome (GOLD analysis project Ga0154020, IMG submission 109709) | Active sludge microbial communities from wastewater, Klosterneuburg, Austria - Klosneuvirus_20160825_MG | ecosystem: Engineered > WWTP > Aerobic digester > Activated sludge | place... | reverse complement strand
GACCTGGGAAATCTCCACCCGCGAAGCGACCTTGTACTTCTCGAGATGGGCGCGGATCGTCTCGCCGGTGCCTGGCGGCAGGACCAGCCAGCAGCTCTCGGCGAAGGCGAGCAGATGGAAGTCGGCGAGGATTCTGCCCTGCCCGGTAGTGAAGAAGCCTCGCGTGGTCGTTCCGGGGGCAAGGCTCTTGACGTCCGCCGTGACCAGCCCGTTGAGCAGACGCAGGCGGTCCGGCCCCGTGAGCTCGAGCAAATCGGCCGTGCGTTCGACGAGTGCGACACCCTCGCGGAGCGCGGCGAGGTCGCCGGCCAGCTCGTCGAGCAGAGGGATTCCGTCCGCGCTCACGCGGGCAGCGCCGCGACGACGTCGTCTACGCCCGCGAGGTCGGAGAGCACCCGCTCGGCCCCGGCCGCGGCGAGCGCGGTCACCGCGGTCCGCCCGGTCGCGACCGCGAGACAGGGGATGCCGTGGGCGCGGGCGCAATCGACGTCGAGAAGGGAATCGCCGACGATCCACGTCTCTTCCGGCCGGAACGAACGCCCGCAGTGCTCGGCGGCGCGCGCCCAGGCGACCGGCGGCAGGTCGCGGCGGTCGGTCTGGCCGTCGCCGAAGCTGCCGAATTCGAAATAGCGCCGCAGGCCGACGCTGCCCAGCTTGATGCCGGCGCCGCGCTCCCAGTTGCCGGTGAGCAGCGCGAGCACGAGGTCGTCGCGCTCCGCGAGCCTGGTGAGCAGCTCCACGACGCCCGGCAGGATGCGCACGTGTTCGGGTTCGAGGCGCTGCTCCAGCCGTCCGAGGTAGGCGTCCCGCAGGTCGGTCATGCGCTCGCGGATCACCGGCTCCGGCACCCCCGCCGCGGTCATCAGGTCGAGAACGATGCGCGGGTCGGTCTTGCCCGAAAAGTCGTAGCCGGGGAGGTTGCCGCGCACGCCGTAGACCTCCTCGAGTGCCTCGCCGAACAGCGGCTTGGGCTGCCCTCCGCAGTCGACCAGCGTGCCGTCGATGTCGAACAGGAGGAGCTTCAAGAGCGCCAGTCCGGTGTCTTCTTTTCGGCGAGGAAAGTGGCGATGCCGTGCCGGCAGTCGGCAGTGGCGCGCGCCGCGGCGTTGGCCTGCGCAGCTGCGCCGAGGCGCTCGTCGAGCCGCAGGCCAGGCAACTCGAGGAGCAGTCGCTTGGTGCGCGCGATCGACTCCGAGCTCGCTTTGGCGAGGATCTCGCCGGCCAGTCTCTCTCCCGCCGCAGCGAGCTCGGCCTTCGGCACGACGCGATTCGCCAGGCCGATGGCGAGGGCACGCTCGGCGGAGACGAAATCGGGGTTGAGCAGGAGCTCGCGCAGGTCGCTGCCGCGCAGGCGCATCGGCAGATAGGTGGCGACGATCGCGGCGACGAAGCCGATGCGCACTTCGCTGTAGAGGAAGCGGGCATCGTCGGCGGCGACGACGAAGTCGCAGGCGGTCGCGAGTCCGCAGCCGCCGGCGACGCAGGAGCCCTGGACAAGCGCCAGAGTCAGCGCCTCCTGCCGGAGAATCGCCTCGAAGAGGTCGCGCAGCCGCCCCGAGTCGAGCCGGTTGTCGAGCGCCGAGGCCGCCTGCAGCGACTGCAGATGTTCGAGGTCGGCGCCGGCGCAGAAGTGCCTGCCGGCACCCGCCAGCAGGACGGCGCGCACCCCTTCGGCGCGCAGATCGCGGCGATAGAGCGCGGTGAGCTCGGCGGCGAGCGCCGGTGAAAGGGCGTTCGCCCGCGCCGGATCGTTCAGGGTGACGAAGAGGAGATCGCCGTCCTGGCCCGTGGGGCGCTCCGGGCGCTTCGGGCTGTCCGGGCGATCCGGGCGATCCGAGCCAGTCACCCCGGTGCGGCGGACTTCGAGGAGGCTCAGACCAGCTCCCCGGGGACCTCGATCTCCATCTCGAGCATGCCCTGGCCGTGGGTCTTGCCCTGGGCATCGGTCAGCAGACTCGCGGTTCCGCCGCCACCCAGGGCGTCGTGGAGCAGGAAGTTGAGCGCCTGGAGGTTCGGCACTTCGAAACGCTCGACCTCGCCGAGACAGATGGCGCTGAAGTGGCGGCGCACACGCTCGACGGTCACTTCGCGCACCAGGACCTCGTACAGCGCCGGCGAATAGGCGACCAGGCCGACGTTCGAGGCGTCGCCCTTGTCGCCGGAACGGGCGTGGGCGATGCGGGAGAGCGGCACGATCACGGTGGGGTTCAAATCGCCTCCACGGAGACTTCGAGCGTCTGTTCGATCTCTTCGCGCGCCAGGAGCGCCGGCCAGTAGGCGACGACCTCCTGCGCCTTCGGGCGGCCGCCGGCGAAGCCGGTGACCCCCGGCGGGCCGGCGGTGACGAGCGGCGCGATCTCCTTGCCGAAGCGATCGACCTTGCCGCGATCGGCGTCGCGCACCGCGAGGCGCAGCACGACCTCCGGCGGATCGGACGGCGCGGCAAGGATTCCCGGCAGGACACCGGAAACCCCGAGCAGCTCGGTCGCCCGATCTTCCGCAGCGAAGGTGACGCCGGCGCGTTCGAGGCGCTTCCAGACGATCTCCGCCGCGAGCCGCGCCTTCTCGATGGCCCGCGGCCCGGACACGGTGACCTGTCCGGCGGCCTTGTATCCGTCGAGGTAGGAGGCCGAGATCTTCAGGAACGGCGTTTTCGGCCGGCCGGTGATCCCCGAGACGCGGACGCGGTCGGTGCCCTCCTGCGCCAGGCGGATGGAGGTGAAGTCGGCGGTCACGTCGGGCGTGATGTAGCTCTTCGGGTCGCCCATCTCGTAGACCAGCTGTTCGGAGACGGTATCGACGGTGACCATCCCGCCGGTGCCGGGGTGCTTGGTCACCACGAAGCTGCCCGAGGCCTCGACCTCGGCGACCGGATAGCCGACCTTCCAGAGCTCGGGGACCTCCCACCAGCGGGTGAAGTTGCCGCCGGTCGCCTGCGCGCCGCACTCCAGAATGTGCCCGCAGATCGTGCCGGCCGCCAGGCGGTCCCAGTCGTCGGCCGCCCAGCCGAACTCGTGCACCAGGGGGCCCAGCGCCAGCGCCGTATCGGTGACCCGGCCGCAAAGCACGATGAGCGCGCCGCCGCCCAACGCCTCGGCGACCGGACGGGCGCCGATGTAGGCGTTGGCGGAGGTGACCTGGGAGACCCGCGGGGCGAGCGGCTCTCCCGAGTCCATGTTGCGCAGCTCGTGACCGCGCGCCAGCAGCTCGGGCAACCGCCCGAGCAGGTCGTCACCTTCGACGACCCCGACCTTGAAGCCCGCGATCCCGAGCTCCCGCGCGACTTCGAAGATCTTGGCGCGGCAGGCCTTCGGATTGAGGCCTCCGGCGTTGGTGATCACCCGGATGCGCTTCTCCACCAGCTGCGGCAGCGCGCGGCGGATGAAGTCGATGAAGTCGGTGGCATAACCCGCGGCAGGGTTCTTCAGCTTCTGCCGCATCATGATCGAGAGCGTGACTTCGGCGAGGTAGTCCATGCCGAGGTAGTCGACCGGCCCGCCCGCGATGAGATGGAGCGGCGCGTCGACGCTGTCTCCCCAGAACCCCTGCCCGTTGGCGATTCGAACGGTTTTCATTGGCCTGCAGAGGCTAACACGCGGGCCGACACCGGCCCGGTTTGAGCGCAAGAAACCGGTGGCTCGGCGGCGTCGCGATCAGCTACTTTTCTTTTCGGTAAAGGGACCCTTTTCAACGCCCTTTCGACATGGAGCCGACCGTGCCCGATCTCGCCCCGCTCGCCGTACCGACCGCAGTCGGCGCTTCGCGCCCCCTCCCGACCGAAGTGCTAACGTCGCCGAGGTCGATACCGCCGAAAACCGGCACTCCCGTGGCCGAAGTCCAAATGCCCCTTTACCGAAAAAGAAGCACCGCCGACGAAGATGTCGCCACCGCGCGCTGGCGCGCGGTGCACGAGCGCGACCGCGCGGCCGACGGCAGCTTCGTGTTCGCGGTCAAGACGACCGGTGTCTACTGCCGACCCTCGTGCCCGGCGCGTCGGCCGCGGCCCGAGAACGTCGAGTTCTTCGCTGACGGCGCCGCCGCCCGGGCGGCCGGCTTCCGCGCCTGCAGGCGCTGCCGGCCCGACGAGGTGCCGGCGATCGAACGCGCCGTCGCCGAGGCGCGGCAGAGGCTCGATGCCGCCCAGGGGGAGTCGATAGGGCTCGCCGAGCTCGCAGCGGCGGTCGAGCTCTCGCCGGCGCACCTGCAGCGCGAGTTTCGCCGCCGCATCGGCCTGTCGCCCAAACAGTACGCGCTCGTCCGTCGGGCGGAGCGTTTGCGGCGCGAGCTCGACCGTCGCCGGACGGTGCTCGACGCCGGCTTCGAGGCCGGCTACGGCTCGGCGTCGCGGCTCTACGACGAAGCGGCGCGCAATCTGGGGATGACCCCAGGACGCTTCCGCAACGGCGGGCGTGGGGTGCGCATCGTCTTCGCCCACCGCAGGACGGCGCTCGGCTCCCTGCTCCTCGCCGCCACCGAGCGCGGACTCTGCGCTTTACAGCTGGGAGATACCGCAGCCGCAGTGCGCGCGGCGCTCGCGGCGGAGTTCCCGCGCGCCACCCTCATCGAAGACCGCACGGCGCTCGCCGCCCATTTCGAATCGATCACGGCGCTGCTCGAAGGGCGACCGGAGCGGCCGGCGCTCGACATCGAAGCGACCCCGTTTCAGGCGCTCGTCTGGCAAGAGCTGCTGCGGATTCCACGCGGCGCGACGAGGACCTACGGCGAGGTCGCGCGGGCGATCGGACGGCCGAAGGCGGTTCGCGCCGTGGCGCGGGCCTGCGCCGCGAATCCGGTCGCCGTGGTCGTCCCGTGCCATCGCGTCGTCAGCAAGGACGGCGCGCTCACCGGCTATCGCTGGGGGGTGAAACGGAAGCGGGAGCTGCTCGCCGGAGAGACGCCCCCCTCCCCGCTCGCCCTTTCAGGTGGGGCGAGCCCGAAGCGATCCCGATAGCGTTCGCTTTTCTGATCGGATCGGAAGCGCCGGTTCCGTCGCGACCGCCGGAGACCTTATGATGGTGCCGGAGAAACCATGACCAAAATCAAGATTCCCCGTCTGGCCTACAACTGGATCAGCGCCCTCGGCATGGCCATGGCGTTGATCTCGGCGCTCACCCTGATGCTGCTGCTCGCGGCCGGCATGTTCATCGAGACGGGGTCCAATCCGTATTTCGGCATCTTCCTCTACATGATCCTGCCGGGGATCATGATCACCGGGCTCCTTCTGGTGCCGCTCGGCATGTGGCGGATGTCGCGGATCTGGAAGCGCGAAGGTACCGCCCCGGCGACCCGTTTCCCGGTGCTCGATCTCAACAACCCCCGGCAGCGCCAGGCGGTGCTGATCTTCTCCATCAGCACGCTGGTCTTCCTGGTGCTCAGCGCGATGGGTAGCTATGGCGCCTACCACCACAGCGAATCGGTCGAGTTCTGCGGCGTCACCTGCCACGAGGTGATGGAGCCCGAATACACGACCTACCAGAACAGCCCGCACGCCCGGGTCGCCTGCGCCCAGTGCCACGTCGGCGCGGGCGCCGGCTGGTACGTCAAGTCGAAGCTCTCCGGCGCCTACCAGATCTACTCTGTGGCGGCCGACAAGTACCCGCGCCCGATCCCGACGCCGGTCAAGAGCCTGCGCCCGGCACAGCAGACCTGCGAGCAGTGCCACTGGCCGCAGCACATCTACGGCGCGGTGACCCGCCAGTTCAATCACTACATGTACGACGACGCCAATACCCACTGGCCGATCAACATGCTGATCAAGGTCGGCGGCGGCGATCCGGCCACCGGCCAGACCGCCGGCATCCACTGGCACATGAACATCGGTGTCCAGGTCGAGTACATCGCGCGCGACGAAGAGCGCCAGAAGATCCCCTGGGTTCGGGTGACGGACAAGAAGACCGGCCGCGTCACGGTCTACAAGGACTCAACCGATCCGATCACCGACGCGGACGTCGCCGCGGCCGAGCCGCGCAAGATGGACTGCATGGACTGCCACAATCGGCCGAGCCACATCTTCCGCTCGCCGGAAGTGGCGATCAACGAAGCGATCCTCAAGCGCGAAATCGACGCCGCGATCCCCGGCATCAAGGCCGCGGCAGTCGAGGCGATGGCCACGGAGTACGCGACCAAGGAAGAGGCGATGCGCGGCATCGCCAACCGGATCACCGACGGCTATCGCAAGAATCGCCCCGACGACTACGCGAAGTACCAGGTGGCCATCGATCAGGCGGTCGTCGCCACCCAGAACGCCTACGGCCAGAACATCTTCCCGGCGATGAAGGCGACCTGGGCGGCCTATCCGGTGAACATCGGCCACTTCACCAGCCCCGGCTGCATGCGCTGCCACGACGGCAATCACACGACCGAAGCGGGCGTCTCGCTGACTCGGGAGTGCACCGCCTGCCACACGATCCTCACCCAGGGCAGCGGCGACCGCGCGGCGGTCGCAGCCACCCAGGACGGCCTCCCGTTCGAGCACCCGGAGGACATCGGCGACGAGTGGCAATCGACCGGCTGCTACGAGTGCCACACCGGCGTGAAGCCCTGAAGGAAAGTAGGGACTATTTCTTGGCGCTCTTGACGACCGGAAGCTTGGCGTTGCGGCGCTCCCAGGCCCGGCCTGGAGTCTGCCGGCCGTCGATCGCGGCGGTGTCGAGCGGGTAGACCATCGGGTCGAAGATCACCAGGTAGAAGTGCCAGACGAGGATGGCGAGCGCCGCCAGGATCGCCTCGTAGAGGTGAATCACCGTCGCGAGATCGGTCACCCACTTCGGCGCATGCCGCAGCACGACATCGGGGAACCAGAGCATGAAGCCGGTGGCCCCCATGACGAACGTCCCCCAGACGACCGCCAGATACTCCATCTTCTCGGGATAGCCGACCCAGGGCGACTCCGGCGGCATCGGATGCCGGCCGGCGAGATAGGCCACCTTCTCCTTCAGTTCGTGAAAGTCGGCCATTCCCGGCCGCACCATGGATCCGATGCAGGCCCGCGCCCGGCGCGACAGGAAGAGGTGCACGACGTGCATCAGGCCCACGCCGAGCATGATCACCGCGGCGACGCGATGAATACCGCCGCGCAAATCGACCAGCGGCTCACCGAACGTCGCGAGACGCGACCACCAGGCCTCGGGGTACTTGAGCGCGAAGCCGGAATAGACCAGCACGATGAAGCTCGAGGCGAGCAGCGCGTGCGAGATGCGGAACATCCCGCTCATCCGCTCCGGCGCCTCGTCCGGGATCGGCAGGGAGCGCAGAAGGCGCGCGTGCTTCGACTTGCGAAAGAAGTCGAGACCGTTGTGAAGCAGCATGCCGCCGATCGTCAGCCCGATGAGCCAGAGGTAGACGATCCGGGTCCAGTAGACCGACGGGTGGCTCTCCGCCTTGGAGCCGGGCAGGACGTGCACGGCGCCGATGGCGAAGCTGTCCCCGGCCCCGGGATGGCAGGCGCCGCAGGTCGCGGCGAGGTTCGCCGGACTGATGTGCGAGCGCGGATCGGAGGAGGGCAGGATGTCGTGCACCCCGTGGCAGGAGGCGCAGTTGGCGACGTGGATGTCGCCCGAACGCCCGGCGAGACCGTGGAAACTGTCGTCGAACGCCTCGACCGCGGTGTTCTTCAGGCCGAACTTGTCGGTGACGCGCAAGTCGCCGTGGCAGCGCCCGCAGGTCATCTTCGGGACGTTCGAGGCATAGACCGGCGAACCCTCGTCGCCCGGCCCGAGGATGCGATGCTCGCCGTGACAATCGGTGCAGACCGGAGATTCGCCGATGCCCGCCGCGGCGGCGACGCCGTGCACGCTCTCGGCGTAGGCCTTGGCGACCTCGGCATGACAGGCGGAGCAGGTCGCTGGCACGTTCTTGCGATTCACCTGCGACTTCACATCGGCGGCCGGGAGGATGCCGTGGCTGCCGTGGCAGGCGCTGCAGGTCGCGGCATGCTCGCCCTTGGCAACACCGCGGGCATGCACGCTGGCTTCGTAGGCCGCGAGCGGCTGGACCAGCTTGACTCCCGCCTTCGCCCCCAGCTCCGGATTCGAGTGGCACTTGCCGCAGGTCTTGGCGAGCCGCTTCGGATGCACCTGGGAGGCTACGTCGGAGACCGGAGCGAGGGCGTGCACCAACCCGTGACAGGAAAGACAGTCGGGGCGCCTCTCGCCGCTCGCTTCGACCTCGTGATGGACGCTCGCCGCCAGCGCCTCTTCGGCATCGCTGTGGCAGTTGACGCAGGCGGCGCGCGGGTCGTCGGCTTCGTGCGGATCCTTGGTCTTGCCGGGATGACAGTCGGCGCAGCTCGCGCCGGCGGCACCGTGCACGGTCGCCGCCCACTTCGCCTCGTCGACGACCAGGCGCTCTTCGCCGACGTTGTCGACCGTGCCGTGACACTCGAGGCAGACCTCTTCGGCACGCAACGCGCCAGCCGCGAAGAGCGCCAGGACCAGCCCGGCGGAAGGCAACAGGAAACCACCTACAGACAAACGAGAGCGCATGATGACCTCCAAGAGTACCGGGGTCCTCGAGCTCGAAAGGGCTTCAGCGAACTCAGCAACCTCAGCAACCTCAACGATAACTGAACAGCATGGCGTAGATGATCAGTCCGATCAGAGTCAGTCCGATAGTCAGGGCGATGAAGCCGAAGATCCGGAAAGCGCGCTCCACCGGCTTGGCGATCGGGCCCACCATGTGCTCCTCGAGCTCGCCGCGTTCGACCATCTGGGCATACTCGTCCGGCTTGTCGTGCTTCAACTCCTCGAGCGGCACGCGGCCGGTGAAGATCACCGGGTCCATCGGGAACTTGTCGGGCCGGAAGTGTGTGTTGAAGAAGTGGATCGTGAAGATGAAGCCGACCGCGAGCAACGCCTCGTCGCTGTGGATGATCGTCGCGACGTTGATCGTCCAGCCGGGCATGACCCGGGTGAAGAGCTCCGGGAACCAGAGCGCGAAACCGGTCGAGCCGATGACCAGCACCCCCCAGAAGACCGCGAAGTAGTCGAACTTCTCCCAGTAGGTGAAGCGGCCGTAGTTGGGCCGCGGTCCGAGTCCCAGGAACCACTTGATCGAACCGATGAATTCGGTGAGATCGCGGCGCCCGAAGAGGATCGAGGCCGGTCCGAGGATGGTCTCGAACCAGGAGCGGCCCGAAGCGATCTTCTTGCGCCGCACATCCCAGACGTGGATGCCGAAGACGATGATCAGGGCGATCGCCCCGAGCCGGTGCACGACGCCCATCGCCTCGAAGCCGCCGAAAGCGCGGGAGAGGCCCTGCGCCCAGCCGGCGTAGGAGAACTTCAGCGCCATGCCGGTGATTGCCAGGGTGAAGAACGACAGCATCATCGCCAGATGCTGCAGGCGCTGGAAGGCGGTGAAGCGCTGGTAGAGCTTCTCCTGACCCTCGAGACGCGAGGCGGCCTTCATGTGCCGCCACTGCTCGCGCGTCAGGAACAGGCGGACCAGCCAGGCGACGGTGTGGAAGACCGCGAAGGTCAGTGTGCCGAGGAGCAGCGCGGTCATCGCCCGGAAGACCCAGAAGAGCCACGGATACTTGTGGCGGTCGTGGTGGGTGGCGTGGGTCAGGTAGCCGGCGAAACGCCGGTTGGCGCCGGGATGACACTTCGCACAGGTCGCGATGACGTTGTCGCGCGACAGCGTCGAAGCGGTATTGGACGGCGCGAGGATGTTGTGAGTGCCGTGGCAGTCGGAACACTTGGCAGAAGACTCGCCGCCCAGCTGCGAGACCTTGCCGTGAAAGGTCTCGAAGAATGTCTCCGCCTGCTCCTTGTGGCAGCCGCCGCACTGGCTGAGCATCCGGGTGCGCGCCCCCGGCAGATCGATGCGCGAGATGTTGTGCGAGCTATGGCAGTCCTCGCAGACCGGCAGATGCTCGCCGTTCTTCGGCTCGCCGGTGGCGTGAATGCTCTTGGCGAACTTCTCTTTGACGCCCAGATGGCACTTGCCGCAGGTGTCCGGAAGGTTGGCGCGGTTGACCGTCGAGCGCGGATCGTCGGGCGGCAGCTCGCCGTGCGACGAGTGGCAGTTGACGCAGGTGGCAGTGACGACGAGCCCGGAGTCGGTGAGACCCTGACCGTGGATCGAGTCGGCGTAGCTGCCGACGATGTCCGGCGTCTCGCCGTGGATGCGCACCGCCGCCTGCGCGCCGACGCGATGGCAGCGGGCGCAGAGCGTCGGCACGTTGCGGGCGAAGGTCGGCGAGAGCGGCTCGTTCCTGGACTTGGTGGCGTGCGCCGAGTGGCAGTCGAGACAGCCCGGAGCGTCCGGATCGTTCTTCGCGGCGAGCGTCCCGTGGATGCTGATCTGGTACTGCTCCACCTGCGCCGCATGACAGACGCCGCAGTCGACCTTCTTGGTGATCGTCTCGCAGGGCCGCGTGTGCGAAGGAGCCACCTCCGTGTGGCACTGTGCGCAGGCGGTCTTGGCGTGCGTCGAGGCGGCGTAGGCCACCGGGTCGGTGTAGAGCGAGACCTGTTTGCCATCGCGCTCGACTGCGAGATCGGGCTTGCCGTGGCAGGTCAGGCAGTCCTGGTTCGCCATGCCGGCGCTGTAGAAGACGCGGCGGACCTTGTGCGGCTCGTGGCAGTCGACGCAGACCGGAATCTTGTTCGGCGCGCTCTCCCAGAGGTGGCCTTCGATGACCTTGCGGTGCACGAGCTCGATCTGCCCGTGGCACTGGGTGCAGGTCTTGACCACGTTCTTGGCGTTGATCGTCGACTTGGGGTCGCCGTGCGGCAGGATGTTGTGCGCCGAATGGCAGGAGGTGCAGACCGCCGTGACCGTCAGTCCCTTCTTGAACAGCCCCTCGCCGTGGATCGAGTCGGCGTAGTTGCCGAGGATGTTCTCCTGCGGGATGTCGTGGGTCAGGGAGACTTCGCTGCCCTCGCGGTGGCACTTGCCGCACAGCAGCGGGATGTTCATCACCGCAACCGGCGACTTCGCGTCCTTGTGGGAAAGGATGCCGTGGCCACCGTGACAGGTGATGCAGGTCGGCGCGAGCGCGTCGCCGCGCGACGCGGCCTTGCCATGGAGACTCGCGTGCTGCTCAGTCGCGACCGTCGCATGGCAGGTGCTGCAGGCGGCGAGAACCTTCGCGGCATTCGCGGCATTCGCAGCCCGGGCGATCTCGTGTGGTGCACTGTGACAGTCGACGCAGGTGGCGTTCGGTCGGCCGTCCTTCACGACGGCATGGGCGCCGCGTTCGGCCGTCTTCGCCTCCGCCTGGTGGCACTGCGCGCAGGTCGCCGTAACGTGCCCCGGCCCCGCCAGCGAGGCGGCATCCTTGACCGGCAGGATCTTGTGCCCCGCGCCGTGGCACTCGCGACAGGAGGGCGAGGCCTTTCCGGCCGCGCCGTGCACGCTCGCCGCGAGCTTCTCTCCGGCTTCGTGGCAGTCGGCGCAGACGCCGTAGGGCTTGGCGGGGAGCGCCTCCGGATGGGGGTCGGCGTCGAATCCGGGGTGGCAGTCGAGACAGGCGAGCTCGGCGTGCGGGGTCGCGTCGAGATGGACGTCGTCGTGGCACTCGGCGCAGGCCGATTCCTGGGCGACGGCCGGCGCCGCGGGGCCGCCGAGAAGCCCGGCGGCGAGAAACAGGAAGCAGGCGCCGGAGAGTGCGCCGAAGCGGAATTTGGGCGAGAGTGCCATGCCGGAAAACTACTTCAGGCACGCCATCCGGTCACTACCCGATTGGAGGGCGGTGTCCCGGTAGGATACTCCCCGCAATTGTTCCGCAACCGCAGCCCGCTTGGGGAGAAGCCCGGAGAGTCGATGGCGAAATCAGGACAGGAGACGTTGACCCGGCAAATGCTGAAGCGCTACGCCGTCACCTCGGGCAAGGGCTTCAAACTGCGCGGCATCGACCCACAAGACACCCTCGGACTCAAGGAGAAGGAGGCCCGAGCGGCCCTCGCGAAGGACGTCCTTCGCCTCGACGAGCTGCAGGAGATGCTCTACGCCCAGGACCAGTGGGGCGTGCTGCTGATCTTTCAGGCGATGGACGCGGCCGGCAAGGACGGCGCGATCGAGCATGTGATGTCGGGCATCAACCCGCAG
>Ga0154020_10008287_pt1 | contig 12056 bp, 15 predicted proteins | sample Klosneuvirus_201_FD_109709 | JGI IMG/M metagenome (GOLD analysis project Ga0154020, IMG submission 109709) | Active sludge microbial communities from wastewater, Klosterneuburg, Austria - Klosneuvirus_20160825_MG | ecosystem: Engineered > WWTP > Aerobic digester > Activated sludge | place... | reverse complement strand
CGCCCTGATGGCGCCTACGTCAAGGTCGTCTCCCAGCGTGGTCCCCTCCAGCTCGCCCTTGCTGCCCAGAACGCCCAGTAAGTGCGCTTTAAAACATAAACAACCAAATAAAAAGCATAAAATTTTACTTCGCTGCCGCTCACCACCATCCAATGGGTATTTGGTTTCCAGCCACTCAGTCCAGCGATTACGTGCATTACGGCGTTTGGCCTGCATCGTTGTTTGAGTCGGTTGCCGAGTATGTAGATGGGGTCGATGGGGTCGATGAAAGAAATGGGAAAGATGAAGGCTCGTCCTCAGTGCACACCACCATATTCCCGAACCCCTTCTGGAGCGAGCTTGTCAGAGGGACTGAAAAGACCTTGAGCGCCAACAGCGTCGGCGTCTCAAAGGCCATCAAGATGTTGGCCGGATCAATGTCGCGCGGTAGCTTAGCACAGAACGCAACATAAGCCAATGAGGGGGGGAGGAGAACTTGCGGTTTCGCGGTGGAAAGAGGTTTTTACCTCCACTACCTCGTCTGGGTCGACTGGAATGGGTTCCAGGGCCATCAGGCATTTATGGACATTCACGAGCGGAGGGGCTTGCTTCAACAATTCGTCGAGTTCTTGCTGAGTCGGGGGCTGGATGACCTACATCACATCAGTCAAAGCTGACCGTAAGAGGGCGGAGTCCAACGAGAAGCGAGCCTTCCCGCCTGCTGCTTTGGGCCGGTCCCACTGGTAGTCGTACGGCCCATTGTTCGCTCCTTCGTAGGGAGGACCATCAACAAGATCTGACCTCGGCATCCCATGGAACTGGCCATGAGGGGGCTTCGGAGAAGATCTGCCTTGCATCATTAGTTGAGCGATGTTGGGCGCGGTCGGGAACGGAGAGGAGGAGAACCTCCCGGGGGAAAATTCTTCCTCTTTCCCTCCTTCAAGAGAGGTAGGGATGGAAGGAGTTCTATTGTCAAATGAGTCCGGAGAGGGGGGAGGAGTCCACATTGCCGCCCTGGCCTTGCGCCACAGAAAGACGAGCTGCGAGCCCGAGGAAGAGGAGATGAGCCACGGATTCCCCTCCACCTGTAAATAACAATGACGAAGCTACGGCTAAATCGCCCCTAAGCAGCACAAGGGACATAGCATGACCCACACGATAAAAAGCAAAAAGCAAGAGGAGAGTCAATCAAGTTGACTGTCCGTACGCAGTCCGACGGCAAAGAAGAGTTGGCCAGGTTCCAAACACAACCTCAATTGGAGGCAAGCAACGCTGTCACCACAAACTCACAAACTCATGAGGAAAGCAGGTTTTGAATCGATGTCAAGGGCGAGGGAGACCTTGATGCGGCGAAGCTCAATGGGCCCCGGCGCCAAGAAGCTCGACGCCGTCTTTGTGGCTTCTGGTGTTGGAGGGACAAACTTGCTGAGATCTCCCGTCGCCATCTTTTGTCCAGTTAAACCGGCACTTGAAGGGGACGTGGATAGCTCGTCGACTTGGCAGAGCGACAATGAGTCAGTCAAGCGTTGGAGTCTGTGGACTCGTCATTTCCTTGTCACTCCTCTTCCAACATGTCCGAGCGCAAGGTCTTCAAGTCGAAGAAGGCGTCTTCTTCGGATAAGGAGAAGGAAGATGGTCCTCCTGTGGCAGTCTATGAGGGTGATGCACCCGCCTACTCTGCGCCGAGCATCTCGCACCTCAAGCGCACTGCGCGTGCGTGTCCCCTTCCCACTCGCCCCGCCCTCTACCCTCCCGTTTCCTCCCCCTCAGTAGCGCCCTCTGTTTGGTCTCGCGATTCATTATTTATTATAGAATATGTAGTTGGTGTCAGCTTTTTTCTGGCCAGTTCGCTGTCGTTGATTGTCAGTTCCGTTCTCGTGTCCCCCTCGAGCTTTCCACGCGCTTTCTCTTCATTGCTCTCCCCCGCCTCCTCCTCCCTCTCCAATATTGCGTTATCGATAATTATCTTCTCTATTTTAGGTGCGCCGAGATATCAGGAGATTAAGCGCGTCCGGGCGATTGAGAAGCGCAAGCGCCGTGCCAAGCGCAAGCGCGAGGTCGAGCAGCTCGGCGACCAGGTTCGACTCCTCTCCCTCTTTCTTCTGGGCAGCACGATTGTTGGTTTTGTGATAACATATTTATGAATAGGCTCCTCCTGCGAAGGTCCAAAAGACACTCGAGATGAAGCGGAAGCACGACGACACCGTCGTGAATGAGGGCGACGACGATGTGCTCGAAGATGAGGTTCGCCGCTTCTTACAATCCTTGCACTTCATGCATTTCGTTTTTACTCGATTGATGATTTATTGTTATATTTGTTTCATTATTTTCTTCGCTCTATGGTGTTTTCATCTCTTCATTGCAGGCGGCTGACGAGTTCGCCTCCTACTTCACGAAGGCCACGGAGCCCAAGATCTTCATCACCACCTCTGTTAACCGCAATGTTCGCAAACCATTGACCAAAAAGTTTATTGACGATCTCTTGGTGCTTATTCCCAATTCCGAATTCCACGAACGTGGCCAGTACAATCTTAAGGCACGCATTTTCTTCTTTTTTCAGTGGAGTGAGATCCATCACAATAGTTTTGATGCGATTCTTTTATTCTCTATTGCATCGTCTCTCTCAGGATTTGACAGTTTTGCTTATATTCTATTATTGTAGGAAGTTGTTCGGTTGTGTGTTGAGAAAGGATTCACTGATGTCATCGTCATCAACGAAGACCATGGTGCCCCAAGTACATCCTCGCGCTTCCATGGCCATTTCCTTTTCACTCATTTGTTGCTTGTGTTATCTTAATGCTTTTTTATGTTATGATTCTGTTGTGGATAGATGGAATGTTAGTGTCGCATCTGCCGAAGGGACCGACTGCCCTCTTCAAGCTCACCTCGATTGAGATCGCCAAAGAGATTCTCAATCACGCTGCCTCCTCTGACCATCGCCCTGAGGTGCGCGCTCGCTCTTGCACATCCTTTCTCTCTTTTTTCACATTTCTTTCTTCCCTCATTTCTATAGGTGATTGTCAACAACATGACCTCTCGCCTTGGTCATACTGTTGGTCGCTTCCTTGCTTCTCTATTACCACAGGCACCAAAGGCTCATCTTCATTTATTCGCTTGCCCCTTCTGAAGGATTTCCTTTCTTTTAGAGCCCCGAGTTTGAGGGCCGAAGAGTCATCACGTTTCACAATCAGCGCGACTTCATCTTTGTCCGCCACCATCGCTACATCTTCGATGACAATGGCAACAAGGTGAAGATCCAGGAGATTGGTCCTCGGTTCACGCTCAAGGTCTGTCCCTTGTGCTTGAGCGTTATCGACGTGATGCATTTTTGCATTGTTTCATAACATTCTTTCATTATCTTTAGTTAAAATATCTCCAGCACGGCACGTTCGACTCGCAGTTTGGTGAGTACGAGTGGATCGAAAGGGTTCGTTCTCCTTCCCCTCCCCGACCGACTCTCTTCCTCTGACCTTGTTCCGTGTAGAAAGAAGAAGACAACAGTCGGCGGAAGTTCTTCTTGTAGGCCCAGCCTTATGTATCATCCTTGATTTTAATAAAGTAATCCTGCGAACCCGCATCTCTTTCCCTTGATGATTGATGAACACGTCTCTCAGTCGTTGCGGCGCTCCCAGCTTCAGCACTTTGAACGCCGGTCTGTAATGCGATCGATAGTGGAGGAGACTCTTCATCAAAGAGAGACATTAAAGCGGATTACATTATTTGCTTTTTATTTTCTGTTCTTTTGTGTTTTGTTCTCCACTTAGGCAGTGAGGAGGGCGACGCCACCGGCAGCCTTGATCTTCTCCTCAGCCTGTCGGGTGAAGAATTTAGCCTTGACGATCACGGGCTGCTTGGGGAGCTGACCACCACCGAGGACCTTGAAGAAGCCCTAAAAGAACGATAAATATCATGGTGCAAAAAAATACATTAAGACCAAGAGGGAGCGTACAGCGCGGGTGACATCGATGACGGGGACCTTGTCCTTCTCACCGGACTTGGCGTACTTGGCCTTGGTCTGCTCAGAGACGAGAGTCCACAACTTCTCAACGTTGATGCTGGGGCTGTGGTACTGGTTCTTCTGGAAGTGGAAGTGGCGCATACCGACCTTGCCGAAGTAGCCAGGGTGGCTGAGAAAAAAGGGAGGGTCAGAAATGATCATCAAGACACCAGATGGTAACCGCGACGCAAATGCGATAGAAAAATACAACAAAGATGGAGCTGCGCGACGGAAAAGAGTAAATGGAGGTGGAAGAGGAACGCACTATTTGTCGAAGTTGAGGCGATGGTGCCTCAGACCACCGACGTTACCGCGACCCGAAGGATGCTTACGGTGCTTACCTGAAAGAGAAAAGGGTGAGCTTGAAGGACAGAGCACAAAAAATAGCCCACAAAAAAAGGCGCACCAACGCGACCGTGACCAACGGTGACGTGACCACGTTTCTTGCGGTTCTTGCGGAGGCGGGTCGGCTAAGGAGGGAAAACAGGTCAGACACGAAAATTCAGGGAAGAAAGAAGCAGCCAGCCCAGCTGCGAGAAGAGCCGCAACACCGCAACACCAAAGAGAATTTTAGTGCGCACCATGCTTGATCTCGCTAACGGACGAAGATGACGAACGACTAAGACAAATCGAGAGAAGGCCAAGCAGCGAGAAAGAAAAGTGCCAGAAGGGAGGGTCAGAAATTTTCTCGGAGGCGCCGTCCGACTCATTTTCGCCCACCCGACGGATTCGCGCCCTTTAGTTAGCGGACAAATCGATTCGTCTCCGCTCTAAACCGAGCTTCCTCTCTGAAAAAGGTATCTTTCATTCTTTCTCTGCCATTTCAGAAAGGCAAGCAAATGTCGGAATGTCATCGGAACCCCCCTGGAACCTTTGCAAAAATGCTGAGGACTCCCCGAGGCACGAGCTTCGCAGCCCTTGTCGTTCCGTCTCGGCCTTGACGACGTTGCCCGAGCCACAACAAATGCTGTGTCGTTTTGATCGATTGTAATTCGAATTTACGGAAGGGATTGAATGTCGTGTAGGCCGCTTCGCGTCGCCCTCCCAGACAGCCTCCGCCGCACTCCTTCTCGCCTGCCCCTCCTGACCGGCCTTGCTCAAAAATTTTTGACCTTTTTAAACGTGGTTGCTCTCGTGCAAATTCAAGGAATCCTTGGTCAGAGGCATTTCGCAGTGCTCGAGCACGACAGCTTCACTCAACTCCTCCGCACCTTCTGCTGTGACCACCTCCTACCCTTACGGACTCCATTCTTTGTTTACCGCCTGCCCATCGTTGAAGGTCGAAGTCTCGATAACCTTTGCGTGCTCGAGAAAAGGTGTCGACAATATGAGCGTTCCCAACGAAGAAAGCTTTCCTCCTGTGCCGCCTCCTCGACCTTCGCAGTTGTCCTCTCCCTCGTCGACATCGTCTCCACGCGCCTCACACCCGCCTGGCCGATCGTGCACTTGATACGACCTTCCAATATCTGCCGCGATGCCGCGATAAGCTGCTCCTCCAACAGCGAATGACTTCACCTCAGGCGGCAAACAGGTGGCGCGGCACTATCAGCGCTAAGCGAGCCTGTCCTCGGTACTTCATTCTCTTCCCTGGTCTTCTGTCCGAGCTTGTTTCTAACGATGACAAGCGGTGTGCTGATCGAGCGAACTGAATGATCGATCTTTTTTTCAGCTCGCCCGCCCTTGAACACCGTTCCCTGATCGATAAACGTCGTGTACGATTCCGCCCGATCGCTACTTCGCTGATCTCACGAGATGTGATGTTCCCGCCATTTCCGTGACACCGGTTCTCTCTTCCTCGTACCTCGTCCTGGCCGAATCAGGCCTTTTCACCGTGTTGTATCCCCTTCCCTCCTTGCTCTGCTTTTCCTTGCTCGGCATTGTTCGCTGCAACGCTGAGTTTTCTCTTCCGTGGTTGGTACTTGTGCTGTCCAGATCTCGCATTTGTATTTTCGCCAGTGGTATTACTTTCGCCATCCTCTCCCTGATTCCCAAGTATGTATGAATTGGAGATTGCGCTTCCTTGCCTCGTACCCACGGTGAAGTTCTAGGAGGAATGTGATATCTGCCTTGCGCACCCTTGTCTGGTCTTCTCCATGGTTAACATATTGTTTGTACACATTGATCTCATCGTCTTTGGCTTAGGGAATCAAGTTACGACTTGTTGACGACCTATTAAGGGACTTCGATCCCAATACATGCGGTTGCCGCCACTTGACACTTCCGAGTGCGCCTTGTTCTCATACTTTCATTCCGGCTCTGATTTGGCGGTGATATTTGAATTCTCCGTATAAGAATTGACCAAGTCTCCATCTCCTTGGCCGTAGCTGTTCCCCTTGGATCGATTTGATATGTCATGTATCAGATCTCTTTCTGCCAGAGTGCCATGTATTCACACTGTTGTCCTCCTCGTTCCCGTTTTGTTCGTTTTGCTCGGTTGTGATGATGTGTAGTATGAACGATCTATCCAATTATTTTTGCGATGACTTTTACGACATTTTTACGATATCTCGCTTATGTGGCGCTAAATTTAGATTTTATTGCTCCAAGCACTGGAGTTGTTTGCAGGCCATTCGGTCATGTCGGGTCTCGGACTTCCCTGCTCCCTTTCTCTTGGTTCCCCATGGTTCAAAGTTATCGCACATAATTTTTTTAATTTTTTTATCCAAATTCCGTGAGTTCTGTGCCTCGTCGAGCGGCTTGTGACGTGCGCCGCCATTGCGTTCGACTCGACGCTTTCCCTCTCAGTCCCAAAAATCTGCAATTGTTACCAACGTTTTTTTCGTGGCCTCTTTGTGGGGTTCGTTGTTATCCGAATTTTTTTGTCGGAATTTTTTCAAATCGACCCTCTGTCGGTCAATCATTGCTGCGCCATTTCGGTTGTTAGGGTGTTTTGACCACCCACCTTCCGACCGTTGTTTCCTTGTCCCTTTGCGGCCTTTCCTCGTCGTTTCTCCGACATTTACCCGTCATGGATAATGTAATATCGACGTTCGCATCCTCCTTTTCAATATTATGACCTATTTACGACCACTATATTAAGTGTTAGGGAGTGAGAGTTCACTACCTGCTGAGCTCCTCCCTTGATTGATCTGGTCCTCGGAGGGAGTTCTTCAATGTTCATTTGCTTCTCTATGATTGAATTGATGTAATCTCTCATTAGCATCGTCGATTGGGTGAGCAAGGGATATGAGTAGGAGGCGACGTCGCTAGCCCTTCACCTGGCCAAGTCATCAAGGTTGTTGACCATCGATCATTCTTTTTTGATTGGAAATAAATGCACTGATTTCAAGGGACATCAGCATCTATTTTGTTCACTTTTATTCATTGTTGGGGGTTCCAGGCGTGGAAATGTAAGACGGGGGATAAGGGAGGATGGAGGGAGGGAGGGAGGCAAGGAAAGGAGGATTTGGTGAGGTGCTCCAAACCAGTGACTCAACCATCAATGAATCTAATGGAGGCCTTCCGAATCTTTATTTCTTAAACAATATGATGAATATTATTTGCTGTTGGGTCAAAGAAGAGAGGCGAGAGCGAGTGAGAATCATTCGCGTATCTGATTCAGGAACTCGGCGGATATGCTGTTCCCTGCCGCTTGGCCGAGTGGTTTGCCGAGGCGTATAATGTTTTGTAGCATCGCTTTACCCAGATTTACATTTCTGGGAGTTTCTGTTTCCGCTGACGATTGGACGAGGCCATCAGTCACAGAGTAGTAGACGCCCTCACTTCAGACCTCATTCGAGCTCGAGTTGGGGTTGATGTGTAGCGTAACGGTGCAAGACATGATGTTGATCGAGTGACCTGCGCATAGAAGGATCATCTTCGTGTTTTTAGTGGAGGCGGCAGGAAAGGCGCTGGAGGAAGATGTTTTCATCGCGTCTGCGTTTTGTCGTCGCGGACACGACGCACGAGGAGGTGCTTTCGTTCTGAGCCATGGCGTGACTCACCCCGTGAGAATCTCCATTCTATTATTGCACACTATACCGTGCCACTTTGTTGTTGAATTTAACCGCATAAGAGCAAGCTCTTGATCGAGCCAGCGCCCGTACGACCATGGCCGACCTGCTCAAAAACGTCGTCAAGGCGCTCCTGCAGATGCACCTCGGCCCTTGGCTCGAGCGCGAGCTCAACGTTCGACAACTCGAGTGGACACAATTCGGGACAATGTCCTTATCGGATTTGACCTTCTCCGCGCAGGTTCGAGGACTTTCTCCGCTGTCGTCGTCTTCCTCGTCGTTTTTGTGCCTGTCCTCTTCTTGTCTTGACCTCATCTTCGACTGCCCTTCGCCCTCTCGGCTTCAACTCATTTTCGTTCTCTAGTTCATCTATGATCATGTGTTTCTATTATTGTTCTATTATTATTCAAGCAACTCCCAGTGGCCGCAGAATTCTGGCAATTCGATGTGTCTCATCGGCTCGCCGTCGGTTCTCGTGACTTTCAAACTTCCTCTGCCGGCTGCTTATTTGATGATTTCCCCAACGTTTTACTTCATTTTGTTGCATTCTACTTACTGGTCTTTTTTAAAATAGAAAATCAATGAGGTGCTCGACGCCCAATTGGTCCCACTCCGCCTCGTCAAGTTCTACATCGAGGAAATCCAATTTTCCTTCGGCGCTTTGATGGCCGCCCTGAACTCGTCATCGAAGGGGTCTGCGCCAAGTTCCAGTCCAATCCCTAGTCAGCCAAGTAGTTTAGAAGGGAAAGACGGAGTGACGCCCACGATCATGATCAAAGGCATCGAGGTCATCACGCGGCCTTTCCGACCAAAGCGCGATCTTGTACGTGTTGATGAAGTTGTGGACGTTTTATTCGTTCTGGGCTAAGCCCGTTTCCTTGCCCTTTTCAATCAACTACTGCAATGATATTATTAGTAATTTCGTTTTTGATGGCTCAATTTAGAAGCCCGAGGCCGTGAAAAAGGGAGACGAGCCTGGGCAATTCGAGGCTGGCGTGCTTATGGGACTCAATCTCGACGCTGATAAAATCGCTGAGGCACAAACTCTTTGGTATTTCGGGTGATTGTCAAAATTCATAATCCTTTTAATAATAGAGCGAATTGGAAAGCTTGCAAGCAAGCAAAGGCCTCATTGCGAATGTTCAAGACAAGACGCGTGAGCTTCTCACCACCTTCATCCGCAATATCATGTCCTCTGTCCGCGTCAAGATCGAGGACGTGACTCTTGTCATGGAGAACGAGATTTATGGCGACGAGAAGCCCTCAGATATGAAGCTGAAGGATAGCTTCGTGCCTAATACAGTCAAGTCCCTGGTTTGCCGGCTTCAGGGCGTCGAGTTCTTTGACGACAGCAAAGACGCGCAAGGTACCGCCTCTACCAAGACGACGACTAAGAAGCTTCGGATGACCAACTTCAGGATCGAGATGTGGGACCGACCGCGTTCAGGGATGTACATCAAGATCCCTGGACATCTTTTATCTGCTTCAAGTAGCGACTCCTTCGCAGTCGCTGATGTGGATGGCGACGATATCGAGCCAATTAGCTCCGTAGCCCTCATAAGTCACGACTCAAGGAAGCAGACCGACGAGCTGACGATTACCATTGAGAAGACATACTCAAGCTCAGACAATCGCGCACCGCGCTCCTCGGCGAGTCCTGCAAGAGCTCTGCCACAAGCTTCGACTTCACGAAATATCGCGATTGGCCTGACGATCGCACCCTTCACAGTTCACGTGGACCCTATCTCTATCAAATTCCTCGCCTCACTTTCCGCCAAGCTCCTCGAATACACGCTCGTCAATGAGCCCCAGCAAACCATTGCGAAGTCTGCCCCATCTGTGCCTTCTCATGGAGCATCGACCTCACCATCTGTTCCCAACCCTTCTCTGAACGAGGTTCAACTTGTGCCACCATCTCGAGAGACTGAGATGACGGCAGAAGACCGCCGATTGTTCGAGGAAGCCCTTAGCGGCGGCGGCAATGATCCTGACCTCGACTATTCTTTCCAATTGTACGATCCCCTCACCCGTGATTCTATGTTCGTCCTGGTCCTCATTGCTTTCGTTTTATAGTAATGATTCATTCAGAAGTGACGGCGCCTCCTTCCGCGTACCCGATGGCGAGTCCATCTACCAACCCGCGCTTAGCAAGAGCTCCAGCTCAAGCGATGACGAGAACGATCAATTTTTGGATGTCTCCGAGTCGGATTCATTTCACGTCACTGACCCCGCTGCTCCACGGGTGACTTCATCTCCTTCGCCAGCCCCTCATATCATTCAAGGAAGTCCGGCCGCTTCGTCTCCATCTGCTCCTAATATTCGAGTCTCCTCGTCGCCATCAGCCCATACCTCCGCCCCAGTTTCAGTGACTTTGAGGGTACTGCTATTCCGTCGAATGTCCATTATGGAGGCTCTCGTTCTCACCGATTTTTTCCCTAGTCGTGGTCAGTAAACATTGTACTAGAACGGATAGTGGTCGCGCTGCGTTACTCGGCTCCAGGAATCGACCTCAACAATACAATTCGATTTGATGGGAAGCTACAAGAGCCTCACTTTGTCACCACCATTGAGAAGATCAGTGCCCACGTCGAGCGACCTCCTCGTTCACAACACAAGCGCAAGACGATCGTCACCGTATCTGTGCGTAAAATCGAGTCTACCGAATTCATCTCCGGAAGCGACGGCCGGTTGGTGGAAGCTTGCTCTTTCAAGGTTCTTCCCGACCCTGACTCCTTGGAGAAGGACGATGAGCTGAAGACCAAAGACGCTCGCGCAGTGCGGTTGGCATACGACTTAACAGACCACAAGCTCAAATCTGCGATGCCGTCTTCACTCAAAGCTCAATTTGGTGTGGTCGATTTGTCGATTGACCTTAACATTATCGCAAGGCTACGCGCTCTCTTGGAGCCTTTTACGAAGCTTAGCGAACGATTATCCAAGGTCAAGGAAGATGAGAAAAGGGCCATGGAGCAGTCATTGGAGAAGAAAAACGCTGAGGCCGCTGCGGTTATCCCGAGTCCATCGGAGCCTCCCCTTTCCAGTTCTGCTGCTTCTGACAAGGCCTCAGCCCTGTATGGTCGCGAATTTGGCGGCAAAGTCGAAGCGAGTGACCTGGCCCCGGTGTCAAAGAAGCCAAAGATGTCCGCCTCCGCCGAGTTGAGCCTCAGCCAAATGAGCGATGAGGAGGATTCGGAGGAGGAGAGCTTCAGCGACATGGACTTCTCTTTCTGGCTGATCAAGATTAATGTCAAAGTTCTCGACAAGGACGTCGACCCGAATGACATCAATTCGAGTGCTTATCGCAACGTTAGCCTCCTTCTCGAGGTGGTGAAGCCTATGGCACGTCTCAGTGCATCTTCCTCGACGAGCGCGCGCCAAGTGATCGCCGACTTCGCCGAGATTGCCGTCTACCTACATGGTGGAAATGCACGCGCCATGGTCAAAGTGCTAGAGGTGCAACAGCAATCTACGGCCGCCGATGTGCGCTCGCAGAGCGGCGAGGCCATCTCCTTTACTATCCACGATCCCGATCAAGTGCGCTCGATTTTGCTCGGTTCAAATAGCAGTGGCGAGCAGAGCGAAAACAACGTTCAGCCCGAGCACGTAGAAATGATGGACTACAAACCCAATGCCTATCCCAAGATGCCCTCAGGGAATGGCGAGCATCCTTTCACTTATCAACCCCTCAAGAAGAATCCAATGATGGCGAACAAGGTGTTCGATGCCGAGCGCTCTGGCCCTTATTCTGAGTTCGCTTCTCAGGTATTCTTCAATCTCTTTTCTTTTTGTCCACCATTATATCTGATAGCATGCTGTCATTAGTTCGAGGGCTCTCCGCCCATGTCAGTCCCTCTCAAGCCTCACGACTATGCTCAATGGAGGGACGAGACTATTCAAAAGAGCGGCTCGGTTCTCAAACTCCTCTTCAAGCGCGTCGTCATCGATTTGTCTCCGAAGATCGTCTCCACTTTGACTGATGTCATTGGTGGCATCCGAGTCCCCTCTTCTCCTTCTTCTTCTCAAGCGGGAGCCCCGAAGCCGAATAGCTCTTCTCCGTCTCCAAACCCGACGTTGTTTGCCTCATCATTTACCGTCATTGGTTGGGTACGTCTTCGGCTCTCTATCTT
>Ga0154020_10008286_pt1 | contig 12056 bp, 12 predicted proteins | sample Klosneuvirus_201_FD_109709 | JGI IMG/M metagenome (GOLD analysis project Ga0154020, IMG submission 109709) | Active sludge microbial communities from wastewater, Klosterneuburg, Austria - Klosneuvirus_20160825_MG | ecosystem: Engineered > WWTP > Aerobic digester > Activated sludge | place... | reverse complement strand
CTCGCCCCTCGGATCCTCAACGTACTGCACGAGTACGCCTCAGATCCTCCCGGCTCCGCACGCCGGTCTCGCCACGTGACTCGGCAATTTCGCGACGAACCGTCATGAATAATGCGGGCTAGGAGCCTGTTCGACATTGACCGTTCTACTGCGGCGAACGATCCCCGATCATCTGCATCGTTCTCGGCCCCAAAAAACTCCTCAACGTATTCCAGCGAGTACGCTTCCGGCTTTTCCGGGTCTGCGGCCTCGCAGCTGGTCGTGCCTCCTTCGCCTCGCTACGAAAGCAATGTCGGACAGGCTCCTAGAAGGTGGGATGAACCGCGACTATCCACGCGGATCCAGTTCGCGCATATCCCGCCTTCTTCTATCGGTCGCTCGGACTTGTTTCTTGAGGGAGGTTCAGGTCTGGGTCACAGGAGGAGAAACGCAAGCAGAAAAAACGCGGATGGCTGCGGGAGCGGGCAAAATGTGCCCACTCCCGCGGCGAGGACGCTAGAATTCTTCGAAATCGTCGTCCTTCTTTCGGCGGTCGTAACCGTTTCCGGCCACAACCTCGACAGGGGCATCGACTTCCTCCCGTTTGGACGACAATGCCGATTTCCTCAGGACCGATTTAGGAGCGGCGCCACTCGCCTTGACCGGCGACTTCCCGGTTGTCGCCGCTGATCGGCTATGCGCCCCGGGCTGGGCTCGATCCGCATCGATCTTGAACACCTCCACCTGGCGCATGAGTTCCTCCGCCTGATCTTTCATGGATTGGCTGGCCGAGGTGGTTTCTTCCACCAACGCGGCGTTCTGCTGGGTCGTCTCGTCCATCTGCATGATGGCCTTGTTGACCTGATCGATGCCCTGGGCCTGTTCCTGAGATGCCGCGGTGATTTCGCCGATGATATCGGTCACCCGTTTGACGGAACTGACGATCTCCTCCAGCGTCTTGCCCGAATGATTGACCAATTCGCTGCCGTCGTTCACGCGTTGAATCGATTCGTTGATCAATCCCTTGATCTCCTTGGCGGCAGTCGCAGACCGTTGCGCCAGGTTGCGGACTTCAGCGGCCACGACCGCAAACCCTCGACCATGTTCCCCTGCCCTCGCCGCTTCGACGGCGGCATTCAACGCCAGGAGGTTCGTTTGGAAGGCGATTTCGTCGATCACGGTGATGATGTCCGCGATCTTTTTGCTGCTCTTGTTGATCTGTCCCATCGCTTCCATCGCGCGACCCGTGACAGCCCCCCCCTTGTCGGCGATGTCGCGCGCTGCGATCGCCAGCTGGTTGGCCTGTTTCGCATTGTCAGCATTTTGCTTCACGGTCGAGGTCATCTCTTCCATGGACGCCGAGGTCTCCTCCAGCGCGCTCGCCTGCTCTGACGTGCGTTGAGAGAGATCTTCGTTGCCTTTGGTGATTTCCCCCGCGCCGGAGGATACGGCCTGGACCGCTTCCCGCACTGTCGAGATGGTCTGAGTGAGGTTCTGGACGACCGCATTGATGCTGGTCTTCACCTTGTCCAGGTCGTCTGGGTAGGTCTCGGTCATTTCCTGGGTGAGATCGTTGTTGGCCAGGCAACCGAGGACGGCCTGGGCCTCCGCCACCAGTTTCTCCATTTCCGCTTGCGATTGCTTCTGCGCCGTGATGTCAGTTGCGAACTTCACAACCTTGAGCGCCCTGCCCATTTCGTCCTTGACGGGATTGTAGGATGCCTGAATCCACACCTCCTTGCCGCCTTTGCCGATGTGCCGATAGATGCCCGCTTCGAATTCGCCGCGGTTCAACTTCTGCCAGAACGCGCCGTACTCCGCCGTGCTCGCATAGACCGGGTCGCAGAACAAGCGATGATGTTGGCCCTTGACCTCCTCTAGGGTATACCCCATGGTTTTCAAGAAATTATCATTGGCCTTGATGATCGTGCCGTCCAAATTGAACTCGATGGAGGCATAGGCTCGATCGATCGCATCCATGATCCCTTGCATGTTTTGGCGCTGGATCTCCTGCTCGGTGATATCGTATCGCACGCCCAAATACTTGCGGGGCTTGCCGGTCTTCTTATCCACGAACGGCGCAATGCAGGCGTCCACGTAGTAGGGCGTGCCGTCCTTGGCGCGGTTCTTCACCACACCGCGGAAGATCTGTCCCCGGCCGATTGTGGCCCACATTTGCTTGAACACATCTTTAGGCATGTCCGGGTGGCGCGTGGTGTTGTGCCCGTGGCCGACCAACTCGTTCTTCGGGTACTTGGACACTTGAACGAACTTGTCATTGACCGTGACGATATCGCCTTTGAGATCAGACTCCGACACGATGCTGGTCACGTTCATGATATCCTGGCGGACCTTGAGTTCTTCCCGGGTGCTCTCCGACTCCAGCTGATGCGCCGTCAGATCGGACGCCAGCGCGATCACCTTGAGCGGCTTCCCATCGGGTCCGAGCATCGGCACGTACGCCGCCGACACCCAGATTTCCTTTCCACCCTTGCCGAGCCGCTTAAAAAGACCGGATTCAGACTCCCCGCGAGCCAACTTGGCCCAGAAGGTCTGGTACTCCGAGCTGCTCGCATGCGCGGACTCGCAGAACATACGATGATGTTGGCCCTTCACCTCATCGAGGGTATACCCGACGGTCTTCAGGAAGTTCTCATTGGCCGTCGTCACCGTGCCGTCGAGATCGAACTCCGCCACAGCCAACGCCTTGCTGACTGCCTCGGCCCGAGCCGCGCAGTCCTTCAAATCGACTTTTGCGGCGGTGACTTTGCCTGCTTGCTTGGTCTTTGCCATGATTATGCCTCCGTTGTGAAATTGGCGCCGGACGCGGAATCACATCGCGGATGCCACCCAGCCTCGTGACGGTGGAAAGAGCTAGGCTCCAACCGGCACACGAGTCGCCCACGGTCGCTGTCCGGTCGATGAACACGCGTTACACTGCCGCGCCGGAAGATTCGCCGCACCCTCGCCTCTCGCCTCATACCGTTCCCGCAGCAACGCCCCCCTGCTGCGCCTCGCCGTCGTTCAGCAGGCGATCCATGTTCAACAGCGCCACGAGTTTGTCGCCTGACTTTCCGATCCCGTTCATGAAACTCACATCCATCTTGGACCCGAACTGCGGCGGCGGCTGAATATCTTTGTTCTCGATGTTCAGGACATCAGAGACGGCATCCACCACGAGCCCCATGATCTTTTCCTTCACGACGACCACGACGATGACGGTGAACATGGTGTATTCGATCGTCGGCATGCCGAACTTCGTTCTGAGCTCCACGATCGGAACGATGGTGCCGCGCAGGTTCAACACTCCCTTGATATGCGCCGGTGTGTTTGGAATCTTGGTCACGGCGGTGTAGCCCTTGATCTCCTGGACACGGAGAATATCCACCCCGTAGAGTTCGTCGCCGAGGTTGAAGGTGAGAAATTGGCTGCCGTTCGCGGTCAGTCCGAACTGCGGATTGAGTTCTTTCGTCGCATTCTCAAGCGCGCCTGCAGGCATGGGACCCTCCCTTGCGAGACATCATTAGTACCGTGATTCGCGTTCGGACGAGTCGCCTCATGCGTGTCAACTGCGTCCTCAATCGTAAAGCCGACCACACCGTTATCGGTTGCTCTAGCGGTAAACTTCAACCCGACCGCCGCCCACTACCCTCTGACCCCCTGCCATACCTTGTCCTCGTGAATCGCTTTATTTGGCTGAATGCGTCTGGCGCGCTCAAGGAGCGTGTCTCGTGACTCCGGACGGTCCGGGTCCGGCACGCAACATTCGCCGATCGGGCATACCGACGCGCACTGCGGTTCCACGAAATGGCCGGCACACTCGGTACAGCGCTCGTGCGTGATCACGTAAATGCTGTTGTCGATCCCCTGGCCCTCTCCGACCTGGTAGCCTCGCTCCTCGGCCTCGCTGCGCTTGTCGAAGATCGCCTGGTTGGGGCAAGCCGGGAGACAGGCATCACACGCGATGCAGTTGTTGTTGATCATGAGCGCCATGATGGAGCCTCCTTTCAACAAGCAACCGAGCGGACGGGCGTTCAATCATCGCCTTCCCCGACAGCTCTCAGCCGGACAGTTGCGCCTTGTCCGCGTACCCTTCTCCGAATCTGGGAACCTCGATCTGCTCCAGGGTTACACCGCCAGCAACAGATGTCCCATTTTCTCTTTCTTCGCGCGCAGGTATCGCACATTGGCCGGGCGCGGGGGAATCTCGATCGGCACCCGTTCGACGACCTCCAACCCGTACCCTTCGATCCCGACGATCTTCCGAGGATTGTTGGTCAGGAGCTTGATTCGGCGCAGTCCCAATTGGACCAAGATCTGCGCCCCCACGCCGTAGTCTCGGAGATCAGCCTTGAATCCAAGCTTGAGATTCGCCTCGACCGTGTCGCTGCCCTTGTCTTGCAGCCCGTAGGCTTTGATCTTGTTGAGCAGGCCGATGCCGCGCCCTTCCTGATTGAGGTAGAGCAGCACGCCGCGCCCGTTGCGCTGGATCATATCCATGGCCTCGTGCAGCTGATCGCGGCAATCGCAGCGCAAGGAGCCCAACACATCGGCGGTCAGACAACCCGAATGCACGCGTACCAGCGCCGGGGCGCCTCCCCCGACATCCCCTTTTACCAAGGCGATATGCGTCATGCCGTCGATCTCGTTTTCGAACGCGATCGCTTCGAAATCGCCGAACTTGGTCGGCAATCGTGTACTCGCCATCCGGCGCACAAAAATCTCATGCCTCAGACGGTGCTCGATGAGCGCCTTGATCGTGATCATTTTAAGCTTGTGGGATTTGGCGAACTTCGCCAGCTCAGGCACCCGCGCCATCGTCCCGTCGTCGTTCATGATTTCGCAGATCACTCCGGCCGGATACAATCCGGCAAGCCGGGCCAGATCCACGGAGCCTTCCGTTTGGCCCGCCCGCTTCAACACCCCGCCTTGTTGCGCCTTGAGGGGGAACACGTGTCCGGGCCTGGCCAGATCGGCCGGCTTGGCCTTGGGATCGATGGCCACCTGGATCGTCTTGGCCCGATCGGCCGCCGATATGCCCGTCGTGACATCTTGTTTCGCATCGATGGATACGGTGAAGGCCGTGCCGAACGTGGCGGTGTTGTCGACCGCTTGTTGCGGGAGATGCAGCTCATCCACCCGCTGAGGCGTCAGGGCGAGGCAGATCAACCCACGGGCATGCTGGGCCATGAAATTGACGGCCTGGGGCGTCACATGTCGAGCGGCGATAACGAGATCCCCTTCGTTTTCACGATCCTCGTCATCCACCAGGATGACGAACTTCCCCCGCCTGATGTCGCAAATGGCCGCGTCGACACTGTCAAAAGGAGTCGCCACCGTATTGACCTTTCTCATCCCCATTGCGAAATGCCGTTGGGATTGTCCGATTGTGAGTTGCGAGCGAGCTGGGTCTGACATGCGGGGCAGGCACGATCCGAACCGGGGTCAGCCCGGTAGGGGTATCACGCCGCCACTGAATCTTCCCGCCGGGCGAGTTCCAGCAGACCCCGAACATCCAGAATGAACCCCACCGTGCCATCGCCGAGAATGGTGGCACCGGCCACGCCTTCGACCTTTCTGAAGTTCTGTTCCATGCTCTTGATGACCACTTGCTGCTGTCCGAGGATCTCATCGACCATCACGGCGACACGTTCCCTCTCTGTTTCAAGAATCAGCAAGATCGCTTTTGTCGGATCTGAAAGGTCCGGTTCCAATCGGAACACCTCGTAGAGCCGCATGAGCGGAAGGTAGGCCCCGCGCACATTCACTAGTTCCCCTTTTGCGACGATCGTCTTGATCATCTCACGCGTAGGTTGAATCGACTCCAGAATCGACAAGAGCGGAACAATGTAGGTGTCTTGACCGACCCGAACGGTCATTCCTTCGATGATGGCCAGCGTGAGCGGAAGCTTCAGCGTGAAGGTCGTCCCTTTGCCCGAGACGGTTTTGATGCTGACCGTGCCGCCTAACCCCTCGATGTTGCGTTTCACGACGTCCATGCCGACACCGCGGCCGGATACGTCCGTGACTTTTTCAGCGGTGGAGAACCCCGGTTTGAAGATGAGCATCCAGATCTGCTCATCCGAAAGCTTCTCGGACTCGGCAATCAATCCCTGCTTGATGCCCTTCGCGAGAATCTTGTCCCGATTCAGGCCGCGCCCGTCGTCTTCTACGGTGATGCAGATACTGCCGCCTTCGTGGAAGGCGTTGAGGTGGATGATGCCCTGTTCCGGCTTGCCCGCGGCTACGCGTTCATCCGGCGGTTCCAGCCCATGATCCGCGGAATTCCTGACCAGGTGGGTCAACGGATCCCCGATCGATTCGATGACCGTCTTGTCGAGTTCGGTCTCTTCTCCGGAGAGGATCAGTTGAATTTTCTTTCCGGCTTTGCCTGACAAGTCGCGCACCAGACGCGGGAAGCGACTGAACGCATTCCCGATAGGGACCATTCGAATCCCCATGACGCGCTCCTGGATTTCCCGCGTATTGCGTTCCAATTGCGCGACCCGCTCGAGCAAAACCGGGAGCTGACTCATTTCGAAACGCGACCCCAGAGCGCTCAGCATGGACTGGGTAATGACCAGTTCCCCGACCAGGTTGATAAGGCGATCGATCTTGATCGTATCGACTCTGATGGACGGCGTTTCGATTTTTTTTGCCGGTGCGGTGGTTTCGGACTGCTTCTTGAGCGCTTCGGAGATTTGCTCCGGCGTAGCCACTTTCTGCTCGATCAGGATCTCTCCGACTTTCTTCTGTTGGGACAAGGCCTGATTCAACTGAGCCTGCGACACCACTCCGGTTTCGACGAGGATTTCGCCCAATGGCTTCGGCGCTTCGGACGCCGCGTCGCTCGCATGTTTCTCGACCGGATGGTCCGCGATCGTCAGGGTGCTGTCCTCGCGAACGAAATCAAACACCGCGTCGACGACCTTAAGATCCTTGGCGGTTTCCAGCTCCAGGGTCCATGCGAGGTAACATTGCTCGGGATCCAGCTCCGCCACTGCCGGCAGGCGGCTGTCGTCCAGGCTCATGTGTGTCAGCGAGCCAAGGCCGGCCAGCTCCTTGATGAATTGGGCCGGGTCCAGCCCACGTTGAAAGAGGTACCGCGGAGGCACCCAGGTGATGGCGAACCGATGCATTCCCGTGACGTGCGAAGAAGAATCGGTGGGAAGCGACGCGGCGTCCGATGCGGAAGACGGTCCACCCTGGCAAGCTTCCAGTGTGCTCCCCAACGCGGCGACATGGGCTTCATCCGGGGACGCTCCGGTGCGGGCGCAATCGATCAATGTCTTGAGACAATCGAGCGACTGAAGCAGAAGGTTGGTGGTGGCGACCGTTACGACCATCTGACTGCTGCGCAACTGATCCAGTACCGACTCCATTTTGTGTGTGAATTGGGAAACGACGGTGAATCCGAACATCCCGCTGTTGCCCTTGATGGAATGGGCCCCGCGGAAAATACGGTTCAATAAGTCGATGTCGCCGGGTCGCTGCTCGAGCTGCAGCAATCCTTCTTCGATGGTCGTCAGGTGCTCCTGGGCCTCTTCGAAAAACGCGTCTTTGAAATGTGAGAGATCAGTGCTCATGTCATAGGCCTCGTCATCGGTCAATCGTTCGTCAATCGATCTGAAAGAGTCACTCTCGTGCGGTCGCTATTTCGCTCCTATTGCGGATGATGCTTGGCCGTGGAAGGATCGCGCCATTCACCCGGGCAACACCTTCTTAATGACGGCCATCATCTGCTCGGGATTGAACGGCTTTACGATCCATCCGGTGGCTCCGGCTGCCTGTCCCGCCTTTTTCTTGTCGTCTGAGGCTTCCGTGGTCAACATCAAGATGGGAGTGAATTTGAGTGTCGGCATCTTTCTGATCTCTTTGATCAAAGTGATGCCGTCCATTTCTGGCATGTTCAGGTCGGTGACGACAAGGTCGGGCTTGGCCCCGCCGTTTACTTTGCCGACCGCCTCTTTGCCGTTGCCGGCTTCCACAACCTGATAGCCGGCGCTGGTCAGGGTAAAAGCCACCATCTGTCGCATCGTGGGAGAATCGTCGACCACCAACACCGTTTTCGCCATGGCACACTCCTTAATTCTTCTAATGATCCGCAGTTACTCAAAACAACGTGACATTGGCGTCTTCCGACGGGGCGCTCTCCTGGGACGGGGGGGGGGCGTGCACGATCGAGGCCCGGTGAAATATCGCGCGTTCTTCTTCCATAGTATAGCTGCGGGCGAGTTTTGCAACGAAATCCATGTGGGGCGCGACTTGATCATGGGATTGGCCCCGAATCAAGGCATCCATGACGGCGCGAACCTCGGTGAGTGGTTCGATGACGTGTTCCAGTTTCTGTCTGGTGATGTCTTGGAACTGGAGTGCCATGATGATTTGACCGACGTCCCGCGCGAGTTCATCGGCATGGGACTTTGAAGTCAGAACGACCGACTTTAGCGTATTGTTCCGTTCGGCCAGGTCACGCGTCATCTTGTCGAGGCGGTGTTTAATCGACAGGGTTTTGCTCAGATCCACAGACGCCAGGCTTTCTACCGTGCCCATCGCCAACGTGGTGTTCTTCTGCACGTCCATGACGAGGCTGTTAATGCTGCTGGCCGCTTGCCCGGAGCGGTTCGCCAGTTTGGTGACCTCATCGGCCACGACGGCGAACCCGCGACCGTGATCACCGGCCCGGGCGGCTTCGATTGCGGCGTTGAGGGCCAGTAAGCGAGTCTGATCCGCAATAAATTCAATCTCGCCGATCATCCCGGTGATCGCCTTGGTGCTCCGCTCGACTTCGTCCATAATGGTTGCAATCCGAAGCGCCATTTCCGATGACTTCATCACGTCCCCGACAAACCCTTCCAGCATCGTATCGGCCGTCTTGAGCACCGTTTCCACGCTCGTTTCCCCGTCGCCGAACAAGTGGGCGGATTGATTGGCTTGCTCTGTCGCCCGGGCGGCAATCGCGGCGAATCGTTTCCCCAAATCGGTCGCCGCCTGCTCCGTTTGTTCGATTACGCTTTTCATCTGGGCGTTCAAGACCTGCACGAGCGGAAGTGTGGCTTGCCCGAGTCGCTCCCACGGCATGGCGCGATCCGCGCGTTCCTTGAGCACGGCCTCATGTGTGGCCTGCAGTGTCTGCCTGGCTGCGGCCATCCGACGCTGACATCTAAACCACGAGAGGCACGCTCCCGCCACGAACGCTCCCAAAGATACGGACAAGTATGAAATCATCGCTGGATTTTCCCGTGCGTGGTTACGAAGTGAGACAACTGTCACGCACCCAATTCGGCCATGCGCGCTCGCATCGCGTCAGTCATTCCTGTCAATACCATACGTTCGGACCGTCGGAGGGCGATCAGAAGTTGAATCGCCGACGCATCCAGTTTGTCCACTTCGGACAGGTCCAGCTCAACTTGAGGGTGGGCTGTGACCGCCTGTTTGATCTCTTCATACAAGGCACCGACTTCGAATATTGTTACATCGCCAGCCGGCTTGAGGATCATGAATGTCTTCCTTTCGAGAGGTGAGCTACGCCCCACATACGTATCGGTTGGAGCGTCGGAATTCTAAATACCTGAGGGTGCGCCGGCAGCGCCATTTCCCTCGTTTGGCAGCATCGAATCGAGAGTCTCCTCAGTCAGGCTTCTTTCCAGGACTATAATTTCCACTCGCCGATTTCTTGTCCGGCCTTCGGGAGTATCGTTGGTTGCGATCGGTTTCGAGTCGGCGAAGCCGGTCGCGGACAAGTGGGCGATCGGCACTTCGTACAGTTCGGAAAATATCCTCACGACCATGACGGCGCGCACAGCGGACAGCTCCCAGTTCGAGGGGAATTGCGCCGTTCGAATCGGCACATTGTCGGTGTGCCCGAGAATACGGACATGGCGATCCATTTCGATCAGAATCTGAGCCAGCGATTTCAGAAACGGCAGGGCCTCGGGTCGCACGCGCGCTTCTCCACTGCCGAAGAGAATGGATTCCGGCAGGGAGATCATGATGGTTCCATTGCCGGTTTCGATGATCTTGATATCCGGCATCTCCAGCGCGAGCGACGGATGAATTTTCTTCATGATTTCTTTCATCCGCCGGATGACCGGTTCGTTGGCGCTCGACATGTCCGGATTGATCATCTTCGGTTTCGCGTCCCCGACCGCGAAGGGCATGCGGCTGGACGGCGTACTGTTCACCGGATTCAACGCCGCTTTGATGGAGTCGCTCACGGTACGATACTTGCCCTCGTTGACGGACGAGACCGAATACATCACGACGAAAAAGGCGAACAGCAGCGTGATGAAATCCGCATAGGACACCAGCCAGCGTTCGTGGTTTTCGTGCTCCTCGTGTTTTTTCTTCGCCATGGCAGACCGTCAACAGTCATGCGTCAATCGTGAGGAAAACGGAGGGAATCACAATATGAGTGGATACGTTTCGTGTGTGACAAATGACGTCTCACTTCTTGTCTTCTTTGCTCCGCTCATGCGGAGGGAGGAAACTTTCGAGTTTTTCCTGTAAGAGCCTGGGATTTTCCCCCTGGGCCAGACCGACGAGTCCCATAATTACCATCGTCCGCAACCCGGCCTCTTCTTTCAGTTTGAACTTCATTTTGTTGCCGATCGGCAGGAAGAACAGGTTCGCCGCGCCGACCCCATAGACCGTGGCGACAAACGCGACGGCGATACCGCCGCCGAGTTTCGACGGGTCGGCCAGGTTTTCCATCACGTGGATCAATCCGAGCACGGCGCCAAGAATTCCGACGGTGGGCGCATATCCGCCGGCGGCTTCCCAGACTTTGGCCGCATGGACCCCTTCCTCTTCATGGTGCTCGACCTCAATTTCCAGGATTTCCTGGAGCAGTTTGGGGTCGGTCCCATCGACGATCAACTGGATGCCTTTTTTGAAAAATGGATCGTGCAGGTCCTTTAGTTTTCCTTCCAACGCCAGTAACCCCTGCTTGCGCGAGACGTTGGCCAGGTCGAGGATCTGCGTAATGGTGCCTTTCACGTCGTGGGGAGGATTGGTCAGCGCCAGCGAGACCATGCTGATGGATTTCAGGACGACGGAGAGGGGGTTTTGAACGCAACAGGCTCCGATCGTCCCTCCCATGACGATGATAAATGCCGTCAGTTGGAGGACTGATCCGACATGACCGCCTTCGAGCGCCTGGCCGCCCAGGATGGACCCGATCGCGATGACGACACCTAAGATTGTTGCGATATCCACTGGTCGATTACCTCACCACCGCGTCCGGACGCAGCGCATCTCAGTACCCAGAATGGTGGGCTTGCGTCGTTCGGAAACACTCTGATAGCGTGCGGTCGAGTCGTAATTGTCTTGCATGGAGGTGCTCTTGTGGGTCCTGCCGATAGCTTGATGCTCGATGCCAAACAAGCCATTCTCGATGAGCAACATCGGAAGTTTCAAATGCTCCGGAAAGAAGGGCGTTGGCCGGAAGCCATGCAACAGTTTCATGTCACCCTACGTTGCGCCTCGGATGTGTTGACGGAGTCGTTGCAGTTGCTGGAGAGAGTCCTTGACGCCCGAAGCCGCCGCGGACCCTCCCCGCCACCCTCTTCCGACCCCCATAGCTCCTAACAGGATGCGGAAAACGTCCGCCAGCGGCGTTCTCGCATCGCTCAGCGGCTCACCGTACGGCAAGAGTACGATTCGCCACTTCGCTCGCTGCGGCCTTGCTGGCCGGCCTTTTTGCGCATCGTGGGGGCGATTCTGATACCAACACGCCACGTGAACTGATCGCGTTGTATTGCGCAAAAATCGAGTTTTTCCGCAGCCTGCTAACGCACCCCTGGTCGATCGCAACGCCTCTGTCGCACCCCACTCACGGATAAGCTGCTTCTTACGCCGCTTCCCGGGCCAAGAGCAGCCGGCTCAGATCGATCAGAATGAGAAGGCGGTCATCGATCCGCCCGACTCCCTGGGTGAATTCAGCGCCGGCCATGGTGCCGACCGAAGGCGGCGGCTCAATGGCGCTTCTGGGTACCCGCAACACCTCTTCTACTGAGTCCACGATCAACCCGACCAGTCGTGCCTGCACCGAAACCACCACGATACGCGTATGGGTG